>Ga0208253_1000418_pt1 | contig 18011 bp, 24 predicted proteins | sample CryBogCBE10Oct08_FD_184573 | JGI IMG/M metagenome (GOLD analysis project Ga0208253, IMG submission 184573) | Freshwater microbial communities from Crystal Bog, Wisconsin, USA - CBE10Oct08 (SPAdes) | ecosystem: Environmental > Aquatic > Freshwater > Lake | place: Crystal Bog, Wisconsin, USA...
GAAGTAGCCCTGCAGCACCATGGAGACCCCAATGGCGATTACCGCATGAGCATTCCACCCAGCCATCGCCATCTCTTAAAGCCATGGCGCTAACTTACCTGCTTATCCACAGTTCTTCTTTCCCGTTCATTACCTGAGATCCAAAATCCTTAATCTGCGCAGATGGGCGTTAGAAAAGTAGGAGGCCGACTGCTTATCGCTGGAATTATGGTGAGTACCGTTTTCACCAGCACGTGTCGTCCAACTTTTGCATCTCAATGCACGGGAAGCGTCTGCATCGATGTTCATACCGATCCAACGACCGGGAAGGTGATTATTGATGCAACGAAGATCATTCCGGGATTAACTCCGGCACCAGTTACCAAGCCAAAGCCAGCCGTAAAGCCAAAACCTGTTGCGAAGTCAACGCCACGACCAACTCCAAAGCGAACCGTGAATCCAACTCCACGGCCTTACGTGCGTCATGTTCCGTATGTTTATCATCCGCCGAAACCAAAACCCGCTAAAACAATTGCCACTCCAAAGGCAGTCGAAGCCGTGAACTTGGCAGATCAAATTACTGCATTGCTTCCATTACGAAATATCTATGTAGAGCCTCCCCAAGGTGCCGTTGCACAGATCCCGACATACTTTTGGACTGATACCAACTCACTCTTCAATACCTCAACGATGATATTAGGGGTCGCTGTAGGCGTGACTCTTAATCCGACATTTACCTGGGACTTTGGGGATGGCTCTTCCATGAGCTCGGACCGGCCCGGGGGAGCGCTACCCGATAAAACAATCTCACATATTTATAAGAGAGCAGGTAGATATGTCGTGACGCTCCATGTCTCATGGCTTGGCACCTGGTCTTCCGGCGCATACACCTACCCGGTTCTTGGTGGAGCGATAGTCCAGAGCTACAGCACGGAAGTAATAGTCGCGCCGGGACCGACCATCTTTTCGCGCTAGCTCTTTTCAACAGTTCTCAAGCATCCACAATCTCTCTTTACTTATAACTCATTTTTAGAGTTCGCGTTGATTCTTCGACCATGACAACTATGACAAATCCCCATGAGCTTTTTACAACAGTGCCTTATCTAATGGGCTCCCACCCAGAAGACTCCATCGTCTTCGTAGCGATCAAGGATGGCCAAGCATCCTTCGCCATGCGAATGGATTACCCGCGTGAGTTCTTCACCGAAAAGCTCACACTATTGATCGATCATCTCCAGAAAGAGAGCGGCGAAGAAGTTGTCATTGTCTTTTATAAACCAGATGATGTTGAGCAATGCGACGACTTCGTATCGATTACACAGAGGTTGCTCTCAGAGGCACGCATCCCAATTCCCGAATTTATTATCGTTTCAAAGGGGAGATGGCGCTCGGTACTCTGTGCAGATCTCGATTGCTGCCCACCAAAAGGAACCTCACTCACGCCGGCGCCGAAGAAGGAACTTTTAGCGAGAATTGGCAGAATCGAAGAGATCGATTATTCAACGGCGGATTTTCACAAGCTTCAACAAAGTGGCGCTCTTGCAGTCAATGATCTTTTAGTCGAATACCGAGAGAAGGGGAGTGGAACGTCACTCAATCTGATCGCACTGGTATTAGTCAGATTACTCGATCTACAGGTTCGCGACTATGCGCTTGGCGTTGCAAGCGAATCGATCCAAGGCGAGATGCTTCCCATGTGGCGATGGATCTCCTCTATCGCTCCGAAAGGATTCATTGCTCCACCGGCCACACTCTTCGCGGAGCTGGCCTATGAAAATGGCGACAGAACGAGCGCAATGAGGTTTCTAGAGAAGGCACTTGCGGATGACCCCGAGTACCAATTAGCCAAACTGTTGCGGCGCACCTTTGCCGCTGGCTGGCTGCCTGAAAACTTCAAGGCGATGCGTGCGGAGTTACACCCGAAAATATGCGCAACGCTCTTTGATTCGCAGGGTCAAGATGAAAGAGAGAGCCTTTAACTGCGCGCGACCTTCTGAATTGCTCCAAGTATTGGACGAATTCGAGGGTCCATCCCGCCAGGGTAGGTGAAGCGGCGAACGGTATATCCAAGAACAATCTCCCCCTCGGGATCTGCCAAAACCATTGCTCCGGCCGCGCCATCGTGCCCGAACGCAGAGATCGAACCGAATGGCTTAGCACCACACGGCTTCATGAATATAGTTCCAAAGCTCACATTTGGTGAGTCGAGTACTAAATCAAATCCATTTACTTGGAGTTGAGAGAAGTCTTCGATGGTATCGGGACGCAATCCAGAGTTGTTCGTTCCATATCCGACGGCCCATTGGAAAACAGTTGCGAGTCCTTCAGCAGAAGCGACACCACCGGCAGCAGGATGTCCAAACTTCAGACCGAGTGGAGATGGGATGCTGTACTGCGCTTCGGGTCCATCAGTTGGTGCTAATCCACGGAAGACGTGTGAGTTGTATGGCCCGGAAACAAAGTTCTCTGGCGGTCCAAACTTTTTCAATAACTCTGGGGTAGGTCCCTTTCCTGGAAGGAGAGGAGCGATTCGGTGATGCTCGGATTCAGGTAGTCCAAGAAAAGCTTGAGCGCCAGAGGGCTTGCGAACATTCTCTTCAAAGTTCTCTTGAATCGTTTTGCCGGTGACTTTAAATGCCAGTTCACTGATGAATGTGCCAATTGATAGCCCGTGATAACCGAAGGCTTTTCCTGGTGCCCATAGTGGGCGCTCTGCGGCCAAGAGATTTGCGGCATCATGGTCGGTTAACCATTGCTTATTGGTGATACCCAATCGGGTTTCAGGAAGTCCCGCCTGATGTGAGAGAAGCTGACGGACGGTGATCTTTGATTTTCCTTTGACGCCAAATTCTGGCCAGTAGGTTACGACAGTTTCATCGAGATCAATGAGTCCACGTTCAACAATCTGCGCGAAAGCGATTCCGCTGAGAGCCTTTGAGCAGGAGAAGACATTGATGAGGGCATCTGGATCGACTCCTACAGATGTATTGATGACCTGTTCACCTTTGACGAAGACCGAGAGTTGGGCTCCATCATCTTCTGGGATTGCCGATTGAAAGAGTTCGACGACTTCTTGATATTTGGCAGCGCTCATTATCTGATCCTAAGGGTGTGGGCCGCGCTGCGATAGGGAGTTCCTCTGCTTTTCAGATGCCCAGCTCCCGCGTATCCTTTATCCACTGAAGAGTCGCCCGGATCACCGCGTTACGAAAGTACCGAGGAAAGTCCGGACTCCACAGAGCAAAGTGATGGCTAACGGCCACTCGGAGAGATCCGCAGGACAGTGCCACAGAAAATAACCGCCTCATTTCGGTGAGGTAAGGGTGAAACGGCGGTGTAAGAGACCACCGCATCGGCAGTGATGTCGATGGCAAGGTAAACCCCACTTGGAGCAAGACCAAATAGGTGAAGAGCTGCTCGCTTAATTCACCAGGTAGGTTGCTTGAATCTGTTAGCAATGACAGATCTAGATGGATGGTGATCCGTTCGCAAGAACGACAGAATCCGGCTTATAGGGCGACTCTTCTTTTAATCAATGCTCACGATATCTGGATGCAGATCTCGCATGTTTGCGTAAGACCATCTACCTAGAGCCTCAAGGACTTTGCGAAGTTCCTTCCCGCTCTTGGTAAGTTGGAATGCATTATTGCGGGCGCTTCGATCGGCATCCACTCTCTCAATAATTCCCAAGGCGGTGAGTAATTTCAGTCGGTCAGCAAGAATGTTTGTAGAAATTCTCTCGGGTGATTCAGAGAACTCAGAGTACGTGCGAGTCCCATAAGTGATGAGATCTCGAACGATGAGCAGGGACCACTTGTCTCCAAGAATGTCTAGCCCAGAACTAATGGGGCATTCAGAGCGCCATTCCACAGGGCTTGTCTTCTTACTTGCCACTTTGCCCCCTTACTTAGAGATAGCTGCTGCCATCTCGGTAAAGGTTATCTCGAGAGGAGTCGGCTTCCAGTTAAGGATTTCAACTGTTTCGTGATTATCGTAAGCAATCTTTACTCCAAGATTTGGAACCATTCCCTTCGCTTCACGGTCAAAGAGCGCCATCAGCTTGATGGCAAAGTTTGGCGCTTTACGTGATGGCACCTTTTTGTAACCGGCATTTTTGAGCGTTTCGGCCAAATATGCCATAGCAACTGGTTGCGAGCTGGCAGCTATGAATCTCTTCCCAGCTGCTTTCGGTGCTTCAAGTGCTGCAACATGCAGTCGGGCAATATCTCTCACATCAACCATCCCCATAGCGATATCAGGAATCGCTGGCATCTTGCCGCCAATGAGGTTTGCAATCATTGCTTCACTTGTACCGTCACCGGCGGATCCCAAAGAAGGACCAAGCACAAAACCAGGATTGATCGCAACAAGTTCCATGGAGCTTCCGTTAACTGTTTCCCATGCAGATTTCTCTGCAAGGGTCTTGCTCTTTGCGTAAGCGCCAATATTTTGGTCTAGGTCAGACCATGAATCTGGTCCATATGTTCCACTTGGTCGACCTGAAGTCATTGAAACAACAGATGAGGTAAGTACGACTCTCTTAATGCCTGCCTTTATTGCAGCCTTAATCACTCGTTTTGTACCTTCAACAGCAGGAGTGATCATGACATTTTCATCTTTGGGTTCAGCCAAGAGAAACGGGGAAGCTAAGTGAATGACAAAGTCGCATCCGTTCATTGCTTCAGCCCAACCAGAGTCTGAAAGTACGTCTGCTTGAACATATTTCACATTGGATGCACCGGGCAGAGAGTACAGAGCAGCTTTTGTATTCTCAGCTTTTGCTAGCGAGCGAACTGTTCCAACAACTTCATATTTCTGGCGAAGAAGTTCAGCTGCGACATGCTGTCCGATATATCCGGTGATTCCAGTAACCAAAACTCTTTTTGCCATGAGATAACTCCTTCGACCTGTGGGTAAGTGACGCTCAGGTTTTAAAGATACACCATCACTTGCAAAACGCAAGTTACTAGCCTAGTGTTTCAACGTCCTGCAATTCGCACAGATGGAGGTATGGAATATGAATGAAGATGTAAAGCCTGCCTATGGCCTAGTTCAAATAAACATTACAAATCAAGCAGAGTTCATGGAGCGTTATGCCCAGCACGTGTTTCCGATCCTCGCAAAATGGGGTATCGAGATGATTGCAGGATCTGACACTCCAGTCACCAAAGAAGGAACTTTTAAAGGAAATTGGTCAGCAGTGCTGCGCTTCCCAAGCATGGCCTTGGCAGAGGAGTGGTACGACTCAGATGACTATGCACCATACAGAGACATCAGAATGAACGAGCTCACTGATTCTGGCAGTCTTGTCTTTGTCCAGGGAATGTAAAGAAGCATCCGGCTTATAGGGCGACTCTTCTTCTTTCCTTAGAAACTCACAGCCTAAATTAAGGAATTTTCTGGAACGCTAGGCCCATGCGCAGGAGATTGGTATTACTAGTAGCTACCTGCTTGGCATTTCAAACCACATCATCATGGGCGGCAACTCCTGTTTTTACTTTAAGTAGTCCTGTGGTCTCAGAAATGGGCAATCTTCCAGCCACCTTCACTTGCGACGGTGAAAGCATCTCGCCACCACTCCAATGGAAGAACGTCCCAAAGGGAACGAAATACTTTGCTCTTACGATGTTCACGATCCCAAAAGATGGTCCCGATCACTGGTACTTCAGCATTTGGGACATTCCCGCAAAGGTTTCCAAACTTGCGCAAGGTAATTTAAATATCGGCCAAGTTGGAGGGAACGGTGAAAATCCCAATATTGGATATGCGCCACCTTGTTCTCAAGGACCTGGACCTAAGAAATACACATTTTCAATTTATGCTCTATCCCGTTCAGCGAATTTGGGCCAAACGTCAGCATCCGTAACTCGGGCAAATCTTCTTGCCGCTATCTCAAAGATAACTCTGGGGCAAGCAACCCTCAATGTGATCTACTCACGTCCGAACGGAGCGACAAATGTCCCTAGAACACCATGATGGGCACGAGGTACGTCACTTATCAGAGATGGATCGCCGATCTCTTCTCAAGGGATTTGGGCTGGGAATTGGACTTGCTACATTCGGCGACTTCGTTGCCCATGCCGCAACAACTCAAGCGGTAAAGCTTCCCGGATTCAGTGCCTTTGCTTCGACTGTTAAGGTAACTAAGGGCGCTAAGTATTATTTAATTGAAACTAATGGAATCCCTGCCCATCAAATGATGGTCGGAATCAAGAGTTGGCAAGAACAGATTCCCACACCACAGCCTTACACAGGACCCAATGCATGGTCATTACCTATTAAGCCAGTCTTAGCATCCATGCCCATTTCCAATGTTGGAAACTTCTTACGAGGTGCAATTGCTATTGCAGCAAATGGAATTCCCATCTTTAATGCCTTGAATAACCGAGGTGATGATGCATTTCTTGCTGGAGAGCTTGATGACTTTGGGGGACACTGCGGACAAGCGGATGATTATCACTATCACACTGCACCTTTGCATTTGCAGGGCACCGTCGGAGCACGCAACCCAATCGGCTATGCCTTAGATGGATTCGCCATTTATGGCGCTCTTGAACCAGACGGATCCCCAATGAATAAATTGGATTCCTTTAACGGCCACACTTACAAAAAGTTCGGGTATCACTATCACGGAACTTCCTCCTACCCGTATATAAATGGTGGCTTTAAAGGCGTTGTCTCTCAAAAGGATGGACAGGTAGATCCGCAAGCCGCAACCCATGCCTTTAGACCACCTCAACCTCCACTTCGTGGAGCCACTATCACTTCATGTCAGAATCTTGGAAATGGACATTTCATTCTGACTTACTCACTTAATGGGGAGACGACCACGATCGATTACACCGCAACGCTTGCCACAGTAACTATTCAGACGACTGTCGGCTCCGCAGCTCCGACTCAACAAGTTTTCCAACGAGTAACGAGGTAAAAGACCATGAAAGAGTTCTCACGCAGAAGCCTTCTCAAAGCTGGGGCACTCTCCCTTGCTTATTCCTTGGTTGGGGGGAAGGCATTGGGGGCCAGCTTGTCCAATATCAATACAGTGATAGGAAGGCCAACTAATTCCTCGATCGCTTTAAGTCTTATCGCTGGAAACCCTGCCAACTGCTACATTGAATATGGCTACAAGCCAACAGCTCTTCTCTATAAGACTCCCGCTACTTTACTGAGCGCCCTCACGCCAAAAATCATTGAAATAAACTCACTCAAGGCAAATTCTCAAATCTTCTATCGGGTAAGAAGTAAGACGGGCAGCGATTCTGTATTTGCGATTGGAGAAACTAACTCCTTCTTTACTCAGCGAAAAACTGGTTCCGCATTCTCCTTTGTCGTCCAGGGAGATTCGCACCCGGAACGAGTCGGCAAAATGTTCAATGCTGACTTATACGTACAAACGCTCGCCAATATCTCAAAACAAAAGCCAGATTTTATGGTGACCTTGGGTGATGACTTCAGCATTGATCCTCTCATTGGCAAAGGTCAGGCAAATCAAGCAAATGTGGAGAATATCTATGCAACTCAACGAAATTGGCTGAGTGCGGTTGCTAAGTCGATTCCAATCTTCTTGGTTAATGGAAATCATGAACAAGCTGCTGCCTATTTATTGGATGGCACTGCGAATAATCCGGCCGTGCTTGCAGGAAACGCACGTCTCAAATATTTCCCCTTGCCAGATACAAACAACTTTTATAGTGCAGATGCAGAAAGCATTCCATTCGTTGGAAAGCCTCGAGACTATTACTCCTGGACCTGGGGGGATGCGCTCTTTGTAACCCTGGACCCATACTGGCACTCAAAGAGTCCTGTCGATAATGTCGCAGGTGTGAGTGCTGACTCAGCTCAGGGAGGAAAAGGTTCTGGAAAGACTACTGACCAATGGAGCATTGGAATCGGCGATACACAGTATGACTGGCTAAAGAAGACGCTAGAAACAAGTAAAGCCAAATATAAATTTGTATTCGCTCACCATGTCTTGGGAACCGGCCGAGGTGGAGTAGAAGTCTCAACAAATTATGAATGGGGCGGGAAAGACCCTAAAGGGAGTTCAACTTTTGCCGAGATGCGTCCAAATTGGGAGCTACCCATCCACGATTTGTTGGTGAAAAATGGCGTGACCATCTTTTTCCAGGGACACGATCACATCTTTGTTCATCAGGAGCGAGACGGCCTGATCTATCAATCAATGCCTAACCCAGCAGACGATACATTCACCATGTTTAACGACAACGCTTATCTCTCAGGAACAAAAGCTCCTAACTCTGGCCATGTTCGAGTAACTGTCGGTCCTACGTCAGGAAAAGTAGAGTATTTCCTCAGCGCAAGGCCACAGGATGAATCTTCCGATAGGAAGAATATGCAAGTGGCCCACTCCTACGAATTCAAGGCCAAACAACTATGACTAAATGGATAATGTCTCGCCGAACACTTTTGTTATCGGGATTTCTTTCACTGATTTCGGAGATTCCGGGCCTTGCTGCTGTATTACCAACTCTTAAACTAAGTAAGGCCCTAAATTCCACCTCTCTACAATTTACAGGAACCTCTGCAAGCGCCGGAGTCGGTTATCTCGAGTTTGGAAAAAAAGTTGGTATATATGAATCGAAGACTCCAACATTTGCAATCAGCAAGCAATTCACGACGACTGTATCGGGGCTGCATCCAGGGACCAAATATTTCTTTAGGTTGAGGTACAAGCTCAGTGGAAAGAGTTATTTGGCGACTTCTGCTATTGCAGTTTCGACTCAGTCTGCGAGCGCTTCCTCTCTTTTCGCTATCCAAGCTGACCCGCATATGGATGAGAATTCAAGCGCCGATGTATATAACAAAACGCTAGATTTGATAGCGAATTCTGGAGCATCTTTCTTGATTGACCTTGGTGACATATTCATGGTCGACAAACTCGCAGATAAATCTGAAGCAAATATTCGGGCTCGGTATGTGCTGATGAAGAATTATTACCAACGGCTCAAGGGAATGCCACTCAAGATTGTCTTGGGTAATCACGATGGAGAACTAGGGTATAGCTCTTTCAACACTAAGAACTATCGTGCTGAGTATTTCCCAGAGCAAACCGGCCCGGTCGCTTACTTTGCTTTTTCGGAGTCAGATGTACTACACATTGGTTTGGATCCTTTCACTTATACGACATCAAATCCAAAGGCTGATGGTTGGCAATGGACTCTGGGAAAGGCGCAATACGACTGGTTGACTTCTACACTTCAAAATTCAACCGAACGGCACAAGTTTGTCTATATCCATCATCTTCTCGTCGGGGATGCTCAATCTCGTGGCGGAGTTCATATTGCGAATTTCAATGAATGGGGTGGAAAGAATATGGATGGGAGCGAAGGATTCTCAAAAATGCGCCCTGGTTGGGCCAAACCAATCCATCAGCTGCTGAAAGATAATGGAGTTTCTATTGTCTTTAAGGGGCACGATCATCTATACGTAAAAGAGGAGATGGATGGCCTGATTTATCAAACTCTTCCACAACCAAGCCATCCCGGCGATGGTACAAATTCGGCGATTGAATATGGATACGGCGCTGGCAAAGTTATCGGCGGTTCCGGCTATTTGAGAGTAAAGACTGACTCCGATAAGGCTCAAGTTGATTTTGTTAAGTATGACGGATCGGTCGTTGATTCCTATTCGATCTAAACGACTAGACTGAATCATCGAGATAAGGAAATCTAAATGTGTACGAAAATCACTTGTCGTAAATGCGGGAAGGCCTCTTGGTCCGGCTGTGGACAGCACGTCTCGCAGGTGATGAAGGGGATGTCTAACTAGTGGAGACTGTCTCCTTGGAAGTAGATTTTCTAAACTCGTTGATTTCCGGCGGATAGATCGACGGTTTTCTATTTTTACAGGGTATTTTCAGAGCCCAGAGGGGTCCGCAAGGGACTCTTCCCGTACCTTTACCCCATGGATGCGCAGAAGATATTCGATATGCCCGTCACTGGTGTCTATCAGGCGTACCTCAAGAAGGTCGAACGCAATGGCGGTAGCGAGTCTGACCTGATCAAAGTAATCGGATGGCTGACTGGCTTTGACTCCAAGAGTTTGAAAAAGCATGTGAAGGATGAGACCACATTCAAAGAGTTCTTCAAGAGTGCAAAGCTCAATTCGAACGCTAGATACATAACCGGATCAATTTGTGGTGTGAAAATTGAAGAGATCGAAGATCCATTGATGAAGAAGATTCGCTACATGGATAAGTTGGTTGACGAGCTAGCAAAGGGACGCCCTATGGAGAAGATCCTCAGGGCCGGAGAAAAAGGGTAGATATAGCGATGGGATTTCCAGTTGTTAACGGTATGCGTGGAATTGAATTCGGCACACCAGGAGAGTTCCGCGAAGAGTTAAATGATTTGGTTCTGAAGGGAATCAAGAAGGCGACTTCAGGAACTTTAGAGTGGGACTATCAAGCCAATCATGAGCCAATCGAAACTATTGGCGAGAAAATTGCCGTACTTAACAGTGAGGGCAAGCACATTGCCACTATCCAAGCCACAAAAGTTGATGTGGTTCGCTTTGCGGATGTACCTGATGAGTTTGCTTTGGCTGAGGGCGAGGGCGATCTTTCAGGCGATGACTACCGAGTGAGTCATCTCCGGTATTGGTCCAAACAGGGTCTAGAGATAACCGATGATACTCAAATCGTCCTCTTGTATTTTGAGTCCATTGAAGATCTCATTCAACTGCCCTAGGGCGACTCTCATATTTCTGGTCCCTTAGATATGAACTTGTGTAAACTGAACAAATGCCACAGTACGTTATTTACTTCAATCAGCAATGGGTGGGCGACCATTCCGAGGAATGGTTCGCATCGCGAGGTCCATTAGCCCGAGAAGTCGTTTCGGAAATGAGGGAAGCTGGTGTGCTTCTCTTTGCAGGTGGGCTCGAAGAAGAGATTGAGTCGGCTTTAGGTTTCGACGAGACCGGGGCATCAATTGGCCCAGTCTCAAGCGATCAAGGCTTTATCGGTGGCTTAACAATTGTTGAAGTATCGAGCGACGAAGAAGCTGCGGAATGGGGAGCCAAGGTTGCGGTGGCCTGCGGCTGGCCTCAAGAAGTTCGAAAGTTTAAAGGAACCTTCGAGTGACTGATTCAGAAAACTATCAACTCCGCGATTACAGGATTGATGAAGCAGAGTTAGCCTGCGATATCAGAGGGATGAGTGAGCCAGTAGCTCGCAATGCATTTATTGATCGGCTTGCAAAACCAGGCCAATGGGCAGGCCACTATCGCCACCTAGCTCTAACCTATAACGAGATCTTGGTCGGTGATATTCAGTTAAGACATTGCCCAGAGACGATGCCTCCAGGTGCAGCACATATTGGAATCGATATTGCAGAAACGTATCGTGGCAAAGGAGCGGGAACCCTGGCTCTGCGATTGGCGTGGGAGTGGGCAAAGGCGAATGGATTCCATCGCGTCGAGGGATCAACGGATGAATCTAATATTGCGATGCAGAAGGCATTTGAGAAGGCCGGTTGGCACTTCGAAGGAAGGCAGAAGAAGCTCTTCATGTCAGATGGAATTGGGCATGACTATCTTTCATATGCACTAACAATCTGACATGCCTGAACTGCCAGAAGTTGAGACCGTCCGCCGAGGACTGCTCACTCACGCAGTGGGAAGAACGATTTCAAAGGCTGAGCAACTTCATCCTCGTGCTCTCAACCCAAAAAGCATCGGCAAACTTCAATCAATCGAAGGTGCACGGATTCTCGATGTACAGCGCCGTGGGAAATTTCTCTGGTTCGTTCTCAATCGCCCAGAGGTGATCGCTGCCCATCTGGGCATGTCAGGGCAATTCCTTATTAATCCTGTCGACCACCGCCATACGAGGGCGAAGTTTGGTCTTCGAAAGGGGCTTAAGAGTTCTGAACTGCACTTCAATGATCAGCGGACATTTGGATGGGTCTCTATTGAGGAAACTGAATCTGGATTTCCAACATCTGTGAGATCAATCGCTCCAGACATCTTTGAAGACTTGTACGACCAAAAATCAGTGATCTCCAATATTCGAAGAAGAAATATTGCAATCAAGACGGCAATTCTCAATCAGAATATCGTCTCAGGTATCGGGAACATCTATGCCGATGAATCTCTCTGGTTGGCAAAAGTTCATCCAGAAAAAAGAGCGAATGAGATGAGAGCAGCCGATATAGAGCGTGTCTTGGAATCGGCGAAGGAGGTTATGGCGAAGGCCATTGAAGTCGGTGGGACTTCCTTTGATGAGCTCTATATCAATGTGAATGGGGAGAGCGGTTACTTTGATATCTCACTCAACGCCTACGGCCAAGAAGATGAGCCCTGCTCACGCTGCGGAAAGTTGATTCGTCGCATTAAGTTTGCTAACCGCTCCTCACATTTCTGTCCAAAGTGCCAAAAACTTTGAGGCTTCTGTTAGTTTCTTCTTATGAACCTGATTGAATCGATCGCGGAGTATGAGAGAGCGACAGAGGCATTTTTGAGATCAGTCTCCAAGTTGAGTGACTCCGACTTAGATCAGGCTAAGCCCGGGGGCTGGAACGCTCGGCAGGTCATTCATCACGTCGCTGATAGCGAGGCTCAGTCTTATGCGCGCCTACGTCGACTGATTGCAGAACCCGGAACCATGATTCAAGGTTATGACGAGGCCGCTTGGGGTGAAAACCCAACTCTTGGCTACGCAGAACGCCCCATCAAGAGTTCTCTCGATGTCTTTACATCTGTTCGCGCAGCGTCACTCGAGATTTTGCAGCGAATAAGCGAAGATCAACTGAATAACTCTGGAGTTCATAGCGAGTCAGGTGAATACACGATTCGCACCTGGCTTGAAACGTATATCAAGCACCCGTTAGAGCATGCTGAGCAGATTTCAAGAGAACCTCATTAGTTTCTTGGAGTGAAGAGCATCTCCTCAGGGCTGATTCGATGAGCCTTAAAAGTATTATCCTTTTTATCGCTGGGATAGCCGATAGCAATGCCACATAGCAGTCGATAGTTCTTTGAGATTTCAAATTCTTTTCGAACAACATCATCCCAAATAGAGACCGCACCCTGCATGCAGACACCAAGTCCGTGTGCATGTGCAGATAGAGCAAGGTTCTCCATCATCAACCCTGCATCACTTGCTGCGAAGATATCCAAACTCTTATGAACATAGATAAAGAGTTCAGTTGGAGCACCATAGAAGTTGTAATTCGTACCCCACCAGGCATCACGGGCTCTGCGGTCATCGCGCGCAATTCCTAGAGTGCCGAAGAGTTCGGCGCCAAGGCGCATCGATGCCGGCTTAAGATCTTCGTGATAAGCCTTACTCACCAAGCGATTACTTGTCGGGAGTCCGTAACGCTTTAAAGCGATTGTTGCCTTACCTTTCCAACCACGCTTAAGATTCTTTGAGAGGAAATCCCACCGAGCTAAAAACTCAGCGCTAATTCGATCTCGCTGCGCACCTGTGGCCACCGCTACTTTAAATGGACGAGTGTTTGACCAACTGGGAGCAGTGAGGGCGTCTGTCAGAATTTGATTGAGAAGGGCCTCTGGGATGGGATCAGGTAGAAAATCTCTAGTGCTTCTACGAGATGCCAAAAATGTGGAGATTTCTTCTCCTGTTAGTGAGCTCTTTGATGTGGCCATGAGGAAACCTTATCTCTGGTTCGTTAGCATTGGACGTTCGCGATCGATCATTGGAGCGTTAAATGTCCAAGAAGCCAACTGTCCTCTTTGTCTGTGTTCATAATGCCGGGCGGTCACAGATGGCGGCAGGTTTTATGCGCCAACTTGGGGGAGATCGAGTTGAAGTTCTCTCTGCCGGATCAGCACCAAAAGATTCCATTAATCCAGTAGCAGTAGAGGCCATGGCTGAAGTCGGAATCGATATCGCCAATCAGCAGCCAAAGGTTTTAACAACAGAGGCAGTAATCGAGTCGGATGCAGTAATCACAATGGGTTGTGGCGATGCTTGCCCATTCTTCCCAGGCAAGCGCTATGAAGATTGGGTACTTGAAGATCCTGCTGGCCAGAATTTAGAGTTTGTTCGCAAAGTCCGCGACGATATTAAAGGTCGCGTGGAAGCACTCCTCTCCGAACTTCTCGTCTGATTAAGACTTTATTAATTTAACCCGTTGTTGGACCATAGCTGCAGAGAGAAGTACGAGTAATCCACCGAGAACTTGGCTCACCTTGAATGGCTCTTTGAGAAAGAGAATTCCTAAGACTGTTGCAACCACCGGGGTTATGTAGGTAACGGTGCTGGCGACGGCACTGCCAACCAATCGGATATTTCTAAAGTGCCAGATATAAGCGAAGCCGGTTCCAACTGATCCAAGTACCAACATTCCGAGAGTTGACTTAAGCGTCCATGCGGAGTGAATCGGATGCGAGAAGAGAGTGAAGGGCAGCAAGAGGATTGCCGAGGAGCTAACCTGGGCGGCTGCGAGTGATGAGGCCGGATAATCCAACTTGCTTACATACTTCTTTGAATACGGTCCAGAGATTCCATAACAGAATGTGGCGATGAGTAGTGCAACATAGCCGCGCCAGTCATTTCGCTGGCCGCTCGAAAAAGCTCCGGTAACTAGTGCGATTCCCGCGAAGCCAACCGCAACTCCAGCGAGTTGGTTGGTATCAACTTTCTGTTCTCTAAAACCAAAACTAATAACTAGGACTGTCATCAGTGGAGTTGTGGCATTGAGGAGTCCAGCCATCACACTGCTGATGTGAGTCTCGCCAACTGCGAAGAGATAACCGGGGGCCGCGTTGAGAAGAAATGCCACAACGGCGAGATGGCCCCACTCAATAGCTCTCTTAGGAAGTGGCGATCGAGTGGCTAGGCAATAAATGAGAAGAGTCAGGCCGCCAATGAAACCTCGGAAGAATGCGACGCCAACGGGGGAGAGTGTGAGAAGCCCCCACTTAATAAAGAGGAATGAACTTCCCCAGGTGATGCCGAGGGCAATAAAACCCGGTAGCCAACTTTTAGTACTCGTGGTCATTGAATCATAATAGCGTCGTGGACATATTGAGCTAGTCCTCGAACTCGACCATCGTAATATTCCTTAAAGCGTTGATCGGCGATATACATAGCTGCTAATTGCTTCTGCATCTCGATAGAGCATTCGTAAAACCATTTCGATATTGCATCCCTGTGGGCCTTGACTGCCTCTTGGGTTTTCTCTGAATTGATAGGAAGGTTATTACCAAAGGCATAGACAAAGAGCTCAGTCGCAGCTTCTTGATCAACCTTTGCCGCGTGGAAGTCTTCAACTGAGTATCGAGAAGTACGAGATTGAGATTCAGCGAACTCCACAGTGAAGCCCCATCGAGCCTCTACTTCCTCGTCATAGTGGTTCACTGGAGCGACTTATTGATTTTCGAGACTACGCCAAGTGAGATTGCAATTGATTGCCCAATAAGAAGTGCAAATAATGCAGTTCCGATTCCAAGCCGTCCGCCGAGTGCCCAACCACAAATAAGTGCACCGCCTTCAATCATGAGGCGAATACGGCTAACGCGAATGCCACTCTTCTTATGGAGTGACGTCATCAATCCATCGCGCGGCCCGGGTCCAAGTCCGCAGGTAATGTAGAAAGCTGAAGCAACTCCTACAAATGCGATACCGATAAAGTCATAGAGAATTCCAATTGCAATATAGCGAGGTATCGGGAAGGTGTCTGCACCAACTTGAATCCCGATCGCGATAACGATCATATTTGCGATTGTTCCGAACCCTGGACGCTCGCCTAACGGCCACCACAGAAGAAGGATGAATCCCGAGATGATGAATGTGCAGATTCCGAGATCTAATCCGGTATGTATGGAGAGCCCTTGGGCGAAGACCGACCAAGGTGCATTCCCTGTATGAGATTGGATAAGGAGTGCGTCACCAAGCCCAAAGAAGAAGAGGGCAACAATTAAAATAAGTACGCGCATTGGGGCGAGGTCCCAGCGATTCTTCGCCGTCCACGGTACGTGCGGAATAGTTCGGTGAGGTCGCAGGAACTCAACTACCCGGTTTGGTCTGCTCAAAACCCTACCCGCGTTTCATAAAGCGATAATAAAAGGCGAGATAAACCAGAACGATGCCAACATTGACTAAGAGGCGTGGGCCAGTGTGATTTTTGAAGAATGAGATGTCCATGCCGATGATTGTGGCAACCATTAATCCAAGAAAGAGGAGGTTAGGCCCAACCTTACTCATGACGGTCTCCCATGCTCCTAAATCTATCAGCGCTCATCTCGAAGATGATCTCAGGACCATCTTCCTCATCAATCTGAGTTCCAACATTTTCAAATCCGAATTTATTAATCAAGCGGATTGATGGAGCATTGCTCTCGCTGACCGTATACCGAAGAGTTTTCACACCTGGTTGATCGATGACCCAACTCCACATACCTTCCAGCGCTTCAGCACCTATCCCATTATTCTGAAAGTCAGGATGGATCCCCAAGCCGATCTCGATCATCCCAGAGTCATCGGGTTTGGCATGAAAGCTAATGCTGCCAACGATTTCACGAGTCGTCTTATCTACGATCCAGCGAATCAACCAGATCGCAAGGGATGGGTCCTCTTTCACCTGGGGAACCCGCCAGCGCAGTGGGCCACTCTCGTCCACCAAGACTCGGTGGGGGTTAGAAAAATTCTTACCTCTATATATTGAGAGGTCCTCAGGGGCCTCGTACAGGGTGATCATCTCATTCGCCTCAATCAGAATGAGCTCCAACCGGTCCGTCTCGATGAGATGAGGCATGGTAGGAGTATAGGCAAGAGTGTAGGTAGGAATAGTTGGGCATCTTGCGCGCTCAAGGTGATCAAGGGTTATTATCGCCCATTATGACTATCGATACCCCGGCAGATCTAGAGGCAATTCAGGCTAGAGTCGAAGAGAAGAGCCCCCGTCAGATTGCATGGCGTCGATTAAAGCGAAATAAAGTCGCGATGGTCTCCCTCGGAATTTCAGCGTTCTTTATCATTTTGGGATTCGGCGCACCGTTGGTCACCAAGATATTCAATGTCGATAACCACACCATCTACCGTGGAACCCTAGATTCCTCCGGATTACCTAAGGGCCATTGGGGCGGAATTAGTTGGCATCATCCATTTGGAATTGAACCAGGTGTTGGTCGAGATCTCTTTGGACTACTTTCATACGGATCTCGCATCTCTTTCTCGATCGCATTCATCACAAGTATCACCTTCGTGGCCGTTGGACTCTTTCTCGGAATCTCCGCAGGCTTGATTGGCGGAAAGTACGACAGTGCGATTGGCCGCGTAGCGGACTTTATGCTCGCCTTCCCATCAACATTTATGTATGTGGCCTTGAGCATTCCACTTACTCAGAGAGTGGAAGCTACAGGAATTGCTCATAAGAACGGCGCTCGTATCGTCGTCATGGTGATCATCCTGGTGATCTTCTCGTGGCCTGGATTCTTCCGTGTGGTCCGCTCGCAAGTACTCAGCATTCGCGAAAAGGAGTTCATCTTGGCTGCCCGTTCGTTGGGCGCCTCGAATATGCGCTTGATCTTTAAGGAGATCCTTCCAAACCTCTGGCCGCTTGCGATCATCTATCTATCTATCTCATTGCCGGGCTACCTCGCCGCTGAAGCTGTCTATTCCTTCTTGGGAGTTGGTGTTCAGGCTCCTGGCTCAACCTGGGGACTTGTCCTCAATGATGCTCAGAACTACTGGCAGCGTGACTCTGCCTATTTGATCATCCCGGCCGCCATGGTGATCATCGTGGTCCTCGCCCTCAACCTCTTTGGCGATGGCCTTCGGGATGCGCTCGATTCCAAGTCGGACCGCTAACTACCCCTCGATCTCCCACCTAAATTCCGCTAGATATCTAGCGGAATAGGGCAAATTGGACTAACCTCACCGTTAACTCAAGCCCAACTCTTGGCAAACAAGAGTTGGGTCCCTCGACTGATAAGGAGACACATGTCTACCAAGCAGTATCTGAAGGGTAAGAAGAAATCGATCGCTGGTTTCGCAGCCCTTACATTTGCGCTTTCGATGTCGCTTTCTGGCACATCGGTAA
>Ga0208253_1000420_pt1 | contig 17981 bp, 22 predicted proteins | sample CryBogCBE10Oct08_FD_184573 | JGI IMG/M metagenome (GOLD analysis project Ga0208253, IMG submission 184573) | Freshwater microbial communities from Crystal Bog, Wisconsin, USA - CBE10Oct08 (SPAdes) | ecosystem: Environmental > Aquatic > Freshwater > Lake | place: Crystal Bog, Wisconsin, USA...
CAATCCAAGTAACCTAATGATTTGTGAGTGGACAAATGAATAGTATACTTTGTTCAGTAGCAACCCGCGGCAGATACTTTACAACACTGCCTTTAGTATTAAATGCAATTATCAACCAAACAAGACAACCAGATAAGTTGATTGTGTTTGATGATAATGATAACCCTCAAGACATGCGAAAAGAGATGATTTATTCATACTTTTTTCAGATGTTAGACATTAAGGGCATACCTTGGGAGTGGCGGTTTGCTGATAAAAAAGGTCAGCATCACATTCACCAAAAAGCCAATACAGAAGGCTATGACTTTGTTTGGCGTGTTGACGATGATGCTATACCAGAGCCTGAAGTATTAGACAATTTGTTTTATTGGATAGCATTTGAAGATAACGTTGGTGCAGTAGGTGGTTCAGTGTTAACCCCACCTTACATGCCAGATACAAGTCAAGTAACTGGTTTAATTGATAAGATTAACCAAGAACCTAACATCCAATGGGGTGTTATTAAAAAGGCAAAAGAAGTTGAACATCTTCACTGTACTTTTTTATATCGTGCTATGGTGCATGATTATAATTTGGGTTTGTCAAGGGTAGCGCACCGAGAAGAAACTTTGTTTACGTATGGTTTACATCAAAAGGGTTACAAGATTTTAGCAGTGCCGCATGCAACAACTTGGCACATGAAAAACCCGCAAGGCGGCATACGTATGGAATCAAACGCCGCATTGTATGAGCACGATGAAAGAATATTTAATAACATTTTGGCTTGTCGTGATAAAACAATTGTAGTGCTTAATTGTGGTCGTGGTGACCATATTGTGTTTAAGCACATACTGCCAGAAATTAAGAATGCGATGGTTTTTAGTTGTTACCAAGACATCATACCTGGCAACACAATAGCAGACGCAATGAATTATTTTGGTGACATTGATCAGTGGAATATCTATAAGAAGATGGATCAGTGGAAGTGGAAAGACAGTTTGGATAGTGCGTTTAGGAAGATGTACTTATGATTATCATAGCTCCATACGCCCAGAAATTAAGAACTGGCAAACTAAACCCAAAGAATTATCCATATTGGAAAGAGTTAATCGCTATGATTGACGAACCAATTATCCAAGTTGGAGTTGAAGGTGAAGAGCAACTTGTTAATGATTTTAGAAAAAATCTTTCAATGAACGAGTTGTGCGCATTATTAAAAGAATGTCGTACATGGATATCATGTGACAGTTTTTTACAGCATTTAGGTTGGGATCAAGGTAAAAAAGGAATTGTGTTGTGGGGGCCATCTGATCCATTAATATTTGGGCACCCAGAAAACATTAATTTATTAAAAGACAGGTCTTACTTAGTTAAAAATCAATTTCTTTGGTGGGAAGCAACAGAACATCAAAATGAGCGATTTGTTGAACCACATATCGTTTTAGAATATCTAAAGGAATAAAACATGGCAGCTTCGGGCTATACAGAAATACAACTATATAGTAGCTCAACATCTGGCGTTGTACCATCCGCGGCAAATCTTGTCGTTGGTGAATTGGCTATCAACTCTTATGATGGTAAATTATACTACAAATCAACCGCAACTGGGACTAGTGGTAACGTTGTGCTATTGGCATCTGCAGCTGGTGCTGTAGCGGCAACCAATATTTCTGGTGGTACTTCTGGTCAGATACCTTATCAAAGTGGGCCAAGTACAACAACGTTTATGACAGCGCCAAGTACATCTGGCACGTATTTAGGCTGGAACGGCTCTGGATTTTATTGGTCTGCAACAACTGGGCCATCTGGTTACAGTGGATTCTCTGGCTTTTCTGGATACAGCGGTATTGGATTTAGTGGTGGATCTGGGTATAGTGGATTCTCTGGCTATAGTGGTATTAGTGGCTATAGTGGTATATCTGGTTATAGTGGTTTTTCTGGTTACAGTGGCATATCTGGCTTTAGTGGTTACAGTGGTATCTCTGGATATAGTGGCACTAACGGTGCATCTGGTATCTCTGGATATAGTGGCACTAACGGTGCATCTGGTATCTCTGGATATAGTGGATACTCTGGTGTAGGTGCATCTGGTTCACAAGGAACAAGCGGATATAGTGGTTACAGTGGCTTCTCTGGTATCAACGCAACTGGGCAGTCTGGTTATAGCGGTTTTAGTGGTATCTCTGGTTACAGTGGTTCTGGTGTTTCTGGTTATAGTGGCTTTAGTGGCTATTCTGGTACATCTGGCTACTCTGGAATGGGGACATCTGGTTACAGCGGTTATAGCGGTGCAGCGGGTATATCTGGCTACAGTGGTATTAGTGGCTACAGTGGTATATCTGGCTACAGCGGTTCTGGTATCAGTGGTTATAGCGGAGCATCTGGGTATTCTGGTGCTACACCAACATCTGTGGCAAATATTACTGGCGGTTCTGCTGGTAATTTATTGTATCAATCTGCTGCTAATACTACAGCATTTTTAGCTAACCAAACAGGTAAAGTATTAGTGGGTGGTGCAGTAACACCAACTTATACAGCGACTTCTGGTATTAGTGGTGTTGGTAGTGCTATCAATATTGTTGGTGGTGCGTCTGGCCAAATTCCATATCAAACTGGTACTAACACAACTGGATTTTCACCTACCCCAACAACGGGATCATCAACCAATCCAGGGTTTCTAGCTTACGTTGGTGCATCTGGGTTTGTTTGGAGTCAATGGAAAACATACTTAACAAGCACTAATATCAATAGTGCACTTGGATATACCGCAGCAGATGCTCTTGGTACAAATGCTTCTGGTACGTGGTCTATCAACGTAACGGGCAGTGCTGCAACTGCAGGAACAGCCGGTTCTATATACAATGGTGCTAGTGGTTGGGGTGTAACACCCAGTGGTGCAAATTTATTTTTCAGTTATAATGGTAATAATATTGCTGAATTACCATCTGGAAGTCCATCATATACTGGTACACCTTTATTAGCAGTAACGCAGGCTAACGGTTGTGTTTATGAAAATGCACAAACTATTACAAGTAACTATACAATGACATCTGGTAATAACGGACAGTCAGCAGGACCCATAACAGTAGCAACGGGCATAACAGTAACTATCCCAGACAATAGTCGTTGGGTAATTAACTAAGGAAAAATTATGGCAGGTACATTAGTAATTGATACATTAAACGCAAGTTCAGGACCACTACAAACAAATAATGGAATGAGTGGTATTGCAAAGGCTTGGGTAAATTACAATTCAAGTGCTACAACTATTACGGCTTCATGGAATGTTAGTTCTGTAACATATAATTCAACTGGATTATTTACAATTAATTTTTCAACTGCAATGCCTGATACAGCGTATTGTGTAGTATCTGCCGCCTCTTATGTTGGTGGTACAGGCTCACCATCTTTAATGCCTCAAAGCCTTACTACAGGAAATGTTGTAATGAACCTTGGATATGGAACAGGTAACTACAACACAGGTATTAACTGCGTAGCAATTCACAGATAAGGATAAATCATGGCAGGAACAATCGTATCAGATACTTTACAAGATGGTTCAGGAAATAGTACAGCAACTACTAATGCTATTAAAGGTAGTGCAAAGGCTTGGGTTACAGTTAATGGGACTTTAAGTTCAGGTATGACACTTGCATCTTATGGAGTAAGTTCTGTTACTTATATTTCATCTTGTTTATATCAAGTTAGTTTTTCTACTGCATTTACTGATGCTAATTATTCTAGTGCAGTATCTTCTAGTTGGGATTCTGGTGGAAATAGTTATCCAATGATTGCAAATATAGCAAATAATGGAACTTATGCACCATCAACTACTTCAACTTATATAGTCAGTCGTGTTTATAACAATGGCTCAACAGGGTTTTTAGTAAACTATTTATACGCAATATTTTTTAGATAATTTTTTAAAGGAAAACAAATGACACAAGTAATTATTCATACAAACGACAACGGTGGAGTTTCAGTTACCGTTCCTACAGGCGAGTTATCTATTGATGCAGTTAAAACAAAAGATACTCCAGCAGGTTCAATTATTGTTGATTCTTCTACGCTTCCACAAGGCGCAGATGCTAAGTTTTTTGATGCTTGGGTGCTTAACGGCTCAACAGTATCAGTAGACTTAACTAAGGCTAAAGCGTTTGCTAACACTATGTTAAATGGTATGGCGAAGGCAGAAGTATCACATCGTACAACCAACGCAGGTATTGGTGTAGAAAACAAATTATCAGATGCTGACTGGTTGGCATTACTTACAACTGCTCGTACTGCTATTTCTTCTGCTACCACAACTCAACAGTTATTAGATGCTTTAACCCCTGTTCAATCTGCAATTACGGCTAACGCTTAAGGAGTAGGCTATGGCAATGACTATAGATGGTACTAATGGGTTAACATTCCCAAACAGTACCACTCAGACAAGTGGCGGTGCTCCTGCTAGGGCTTGGGTAAGTTTTAATACTGCCAATCCACCAACAATAAATGCTTCATTTAATGTCTCATCTGTTACTTATGTAACTGCGTATGCATATCAAATAAATTTTACAACTGCTTTTACAGATGTAAATTATGCTATGGCAGGTAGTGGACAATATTTTGGGTCTAGCAATTTTGTTTTAATTTCTTATAGTGCAAACTATACTTCATCTGCAAGCCAATGTACTGTAACACCTACTTACGCTGGTAGTCTTGGAACAACTGGAATGCTTGTAAACGCAACATTTTTTAGATAAGGCAATAAGTAAGTGAATGCCAGATATCAATCCTATTGCCGAGGGTGCAAAGTCTTTAGCAAATAGCCTTGAACAAAGTAGAGAGGCTGGTAAAAAACTTACCAAAAGCATTGAAAACATCCAGCGTGACGGCACGGAAGTTGCTTTACAAGAATTAGAAGCAAGAAAAAAGCACAAGATACACGAAGAGGCGATGGAGAACTCGATGATATATCGGGCGATTCAAGAATATGAAACCCAAAAAACTATTATTAATGCTGAGAATCAAGCCGAAAAAGAATTTAAAGCAAAATATGGTAATAAGGAATGGTCAAAAGTACTTGAGTTAAAAACTATGGTAGAAAAAGAACATCAAGAAAATAAAAAATACTATGGGCATAAACTTGAAGACGTTAGACGTGTACAGTTTTGGTGCTTCTTTGTAGCCTTTATTATTACAAGTTTGCTGTTTTATTTTAATCTAGTATGAGCTGGGTTAAGTATTGGTTTGCCGTATTTTTAATTGAAATAGTTATTTGGTCTTATGTGATTTATTTGCATTTTGAAATTAAGGAACTAGAAAAAATAATGGTGCCAAAACCAAGATTTGACAAAGAACATAAAGTAGTTGTTAAAACTAAAAAAGATATAGTTCGTGGGTAATTTTTAATCAAAGGAGACGTTATGTCAATATTAGATGTTGTTGAAGAAAAAGTAGAAGAGGTTGTGACTGAAGTTGAATCTGTTGTGGTTGAAGAAGAACAAAAGGTAGAAGAAGTAGTGAGTTCAAACCCAATTATTCAAATGGCTATCAAACAAGCTAAAGAACGACTATTAAGAGAAACAGCAAAATAATATGGATATCCAAACATTAATTAATACGGTTTTACCGTTAATTTGTGTGGCGATAGGTTGGTTTTGCAAAGAACTGTGGACAGCAGTTCAAGATTTAAAAAACGACCTTCACGACTTACGTACACACCTAGCTGAAAACTATATGCACAAGGTTGACTTCTCTGACCGTTGGGAGGAAGTATTAAAAGCCATCCATCGTATTGAAGACAAGTTAGATAAATTACAGGAGAAGTAATATGGAATGGTTAGCCCAAATTGCTCCAGGTATTGCAACTGCTCTTGGTGGACCATTAGCTGGAATAGCGGTTACAGCAATATCAAAAGCACTTAACATTGACGAAAAAGACGTGCAGTCTACCATTGAATCTGGTAAACTTAATTCTGATCAGTTAGCTGCTATTAAACAAGCTGAAATTGAATTGCAAGCAAAGGCGCAAGAGTTGGGACTTAATTTTGAAAAATTAGCTACAGAAGACCGTAAATCTGCACGTGATATGCAGATTGCAACTAAGTCTTTTGTACCGCCGTTGCTGTCGATTTTAATAGTGGTGGCATGGTCTTTTATTCAATATTTTTTACTAACCCATATTATTGCTCAAGAGATGCGTGAATTAGTTGCCAGAGTTTTAGGTACATTAGACAGTGCATTAATGTTGGTATTATCTTTTTACTTTGGTTCTAGTTCCGGTAGTCAAGCCAAAGATGAAATGATACATAATTCAACTCCCGTTAACAATTGAAGAAAATAATTATTGCAGCAATACTTATTGTATTTACTGCGTGTTTCAACAAAGAATTTAGAAACGAGACAATAGAAAAAATCATGGCAATTACAGAATCCACATTAAACACTATTATTCGATTTGAAGGTAAACGCAATAAGGCATACCAAGATACTAAAGGTCTTTGGACAATTGGTGTTGGCCACCTTATTAAACCCGATGAACAACACCTAATCAATACCGTTCTTACAGATGAAGAAGTTCAAAACCTTCTTAGACACGATTTAAGCTGGTGTGACGAGGCTGTTACATCATCTGTGAAGGTACCCCTTAACCAGAACCAATATGACGCCCTATACAGCCTCTGTTTCAATATTGGTGCATCTGCTTTTAAGAACTCTACAGTTGTTAAAAAATTAAACCAAAATGATTATGCTGGTGCCGCAGACGCAATTCTAATGTGGAATAAACCAGCCGTTTTAATACCACGTAGAGAATCAGAAAAAAAGCTGTTTTTAACACCAATTAAGGGCGAAAATACTTAATTTTTTGCATTAGTAGATATAAGGACTGATCATCCTTTTTTTATAATATTAACCTCGGGGATACTAAATGGACGGATTTAAAACACTACCTAAGATGCAACACTTTAAAGAAGGTGGGCATGCTAAAACTAAAGAAATGTGTGGCGGTGGAAAAGCCTATAAAAAAGGTGGTGAAGTAGGCGAAGAAGATTTAAAACAAGACAAAGCCATGATTAAAAAGGCTTTCAAACAGCATGATGAAGCTGAACACGATAAAGAACCTACTGAGATTAAACTTAAAACCGGTGGTCGTTCTAAAAAAGAAAAAGGTACAGTTCGTAAATATAAAGATGGTGGTTCTGTAACCAACGTCTACGAAGCTAAAAAAAGCTCTGGTGATTTAGATAACATTAAAAAAACTAAAGATATCAAACCAGGTAAAGCTGAAGCTCCATCAAAAGCTTCAGAAAAACCTAGTATGAAAGGTTCTGACGTTTCTAAAGAAAAAAGCAAACCATCTGGTCACGAAGACCCATACATCAAAAGTAAAGAATCTGGAAAATCCGCAGATGCTCCATCTGGCGCCAAAGGAGGTCCAAATAAATACAAGACTGGTGGTGGCGTAAAAAAGATGCAAGCCGGTAGTCTGACCGGCAGATTATCAGACTACGTTATGGGCACACAAGCACAAAACGTTAAAGCAAAAAAAGAGATGGCTGAGTATTTAAGAGCTAAACAAATGCAACAAGCCGCTGGTCAACAAATGAGTCCTGGCGAAAATATGGCTATGGGATTAGCTGGATTGGGTCAAGGGGCATCTACCCCTTCTGCACCAGTTGATCAAATGGGTAATGCTACAGGTATGCCAGCACAAAAACGTGGCGGTCGTGCAGGTAAGAGAAAGTAATGCCGTATAAGTCAAAAGACCAGCAAGCCGCAATGTATGCAGCGGCTGCTGGTAAAAGCACATTAGGCATACCTAAAAAGGTCGGTAAAGAGTTTGTAAAAGCTGGACCTGCATCTAATAAATTACCACAAAAAGTAACTAAGCGAGCCTCTGGCCGAGGAAGATAACATGGCTTATAGTAATACAACTGGTCAAACAACAATTAATGTTGACCAGTTAATTTCATTTGCTTATCGTGATGCTGGTAAAACAGCAGAAGAGATGACGCCTGAATATATTGATGCAGCTAAACAGGCGTTGTTTTATAATTTGCAAAACTTATCTAATCGTGGAGTTAATCTTTGGTTATTAGAAAACCAATTGTATGGTGCTTTAACACAGCAACAACAGTTAGTATTACCAAAGACAACGATTGATGTTCGTGAAGCCAATTGGGTATATGTTCAAAACATTCAAGCTTCTGTTTATCTTCCAGCTGATAATTCTACAGCACCTAATGCTTTTAATTTACAGCCTCAATTAGCTTCTTTAGCCACATCAACTTTAAGTGAAAATTGGATTGGTTTAGGCTATCAACAAGCACAAAGTGTTTATTATGTAGGTTGGAATTGTTATGCACCTAATAATGGAACGCAAACATACAATCTAGTATATGAATACAGTGATGATGGTATTAACTGGATTATTAAAGAAACATTTCCAGCAATCACAATGGTTGATAAACAATGGCAATATTATAATATTGCCATTACAGAGCCACATTTATTTTATAGATTGCGTGAAACTGTAGCTACCACATTTTCAGTTCGTCAAATTGTATTCTCAACAAGTCAACAAGTTATTCCACTAGCACGACTAAATCGTGACGATTATTGGAACTTACCAAACAAACAATTCCCATCTGTACGTTCTTTACAATATTGGTTCGACAGAACAATTGAGCCTTCTATGTACTTATGGCCAGTACCAAACAATCCTTATCAAATGTTTCAATTGATTGTTGAGGTACAAATGCAAGACGTTGGTTCATTAACGAATCAAATATACGTACCAGATAGATGGATTAATTGTATACAAAAACAATTATCACACTCAATGTCATTACAATTACCTGGCGTAGATATGACACGAATTACATACTTAGAAGGACAAGCAGAAAAAGCATTCCTACAAGCTAGTGAAGAAGACCGTGATAAGTCACCTATTTATTTCCAACCTAATATAAGTTACTACACAAGATGAGCGTAATAATGACCTACGATTCGCTGGTGTTGAACATCCAGCAATATATGGAGCGTGATGATCCTGACTTTATTGCTCAGATTCCTAATCTTATAGCATTAGCTGAATCATCAATTGCAGCTGAATTAAAAACATACATGCAATTGATTGTTGTAGAAACGAGTTTAGCTACTAATCAAACAATATTAAATAAACCAGCACGTTGGCGTAAAACTGTGTCTATGAAGGTTAATGGTCAGCCAGTACTATTACGCAGTCAAGATTACGTGTCTATGTATTTGTCTGAATCATCTGGCGGTCAGCCGTTATATTATGCAGATTATGATTATAATAATTGGAATTTTGCACCAGCTCCAAACCAATCTTATCCAGTAGAAATCATCTATTATGCTGAAATACAACCTTTAGATGAAACTAATCAACAGAATTTATGGACTGCAATTGCACCACAAGCAATGTTGTATGGTGCATTATTACAAGCACAAGGTTATTTAAAAGCGTTAGATAAGTTACCTGTTTGGAAACAATATTACACTGATGCAATTACGGCGTTGAAGAAAGAAGACGATGCACGTCGTATAGATCGCAATACTACGATTCAGGAACCTTAATATATGACTACTCCAATTTACACTTCACCATTTACAGGAACCGTTGTAACTCCAACGGATGTATCTTATTCATCCCTTTCATTTGGTGTTACTACGCAACTATATTGGCCAGCGATTGTTAATCAAGGTATTGGTCAAACTCCAGCAACTCGTATTATTGATTGTACTGCTACAACGACTGGACTAGCATTAAATTTACCAGAAGCAGACCAAGGCACTGTTGGTGCTGATATTTTGTTCCGTAATATTGGTACTAATTCATTTGTTGTAGAAGATTTTTTAGGCGGTAATTCTGTTACCATAGCCGCTGGTATATCTAAATATTTTTATTTACAGAATAATACAACACCCGCTGGTACATGGGGCAACGTAACATTTGGTGCTGGAACATCTTCTGCGGATGCTGCTTCATTGGCTGGTGCTGGATTAACTACAGTTAATGGCCAATTAGCAACCACACAAAACATTGTTGATGTTTCCGTAGCACCGACGATTACAAACTTAAGTCGTGCTATAACTTATAACTGGGTTGGAGGAGTTGGTAATATTCCTTTACCTTCTGTTTCAAGTTTATCTTCTGGTTGGTACATTGCATTTAGAAATAGTGGTTCTGGTACATTAACATTTACACCAACATCACCGCAAACTATTAATGGTAAGACATCTATCAATACAAACCCAGGTGACTCTGGATTTATATTTTTTGATTATAGTTCAAATGCATTCATTACTGTTGGTTGGGTAACGCCTAATAACGTAGTATTTACATCCGCAACATATGATGTTGATGCTATCTCTGGTGGTACTTTAAACTTAGTTTCAAACGCACCTATTATCCAAACATATGTGTCCCAATCTGGCACACGAAGTTCCACATTAGCAGTAACTTTACCAGCTATTACTCAATTGTATGTCATGGTAAATAACTGTACTAATGTAAATGATGTCATTACTTTCCAAAATCAAGGAAGTAGTCAATCACCGCTTGCTCTACCTATAGGACAAACTTATACATTATTAAGTGACGGTGCTTTTTTATATGTGTTAAATTCATCTTCATCATCTTCATTTAAAGCAATTAATGGTACTGCTTCAGCACCCCCATACTCATTTTTAAATGATAATAATACTGGTATGTATTTAGTTGGTACTAGCATTTTAGGATTGGCGGCAAACGGCACAGAAATTATTGACATTAACGCTACTAATTTATCTTTGCCAATTACCACCATAAAGGGTCAAGTAAACGCAACGATTATTAGTGGTGGAACGTTTTAAATGGCATCTGACAATCAACAACAAGATACCTCACAATATACTACAATCTATAGCCTAGCAATACCGGCTGGGATTAAACGTGATGGTACTCAATTCCAAAATGACCAATACACCGACGGCGTATGGTGTCGTTTCCAGCGTGGCGACCCAAAAAAGATAGGTGGCTATCGTACTTTATTTACTAGTAATACAGGCATTTATAGAGGTTTAATTTCACAACCGTACAACGGTGTTAATTATATCTTTGCTGGTAACTACAAAGAATTAGACGTATTTAATTGTGGTATTAACTATGGTGTTGGTAGTGGTCCTTTTGCTGCTAATATATTGCCAGGACAAGTTCCATTAACAGTGGGCACATCTGGTAACCAGATGTTTATATCCGGTTACTCTGGTATATCTGGTTATGTATCGTCACCAACCACAGCAACACAATACTTCCCCGTTGGTACTAAATTTATTTTTGGTCAGTCTGGTACTGCAACAGTTTATACATCAACCAGCGTGTCCTATTCTGGTTGGTCTGGTTCTGGATATTCTGGCTATTCTGGTGTTGTAGTTGGGTTTAGTGGTGCTATACCATCATCAACTCAAGCTTGGATAGCAAATAGTCCTGTATTTACACCAGACCCAGCATTAGGACCATATCGTGTTACTTGGCAGTTTGATTCTCAATTTAGTCCTTTAGGTGGACAATTACAAGTATTTGCTCATCCTGGATATAATTTAGTTGATATTGATAACGGCGTTCCTTCACAGGTAATAGCTGGTAACATTACGCCAATTTCTGGAAACACTTGGACATTTAGTGGATTAGCAGATAGTTCTGGACAAAACCCAACATATCAACCTATTAGCGTAGATGGTGGCGTTTGTGTGCTATATCCATTTATTTTTGTGTATGGTTCACATGGCTATATCGCAAACAATAACGTTAGTAGCACATATTCCCAGCAAAACTTTTATGATTGGAATGGCCCATTAGCCAACCAAACTAACGTATCTGCTTCTAAGATTGTTAAGGGCATGCCAATGCGTGGTGGTACAAACGCACCAGCTGGCTTATTCTGGGCAACAGATAGTTTAATTCGTGTTTCATTTAACTCTTCAGCTTCTTCTACAGCAACAACAAGTCAGTTCTGGAACTACGATATTATTTCTAGCCAAATCTCCATCATGTCATCAAACTCGGTGGTAGAGATGGATGGCGTGTATTTTTGGATGGGTGTTGATCGCTTCTATATGTACAACGGAAGTGTATCAGTAGTGGCTAATGATAAAAACGTAAACTACCTATTTGACAACCTTAATTATACACAACGTCAAAAAGTCTGGGCAACTAAAGTGCCAAGATACAATGAGATTTGGTTTTTTTATCCTAGAGGCACGGCCACAGAATGTACCGATGCTATTATTTATAATGTAAAAGATAAACTTTGGTATGATGCTGGACAAGCAACTGGAGCTCAACGTTCTTGTGGATACACTACTGAATTGTTCCCAACACCAATATGGGCGGATTGGAATTATAATCCATCATTTAGTGCTCCCTATACTGTTATAACAAATCCAGCTAGTTTACCAGCACCATCCAATAACCAGATGTATATTTCTGGAGATGTGACTTCTGTATTCTCACCAGGAAGTGTTTTAACATTTTCTTTATCAGCTACATCAAGCCAAACATTCCAAGTAAGCACATCTGTTTTTACTATTAACTCAACTATTGGTGCACCTGGTGTTACATTAGTCACATTTACTGGGGCAACATCTAGTACTGTACCAATTGGTTCTTTGGTATATCAACAGACTAATGGATATGCTATTTGGCAACATGAGTTTGGTCAAAACCAAGTGAATTTAAATGGCGAAGTTGCTGTGTATTCTAGCATTACAACTAGTGATATTAGTTGGTTAACAGGTAACCCAAGTCAAGATGGATTAGTTGGTATAAACCGTCGTATGCATTTAAGACGTATTGAACCTAACTTCTTACAAACTGGCACAATGTCAATGACCATATTAGGTCGTAAGTTTGCTAATGGTGCAATGCAAGAAGATTCTGGACCATATTATTTTAACCCAGATACAGACAAAATCGATTTACGTGTTGAGCATCGTTTAATTAGATTGAAATTTGAATCTAATGAACTTAATGGTAACTATGAAATGGGTCGTTTGTTAATTACTGCTGAATACGGCGACGAGCGACCATGACGCTTTATGTTAATAAAAATAACCAACAGTTCTTTCCGTTTGTTCCAGATTATTCATCTTGGGAAGATTGGAATGGTAATTTTATTATCTATTATGGTCAATTAAACGTCCCATATAATACAGAAGAAAATTGGAAAGATACAGCTTCTGTTATTGCTAGTACATTTACATTTGCGGCGTTTCCAGTTCCAACACCAGATTCATTTGATAACTGGCAAGATTGGGCTAACGAAGTGACATTAATTATTAACGGAAAAAGTCATTAATTTAGGGCGAAAATACCTCATTTTTTGCATTAGTAGATACAGAATATATGATAACAAATAACGCTCCCTTATCAAATGTGGCACCTATGGGTGGGCTTTCTCACGTCAATAAAAATCGTATGACTGAATATGACATTATTGCAGAAGATGTTAAAAAATATAGAAAAGAAATGAACCCAAAAAAAGCGTATGCCGCCATTTTAAAAATGACGCAACAGCCTAATTATAGGGTACTTAGACATAATAACAGTTTATTATTTATTGACAATCATAAAGACGGTACAGCGGATAGCCTTATATTTTCTTCAGATAATAAACACGATTTTGTAGATAGTTTAAAACATTTCAATATTGGTTTAAAAGCCGCAGGAATACATCAATTAGAAATTACATCTGATAATAAAGAAATTGAATCAGCATTAAAAAAAGCTAAATTAGAATATTCAACATTACCAACACAAAGTGGTATTCATGTTATTGTGGGGATTAAATAATGGGTTTGGGCAGCTTTTTTAGTGATGCTTGGCATGCCGTTGCTGATCCAGTTGGTGATGCTGTCAGTAGTATTGGTAGCAGTGTTAGTAGTGCTGTTAGCAGTATTGGTAATGCTTTTAGTAACGTTGTCAGCGGTATTGGTAACGCCGTTCAAGCAATTGCAAAGAACCCATTGCCAGTTATTGAAATGGCCGCTCTTACTTATGCTACTGGCGGTCTTGGTGCAGCTGCAGCAGAGGGTATTTTAGGTGGAGATGCTATTGCTGTAACAGCTGGTGAAGGTGCGATTGATTTAGGTTCTGGTGCAGCAAATGCCGCAGCTTATAATGCTATTTCAGCAGCGGTTCCAGCCGCCATATCCAGTGCAGCGGTAACAGCAATTAATGGTGGTAATGTAGGTCAAATTGCAACCGCTGGTATTGTTGCTGGTTTAAGTGCTGGAATGGCTAATGGTTTAAGTGCCTCAGATGCTTTACAACACATTACAACAAATTTACCACCAGAGATTGCACAGACTTTAACAGCGGCTACTGGACAATCCGTTGCGGGTGCAGTTAATGCTGTTATACAAGGTAAAGATCCAGTTACTGGTGCTGTCAGCGGTGCTGTTAGTGGTGCTTTATCTTCTGCACTATCACAAAGCCAAATTGCTGATTTAAGCCAGACCGCTGCAAAGATGTTAGGCACAACAGTTAGTGCTGGAACTAATGCAGCGATTGCTGGCGGTGATGTTGGTCAAGCAATTGGAAACTCTTTAGTATACGGCGCGGCTAAACTAGGGTTAAGTGATGCATTAAATTCAGTAACTAGTTTACAAAAAAGCCTTACTGATAATGTAAATTCTTTTGGTATTACACAAAGTCAAGCTAAAACATTGTCTGACACAGTACAACAGAATCAATCAGATGCTCAGACATTAGCAGATAAGTTAGATTCAGCCGCTAAAGATTACGATACAGCAAAAAGTAATTATGAGACTGAATCTGCTAAAGATAATCCAGATACCGATTATCTTCAAAAGCAAGTTGATGCCATGACTGCTGCGGCAAAAACGTATAATGATACGTTGCCAGACTACCAATCTGCTAGTGATACATTATCAACCAATTACACCCAATTACAAAACTTAGATAAGCAGTTAACAACATTAGGTAATACAGTAAACCAACAATATTCTTCATTACAAAATGCTAGTACGGATTTATCACAAGAATACAGTAAGTTTGTTAACAATTTAACTAGCCAGGATGCAGCTACAGCTAATATAGAAAATCGTGTTGCAGCAATGAGCCCAGATGCTCAAGCCGCATACCAACAAGCAATTAGTAATGGTGAAACTGCTACAGATGCATTAGCTGCTGCAAGTAAAGTGCAAGCACAAACGCAAGCAACCCAAACAACAGATACTACACAAGGTCAATCTGGTGCACAACCAAGCACTGATTCCAATGCTCCATTAACACAACTTGCTTCTAAGTTTACACAACCTACAGCAGATTTAGTAAGTGCTGTTGATAATGGTGATGGTACAACAACAGAAACATTTGCAGATGGCACTGTTCAAACAGTTAATTCTTTAGATGGAACCATACTAAGCCAAACTCAACCAACTGTACAAACTGGCACAAGTGGTGTTTTACCAAGTGATACTGGCACAAGTGGTGCTTTACCAAGTGATACTGGTACAAGTGGTATTACATCAACTGACACTGGTACAAGTGGTATTACATCAACTGACACTGGTACAAGTGGTGCTTTACCAACTGACACTGGTACAAGTGGTGCTTTACCAAGTGATACTGGTACAAGTGGTGCTTTACCAACTGACACTGGCACAAGTGGTGTTACACAAGATTTAACTAATTTTGGTAGTCAAAGTACATTAGATACTGTAGCACAAACTAATCAAGTCGCTATGGATGTTGCACAAACAACTGGCGACCAAGGGTTAATTAATGCAGTTAACAGTGGTAATACAGATGTTATTAATGCATTAGCAACTGGCGATGTTACTACCGCACAAAACATTGTTAATACAGATACTACCCCTAGCGGTGCTTTAGATACTGTAGTAACTACAACACCAACAGCACCTACAGACATTGTTGCTCAAGGAGTTTATCCAGATCAAGGTAGTGTAACTGGATATTCTGATATTAATGGTAACATGATTACTGCTAATGGAACACCCGTAACTGTAGACAATTCTGGTAATGTTGTTGATGAGAATGGTACTGTTATTAGTGAGGCGGCTCCTTATACACCTACTGCGGCAGATACCAATACAACAACAGATGCTAAAGGTAATTTAGTTACAACAAACCAATTAACTGGCGATGTAACTACAAATATACCTACAGCAGATACTGGTACTAATATTCCAATAAATATAAACGTAGCACCTATATTATCACCAACAACTAAACCAACGACAACTAGTCCAACGACAACTAGTTTAACAACTAGTCCAACAACAACTAGTCCAACAACAACGGGAATTACGACACCATTATCAACATTAGGATCAAATGTGGCAACTACAAAAACTTCTCCAACTGCAACATTGTTAAAAGGTAGCCAAATTGCTTCACCATTAGCAAGTGTATATAATATACCAGTTGAAACATATGCACAAGCAATGCCTAATCCAAATCAATTAGCAGAAATACAAAATGCCGCAACTGGTGGTATAATACATAAAGCAAGTGGTGGTGATTTACCTATGACACCTAAATTAATGCACGGTCAATCTGTGCAACATCCTAATTTAATGGGATGGCATGGTGCTCAATTATTTGCAGATGGTGGAATGGCATATCAAGATAGGACATTGCCAGAAGGTCATAATCCACAGTTCTTTAGTGAAGGTGGTTTAAATGCAATAGAACACCGTTATGTAACTGGCGATGGTGATGGTACTAGTGATAGTATTCCAGCAATGTTAGCAAATGGTGAGTTTGTAATACCCGCTGACGTAGTATCCAGTTTAGGTAATGGTAGCAATGACAGTGGTGCTAAAGTATTAGATGAGTTTTTAAAAGTAGTTAGAGCACATAAACAAAAACATGACACAAAACATTTACCCCCAGATAGTAAGGGCGCGTTGGGTTATTTATTAGAAGCTAAGAAAAAAGCGAGAGTATAATGGCAGGGACAACATCTTCTTCAGGATTAAATAATTTACTTGCTGATACTCAGCAAGTACAAACTACGCTACCATCTTGGATGGATACAGCGCAACAAAATGTTATTAGTAATGCTGGCACAGCAATGGCAAATGCTCCGACTTTTGGACAAACAACTGCACAAGGTGCGGTTAATACACTTCAAGGCGCAAATAATCCATTTACTCAAGCAAATACTAATTTAAATACTATTGCATCTGGTGCTGCTAATCCATGGATTACAGACGCATCTGGAAATGTTACACCTAATACTAATACTGCTTTAGGTGGTTTATTTCAAGCACAAACAAATCAATTAAACCAGTTGCTTCCATCAATGACAGCAGGCACTGAAGCTGGTGCTATTGGTACTGGTAACTTTGGTAGTTTACGTGGTCAAACAGCAGTTGATACAGCAAGAGCAAATGCTCTATCACAACTACAAGCACAGCAAATGCAAGCAGCATTGCAAAATCAACAAACTGGTGAGCAAGCTGCTGCGGCACAAGGTAACGTTGGTGCTCAAGGAGTTACGGCAGATTTAACAACGGGTGCTGCAGAAATGAATGCACCGTTCCAAGGTGCTACAAACTACGCTAATTTAATTAATTCTGTTAGTGCTCCGACAACTGTATCTCAACAAAATCAAATGTCTCCATTATCTATGTTAGGTACGTTTGCTAATGCTCCACAGGCTGGTACAAGTTTACTAAATACGCTTTTTGGAACATCAGGCGTTGGTACACCAGGAACTTCTGGTTATATTCCTGGTGTTCAAGGCTTAATTCCAACATTTCAAAAAGCTTTTGGTGGTAATACTGGACTACCCGCTGGCGTACCTTCTGGGGCGACATTAGACCCAAGCGGGAGCGGTAACTATATTTTTAATGGTCAAACATATACCCCTTCTGGAACTTTAATAGATACTAGCGGTTCTGTATCTTCTGGTGGTTCAAACGCAACAGCACCAACGATAGACCCAACAACTGGAGAG
>Ga0208253_1000423_pt1 | contig 17884 bp, 22 predicted proteins | sample CryBogCBE10Oct08_FD_184573 | JGI IMG/M metagenome (GOLD analysis project Ga0208253, IMG submission 184573) | Freshwater microbial communities from Crystal Bog, Wisconsin, USA - CBE10Oct08 (SPAdes) | ecosystem: Environmental > Aquatic > Freshwater > Lake | place: Crystal Bog, Wisconsin, USA...
GCGCTAGGGATGTGAGACAGACCCCAAAATGGGCAGAAATGCCGGAGAGAGGCGGTGCAGAGCTACTCGGAGTAGCCGAAGAGCGAGCAGACCAAAGTGCTCGCGGCCAGAATTGCCAGCGGAATTGCGACGGCAAGCAAGTGGCCCTGTGCCATGAAATAGGAAACTCCCAAAGCGATTCCATTCGCCAGTACCGCAGGCGAACGTCCATACGAAACACCTTTAGCGAAACCGGTCGATGCGACGTAGAGACCAGCCGAGCCGAGGATTCCAAAAATTACGACGCCTGCAAGGGCCGATGGTTTAGAGATGTGCGAAGTGGCAGCGGCAAAACCAAGATAAAGAACAAGGCCGGCGATGATGGCAGATTCAATGCGGAGCAGAATTACGGCTGCACGGCGGAATGTATCGGTGGTGGGACGGCGCGATTCCATACGAGGATGCTAACCCGTAAGCTCGAGAGATGGAATTCTCCAACGACGGGTTTCGAGATTCCTTAACCTCGGCACTTGCGCCATATCTCTTTCAGCAATTACTAGAACGGGAAGCTGCGGCCGCAGACCGAGAAAATCGAAAAGTGTCAGTCGGAATTATTCAGTGCGTAGGAAATACGAAGGCACTGTCGTATGACCTCACGGCACTCAATTCGGTTTTACTGACGACTGTTCGCAGTGACGAGTTCTATTCCCGCGCGGTCGCAAATGGATTTTGGCTCTTTATCCGTGGTGACCAAGCTGCCGCGGAACGGGCGATCGAACGCATCAGGAACGAATTGCAGAGCGGAAAAATTGCGCTCACATCAATCACCGAAGTTTCATACCAAGTTGTCGAGCGAAACTCCCAACGCAATATCGCTGACTGGCTCGGACGCCTCGATCGCGCTTCTTTTCCCAACGAATAGCGACCGCGTTCCCAGACAAAAGCGACCGCGCCGCCTTATAAAAGCGAACGTGCCGCCTTATAAAAGCAACCGCACCGCCAACGAATAGCGACCCGCTATCGACGCAGGGTGATGGTGTGTGAGCGGGCCGAGTAATTTGCACCGGTTTTCCACAGCGCTCTGATTACGTTTCAATTTATCTTTCCAGATTCGAATTTGATACCCCCATGAGTCCGATATTTGACCCCGAATTGAGCGAGCACTTTGGCCCGCTACAGATATTTATGGATGACCCAAACATTGAAGAGATATGGATAAATACGCCGCAACGAATCTTCATCGCAAAAGGCGGCAAGAGTCAGATTACGAACCTCGTCCTAGATGCAACCACGGTTCAGAACTTGGTGGAACGTCTGCTCATGTGGAGCGGTCGCCGACTCGATCTATCGCATCCATTTGTAGATGCGCGATTGCCCGACGGCAGTCGATTGCACGTTGCCATCCCGGAAGTAACTGCGCAGCACTGGGCAATCAATATTCGAAAGCACATCATGCGAGGCAAAAGCCTTTCCGACCTTGAAAAATTGAATCTCTTCAGCCCAGAGATATCTCAATTCATCAAACGAGCCGCGAATTCCGGAAAGAGCATCTTGGTGAGTGGCTCGACCGGCGCCGGAAAAACCACGTTACTCAACGCGCTAGTAAGTGCGCTTCCCTTAGACAGTAGGGTTGTAACAGTCGAAGAAGTGTTCGAATTAAAACCACGGTTGCCAGATTGCATCGCACTGCAAACTCGTTCTGCAAATCTGCAAGGCGTTGGTGAAATACCACTGCGGAAACTCATTAAAGAGGCGCTTCGTATGCGGCCATCTCACATCATTGTGGGTGAAATTCGCGAAGCAGAATCGTTAGATATGTTGATAGCGCTTAATTCTGGTCTGCCTGGAATGGCGACGATTCACTCGAATTCAGCTCGCGAAGCGATCTCCAAACTTCAGACTTTGCCGCTACTTGCCGGCGAAAATATCTCGCATCAATTTATTGCCCCGCTGGTCGCTACCGCCATTGATCTGGTAATACATGTCTCCAGTAACTCACATGGTGCTCGATACGTGTCCGAATTGATTTGGGTCAGCGGGCGAATCGAAGGTACAACAGTGGAAACAGAGCCCATATTTACCTTTGTTGATTTCGATGCGGCTGGAGAGCCAACATATCTGGCTGGATTTGGCGCAGCGGAACGGTTCTTTCATGAATAGCCGCAGACGGTTGGTGCAGGCATCAGCATCGGCGCTCGTTGCTCTAGGACTCGCATTCTCAATCTCATCGTCGCTGCCAATCAGCCTGGCGTTCGCCACAATCTCTACGACGCTTCCATACTTGGTGAATCAACACCGGCGCGAGAAGCGTGATCGATTGTGGAACGGCCTTTGGCCCGAACTGCTTGAGCATGTTGTCTCCGGTTTGCAATCGGGCCTATCCATCGAAGAGGCGCTGAGCGCGCTATCGCGTCGTGGCCCAGTTGAAACTCAACAAATATTTGCGGGATTTTCTACCGACCTTCAATCCGGAACACCATTTGAAGCTGCTATCGGAAAGGTGAAACGAACTTTCTCACATCATGTTGCAGACCAAGTCTGCGAAGTCCTCATTCTCTCCAAAGGGAGTGGTGCTAGAGATACTGCAACGACTTTGCGAACGCTCTCTGACTTTCTTCGGACCGATATGGCGCTTCGTGATGAAATCAGCGCTAAGCAGAGTTGGGTGAAAAATTCGGCACTGATTGCATCGGTCGCTCCTTGGATTCTTCTGCTCATCCTTTCCACGCAGGCCAACACAGTCCGGGCTTATCAATCAACGCTGGGCGTGCTCATTCTTGCTGGCGGTCTCGCCTGCACCGCAGTCGCATATTTTTGGATGCGACGTGTGGGACGGATCGAAGTTCCACCCAGGATATTTCTCTTATGAATCGGTGCTACTTATGAATCGCTTTCACGCACTCCTGGTTTTGTTGGTACTACTTCCGATTGTCACAATCGCCATATATTTAGTGTTGAGCGATTCGCGCGTTGCACTCGTGGGGAATCCGGCGCAGCTAACGCAAACCTCTGCAAAGTTATCCTCACGAAGCTATCTGGAGAAACTTAGGCGGCTTGCAACGCTCCCATTCGCGATAGCGCTATTTCTAATCATTGTCGGCGGTGCGTTTCCACTCGTCTTATTGTTCTTCGTCACGGGATGCGTGGTGGTGAAATTCGAGCGAGAAACTAGTGCGCGTTTAAGCAAAAAAGCGCAGACAGAGATGGCGAACGAACTTCCCGCAATCGCCGAGGTTTTTTCAATTCTGGTCTCGGGTGGAGAAAGTCTGCCAGTTGCGCTCAATCGAGTGGCGCAAAGAGCAACGGGACCACTCGCGAAAGTCATCCAAAATTCTGTAGCCGAGCTGCGCCAGGGCTCCGGCCTAATCGTTGCACTTGATACGTTGGCACGAGAAGCGGGCGTCTCCGAAGTCCGCCGATTCTGCGACTCATTAATCGTTGCGCTCGAACGCGGCAGCTCACTCTCGGACGTTTTAGGGCGTCAGATTCAGGAGATTCGTTCTCGCCAACACGCGAAGTTGCTAACCGCTGCTGGGCGAGCCGAAGTCGGTCTCTTGATTCCGGTGGTCTTTCTCATCCTGCCGATATCCGTTCTCTTTGCGCTCTGGCCCTCGTACCTCTCATTGAACTTAAGCGTCGGTGCGTAACCGTCCAACGCCAGATAGCCACCCACAGGGGTGGTTACCCACAGAGAAATCAAAACGTTCGAGCAAGATCACGGTTCACGGATTTAATTAAGGCATAGGAATTCATGAATATGAATTCAGCAAAAATCGATCAACTCGAAGGAGAAAGAGGCAGAGAATGAAGACCCAACTCGAGTCCAAAGCAGTTACTCCATCCAAAGTTTGGGCAATCAAACTATTCCTGACATTTCAGGAGCGGTTCCAACTCATTCAAGCAAGGTTCAAAATGCGCCCACAATTTCTAACGACGCTCGTTCAGGAGGAGCGGGGAGATGTACCGGGCTGGGTACTCGTGGTGTTGATGACCACGGGACTAGTCACAGGCATTTGGACCGTAGCTGCGCCCCGACTTTCCACGATTCTCCGAAGCTCGTTGGATTCGATGAACAATGTTCGTTAAACGAGCAGGAGCAATGCCCGGATGCGGCAGATGCTCACGGGGTCTTGGTGCGTGTGAGTGCGGCGTAGTAGAAAGCACCTTGGTGCTGATACCAACGTTGGCGCTCTTTCTTGCCGTTTTGCAGATAGGACTTGTGGGATTAGTCCATGGACGTGCCGCGAACCAGACACAAGGCGACCTAGCTCGCGGCGTGCTCTATCAAAGTCAGTCCACCTCCGAATTGATCGGTTCATCAGAGATGGCGCTTGCTGGCGGCGGGAGAATTCTTTATCTGCAACGAACATTTACGGCGCCGAATATCTCGCCGCTTGGACTGGGCGCGCACCTCATAAGTTCGCGCACTCTCTCCGTAGATGAGAATCAATAAAAGTGGACGAGAATCCGTGAAAGTGGACGAGAATCAATGAAGGCACTAACCGATGAATCCGGCAGCGCTGCGGTCGAGTTCGTCCTATTTACTATTCCGCTTTTAGTTCCATTAGCGATATTTCTTACTACTGCTTCTGTGAGCGGATCTTTAGAAATTGATATGTCTAATTATTCGCGACAGCTCGTGCGTGCCTATGTAACTAGTCCAACCGAGGATGTAGTCGCGGCACGATTGGCACAAGTCGATTCCGCCTTTCAAAATAAGATTTTCTCGCATGATGCGGTAACCGGAAATCCAACTTTTGAAGTCCAGTGTTCACTTCAGCCATGCATGTCGTCCGGAGGTGTCATAAGCATCCGAGTCACGGCTCGCAATTCAATAACCCAGAAGATGTTCACTACCGAAAGCTCTGAAATAGTCGATCAATGGCGTTGATGCGGAACCTAAGGCACACGATTGATGACGAGTCCGGCTCATTGGTTCCATTGACCTCAGGACTTTTTCTCGTATTACTGATTCTCTCGCTGGGCATTGTGAATCTGGGCGACTCTTATTTGGGCAAGCGAGAGCTAATCCAGGTAGCGGAGGCGGCGGCTCAAGTTGGGGCTCATCAATTGGAATTTCAAAGTTATTACGGGGATGGTCTTTCGGATTCGTCGCAACTTGGCGACCGTATTCCGATCGACTGCCCGGCAGCAGAATCCGCGGTGGCTGCCTATATTCGCGCTGCAAATCTTCGCGGTGAATCCATTGCTCTCGCTACATTTGGCTGTCACGATAATCAGGTAGATATTGGACTTAGTTCATCAATCGCGCCGGTGGTGAGTTTCCCGATTTTCGTGGATATTTCTGGTGGTCGAGTGTCGGTCCGCGCAGACGTTTCGGCCGTTTCTGTCTTTGGCAATAAGTGAGGGGAATGAGTTTACGGAATGAGAACGATAGGCTTACCCCATGGCAGCACGAGATCACGCGGATGAGGTAAATAAGCTTCGCGTAATTTTGAGCGCAATTGAACAAGTTATTGATGTTCCAAAACTCACCGAAGAGTTCACCAAGCTTGAGGCAGAGGCAAGTGTTCCGAATCTTTGGGACGATCCCGAGAAGGCTCAAGTAGTTACAAGCAAGCTGTCACGCGTTCAATCAACCATTAATAAGGTAACGGGAATCCGTCGCCGACTCGAGGATGTCCCACTGCTTTTGGAATTGGCGCAAGAAGAGAACGATGCGAGTGCAATCGAAGATGCTGGTAAAGAGCTAGATTCGGTTGGCGATGATATTCGTGCGCTCGAAGTCCAAACCTTGCTGAGCGGTGAATACGATGACCGTGATGCGTTGATGACTATTCGTTCCGAAGCTGGTGGTGTCGAAGCTGCCGACTGGGCTGAAATGCTGATGCGTATGTATTTGCGATATTGCGAGCGTCATCAATTTAAGGTCGATGTTCTCGAAACGTCATATGCTGAAGAAGCGGGAATTAAGTCCACAACGTTCCGAGTTTCAGCGCCGTATGCCTATGGAACTTTGTCGGTGGAGCAGGGCACGCACCGATTAGTACGTATTTCGCCATTTGATTCGCAATCTCGCCGCCATACATCCTTCGCGGGTGTCGAAGTAGTGCCGGTGGTCGAGCAGAGTGATCATGTTGAAATTGATGAAAAAGAGTTGCGTATCGATGTCTATCGCTCCAGTGGACCTGGTGGTCAAGGCGTAAACACGACGGACTCCGCAGTGCGCATTACTCACTTGCCCACAGGAATAGTTGTTTCGTGTCAGAACGAGCGTTCGCAAATTCAGAATAAGGCGACTGCGATGAACGTCCTGCAGTCTAAATTGCTCGAACGACGCCGACAAGAAGAGCGCGCTCGACTAGATGCGCTTAAAGGCGATAACAGCGGATCATGGGGCAATCAGATGCGTTCCTATGTCTTGGCCCCGTATCAAATGGTTAAGGACCTACGCACCGACTTCGAAGTTGGAAACCCATCTGCAGTTCTCGATGGCGAGATTGACGGCTTCATCGAGGCCGGTATCAAATGGCGAAAGAGTTCCCAGAACTAAAATTTCTAGCCTGGCACGCGTGAATTGAGTTATCTCTCAGCCAAATAGGCGCGCATTTCCCCGCTCTTGTGGGTGCTCTTGCCTAAACTATCGATGTAGGTCGGCACGTATTCGGTTATGGCGCCGCGGAATCGTACGGGAGCAGATGTGATTCGTTTTGAGAATGTTTCCAAGATTTACCCCAAGCAGGAACGTCCTGCCTTAGAGGGCGTAGACCTTGAAATCGTTAAGGGCGAGTTTGTCTTTCTTGTTGGCCTTTCGGGTTCTGGCAAATCAACTTTCTTGCGTCTCATTCTTAAAGAGGAGACTCCAACAACTGGTTCAATCGTTGTTGCGGGCAAAGACCTCAATTCACTTTCAGCTCACAAAATTCCAGAACTCCGCCGCCAAGTAGGAACCGTTTTCCAAGATTTCCGACTCCTTCCAAATAAGACAGTTGCGGAGAACGTTGCTTTTACTTTGCACGTGCTTGGTTACAGCCAAAAGGAAATCAACCGCGAAGTTCCAGACGCACTTGAGCTCGTCGGACTTGAAGAAAAGGCGGATCGCCGCCCTGGTGAACTTGCTGGCGGTGAGCAACAGCGCGTTGCAATTGCCCGTGCTTATGTTTCTCGTCCCGCGATTCTTATCGCGGACGAGCCAACCGGAAACCTCGACCCCGCTAACTCGGTGGGCATCATGAAGTTGCTCGACAGAATTAATCGCGAAGGCACAACAGTGCTTATGGCTACGCACGACTCCACGATTGTGGACCAAATGCGTAAGCGAGTTATCGAACTCGAAGGCGGACACGTTATCCGTGACCAGGTTCGTGGCGTCTATGGATATTCAGGCTGATCGGCCTCGCACAGGTAATGGGAGATAAATAATGCGCGCTAAATTTGTTATGAGCGAAGTCCGTATCGGACTTCGCCGAAATGTCACCATGACATTCGCGGTAATGATCACCGTTGCCATCTCGTTAACCGTGCTCGGTATCGGCCTGCTTGCGAATAGCCAGGTCCGTGTCATGAAGGATTACTGGTACGACAAGATTCAGGTCTCCATCTTTCTCTGTGATCCACTCTCGAGCAGCGCTTCTTGCGCAGGTGGTGCGGTAACACAAGCTCAGATCAACCAGATCCAAAGCGATATCCAGGCGCTTCCGGTCGTTCAGAATGTTTACTTCGAGAATCAGGCTCAGGCGTATCAGCATTTCCAAGACCAATTTAAGGGCTCTGCCATCGCTCAAAACGTCACTGCGGATCAGCTTCCACAGTCGTTCCGTATTAAATTAAAAGACCCTACTAAGTTTGCTGTCATTCAAAGCGCGTTTGCTGGTCGCCCTGGTGTCGATTCAGTACAAGACGAACACACAATTCTCGACAAGTTCTTCAAGTTGCTCGGAGTATTGCGTGATGGCGCCTTACTTATCGGTATTGCTTCAGTGCTCACAGCTGCGCTTCTGATTAGCAATACGTTGCGCCTTGCTGCATTTAGCCGTCGCCGTGAAACCGGCGTGATGCGCCTGGTGGGAGCTTCGTCGTTCTCGATTCAACTGCCATTCTTGCTAGAAGGCATCGTCTCCACGTTGATTGGTTGGGGCGTTTCCACTGGCTTACTGGCTGGATTTAAGTACTTGATTGATACCAAAGTTTCGCCGCTACTTTCCTTCACTCGCTTCTTCACATGGGGCGATGTATGGAGTGCATCGGCACTGCTTTTGGTCACCGGCTTCGTTGTATCTTCACTTTCATCAGTGTTGACGCTACGTCGCCACCTCAAGGTCTAATTAGCTACCGAACGACTGCGTCGGCGGACCGCATAGAAGCGAGCTGCTTGGTGGCTTCGCGCCGCGTGGTCGCTCTCTAATTTAGACGAATTCGACCTACCTGCCAGAATATGCCAATGTCCACGCCCGGCGGTCGCTTTCTGAATACGCCCACCCGTGTGGCAATTTCTGCAGGTGCGACTCTCGCAGTCATACTGGCTTTTGCCGCTGGTGATTTCGTAGGACAACGCCGAAACAAATCTTTGGTTGATCAATCTATATCCCAGGTCTTGAAGCATGACGCGCTAGCGCCAAAACGAAGCGAGCTAGAGCGGGCAGCAATTAACTCGATTATCAAAGCAACTGGAGATCAGTGGGCTAACTACTTCCCAATAACCGCAACCCCAGCGCTCAGTGATTCACTCGGTGGTCATTACAGCGGCATCGGTATTTGGCTTCGGGTTAATCGCGCTGGCGTGCTCGAAGTTTCAGGCGTCCAACCAAAGTCACCAGCTGCTCTTGCCGGAATTAAGCCACTCGACTTGGTCATCAGTATTGCTGGGCGATCGATGTCAGGTTCGACTGTTGCCACCGCGGTGACGGCTCTTCGCGGAGAATCAGGAACGCAAGTAGCGGTTCAACTCTCAAGAAATCAACAACAGTTCCGAGTGAACATCACTAGGGCGTCAGTCTCGAGCGGCAACGTTGTCGGAACTCCACTGACAACAACTAATGGAAAGCCGTCAGGGATTCTATATATTCAAGTAGCTGCATTCTCCAGCGGGGTCGCTGACCAAGTGCAATCGCTGCTATCGAAATATCCCCACGCCAAAGGAATCATTCTTGATTTGCGAGATAACCCAGGCGGAATCATCGACGAAGCATCGAAGCTTGCTTCACTCTTTCTCAGCACGGGACCAATCGTTTCCTATTCGGTTCAAGGTGGCGACGATCAGTATTTGACCTCAACGAATACGTCACCGGAATTGGCGCCCATGACTGTTTTGATTAATCGCTCATCAGCAAGTGCGGCCGAAGTCGTCACCGGGGCTCTTCAAGATAGAAATCGAGCAGTTGTGCTGGGGGAAAAGAGTTATGGCAAGGGAACGGTTCAGAACATCATCACGCTGAGCGATGGATCGAAATTGGAAATTACTGTTGGCAAATACGTTACGCCAAACGGTCGGGTTATCGACGGTGTGGGTATTCAGCCGGATTTGCCCGTGACGGAAGATGTTGAAATATCTCGAGCCATCCAGGTGCTTGGTGGCTTGGCCACTCTCGATACGGGGAGTAAGCAGAGCAAGTAAGGCATTAAACGGTGAAGCATGGCCAAGGGCGCACGGCTTCCTCTTGGGCCAGGTTGGACTCCGCTGGCTTCCGCTTCGATTCTGCTGGCTTCCGCTGCGAATTCTCCCGTTGCAAGTTCAATCAATTGTGGCCTTTTGAACAAATAGGCGACAATTCTCCTGGGAATGTGTCTTTACATATGTAATGAAGAATGGAGGTGGTCACGATGGTTAAAGAGCTAGGCAAGAAAATAATCGCTCAAAACAAGAAAGCGCGTCATGACTACGCCATTCAAGAAGTTTATGAGTGCGGAATCGTGCTTTCCGGAACCGAAGTGAAGTCACTTCGCGCTGGCCGTGCCTCCTTGGTCGACGGATTCGCCATGGTCAATAATGGCGAGATGTGGCTCAGTGGCGTCCATATTCCGGAGTACACCGAGGGCACGTGGAATAACCACCCACCGCGTCGCGAGCGAAAGCTTCTGCTCCACAAAAAGGAGATCACCAAGCTTTTGGGTCTAACCAAGCAAGGGGGATTGACGCTTATTCCTCTCTCGCTCTACTTCAAAGACGGAAAAGCGAAGATTGAGCTTGCGTTAGCAAAGGGTAAAAAGGCTCACGATAAGCGCGCAACACTGATGGAACAGCAAGCCACACGTGAAGTAAATCGCGAACTCTCTCGCAGAAATTCCGGCAAAAGCGGGTTTTAGATCGGTGCTTATTCCGCCGATTATTCGATTAGCTTCTCGTGCCTTACAATTTAACTGTCACGAGGAAGGTCTTCGATATCTTGCACATCTCGAAGATTGACAATTCACCATCGAAGTAGCTTTCGGTGTTGAGTAGCTAAACAACTACATATAGAAGAACAGCTTCATAGCACTCATAAAATGCATTTCGATGCAATAAATATGGGGGTGAACGGTCTCGACTTTAGATGTTGGGATAGGTGAAGCGGGCCGAGGAAGTCGGGATGATCTCGTAAACCAATAACCCTGACAAAAAATCAAGCGCCAGTACAACTGCCGCTGATTTCGCTATCGCTGCCTAAGCGATCCACGAAATCCGTTAGCCCGAGTGTGCTCTCGACTCGGAATCTAGCGTCGCTAGAGAGCTTTACCCGATAATGATGTTGCAGGCGCTATAGGGGACACTAAACTGTAACTGAGTTCGTTGATTACTTGTGTTTGAGAGAATCAGAACTGAGAAAACGTCTATAAACACTACGCCCGTAGAAGCCCTATGTCAGTACTAGAGGACCCGGGTTCGATTCCCGGCACCTCCACCAGATAAAACCGTGCCTACGCCACTTCATCGATTGGTCGTGCACCAACAAAATATTTCTTGCCAGCCGGAGATATCCACTCGCATGATCCATCTTCAAAACTCTTGAGAGCCCAACCTCCATGGGTCTTGAGGCGATGATGTCGACGACAGAGAACGCCAAGATTAGAAGTGTCAGTCTTGCCGCCCTCATCCCATGCTTGGGCATGATCGATGTCAGAGCGTCTTGCTGATTGGCGGCAGCCAGGAAAGCGGCAGGTCCGGTCACGAGCCATTAAAAAGTCGACGAGAGCCTGTGGAGGTTTATAACTTTCGCGACCATAGTCGAGCAAATTGCCAGTCAATGGATCGGTGATGAACCGCCGCCATTTTGCATCCGCGGCAAGTTCGCGTGCAACATCCGCTGATATCGGACCGTAGCCAGAAAGTTGCCCAGGGTTCTCGGCTAATCCCAAGAGCGTGGGCAAATCAAGAGTTAAGTTGAGAGTCACCGGGCGACCATGTTCAGTAAAGGATTGGTCACCTTCCGATAAATATTGAGCTGCTAGCTGCGTCAGAGAGTCTGCGCGGAGTAAATCTAAATGATGAGTTGCAAAGATATCTTCATCAGTTGAAAAGGTTTCACCAGCACCAAGTACGGGGGCGGTGGCGCTGCCACGGTCGATGGCAGGATGGGTCGAACCCGTTTCCTGGCGACTCCGGCGAATCTCGCGGTTTCCTTCAATCGCCTTGGCTCGCTTCAGGCGGGCTAATTTGTCGATTGCTAGGTAAATAGTTTGAGCGTCAGGCGCAGGCAAGAATGCAACGAGCGTCGCCATGCCGTTGGCCTCTGGATAGAGAATGACAGATCGAGTGTCCTTCGCTTCCTCTGCTGCTACCTGAAATTCTTCGGGCGCCATTTTGGCTATGTTTGTGCGAAGGTTATTTGCGACCTGGGCCGGAGTATGGAATTCGGCGTGAGCGATAGCGCGATCTTCAACTTCTCGCAGAATTTCATCTGAAACACCGTTGCTAATAAGGGTGGCACTTTCCCGGGCGATTACGTTTGCATGCGCAACGGAGATTTCACCATTCGCCAGAGCTTCGCAGGTGTGGGATAGACGCGAAGTAAGTGCCCGAGCAACATCGATACGATTTTGAGCCGTTCCACTGGATAGACGAAGCGCCGCCGCAACCTCTTCGCGTTCAGCATCGTCGACTCCAGACCAAAGGGATTCAGCGCGCGTAGGTTCAGCTCCGGCGACCGCCAGAATGGCACTTTGCATAAGTGCCTGTAACCAACCAGTTTGTTTTTCAAGCGCGGCTAAGTAGTCGACCCGCCCTGCGTAATCCAAAGTTACGGGGTCGATCGAAGCTAAGCGGGTTAGAACTTGGAGACAAGCAGACGATGTCAAAAGTTCCGCGACTTCGGATTCACTAGTTTGGCTGGCTACTTCACTATTGCTACCTTGAACTGCAGCACCTTGAATTGCAGCATCCTCACGGAGATATTGGGTGAATCGCTCGGCTGCGGACATGAGTGAATGATGTTGGTAGCCACTGACATTGATAATGAAGAAAATTGATTTACTGCGAGTTGAAATTCGCAGTTAGAATGAGAGCATGGAGCGCTTCGAGGTATACAACCAGTTGATAGACGCAATTAAGTCAATCGCAAATGGTGTAGAGGCATATTCACAAGCTGATGCAATGAAAGATTTACAAGCGCGCGAATTGGCGGCTGATGCTCTTCGATATCGGATAGGGCAACTCACCTCAATGGCCGCTTCGGTAGAGTCAGATTTCGAATTACCAACGGAGAATCTTTCAACACTCGAATCAGATTTGGCACCAAAGCACATCAATCAAATTAACGAAAAGCTCGAACCGTTACGCAAAGCTTTGCTCTCCCAAATATTGCGATCGAGCATCGATATTTAAATCTACGTACTAATTTAAATCTACGTACTAATTTAAATCTACGTACTAATTTAAATCTACGTACAAATTTAAATCTACGTACTAATGGGTGACGCACTTCAAAGTTGCCGTTCCCAAGTTCGAAACATCGCTGGGACGAATATTCGCCTCCGCCATGTTCTCGCCAGCAGGTCGCGGCGGGAACCCTGAACTTTGGTAATTCCATTTTGTAATTAGCGCCGCAGGCTTGCCAGTCTTAGCTTTTCCAAAGACCGAAATATCGCAGGCATATTTCTGGTTTGCCTTCAATGTCGGAATTCGAAAGTGAACGTGGACGTAAAAACCAGTCTCGGGATCATGGGCGCTATCGACGCGAATTAGAACTGCGGAGATTGGTTTAGTGGCAGCGCTTGCTGGGGCAATCAACAAGAGCAGAAGACTCGAGACAACCAAACCAACCAGAACTATCCTTTTTAGGATTCCACTCATCAACCCAGAAACCCTAATTACTTTCCGCCCTCAATCTCTTTGATCAACCGGAACTGCCCGTCACCGAGCTGACCCTGTGCGGCGTACATTTCAAGCTTTTCGCGGGTATCAGCAATGTCGAGGTTGCGCATGGTTAGCTGACCGATGCGATCAGCAGGGCCAAACGCTGCATCTTCTGTGCGTTCCATCGACAACTTATCTGGGCTATAACTCAGCGCAGGTCCGGTCGTGTTCAAAATTGAATAGTCATCGCCGCGACGCAAACGAATTGTGACTTCACCGGTAATCGCCGAAGCAACCCAGCGCATCAACGATTCACGCAGCATCAAAGATTGTGGATCTAGCCAGCGACCCTCATACAGAAGGCGTCCAAGACGACGGCCCTCTGCGTGGTAATTGGCAATGGTGTCTTCATTATGAATCGCGCTGACCAAACGCTCATAAGCGATGAAGAGCAGCGCCATTCCCGGAGCTTCGTAAATTCCTCGGCTCTTGGCTTCAATGATTCGGTTTTCAATCTGATCGGCCATACCCAATCCGTGGCGACCGCCAATTGCATTAGCCTCTTGCATCAACGCGACTGCATCAAGCGCCTTGCCATTGATGGCAACCGGACGACCCTTAACGAATTGAATCTTTACATCTTCTGAAGCAATCCTGACTGACTCGTCCCAGAAACGAACACCCATAATCGGTTCGACCAATTCAACGGATGTGTCCAGGTGCTCGAGTCGCTTCGCCTCATGCGTGGCGCCCAAAATATTTGCATCGGTGGAATACGCCTTTTCGGTGCTGTCACGATAAGGCAGGTTGTTTGCAACCAACCACTCGGACATCTCTTTGCGACCACCTAATTCATTCACGAAATCGGCGTCGAGCCACGGCTTGTAAATCCGAAGCGAAGGATTAGCCAACAATCCATAACGATAAAAGCGTTCGATGTCGTTGCCCTTATATGTGGAGCCATCGCCCCAAATGGAGACATCATCCTGCAACATGGCGCGCACCAGCATCGTGCCAGTAACCGCGCGACCTAGCGGCGTAGTGTTGAAATATTGCTTACCTCCTGAGCGAATATGAAAAGCACCGCAGGCAATCGCAGCAAAACCTTCTTCGACGAGCGCTTCTTTGCAATCAACAAGACGCGATCCTTCTGCGCCGTATGCCTTCGCGCGACCGGGGACTGATGCGATATCTGGTTCGTCATATTGGCCAAGGTCGGCGGTGTACGTGAAGGGGACTGCGCCCTTCGCGCGCATCCATGCGACCGCTACCGATGTATCGAGACCGCCCGAGAAGGCGATGCCAACGCGTTGGCCGACGGGCAAGGATGCAAGGACTTTGCTCATGGGCTAAGCGTAACGGTTGGGATAACCCCGAAATTCACAGTTAATATCCAGCTATTTTCCGCGATAGCCCAGATTTTGCCCCGTAGATTTCGGTCATTCCATTCACCGACGCGGTGAGTGAGATCTACTCAGTTCAATGAGAAGGAGATTCTGTGAAATCAGGTTTCGTTAAGGCCGACTTTTCCCGTCGGACGCGGGTGGCTGCAATTGCTATCGCCGTCGCACTTCTGCCCGCAATGGCAGTGAATTCTGCCAACGCGGCAACCGCCGCAAAGGCCGGAGCTGCTTGCTCCACTGCCGGCGCAACCGCGACTGTCTCAGGTAAAACTTTGTCATGCGTGAAGTCCGCAACAACTAAGAAGTTGACGTGGGTTGTTGCTCCCGCAGCGGCGAAGACCAAGACTGCTATCGGTTCTGCTGGTGGCGCCGCTGGAGTTAATGGCGCAAACGGAGGTGGTGGCCCAGATGGCGCCAATGGTCGCCCAGACTTCGCGAACAATCCTGCATTCCAAGCATTTCAAACATGTCTAACCTCGAAGGGCGTGACCTCATTTGGTTTCGGTCGCCGCGGTGCCGGATCACCTGGAACCCCGGGAGCTATGCCAACCGCACGTCCAACAACTCGTCCATCTGCAGGAGCGAATGGCCAGCCATTCACTCGTCCAACCATGTCAGCGGCGGATCAGGCAGCTATCGCGGATTGCCAGAAATCAACCGGATTCACGATGCCAGCATTCGGTGGTCGTGGTGGAGCAGATGATCAGAACGGCGGCGCGAATACAGGTGCTGCAGGTGGATTAACTCTTCCAAACGGCACGTCAACAACCAAGGCTTCAGCTGCACCGAAGGTTGCCCCAACAGCGAACGCTGCTTACACAGCTGCGGTTGCGACATATATTGCTTGCTTGAACACCAACGGCCTCACATCAGTGAAGACCATGACTGATGTGAAGATGATTGATCCAACAATCAGTGCAAACGCAACAGCGCTGAGCGCCTGCGCGAGTCAGAAGCCAACAAAGTAAAACCACGCTGTAAAGAGAAAATCCCCTTGGTCACAATGGCCAAGGGGATTTTTCGTATGAAAAGTTGTTGCTACCCGTTCACGGTCGACATATCGGGATAACGTTCGCCCGCGAATGCGCCAATTGGCGCTGCTTCGTCTAGCGCCGCAATATCAGCCGCCGTCAGAGTGATATCAATCGCCGCTAAATTCTCTTCAAGGCGAGAAATCTTGCGGGTGCCAGGAATTGGCACAACATCATTACCCTTAGCCAACAACCAAGCCAGCGCAATCTGAGCATTGGTCACATTCAGATTCTTTGCAATCTCTTCGATGCGACCCAACAACTTCAAATTGTGGTCAAGATTTTCACCCTTGAATCGTGGGCCATTGCGACGGTGATCCTTTTCGGTCAAACTCTCTACATCTTTAATAGCGCCGGTTAAGAAACCGCGGCCCAATGGTGAATACGGAACGAACCCAATTCCTAGCTCGCGCACGGTTGCACGGATGTCGTTCTCTTCAACTTGGCGAGCCCACAACGACCACTCTGTCTGCAATGCAGTAATTGGGTGCACAGCGTGCGCGCGACGAATCGTCTCGGGTTTCGCCTCTGACAAACCGAGGTAGCGAACCTTGCCTTGTGAGATTAGCTCTGCCATCGCACCCACGGTCTCTTCGATGGGAACCGTGCGATCCACGCGATGCTGGTAATACAAATCGATATGGTCGACACCTAAACGTTGCAGTGACGCGTTACATGCGGCAATCACATATTCCGGACGGCCGTTGATGCCGACCCATGAACCATCTTCGCGGCGTTCGTTACCGAACTTTGTTGCCAACACAACGTGGTCGCGCTTCCCGGCAATTGCCTTGCCGACTAACACCTCGTTGGTGAAGGGTCCATACATGTCCGCAGTGTCGAGAAAGGTCAGGCCGAGATCCATCGCACGATGAATAGTCGCAATCGAATCTGCATCATTAGAAGGTCCATAGAACTCGGACATTCCCATGCAGCCCAAACCCTGGGCGGAGACTTCAAGTTTTCCGCCGAGTACGCGCTTAAGCATTGAGGATGCCCTTGACTTGATTAGCATGTTCGCCAATGTGCCCAGCCGCAGTATGGAGAATATCTGTCAAAGTAACGATGCCGGCTTCGGGGTGGTTTCCGGTTCGATTCCAATCTTCATCCGATATTGATCCAAACAAATCGCGCAGATAATCGGTAGCAGCAATCAACTTTGCGAGCGATACGGCTGGATTGCGTTGGGCGTACTTTGCGCCGTGTTCGTAGAGTTCTTCATCGAATGGAACCAGCCCTGGCTGATCGACGGTAAGAATATTGAGATATCGCACGGCAAACTGCGAGTCTGCATCAGCCATATGGTGAATCACATAACCAGCCGGCCACTCACCGGGGTTCGCCGATTTTCCATAATCTGCAGCGCTCATCTTTTGAGCCAACTCAATAAAATCTTGGCTATTTTTCAGGAATGTGGCGAGAACTTCTTTCGACATCTCTTACTCCGTCCGTTGGTATCCGAAGGATAGCGAGTAGGCTGGCGCTCAGCAGACCAGGTAGGACCTGGAAATCGCATTAGAAAGGAGCCAGCCATGGCTAACAAAGAGCAGAAGAGCAACGCGAACACCAAGAAGGAACCAAAGCTAAGCCTCAAGGAAAAGCGTTTGGCTAAGGCCGAGAAGGCTGACAAGAAGTACAAGGACTAGTCTCAACAAGTCCTGCGGTTAGGACGCTTTAAAAGCTTTATTGGGTAAAGAAGTCCGCCAGGCTTAGTGCTGTTCCCGATGGTGTTTCAATAATTATCGGCCCGACATTTGTGCCTGGCGTTGCCCCCAGATTTGCAAACCAATTTACTGGAAGTCGAATGGTCAATGTTTGTGGATTTGCACTCACGTTCACAGTAAGCACGGACGAGCTAACAATATTGCTCTGATAGCCGAAGAAATAAGTGATGTCGTTGGATACTGGCGACCAGAATCCGCTACCTGTCACGGTGATCGTTTCGCCCGTTGTTGCATCGCTTCCAGTCACAGTAAATCCAGTGATTGTTGGCGCAATGGTCGTGCTTGAACTATCGGATGTAACACTTGGCGTGGCCGATCGAGTTACTGGGTCACCGCATCTGCTAAGGAAAGAGCGGTGCCGGAAGGGGTCTCGACAACCACCGGCCCCATATCGACCCCCGAACCCACGGAATTGGCTGTGAACCAGCTCGCCGGAATTCGAATCGTAATGGTTTGCGGATTGGTGCCAGTGACCACTGTTACATAACTGTTGTTGATCGCAGCAGATACGTCGAAAAA
>Ga0208253_1000426_pt1 | contig 17830 bp, 16 predicted proteins | sample CryBogCBE10Oct08_FD_184573 | JGI IMG/M metagenome (GOLD analysis project Ga0208253, IMG submission 184573) | Freshwater microbial communities from Crystal Bog, Wisconsin, USA - CBE10Oct08 (SPAdes) | ecosystem: Environmental > Aquatic > Freshwater > Lake | place: Crystal Bog, Wisconsin, USA...
AATTAAAGTAGTTACATTTTGGAATACACTTGATGAAATAGAAGAAACACTGTCATTTGTAGTAGGAACTGATGAAGGCAGTATAGCATTAGAAGCAGCAAAGCTAAACGCCGTTATAGTTACAGTACCTGAGTCAGTATATGTGTAAGTGTTACCATTAATATCTGTTAAATGAGCTGCGTCAGAATAAGTAAATATATTGCCCGCAATATCAGTATATGTGGCTGCAAATGTGCCGCTGAACGACATCAATAATATTAAAATTAAAATGACAGTTTTGAATCTATGTAGAAGCATGCTTGAAAAATACTTTTGCCAAAATCGATTAACAATACATTTATATGTATTTATTAATATATTATGATAATTGTCTTAATTGGCATATGTAGCGCTGCCCAAAAGATAAAATTATCCTATTATTTTGAATTGAAATAACCTAGTAAAATAAAGCAATCTCTGTGCCGATTGCGTTACAAATTGAATCACACAAAAGTACAGGTGGGTAACTGTGAGGATTGCGATGTGAGTGCGGATTGAAGCACAGTGGGGATGTGATGGTGGGATGGTGTTGCTGATTACTTCTTAGTGAACATATTTATAGAAAATATGTCATAGCATAACTTAACCCCAATTATATGGATAATTCTATCAATCAAGAAGCGAGACAAACAGCGATTAAATTAACGCGCATAGATGATAAGCGCAGAATAGCCGGTGCAATGATTTTAATATACGGACTTATTATACTTGTATTAGGTTTATCCGACTTAAATACACTGGGAAAATCTGTAGGCCAGAATCTTTTTATAGTTCAGTTACAAATCAAAACATTGTTAATTACTGTATCAGGAACCTTCATAGGACTTGGCTTAGCAAGTATAATTAAGACAAATAAATACATTCAAGTACTCCAGGAACTCAACGACCGAATAAGGAAACTTGAGGAGAAGTCTAATTGATATCAGTGACAGATTTTTGTCTTTTATCTACTCTTAAAAGTCCAAAGTTAAGAACTGGAGTGGATTCTTTTGAAGCTGGCAAAGAGTTAATTCCTGAAGACCTCCACATTTTAATATTAACAAGATTATATCTTGGATCATGCGAGTTAAAATAAGATGAATCACGTTTGTATTCACGAGATCCTACACTTAAAGCATATTCAAAATTAGCATTATTACCTATTGTTGTAGTCTCAATGTATAGTGATTCATGAGTCTTTGAGTTATATTCTACACCTAAATAGCAATGCCCGGGAATCAAAACTAAAAAAGGACTACCTAAATTAGCCTTTCTAAATATTGAAGCAAATAATACACTACCATCTACACAGTTGGCTTCAGAATTTGTTAAAGAATCATTAAAAAATCGAATGTGCTGACTATACACAGCTGCGTTAGATACTGAAGGAGTAGTTATACTACTATATTTAATTCCAAGACTCTGAACGACATCCCAAATTGCAGACATCTCTTTAATCAAAATTGTAGGATTATCCGTGTACGATACTTGCTTCAATAATTTTACCTCAAGGACCCGATGCAATATCCTATCTATTGTGGGATTATTTTCATCTACATAGGAAGCAAAAAGGAAGTGTGTATCAATTACTTTTTTATTAAGAGGTAAAGTATAAGTATATAAACAATCATTTATAGATTGTACCTGATATGTAAGATCACGTGAATCAACATATACCTCATTCACAGATAGTTCATAGTGAAATGATTCAGGTCGTGTTTCAATAACAGCGAGTAAGCTATCAAAATCCCAATTTAATACTAACGGTATAATTTGCTTACCAGACCTACTACAAACTACATGAGTGACTGAATTCTTTATGAACTTATTAGAGTTTATTTTTATATCAATTATTGTTCCAGGCTTTGGCACATCTATTCTAACCAAAAGAGACTGAAAATCTGACTTGGCTTTTTGAGTTGGTGATAAAGTAGCGGTAGATACTTCATATGATGGATATATTGATTTACCAAAATTGTTTATTATGTACCAATTCAAGTTTGGTGGTGTAGCCGACCTTAAGCCAATTATAGTAAGAAATAAGAATGTAAAAGTAGTTATAAATAATTTAATTTTATACATGCAGTTTAATTATGATTACTCATTACTTTCTACTATTTAATTTTGCACGAACTAAGCTGATCATTATCATATCCCTAATTTCTTCTTTATGATCATAGTAATAAGTAGTGATAGCTAATTCTACATCTTCTTTACTATGCTTTACAATATCTGGCTGAGTATAGTCTGTACTTTGTCTTACGTACTTAGCAATTAATTCATCAATTCTGCCATTATTTGATATCCTGGCTTTAGTACGCCAGAACAAAGCAACCCATTTTGCCGATTCACTATTAAGATCATACAGTTGCTTCAAAGCCATAGGCATAAGTTCATCAGCAGAATCTTCCAAGCCGTTTCTAAATTCAATATCTCTTGTAGAGTGCAGTTGAATATCTTCAAGCGACAACATAAAGATCATTACTAAGTTAAAGCCTTCAACACCTATATTTTTGTTAAACCACTCTTTTGACGGTAAAATGTTTCTTTCATGCAACATTTCTTTCTCAACTTCTAACTCACATTGTTTTTCAACTGTAGATTTTTCCTTTTTTGGCGTTTGATTAATCTGTAAAGAATTCAAATCATTTTTAATTGATTCAAGACGATCTTTTAACGATTCATTCAAGATTTCATTTTTGATTTGAGCTTTTTGATTAGCTATCATTTCTGTCTGCAAATCTTTTAATGACTTATTAATATCTGCATAATACAGGTGATCATTATTTATAATTTGGTTTTGTTTATTTAAGCTAATACTTAATGCATCAAACTTTTGATCTAAATCAGTTACTCGCTTTTGCAAAATATCGATTTCTTCTTTTTTTGCACAACCGCTTAGTAATAGAACGACTGATATTACAGTTATAAATATCTTCATAATCTCAACCATCACACACCCCTACTCCCTCGTCAATCACGTCATTCTTTACGTAGTTTTACCGCAATCGCTTCTTCATAGCTGTTTCATCTCGCCCATCCTCTCATACTACTACTCTAACCTGTTCATCTCGAAGAGATACAGGGTATTTAGCAGTCACACCACGTGTTGGATTGATACCCACCTGCGTTCTACCAGTCTCTCCTGCTCTATTCGCATGGTAGCGATATCTCCCCTGTTCTATATCTCCTTGATATTGATAAAGCTCGATAACGGTAGTTTTTTATTAGATACACAAGAAATACCCACTTTCCCAGTACTTTCCATACCTTTACCAGTAGCACTCAGCAGCGTTAGTGCGATACTGTATGTATGGCACGAGAATTTAAGCAAATAACAGGAACGATCACGAAGATCAACGTACCCTACTACGCAGAGAAGCGTGGACTGTGGGTGATGATGGTAAAATCGAATAATAGCTGGGTAGCGATAAATTCGAGGGATGAAGTAAAGATTAAGGAATATCACGCACTCCTTGAACAGCAGAGGTCAGCACTGAACTTAAACTTGAAAGTACAAGCAACGACACTTGAAGGGAACTGGCTTAAAGCAGCTGAATACAGTGCAGGAATGATCCAACAAGCAAAGATAGCAGATCCGCATGAGATGATGAACGCGGTTGCTACTCATATTAAGGTCATTAACGAAACGAAAAATATTCCAACCGTTGAGACTGCTTGTGACTTGTTTATCACGAAACAGCTCAAACGACAACTTAGTCACTACACAGAAAAAGACTATAGAAGATTAGTTAGGGAATTAAAAGCGCGCTTCGGTAAACGATTAGTATCTGAGCTTACATCAACTGAACTCACAGCATTTATTGAAGAACTGGAACATCCAGTATCTCAGAGAGCGCGTTACATATACTTAAAATCATTTATGAGCTTTTGTGGTGGTAAGTTGAATCCACATTGTGAAGGTGTTTCTTGGGTGAAACCAGGATTACTGCAGTGGGAACCGCCTAAGACTGATATGCATGAGATTCAGGTTATCTCTATAAAGTATTGATTATAACATCTAAAAGCACACTGATAGTTTATTTTGGGAGGGATGGGATATGTACAATTATAGGTACTTGCAGGGCTAAAAAAAATTGATAACGTGAATATATGGCTAAAGCAGTCTTAATTCCTAAAGAGCAAATCACTGCACTATGTCTTAAGTTTGAAGTAACAAGCCTTGCTATATTTGGGTCTGCCACACGTGAGGACTTTGATCCTAATACAAGTGATTTTGATTTCTTAGTTGAATTTAGCAATACCCTAAAACCTGGTTACTCAGATAGATATCTTGGCCTAGCAGAAGGTCTTGAAAAATTACTTGGTCGCAAAGTTGATTTACTCACCACTCGCTCACTTAAAAATCCCTATTTAATAAGCCGCATCGAGAGCGAAAAAATACAAGTATATGCAGCCTGATATAAAAACAAGGATCTTAGATGCCAAAATTGCTTGTGATAAAGTAATGGAATTTACTAAAGGGCTAAGCTACGAAAGTTTCAATCAATCAGCATTGATTACATCAGCAGTTGAACGACAACTTGAAATAATCGTGATCTTTACTTAGGTCGATGAAAAGCTGCTAGTAGTCTATACATGCGCACGTAGGTGATTCGGCACCTCTACTCGGCGCCAATTTAGATACTAGTTGTAATCATTTTACCTACCTAATCCGTTTCTTGGCAGTCGCCTAAAGGATGCTGAGTGCTGTAAGGGTTGCTGTGTACTACTTACATCTATAGATAAGATGAAATTACTACATGCAATCCATAGGAGCACTTAACCTACTTGTTTCTGATTACGATGAAGCAATCAACTACTACACGACAAAACTATCTTTCGTTGTTAAAGAAGACACACTTCAGCTAAACGGTCGTAGATGGGTAGCAATAGCCCCTAAGGATTCAAACGGATTTTCATTGATACTTTCAAAAGCGAAAAACGCTAAGGAAACGCAATCGATTGGGTGCCAAGCAGGTGGCCGTGTGTTACTGTTTCTGTATACGGATAACTTTGATAGAGACTACAAGGACTACCTTAGTAAGGGAGTCCACTTTAACGAAGAACCACGCCATGAAGACTATGGAACCGTAGCAGTTTTCGTAGACCTATACGGAAACAAATGGGATTTAATACAATTAAAAAATAGCCCGTTTGAGTAGCACACTAGTATAGGACTTAATCCGCCTTCATTTGAAATTAAGTGAATGTTTAATCGTGAAAATCTTACCCGTACTACTCGAGTTACAGGTAAAAGATAAGCGCATGCTTAAGTTATCTAAGACACAAACGTTGAGCCATGATCGAATACTGCATTTAGAAAGCTCGAGATACCGAATAACAACGCGTGTCGGTTGGGCTATTCCAATCATTTGGGTTACTCGCATTACTTGGTGCAAGAGTCCTCTCGACTACGAACTAAATTTATCTTATCCAAATAACTAATACCTAAACTGTGTACGTATTATCGGGTGAACCCCACATTAATTTGCAGGATTAGATATCTTGAGAGATTATAACTACATTAACTTAATTCATTGTAAGACAATCTAAGCTTACATAAGATATATATACTAAAATAATTATATTTTATTATTAATTATTTTAAGCTTTAACCCTAATACGCTTTGTACCCCAAATTCATATGAAAAAAATCGCCCTGTTCATTCTGGCAGCCTGCCTAACGATTAATATCTCAAACGCCCAGGAAAAATCCCCTGATAAAGTCGAGTCAAAGGAACAACGTGATAAACGTATGGATTGGTGGAGAGAGGCAAAATTTGGTCTATTTATACATTGGGGAGTCTACTCGGTACCCGCAGGTTTTTATCACAACAAACCTGTAGCAGGAATTGGCGAATGGATCATGAACCGTGGTAAAATTCCAATGGCTGAGTACCAACAATTCGCTAAGGAATACAATCCAATAAAATACAATCCGGACAATTGGGTTAAAGCAGCTAAAGAGGCCGGTATGAAATATATCGTCATAACAGCTAAGCACCACGACGGTTTTGCAAATTTTGCTACTAAAGCTAGTCCATGGAATATTGTAGATGCTACACCATACGGCAAAGATATACTAAAACCGCTTGCGGAAGCATGTCGCAAATATGGCATTAAATTAGGTTTCTACTATTCTCAGGCTCAAGATTGGAATAATGGTGGAGCAGAAGCTGGTGGCACATGGGATAAAGCACAAGAACATGATATGGATGACTATATCAACAAAGTAGCCGTTCCACAGGTTAAAGAAATTTGTTCAAACTATGGCGAATTTCCATCCGTAATTTGGTGGGATACGCCTCGCGACATGAACTATGACCGCGCTAAAAAACTATATGATGCTGTAGAACAACTACGCCCAGATATTATTCAAAACAATCGCCTTGGCGGCGGCTACAAGGGAGACACTGAAACTCCAGAGCAATTTATTCCACCTCAAGGCTTTCCTGGACGCGACTGGGAAACCTGCATGACCATGAACAACACCTGGGGATTTAAAAGAGATGACAACAACTGGAAATCAACAGAAACTCTAATTCGCAACCTCTGTGATATAGCAAGTAAGGGAGGAAATTACTTACTTAACGTTGGACCGACAAGTGAAGGATTAATTCCAGAAGCTAGCTTAGTGCGTTTAGCAGAAGTAGGTAAATGGATGAAAGTAAATGGAGAAGCTATTTATGGTAGTCATGCTACTCCTTTTAAAGAACCCCACGGCAATTACAGTAAAACCGAAAAAGACAAGAAAGGTAATCCTGTCTTTAAACCTACATGGGATTACCGTGTAACAAGTAAGGAAGGTAAAATTTATTTACTCATTTTCAAATGGCCTAAAAATGGCGAATTTCAAGTATCTGGACTTAATAGCCACGTTAAAGGCGCTTACTTAGTCTCTGACCATACTGCTATTGAAGTAAAACAAGTAAACACATCTCTCAATCTCCGCTTACCTACTCAAGCACCAGATTCAATCGCTTCTGTTGTATGCGTTGAATTAGAAGATAAAGTCGCTTCAGTTGTAAATTAAGCATTATTTATAATATTTGCTTAGAAAACTGCCGGTTTAAAGCGAGCATTCCAAGATCACGAACTGTGCTTCCATACTGGAAGCACAATCCGACCTTCTAAGTCATTGCCGTAAGTTTCATAGTCCTTTGCTAAGTACAATTTACCCATATGAGCACAAAGGATCGAATCAACGGCATCTATAGCGTGCTTTTTATCAAAACGATATCCAAGCTCTCTTAACAGCTTACTGCGGTCTTTTCGCTTATTCGAAGCACTGAGAATCCTACCTTGTAAAGAACATGCAATGCCATGGGGAAAAGTCTCAATGAGCGCAGTATCATTATCCTTAAAATGACTTCTTAAGCTGTTCCATAGTTTTTCCCCATTAAACATCCAGTCGTAGTACTTTTTTGTATTTAGCAATGCATTCCTGCGCATTGGTGTATAGAAAGACTGTATATTTCTAATTTTTTTCATCTCACGCTCGGCCTGTCGTGATTTACCTGTTGTAGAGTATTTTTTTATCGCCCACCCACATGGAGCATCAATCGCTATAATATGCGCATCCTTGCAAAGTATTTTTAATTCATTAATTCCTAGAACATGAAACGTGCGCACTAATTCTCCATTGAGTAGTGCTACATGAAAACCTTTGTTAATATCCCCAACATCAATTCCTGCTGCGATCATTGATTTTTAAATTTAGGTAATTATTTGGGATTATTTATAAAGCGAGAATCGAATTTATATATAAAATTTGTATATTATACATTAATTGGGAATAACATAATTATCTACTCATCTCAGCTTTGATACCGAGCCTTAGAATTATTATTTTGTATAGTCATATCCAGTAAGCATAATTTAGTAATTAAGAAATTCGATTTATTTAACAAAAAATAAATATCGATCGATACATAGGTACATCCTTTCTCACATTTATATACAATACCTTTAGAATAATAAGCTAGTAACTAAATAGATCGCTTTAAAAAATTTATGAATAAAAAATACAGTAATTTACATACAACTTATTTCTTACGGTTTTCATATATAGTATTTTTAGTCTTAGGTTATAATACTGTCTTTTGTGACACAAAAACTGAAATTGGTGCGGATAATCCAATAGGTAGTATAAAAGAAGTATACGACGGCACTTTATTACCTGACATACAGATTAACACGTTTAGAAATATCGACCGAATATTTCCTACCCATATAGTCAAGCACGGTAACTATATCTACCCTCTTTCCGAAAGTGAAAAACCGCTGCTAAATCTTAAATTTAGGTCTGCTGATAAAGAATATGATTTATACGATTACCTATCTCTTAACCACGTAACCGGTCTACTTATTATTAAGGATGGGGAAATTATAAAAGAAATTTATCAAAATGGTAATACCGAGAAGACAAGATGGATGTCTATGTCTATGGTTAAATCAATCACAGCAACACTTATTGGAGCTGCAATTAAAGATGGTTATATTAAAAGTATAGACGAACCTATTGTTAATTACTTACCGGAATTACAGAGTAGCGCATATGACGGCGTTACAATTAGAAATTTATTACAGATGGCATCAGGGGTAAAATGGAATGAGACATACACAGACCCAAACTCTGACAGGCGCCATCTTTTAAATGCCCAAATATCTCAAGAAGCTGGCAGCACATTAAGATTAATGACTACATTGCCAAAGGCTGCTCCTGTAGGAAGCGTTTGGAATTACAGTACAGGTGAAACACAAGTAGCTGGCGCCTTACTTAGAGCTGCAGTCAAAAAACCGCTTTCCGACTATTTATCAGAAAAAATATGGTCCAAGTACGGAATGCAGTCAGATGCAACATGGTGGCTTGAATCACCGAATGGTCTAGAAATAGGAGGTAGTGGACTATCTGCAACTCTTCGAGATTACGGAAGATTTGGTCTTTTTTTACTCAATGGCGGTAAAATTGGTAATGAAAGTATCCTTCCAGACGGTTGGCTACAGGATGCAACAACATCTAAATTAGTGGGATCAAAAACAGTTGATTATGGCTATATGCTATGGCCTATACCCCATTCCTATGGATTGATTCATCATAGCGCATTCGAAGCACGAGGTATTTTCGGGCAGCATATATATGTAAATCCAAAGCAAAATATAGTTATTGTTGTTTGGAGCGCCCAGTCAAAACCTACAGGTAAAGCGATCATAACTGATTATGATTTTTTTGGTGCAGTAGCTAATACTTTATCGACAAAGTAAACTAAATTACCGTTGCATAATCACTGAGCTATTACTTTTTCCGCCACATATCTGCAAGCGAAGGATCAGAGAGTGCTTTGATATAGACACCGCCAACTACACTCCTTGCTTTAAACCCAACCATTTTACCAGTTTTAGTATCATACCAATCAGTCAAGGGAACCCGAGAGATGGATTCATTTAGCCAAGCAGTTATTGGATTGGTTAGTTTCATAAAGTCATCCGGATTATCTGCAAGCGTTGCTGTCCAGATAGACCAATCAAGTTTAGTGTAATCTTTACGACTATCTAGTGGTAGTCCGTATTTATTTATCTGACCTAAATAATACTTAACCTCAGTTTTACGTATAGAATCTGAGAATAAATTAAGCCCAAGTATTTTATCCCAGACTAAATTATATTTCTGGCTCCAAGTACCTGGTCTATCGAATGCTAAGGCATAATGATCTTTGTCGAAACCTAAACCTTCCCAAGCTTCAGCCATTTCCTTAGCTGCAGCCATATAATCATCAGCAATTGAATCATAGCCTAATCCACGAGCCATAAGAGCATACGCACCTAAAGCTTCTATAGCTTTAAGAGATAAATTGGCATTATGAGCTAAATGTCCTGCAAAATCATCCGTGCACAATTGATTTTCAGGATCTAAGCCTTTTTCCCTAACGTATTTAGCCCAGGTAGAAAATTGTGGCCAAAATTCTTTCGCCACATGCCAATTATTCTGAGTCTGACCAAGTGCTGCTCCTAAAATTAATAAGTTACCACTCTCTTCAACAGGCATTTGATCTAACTCAGTATTCTCTCCACCTCCATACACTTGCCCATTGGCTAGTGGATAGGTACCAAGGTCATGGGGTGCGAATTTAAAGCTCCAGCGCGGCAGACTCGCATATTCAAGTACAGGACGAACCTCAGCTTCCAGTAGTGAAGGATTAAAGAATAAATAAAAAGGTGCAGATGGATATATAACGTCAACTGTACTAATACACCCATTTGAATTATTTTCTTTGGGGAAACTTAATGGATTACCATTAAGATCTGCAGCTAATCCATGGGCTGCTAATGTTTGACGGTATGCCAGAATTGAAAGTTGACGATAACCGCTGCCACCAATCTTTTCTAAATCACGAGATAATGTTTTGTCATATTCCTCACCCCGTACTTCGAGGGCTGAGTAATCTGCCTCAGCTTGCGCCAGCATTGCTTGAGTCGAAATGTTGTTTCTTTGCCAATATGGTTTTAATTTACGACCTAGATACTCAATCATGTAATTTTCCGTGTAAGCTATAAGCACATGCCTGCTTTCTGTTTTTTCAGGCATTAGCTTTACGTGAAATGCTGCGCCAAGATGCGCAGCTTTCCCACGAGGGGTTTTTGGCATATCTAAGTCGTCTTCATTAGATAAATCTCCTGTAGATACGAAACGAGTAATATTAGTATTAGATAACGCTGAGGAAAATTGATGCGTCTCAGGAACTGCTAAATGCAAATAACCCCAATCAATCCTCAAATCATCACCTGATCGGTTAAGAACATATTGATCACGGCTGCCTATGTTAAGAACCGTAAGACCTTTTGCTTGCGTTTTACCCCACGTAACTAATTGGTTGTCTGTATTAGTTGATACAACTCCATCAATATCTAAAAGTATCTCTACGTCATGTGTTTTACCATCAACACACCGTAGATTCCACCTTATATAGGTAACAGGTCGTGATAAGAGATCTAAGTCTTGAGCAAATACTGGAGTAAAAAAACTAAGATCAAGATGCGCCCCCCCAACTTCAAACGTGTAATAACTATGGGTAGCTTCAACTTTAACACTGAGTTGTTGGGCTGCCTCAAGGCCACGTGGATTGGTACCCATATATCTATAGGACTTACCATCAACGCGTATAATACCTACCAAAGGCTGATATGCTTCTGTCCAATGTTTTGTCTGCTGATCCGTTAAATGATCAGCCATAGACCATATACTAAAATAAGGATTGTGTGTAATTAATGGTACGGCAGGAGGTCTTTCTTCTCCATGACTTACTACAGCACTCAATAATAAGCTTATTAAACAAAAAATAATTAATGCCGATTTTTTCATAGGGGTAATTTTAGATCTACATGCAAAATGCATATATAGTCCTATCACTTAGGCAGACGTTAGGTATTAAGTCTAGTTACACAATAGGCTAGATTGACCTAAGTTCTAAATTATATAACAGTTCTAAGGATGAAACTAATACCCCTTTTAGTATTAACCTCAATGAGTTGCGTAGCTGTAAAATTAAATGCAGCCGAACAGCCCGATTCCTGGAAGCCTGTGCCACCAGTTGTTACAACTAACGAAAAAGGCGTGCCTTCTGATGCAATAGTGCTTTTTGATGGTACTAATCTAGATTCTTGGTGCTTAGAAAAATCACCAGATAAACCAGCACCCTGGAAAATAGTGGATGGCGCATTAGTTGTATCCCCAAACACGGGAGATATTTGCACAAAGAAAGTATATAAAGACTTACAACTTCATATTGAATTCCGTGAACCGGCTGAAGTAAAAGGATCCGGACAAGGAAGAGGAAACAGTGGTATTAAATTTATGGGCATGTACGAACTTCAAGTACTCGATTCATACAATAATCCCACTTACGTTAACGGCCAAGCAGGTGCGGTCTATTTAGAGCATGCCCCATTAGTTAATGCATCAAAAAAACCAGGAGAATGGCAGACATATGATGCCGTATGGATCGCCCCTCGTTTCGGTCCAGATGGTGTTTTAATTAAGCCAGCCAGAATGACTGTATTCCACAATGGAGTACTTGTTCAACATGACTTCTCCCTTCTAGGACCCACGGGTATGAAAAATCCGCATTACAAAGCTCACGCAGAAAAACTTCCTCTTAAGCTACAAGATCATCACAATCCGGTTGCATTTAGAAATATATGGATACGTGATCTTGAAAAAACGGAATAATATAGCCTGAACAATTTAGCCTAGAGTTCTAATAAAACATCTACTTATGGATTATATCTATGAGTAGGTAGATATATTAATATAAATTACAACATTCACTAGATGGACATTCAAAAGTGCATGATGAAACGATGTATTAAATAGCTATTTGTAAAATTGTATTAATTTTGAATGATGAGTCATGAAGTCTGATACACCTCGTTTTGATCCAAGATTACGTTTAGACAACGGAAACAATAAAGTATTCGGACCAGGAAAAGCCGAACTTCTCAAATTAATAGCCGAGACGGGATCCATAAGAACAGCAGCAAAAGCTATGTCTATGTCATACAATAGAGCATGGACCTTAATTAGAGATACAAACGATTTTTTTACTAAGCCTCTGGTTCAAGGTAATAGAGGTGGTAAAGCTGGCGGCGGAGCCAGCTTAACCAAAACAGGTGAAGCTGTACTAAAGGCTTACTTGCGAATGGACAAGCAGTGCAGGCAAGTCATCAGTAAAGATAGCAAAAAAATATCAAGTTTAGTGAAATAACACTTTTTCGTTATACTTGACTGAGTATATCAAAAGCTATCTTAATTAAATATGTCTAAGCAGATATCATTAAACAGTACTGTTTTATTCATATTAACACTTATTAGCTTTGTCGTATTTATACCGGACGCATCTGCTAATTCTACATTTGATACAGTGATTAGTGATTATTTTAACTCTTGGGATAGACGCGTTAAAACTGCTTTAGAATCGCAGCCTAAATGGATCACACCCCTGGCTATGACGACACCCCGCTTGGAACAGGAGTACAGATACGATCAGAATCGACAATCATTAAGCAATGGCAGCACAGTAAACATTTACGATAACGGAAAAGGCCTTGAGCTCATACCTACAGAAAACACAGAGATAATTATACCTGTACCATCCTATCAAGTTCGCCAAGGAGTTAAGCCTGCATCAGGTCTAAACGACTGGGCGGGTATACTTGTTAAATATCGTTTATTAAGTTCTAATGAAAAAAAGGATAACTATATAGTGACTCTTTTTGCTCAATATGGACTACCAACCGGAGCTTTAGTCTACACAAGTCATAACCATGTATTTACGCCAACCCTTGCGCTAGGTAAAGGATGGGATGACTTCGATATACAAGCCACGTTAGGGGATAGTATGCCAACATATGATCACAGTAGTACTGGAAGAAGTATTATCACAAACGTAACAGCTCAATACCATGTAAGCAATTTGCTTTGGCCTGAACTTGAGTTAAATCGAACTGATTGGATCGGAGGATATAGAACTAACAGATCTCAAACGTATCTCACTACTGGAATAATAGTTGGAAGAATCATATTAAATAAAAGATCAAAACTTATCTTAGGATTAGGTTATCAATCAGCTATCTCTCGTTACTATACACTATCACCAGCAACGCCTACTTTTAACCACAATTGGATTCTTTCTGTTAGAACTACATTCTAATATCATGACTAGATTAATGTCTTAAAATTAAGATAAGAATAAATTTAACAGATTCGCTGAAAACAATTATAGCTCTACCCCGCGAACCAGTGCTTTGTTTATCGTAAAACAGCAGCAAGTAAAATCTTCCAATCTAATTTTGGTATCTTTGGGTTATCTCATTTATTATTTTGTACCAGACTTAACTATTTGCAGATCTTTGGATCCGAGTACTTTTACTGTAGAATCTTCAGCTTTTAACCAAGGCCTTACGTCTTTTGCATAAATACCGAAATATACGTTTTCCAAAATTACATCATCTGCATGCCGTACATATAACCCGTACGCAGGAACAACACCAAACATATTACATTGTGGATATTCTTTTACTTTTTCCTGGGGTGAATGCGTTGCTTTGGTAAAGCCACCAGGCATCTCGATATAACAATTTTTGATGCGAATATTTTTAACTAAAGCATTAGGAATTCCCGTTATTGTACACATTGAAGGAGACGTTAAGTTTGGGGCATTATTATCATCAGCATAATTGGTTTTATAAGCCCTCATATTTTCAATAGTCACATTAGTGAGCGATCCAACGTTTCCACTTCTATTTGCTAAACGTATGAATAGTGGATCATGAGATCTATAAATGTCCAAATTGCGTACGATAACATTGCTTACATTTGAACCATCAACGGATTCAATACATAAACCCCCATATTTTGCATACGTTACAAGATTATTTATAATTCTAACATCTGTTACTGGCCCCTTGGTAGCTGTTCCAAGTTTAATAGCATTTGCTCTGTAAGAATGAACGCGGTTGTTTTCAACCAGTACATTTTTTAGCCCACGCAGATCATGGCTTTTGAGACAAATACAGTCGTCTTCTGAACTTATATCACAGTTACGGATAATGACATTATATGAATCACAAATATCCATACCATCCAAATTCGGACAATCTGGCGGAGCGTCGACTATAACATGATCGATGACAAGATTTTCACAGTCACTATAAGTCTGTGTCCACATACAGGGTCTACGAAAGGTTACATTTCGAATTGAGACATTTTTACTGTTAAATACACGAATCAACGATGGCCGCAGTCTTTCTGTTCCGCCTTTTCTCAATTCAGTCGGCATATCCATTAACTTACACCGTCCATCAATAACACCTTCTCCATCTATCTTTAAATCGTCTGCTTGATATGCGTATAGTAGACTACGACTCAGAAAATGACCTTTAAGACTGTCGGCTAAAAGAACAGGAAAGTCAGCTAATTTAGTGCTACCCAGTAACGTTGCGCCTTTTTCTAAGAAAAATGTCATGTGACCGCGTAATGTAAGCGGTTTAGATACATAATTTCCTGGAGATAAAACTACACTGCCCCCTGTTCCTGCGCAGGCATCGATAGCCTTTTGTATTGCAGCAGTATCAAGAGTTACCCCATCACCTGTAGCTCCGAAGTTACGTGGATCAAAAATTGGAGAGGGAGGCAACCCTACCTGAGCCGGCATGATAACGACATGACTAGATGGCTGTGAATAGCCAATCTCTGACGCGCTAGCAAACCTACCATCAAAAGATAAATTCGCTATAGCTAAACCGAAAAAGAAAAACCATTTTTTTTGAAAATTGTTCATGGGGTAAATTAACGTTAAAGTCACCGTATCTTAATTTTACTATTTAAAAATAGCCCTCAAGGTTTACGTAATCTAAATCAATTCATGTGTGAAATATGCTCTAATGTCACAAGGCCGACTCAAAGTAATAATGACCGGCGGTAATATGTTGAATTTCTTTAGGTAGTACGATTTCAGCCTCTGTTTCTTTAGGAATTGTCACTTCGATAAGTATTTTTTGGTTCTGTAACTTCCAAGATACTTCTACATTTCCCTGTGGTGTAGGAACCTTGCCTTTTGCCCAAGTTAAATCACATACCTGTGGACGTATAACTAGAGACTTAAATCCTGGTGTAGTAGGCTCAACACCTAAAATGCGTTGAGACATTTGAACCAGTGGCGTTGAACACCAGCCATGACTCAAATCTCCACTATTCCACATTTCACGAAAAGACTGTGTATCTGGCACAATATTCCAGCGTCGCATTTGTGCGGTGCCGTATTTATTAAATAACCCTGCATGATCAATAGATTGAAACACCCAGTGCATAAACCAAGGTTGTGTATTCAGCGGTTTTTCAGCCAATATGTTTTCAACAATAGCGCTCTGTTTATCTTGAGGAGCAAGATCATAAAGCACTGCTAGTAAGTTTACGTGAGGACTATATGTCTCAATATCCTTGTCGGCAGGCATCCATCGACCTGATTTTATCGACGATTGAAAAGGCTTCCCATCGCGGAACAGTTTTTTCTCAGGGACCCAAAGCTCACAGTTAAAGGAATGAGCAATTTCAGATCTAAGCTTATTGTATTTCTTAATACGCTCATAATCTCCTTCGATTAAAGCTATGCGTGAACCCATGTCCAAACCGTGATAATACAAAGCAGTGAGATACCCTTGGCCAATAACTGCAGGAGGATGATGACAATTATAGCCACCGATTGTAATCCAATCCATGAACATATAGTTTGGAGCTTCTGATATAAGACCATTTTTACCCCGCCAGGATGCATACGTATCTAGTAGTTCGTGGACATAGGGCGCCATTTCAATAACAAGCGACTTATCCCCTGTGTAGTCATAATAATCCATAAGCATTTGCACCCATCCAAGTGAATAGCTCGTATGAAAGTTATGGTAATTTTCGTTTTTTAAAATCCATGCGAACTTACGCACGTCCTGTCGCGTAAGCCATGGCAAAGCAAAAGCATAGTAGTTTACCATAGACTCTATGAGATAATCACCTGGATCACTAATCGGCTCTTGATGATTAGGTGAATCGAGATGATGCGATTGTAAATTTATCTGCACGGCCCATCGAGACACATCCCAGATCTGATTTAATCGCTCATCACTACATTTAAAATCTCCGATATATTCTACAGGCTGCGAAGTAAAAATAGCTCCTGCTTTTTCTATTTTTAATGGCTCAATTACATTACTTAATTCTACCGTATATGCTGGTGCTATTTCATCCATGAAGGGTAGCTCTAGAATTTCATGTCCACCACGGAGCTTGAAGGAATAACTGTGATGAGCCTGTATTTTTAAAGTTGCACCAGCTCCACCTTCTACTGAAACGATAGGATAAGCACTAAGTACACGGTCAAATACTACCTTAAAGTGACCATTCTTATCGTAGACTCCATTATACGGTAATCCTTCAATATATCGAACAGGATATTGAACCTCCATAAGTGGCGGAATTTCACTAGGGATAAGCGGCTCCCACACATCTTTAATCAAATCTGCTGAAATCCAATTTTGGTCGTCAAAATGAGGTTCCATCCAGCCAGCCGGCTCACGAGTAAGATCACAACTTTTATCACTTAAAAATTGCCGCCCAGGAAACGCTCGCCAACTTTTGTCAGAACCAATCGTCTTCTTATTACCCTTAATATCGACGATTTCTGCTTCAAATAAAAATCCGGGTTGGCCTCGTGAAACAGTAAACGTTATTGGCCACTGTTGAAAAACTACCGCAGATATTACATTAATACCTTTCTTAAAATAAGGCGTTAAATCACGTTGATCATAAAACCAACGCTCCGTGCTACCTCCAGTATAATCTCGTCCAATATCCGCAGGGCCTCGTGCAACAAGCTTACCATTTATATACAATAGGAATTTTGTATCTGCAGTTACCCATACTTTTACATTCTGTATCTTTTCATCTAAAATCACCTTCTTGCGAAACATGACAGTCCGTGGCGAAGGAGTTTGATTAATCCAAATCCAGCTGGCATTCCATGATTTCAAGTTAGCATTATTAGTAAAACGGTAGTCGATCGACTGCACACCACTAACATCTAATCGTACCTTCATACCCACATTTTCGATTGGTGCATTAGCCTGAAGCTCTGCCGCAACCCATAGTGAGCCTATAGCATACATGACTGTGATAACTAATTTTATAATCTTCATATAATTATCATAAATTTCATTTCTAACCCTATTGTTTTATCCAGCTGGGATTAATACAGATCCTTAATTG
>Ga0208253_1000430_pt1 | contig 17718 bp, 39 predicted proteins | sample CryBogCBE10Oct08_FD_184573 | JGI IMG/M metagenome (GOLD analysis project Ga0208253, IMG submission 184573) | Freshwater microbial communities from Crystal Bog, Wisconsin, USA - CBE10Oct08 (SPAdes) | ecosystem: Environmental > Aquatic > Freshwater > Lake | place: Crystal Bog, Wisconsin, USA...
CCCCCTATCCCTATGAAAAGGGGGGGTCGGGGGTCGTTTGTCTGATTTTGCAAAGGCCTTTCTTTGTGCCCTATCCTATACGGTCGCGGTGCCTCACAGAGCGCGCACCAAGCCCGTTCCGTCTCTTACCCTATCAGTGCCGCCTATAGCATAGAGGCTGACCATTGCGGGCGGCTGGCATCCATCGCACGCGCCGCACCATGCCGCGCTTTATCTTGCCAGACACGCGCCAAGCTGAACCATGACGCGCTTCACTGATTAGCATTATTGCTTACTTCACTGATTAGCATAAATGATCCTTGACGGCTCACTACTTATACAAATTGCACACCACGGAAGCGTGCCAGTGATTAGCATTTTGTATCATCACGGCAGACCCCTACCCCTGTAAGAAGAAAAGGGCTTTCTGCCTTATATTTCAGCCTATTGCTATCAGCGCCTCAATTCCCCTGCTATCAGATAAAAGAAAAGGGGAGATACAATCTCCCCCCTAAATCCCCTTATATTCTTGTCTTACTATATGGCCGCCTTAAGCCATTGCGGACCCTAAAATTCCGGATCAGCTTGTATCGCAGCGGCTATCATGTCAGACGGCGCTTGTTCCGGAGCATATTCTTTACCCGCATAAAATAGCCGCGTCTTATTTGTATACACTTCAACAAGTCCCCGCTTATTGTTAAACTTAAAGCGATAGGCGCGGACTATATCGCCGCAATCGTCCGCCTTCCATACCAAGGCGGCTATCTTAGCTTCAAGCTTTGCATTTAAAGCAATTACGGCGCTCAATTCAGACTGTAGCAATTCAATTGCGTTATTCATAAGAAACCCCCGTTTCTGATATCGTCGGATCATTCCGACAAGAAAGAGAATAAATTGATTTGATTAACAATTCAATAAAAAAGGGGGGAAATTCCCCCCTAATCTCAATTTATTTTATCCCCCGCTTTAAGCGGCTAAAGCATATTCTTTCGCCAAGCCCCATAGCGCAGCGTTTAGCGTGATATCTTTTTCAGCGCTCTTTACGGCGCGGCTGGAGCGGAATTTATCGCCGATCCGTCCGCCTTGTCCGCCTTTGATTAAATTCTCTTGAACGCGATTGAACGTCTTCCATAAATCAGCGCCATTGTCGCCATATCGACGCGGACGTAGCAAGTGAAGCGGTTCAATCGGACAAATGTCGTCGCGATTTTCTCCCGCCTTGGTAACATATTTAATCGAAAGCGCCCGATCCGCAAATTCAAGCGCTTTTTCAGGGGATAGGTTAACCTTTGACCACTCAATCGCTGCAATCGCACCTTGATCCGCCCGCTCAATCACAGAATATGAACCTTCAATAATCCGATCCGCGATATTAGCGCCACGGTGCGGAATTGAGATTTTGCCAAGGGTTTCATCCTGTATCACTAAACCATTTAAACACGCTAAACGCATTAAGGCGGGTATAAGGTTTAGTCCGCTTGTTCCGTCATGAGCATTTAGCAATGCAATCTCCGAAACCGTTTCCCCTACTCTTGCCAGACGTAAATCCGCGTCTTGTTCACGACGAAAGCGGATAACGTGCTTTTGAAAACCTTGCTTGTCCGGATTGCGAACGTTTCTTGCGCTTGCGCGGACTGGAACGAAGCCCGCGTTTTTCATAATGTCCACAATCTCAAAAGTCGGGATATGACGGAATTTATCTGTCCGGCTATTGTGCGGACACTCCGCGTAGGTTGCGCTTGGCAAGCGAATAGCCGTATCTGTAGCAAATCGGTTCTGGTTGTAAGACATATCGTTCATAATAAACCCCCGTTTATGTAGCGCGTTATTGCGCGTATTTTTTGTAAATCAATTTTTTGTTGATTGCAAGCGGTAAATTGAAATTAATTTTCGCCTATATATTATAAAGCATAAACCGCCTATTAAATCGCTTTTTTGCTTATCAGTGAAAAAGATAAAATTTTTTCACTTCAATAACATTTTTCGCTTGCTTTTCACTAATTCGCAATTATGCTTATCAGTAGGATCAATCCTGATCCAATTTAAACGGGGGTTTAAATGAAAATTCAATTCAAACGGTTTCTTTCGGTGGATAGTCCGAAAGCGGTTAAGGCGAATTCATACGGTTATCTTAACGGGATAAATTACGGTGCGCCTCATAAATCGGGCGGTGTCGGAAACCTTTGTTCACACGCAAGCGCCGGATGCATTGCGTTATGCTTAGGTGAACATTCCGGACAAGCTGCAATGTCGGAAACCGTACGGGATAGCCGCAAGCGCAAAATGGTTTTCTTTATGAAATACCGTTCCGAATATATGCAAGAATTCGCCTATCACGTTCAAAAACTAATCGATAACGCTAAAAAAGACGGTTTAAAACCCGCAATCCGCCCTAACGGTTCAACGGATATCGCTTACGAAGGGGTTGCGGTTACGGTTAACGGTTTAACCTATCGCAATATTATGGAAGCTTTCCCTGCTATCCCATTTCTGGATTATACAAAGAACCCTAACCGATTTAACCGGAAATTGCCGCCTAATTACCATTTAACCTTCAGCCTATCAGAAACAAACGAACCGATTGCGCGGGCGCTATTGGCACGGGGGGTCAATGTTGCCGCCATTTTCGATCACGGTTTACCGGAAACGTATTTAGGTTATCCCGTTATTGACGGGGATAAGCATGATTTACGGTTTCTTGATCCAAAGGGTGTTATTGTTGGATTATCCCCCAAAGGTCATAAAGCGAAACGGGATCAATCCGGTTTTGTTATCCGCAATTATGAAACCCATAACGCATAGGGGAGGGGAAACCATGCCACAATTTACCGTAACCGTTGAATTTTCAGGCACTAAAACCTACGAAATTGACGCGCCAGATGAAACGGCGGTTCATGCGTTATTTGACCGCCTGTCAACCTTTGACACTTACGACAACCCGATCATTGATCGCGTAACCGAAATAATAATTAAACTTGAACCTAAACCGAACCTTGAACCTAACCCAACGGGTTACAACCCTATGAACCGGAGCGGCAACTTATGAAAACCTTGGAAATACCAAAAGATGAACACCCGCCTTGGGTTAAAGAATTAATCCAACTATTGGATGAAAAAGACCCGTCAACTATCGTTAAAGCGTTAGATTTGGCTGATCATATTGCGGACATCTATAACGAAAAGATTTGGGATGATATGCAAAACTATTTAAATTTCAGGTTTAAGCCACGGAGTGGCAACCTATAACCGCTCACCCAGACATACTTCACAATGACAAAGAACCGGATATTAATTTATCCGGTTTTTTCTTATTTTGCAATGGGTTAAATGAAAAAGGGCGGTCGGCACAACGGGGATGAAAGCCAACCGCCCCAAGCTACAACCGTCTGGAGAGAAACGGGAGCCTTCCATTAACCATACAAGAAACGGTTCAGGAAAACAACCGCGTACTTTTGTCGAAGGTTAAAAAAGCCTCCCCTATTGTCCCCGCATCCGGTTGGTAACGTATCTTCTTAATGTAAATACCCGTCATAACATCAACCTTCGGATCACCAACCCGCCCTACAATAGCCCCGATATCCGCCTTATTAGCCCAGTGGGAACTATCCGCAAGGCTATACAGGCTCAATTCCGAACTATCCAACCCGTTTGAACCCTTGGTAGGATGGACAACCACACATACCAGAACATTATATTGCATAGCGAACCCCTTCAGCTTCCGAATCGCCCGCCCAATATATTCCGTTGTGGTTTCATCCCGCTTCTTGTTCTGCTCAATCTCATTAAACGGGTCAATCAGGATCATCTTGCAACCATTACGGATAACCGCAACCTGCATCCGGTCGATCAACCAATCTATATCGTGGTCGGTTTCACTATCTCCCTTTTCCGGTGCAACGAACGTAAACTTACTTTCCACAAAATCAACCGCCCGTTTACGGTTAACCGAAGCCGCAAACTTAATTGGCCCCTGCAAGAACGTGGACATCAATGTGTCAGTGACATACGGTACAACCTTCATTTCAAAGGATGCAACCGCAACCCCCCAACCGTGCAACCGTGCCATGTTGGCGGCAAACTGAAGCGTCCACGTTGACTTGCCATGCCCAGGAAATCCACCCACAACCATAAAAGCACCCAGATAGGGGCGGATATACTGATCCAAGGAACCCCATCCGGTCGTATAGGTTTGGATAGGTTCCTCCGGTGGGAAATCAGATAGCTTGTAAACCCCGTCAACCGGATACGGTTTAGCCGCCTTTATAATTTCCCGAACAGTATCTTTCCCGTGGTTCACCAACACTTCATTGAAGTCTTTGCACCCATCGGTAAAATTAACAAACGAACAGCGAACCCGATCCAGACGGCGAACCAGTTCGTCAGCTAATCTCTTACCCGCCTCATCGCTATCGGTTGCTATGATGATCCTTCTGATCTTCGCAAGGCTGTCCCAATCGGTTGTGATATAAGTGTATTTTGTATCGTTGTCCGGCGTGATATCCCAAGTCGTTTGTGGAACTGTAATAAGTCGTCCGGCATGATCGCGTGGGGGTGGCGCGCCGTCTGGGACGGAGACAACATATGGGTATCCGGCAGTTGCCACCGCCAATGCGTCAAGTTCTCCCTCAGTAATAACAAGGGCCACGCTTCCGTCGTGGAGTTGAGGATCTTGGAGTACGTCGATATTATAGAACTGTTTTCTACCATTTGCTTCCTGCCAAAATGTTTTGTGCGGCCCCCGATATTTGTGGCCCACGATTTCACCATCTTTTATAAACGGAAAACACAAAATTTCCCCCTCAGGATGACTAACTACCTGCCCATCCTGACCGCGCTTTCCGGAGTAAGTCCCCATATGGATCGCTATGTTTACGTTGATCCCCCGCTTTTCCAACCATTTTTGATGTAACTCTGAAAGCATCCGTCATCTCCCCTCCCGTCCAACCACAGTGGAAACACCGCCACCCTATCCCCGTTTGGTCAATTCTGACCGATAGGCAGAGGTCTGATGAATGCACCCGTTTACTACTACACTTTGGACACGTTGTTTTCTGTGCGCCCTTAGTCGCCGATCCAATCTTGATGCCGTGTTTCTTCAGCAGCATCGTTAAATCTAACATGATTGAAGTACTCCCGTAATAGTTCGTTTGCTTTATCTGACCACATTTGACGGACGCCAAGTCTATCTTCAGCATCGTTAATGATATTAATAGCAATCGCTACAACCGCCATTGCTTCCTGTAATGCTACTTCCAATTCATTATTTGTCATCTGTCTTATCCCACGAAAACTTAGGTAATGTTACTTTTGGTTTCTTATCCGGTTGAAATGCGGCCCTTATATTTTCTATCCGTTTATATTGCTTCGGAGTGACCAATACGACTTTAGGCGCATATTCCACAGACGAATGCTCATTGCTACCCCTTCCCAATTTTCTTTTATTGAATGCCATTATCCATTCCTCCACATTAGAACGCACAATAATACAAAACAACAGAACGTATGCGCTCCGAAGAACACCGAAGTCAAAATAGTCAGACTGGTCATTTTAGACCTAACGCCTCCTTCATTTCGGTTATCTTCTTCTGCATGGACATAACCTTATCCAATGCATTATCCCTTTGCCGCTCCGCCTCCGCCAGTTTTTTGCGTAGGTCAATGATGTGATCCAGTGTTTCCGGATCAGCATGGCGGGTATTAGGGGCATACGGCCCCAACCATCTAATTTCAGCCGACATCTTCTTGCTTTGGTATCCCGTCATGTTTTCGCCCATCCTGTTACACATTTTTATCCCCTAATAATTCACGGGTAAATTCCATTGCCTCTTCTGCAAGCAAAGCATCACCGCCAACGTCAATACTGTTGTCAGCTTCCCAAAATTTAACCCACATCCGCAATGCCTTCCGCAATTTGACATTTTCGTTTATCAAATAATCAGCCAAATCTACTGCCATTTTTTTATCCGCCACTAATCTATTGATAGTGGTTTCTGTTTCTTTATCCATCACTCACCCTCCTACAATTTTAAATGCATATACACGCAATGAAAATGAACCATCCCCATCCATCTGCCCCGCGCATTGCGGTAACAGCCGCGCAAACAAGGGCAACACAGGCGACAAGGTGCTTATCTGCCATCACTCATCTCCCTTCAGTGCGGCACGGGCTTTTTTCTCTGCCATAGCAGTTTCTGGATCGTACCACGCAGGTTCATTATGATTGCCGTCTGCAATAGCGGGGCATTGTAATAAACCCTTCAATGCTTCCCGCAACCGCTCAATCTCATCAGCAGCTGCATCAAAAACATCACTGTTTCCCCAACCAGCGGATGACCATCTCTGTGATCGTTCCCGCAATTTTTTAACAATATCCATCACTCACCCTCCTTCAGTGCAGGACGCCAGCGACGTACGCCCATGATTTCTCTCATTTGAATTTCAACGTCTTTATTTGGATCAACATCAACATAAGCAACAGTGTAATTTTTTATCTCATTTTTATTGGAATTTTTTAATTCTTCCCAAGATTCAATTTGGATATGCTCTTCTTTAATTCCTACTATACGGAACAGTGGTTTTATTGTTAAAAACCAAAAAGGTTCATTTTGAGGGGGTTTTTGATCTTTAAACTTTATCCAATTTTTCATTACTCACCCTCCTTCAGTGCGGCACGGATAAAAGGTATAACAATTGAAGCAAATACAACTGCATATAATTTACCCAATATTTGACCGCCAATAAAATCCATTGAACCAAAAGCAATCAAAAGGAATGCTGCGCTGTCAATTACGGCTCCAACTGCCCCAGATGCCAACAATGCAATAGTAAGTCGTTTCTGCGCCAATGGCGTATAAACGGCAAAGTCTGCCAGTTCCGACAAAAAAAATGATGTTACGCTTGCCAAGACAATAAATGGAGAAGCAAGCAAATATGAAACAACTGCACCAACACCAATTGCAATTAGCCCCCAACGCCATCCAGCAATCATTTGAATTGCATCACGCAACATTAAAACCGCTCCAATAACAAGAACGCCTGACGGAGCCGATAAACCAAACCCCATTGATAATAGACAAGGGCCATTTGGAATACATTCGCCAACATTACCAATCATCCAATTGGCAAGCGGCACACACGCAGCATATGCCGCCAATAAAATCCATTTCATGCTATTAACTCCATTTGTTCAGGTTGAATTGTCCAATTAAAAGGGCATTGTTGCCCGTCCCATTTATCTGCCATACCCTTTGGATTTTTATGGGGAAGGTGATGGTTCCGTGCAATATCGGTGCTATCAACACTTGCAAAAGGCCAACGCTTGCCAGAACAAGCCATTCCCCGCAACATATGAACCCACGGCAATCTTTTATGTTTTTGTGAAATAGCATTCCACGCCACATCCATACGATGACACCAAGAATCAGAGAGAACGGTGCTATATTCGGCTGATGAGCCAACGCATACTTTAGGCCAATATTCAGTTAACTTAACCAATCTATCAATGGGTTCATGCATATGCCAAACTGGTGCGCCTTTGTGACTATGAGGCCATTGTTTTATCAATTCATCTTGCTCATTTGCCCCGCCTTCAACAACATCTGGTATAACTGCCCATGTTGTAGGACAGTCTAACCACTTGTCAGCCCAAACGTAATATTTATTCCAATCTATTTTTGTTCCCTTTCGCCATGCTGTAAACGCGCCATTGTCCAACATTACGCTTTGTCCAATAGAATGCACCCTTGCTACATGAGAAGGGTATAAAAATGACACACAAAAATGTCGCCCTGCCATTTCATACAACGCTGGAATAGGATTGATGTCGGCTCCATGATAATGGATCACCACTGCACCTCCCCGTTAATAACAACCTGCACATACCACCTGTCGCCGTTGTCGCTCTCCCACAGCGCACAAATGTTGTCGCCGTCCCGCTCATGGCGGACTATCCACTGTCTCATTTTGGTATCCTTTTAATAACCCAATGCGCCACTTGTGATACGCCATCAGGCAAATCATTAACCCATTCCCAATCAGGCATACTGGCGGTCTTGTAACGTGACCACACCAAATAAATCGTTGTGACAGACTGCATACCGCCAAGAAAGTGGATCATTTTGGCCCCTCAGGTAATGGCATCCAATGGGTTACTTCGTCATCGTGAACAGTAAAGTCGCCATAACAATCCTCTTGCCACTTACTGACTTCATCGTTCCAACTGGCGATTTGGACATGACCCAACCAAACAACCAGTATTCTTTTTTCATCAATTTTTGGCGCTGTTTCTATCGGTTGCCATCCATCATAATGACGCAGACTGTAGGGCATTACACCCAAGTAGTTAGACACTTCTTCAAGTTTAAGTTGTGCGTTTCTAATGCCGGGCAAAATTAAATCAGCCAAACGGTTCAGATCAGTCATTTCGGTGGCTCCGGTAATTCTGGCAGATGCATCCAATGGGTAGGACGGCAACTTAAATAAAATTTAGGAGCATCAATTTGAGCATATTGCCATTGGTCTGCATAAATCCATTTGGCAACCATAAGATGACATCCGGGTTCACAAACTAATACCCATTCATCTTTTGGGCAGGTTTCTATTGGTTGCCATTCAGTCATAACACGCCTCCCATCAAAAAGTTGACCCAAACAAAATTACGGAAATAAGTTCCAGTAACATTGTCCATAAGATAAAAATTCCAAGAGCGGCTGCGGGAACCACAATTCCAATAAAAATTATAGTGACAAAAATTGCTTGTGGTTTGTCCTCATAAAACTCTTTCATGAAATATTGATAAACAGATTTCATGACCGCACCATACCGCAATAGCCATGGGTTGTGCTGTAAGTGACAAGTTCGTCACGGCCCTCTTGCCAACCAAGCATTTGTGCCCACCGCCAAGCCATGCAATTGGGGCCAGCACAATAAAATTGATTGGGCCTCACGGCACATCTTTTCATGTCAGCTTCTTTAGGCGTCACATAGTGTGGGTTGTCAGTCATTTTTTCCTCCATTTATAATTCCTCATCATCATCTCAGCATTTAATTTGGTCCGCTCCTCAATTGTCATCATTTCGCCAATTATACCCGCCCCAGATTCGCTTAAAATGCCTTCAAGGACATCCAAAACCAATGATGCTTCTTCATACAAAGCTTTGTTACGAACCCCGCTCCTAAGCCTTTCTACAGTCATTTGAATGGCGGCCAAAGACTTTAAAACGTTTATGTAATGACGGCGGGGAACCATATCCTTTGTTGCTGCTTGTAATTGCTCCAAAAGCCCCCTGATTTCATTGTTGGTCCATGTTTCTCCCATCATTTCGGTAACTCCGGTAATTCCATCCACCATTTAGGTTCAAACCATACATCCCACGCCCACTCCGGCGATGGGCGCGACTCTTCCGGCCATATTTCGTGGGTCTCCCAATATCCTGAGTCTACCCATTCATTTCCCTCCTCATCCCTGCCGCCAAGTAAAATCATACGATCCTTTGGGGCAGTATCCATAGTTTGCCATCCAAATTTAACTTGCCGCAAACGAATTATATGAAGGGCTTTCGCCTTCGCATACTCCTCAATTGTCATTCCTGCATCAATTGCAGCCTGACGTTCTTCTGCTGAAAGTTTAACCAAAGTGTCTTTAATTAAATCTTCATCGCTAACTTTTAAAAAATCAATCATTGCCGCCCCCTAACGCTTTTGTAATATCAAGGTTAACCTGCGGCATACTCATGCCACTATTATCACCGCCCAATTCAGCATAGCCTTCGATATCGTCCCACGTATCACGGAAGTTTTGATCACCCGATAAAATACGTGCTATTTTTACCGCAATCATTTCTAACGATTCCCGTTGCATGTTATTTAGCACATCCCAATTTTTACCCGTCGCCATGACGCCCTTTAATGTTTGGCTAATGTTGGCGGTGTCGCGATAGTTGCCGTGGGTCTTCTGCTTCGTCGTATCCATTTTCTTTTCCTTTCACACAAAATTTCTGCTTGTTTGTTTAATGTAACTCTCAGCTTCCGCCACCAGTTCAGAAATGGTCGGCGGAAACTTGGCTTTCGTTAAGATGCCCTCTGCGGGGTCTGCTAATCGGTGCAGCACCTCTGCGGGGTATCGCTCCAACGCCTTTGCTGCGTTTTCCAACAACAACGATGGGTTTGGGATGTGGTTCAGGTTGTAACAGTTGTATATCTTCGCTACCGCCCTCTCCGGTGTAGTTCTCTCCAAACTCAGCGGCCCATTGCGCCTTTCTTCTTTCGCTTGCCGCTTCAAGTTCTGCGAATGCATCAGCTATCTCCTTCTGTTTTTTAGTTTTCCTATCTTTTTTGCCGCCCAAAATAGCGACAATGTACGGGATCGCATCAGTCGGCCTTTGATCTACAGCCGCCTGTATTGCGTCCATTACCTTCTCTTGATCTTGCCCCGCCATCTTGAGGCATCGACCAATAAATGAGTTTACGGTGGCTTTCGCAACGCCCAACGATGTAAGCATTCCCACCGCCTGATCCCAGAACGCCTTGGAATTTTCTACTGGCGGCTCTTCAGGGACATCAAAAATGCTAATCAGTGGGTCTTCCATCTCCGAAGGAGATGTATCTTGGTTATATATTACTTGTTCAAGGGGGGTCGTTTCGTTCACCCTCCCCCGTGAATTATATTCACCCCTACCTTCACTGATTTGCACATTTAAGATGTACTGATTACTTCTCTGGCGGCCCTTTACATCTTGACGGCTAACACATGTAATTAAACCAGCCTCTTCCAATTCATTAGTCGCGTTGACTATCGTTCGCTCAGTGCAGCAGCATCTTTCAGCCAAGGCGGCCTTAGACGGGAAACACCCGCCCGATTCGGAGTTGTGATAATCCGCAAGCACCATAAGGACAAGTTTCGCCATAGACGAAATGCCCGTTTGGTTGATGGCCCAATATGATGCGATGTGAGACATGACGACATACTACCTATTGTAAGGCGGTCGTCTTTGGACTATATGGAGATTAGTCCTGAACTTCCGCAGCTACCAAGTTTAAGGATTAGGGATTGCCGTCCCGTCACCCATTCAAGCAGTCCCGATTAGTCGTCGGGGCTGCTTATTCTTTTAACCCGCTTCTTCTTTTTGGTCAACTTCGGATTCCACCCAATAAGGTGTTCCGTGATTTTGACCCCATGATAAAGTTCAGCGGCCTTCTTTCTGAGACGATATGCCGCATCCTTGGCGGTCCCAGTGGATTTCACGTCTTCGTAGATACAATCACCAGTTTTCGTATCTATGTACGAAAAATCGCAAGTGTATGTACAATATTTCTTATCCTCAATGTAAACGTCAAAACCGTACTGCAACTGCAAATCTTTAATCGCGCCAGCCTTTTCCGCCAACTTTAATTCCAAATATCGCTTCGCCTCACCCTTGCTATCAAAAGTGATCCCATCAAATGTCCGGTCGGCTTTCGGCGATACTTTAAACTTCGGGGGCATCATCAGCGTCCTTTGGGAAGAAGTCATCCTTCGTCAATATAATCCCACGTTGCTTTGCAGCAACCATCAACTCAATCTGGCGGCGGGTAGGAATAAATCCACCTGTCCCGCCTTTCTCAGTGGGCCACGTCCATTTGTAAATAGCTTGTGTAGACATCGCCAGCATATCAGCAACACGGCGGGGTCCGCCAAGTTTCTTGATTACCCGTTGTGCAACCATATGAACCATTATTTTTCTCCAATCTATGTTGACAACTTATCAACCAGATGTTTAACTGTCAAGCATCAACAACGGGGAAATTTAAAATGGTTGAAACTTCAAAACCTTGGACTTGGGAAGAACTTAAACTTGTTTCGGATTTAGCATCCAAAGGTTTTACCGCAAAGAATATTGCGCTTGAGTTAATTGGCCGTAACAAAAACTCCGTCATTGGTATATGCCACAGGCGGGGGATCAAATTACTGCAAAGAACCATTCAAAAAGAAAAGCCATATCTCCCTCTTTCTAACAAGGAGCGGGAAAAGAAAAAACAAATTAATTACAATATTAACAAACCAAAGAGAGTTCGCTTACCGCCCATAAAAGTTCTTGAGACACATAAGGATGAGAATTTTACCCCACTGTATAAAACATTGGAAGATTTGCGATACTTTGAATGCAAGGCGATTGTTGGGCCGATTAAAAATATGGAAACACCATACTGCGGCCATCCAGTTGTTACGGGTAAATCATGGTGTCCGTATCATTTTAAGATTTATACAGTTCCATCCAAAAGCCGCGCCGCATGAGACAGAGTGAGAAGGAATGGTCCGTCTTTACGCGCCGATTCGCTGAGTCACATAAGGCGGTGGAGAAAGTAGCGAAGTTCCTTGGGCGGGAAAGAAAGTTACGTGTAACCATTCCTTCGATGGAATTGGCTCCGAATATATCTAAGTCAACGGATTACATCGATAAGGGTGACATTATTTGTCATACCGCTAATGGTAAAGAATACATCATAGAAGTTAAGGGAACCAAAACGAAATTTACATCCGCAAAGGATTACCCTTACAGAACGGTGATTATCAATGAAGTCGTAAAAGCACATCGTATCCCCGCCTTTGCGTATTTTATTGTTAACAGGAATAGAACTCATGCTTTCGTCGTAAAGACTGACACGATGGAGCATTGGACTATCCGGCACATTAAAGACTCTGAACGCGGCGATAGCGAAGATGTATATTTTTGCGACATGGGATGGGGAGAGTTTATAGAATTATAATTCAGTAGTTGACAATTTATCGAATCAGTGACATCTATCATTTACTAACAACGGGAATCAAAAACATGGCACTTACGAAGGAACAGAAAGAGTTCCGCTCCAAACTATTGGGCGGCTCTGATGCTAATACAATCATGGGCGGCGACGAAGAGCGTCTCCTGAAACTTTGGAAAATTAAAACGGGGCAAGAGGAAGATGATGATCTGTCCGACTCACTTCCAGTACAAATGGGGGTTTTTACAGAACCTTTTAACATACAGTGGTTTACAAAACAGACGGGTCGTCATGTTACGGATAACGGCGTTCAAAAAGTTAGTGTATCTCACTCTTTCATGGGATGCACCCTTGATGGACTCACAGATGACGGCCTCACTGTTTTCGAAGCTAAACACGTCTCTGCGTTCGCTAAGGACGATGAGATTATGGACCGCTACTATCCCCAATTAACACACAATATGCTTGTGTGCGGGGTAGAGAAGGCTGTCCTTTCTGTGTTTTACGGCAACCATAAATGGGACAAGTACGACATAAATTTGGATGCGATTTATGCGGACATCCTCATAGGGGCGGAACAACGTTTCTGGGAATGTGTCAAAAGTGGCACACCGCCAGTTACGATAACGGTGCGGCCTCCGGTGGATGCGGTGCGCCGCGTTGATATGACGGGTAACAATGCGTGGGCAAATTTTGCGAATCAGTTGCAACTAAACTCAGTTGGTAAAAAACTATATGACGAAGCCGCCTCTGGTCTAAAGGGACTCATGGATGAGGATATGGCGGAAGCATATGGGTATGGCGTCAGCATCAAACGCGATAAACGCGGCGCACTTAGATTGAAGGGGGATTGAAATGGAGAGAAGAGTAGAGATATTGACGGTTTATATGTTTGAGGATGGATTTTCCATTGAAGTCCATCCTTTGGTAACCACGAATGATGGTGAGTTTGTTAAGGACAGATTGATAGAATTACTACCAGTCTTTGCGAAACAACTTAAAGACCCTGACTCCGTGAACCAAGTTAAGATGGAAGATGGTACTGCGTATGGCGTCCTTTGGCCCGTGCATACACATAATGAAAATCGTAAAAAAGCAAATTGAAAGGAAAAACTATGAAGACCAGTTTAGAAATTGATGCCCTGTCAACGGCCTTAGCATCCGCTCAGGGCGCGTTGAAGAACCCGCCTAAGAACAAGATCAACCCGCACTTTAAATCCCGCTATGTGGACCTTTCTGACGGGCTGGATGCAATCCGTGAATGCTACGCAAAGCATGGGTTAGCGTTCATCCAAGGCACGTCCGTAGTGGATAGTACAATAATCCTTAACACCCGTATCGTTCATAAAAGTGGACAATGGCTTGAGTCAGATTATCCAGTTGGTGGTTTTGGACGTCCACAAGAAATGGGTTCCGCAATGACCTACGCCCGCCGTTATGCCCTGTTTGGCTTGGTAGGTGTCGCGGGTGAAGACGATGATGACGGTAACGCTGCTCAGGCGGCTGAAACAACTCCCGTAAAGGGCAAGGTAGCGCCAAAACAAATGGAACCCGGCCTTACCCCAGCGGACAGTGAAAAGTTAATGGGCGTCATCAAAGGTGCTATGGAAATGTGCGAAGACGGTCAACAATTATCTGACTGGGCTACGGAGAACAAAGATAAGATCGCAATGCTTCTCCCTACACATCGCAAGGAATTGCAAGACTATTACAAGTCACGCAGGGACGAACTGAAAGGCAATGGCTGAAGTCATTTATGTCCGCCGTAATGGGAGCAAATTGGAACCTTGCTCCTTAGCGGACGAAGGTGCTTTGTTGGAGTTCCCTACGGGGAAAGACTTATCCGTTACGATAAGCCGCCCCCGTAGTAGCAAACAACATAGGTTCTTCTGGGCGCTGATCCAGAAGATTTGTGAGAACCACGATACATATCGTAGGCCGGAGCAACTACTACTTTGGTTGAAGATACGCCTTGGGTATGTGGAAGAGGTAAGGTTCCATGACGATAAAGTTTGGTGGGTTGCGAAGTCCATTAGTTTTAATGCTATGGATCAGGAAGAGTTCCGTAAATTCTTTGAGAACGCCTTGGATGTAATTTCGGAAGAAGTGATACCAGAAATAAACCAGTATGAACTTCTGCATGAGGTGGAGAAGATGCTTGGTTTCAACATTGTAGATGCATGGAGTAATTAAATGGCATGGGAAAAGAAGCATGGCGACGTAACATTGTTCGCCAATGACCGTAAAACTAAAGACACTCAGCCTGATTGGCGGGGTTCAATCCATATTGAAGGCAAGGATTATGAGATTGCGTTATGGAACAAAACTTCCAAAAACGGCAATACATTCATATCTGGACGGATGGGTGATGAAGTGAAGCCGCCAGAGGCAAAGAGTTCATTCTCTAACGCGCCACGTCCTGCCCCTAAGCCAACGTCCTCCGTTAAAAACGCATTAGATTCAGATTTACCTTGGTGAGGGTTGACGACTAAATCCATTTTAACTATCCTCTGCAAAGAATCTGATTTGCGGGGGATAAAATGGAATTAAAGAAAACGTGTAAATGGTGCAATGAAACTAAAGATTTGCATCTTCATTTTTATAAAAAAGAAAGAATGAAAGATGGCTATCTTAACAAATGCATTGAATGCGTAAAATTATATGCACGTGAACGGAGTAAAAAACCTCACGTCAGGGAATATGACAGACGAAGGTATCATACCAATTCGGAAAGAAAATTAAAAAATCAATTAAGTTTAAAAAATTGGGCGTTAAAAAACCCAGAAAAAGTTACAGAAAGTAAACTTAATTGGATTAAAAGAAATCCTGAAAAAAGAAAGGCTCATATTATGGTTTGGTCGGCATTGCGTTCTGGAAAATTAACAAGAAAGCCGTGTGAAATATGCGGAAAACAAAAAGTTCAAGCGCATCATAACGATTATACAAAACCATTAGAAGTTCAATGGTTGTGTACAGAGCATCATGGCAGAGAGCATCAAAGGCCGTGGTAAAGAGAGCGTCAATATCGACGAAGAAACGGGTGGCCCTATTTCAAACAAGGGGCGGGTTATGTCACATATGTGGAGGTAAGATAAATGTTGGAGAGGCTTGGGAGTTGGAGCATAGAATTCCTCTTGCGATGGGCGGGGAAGATATTGAGGCTAACTGGGAATTGGCCCATATCAAATGCCATAGAACAAAAACGACTGATGACGTGGGTAAAATTGCAAAGGCTAAACGGCGCGAAGCACGTCACATTGGAGCTAAGGTATCTGGGACACCGCTACCTTTTGGTAAAAAGTCCCCATTCAAACGTAAATTAGATGGAACTGTAGTTAGGAGAGATTAAAAATGGACTTTATTAAAACCCTTGTAAAACTGTTTAGTTCCAAACCTACTTGGATCATCGATGTCGACCAAGAACAATCTTATGATGATAATGACAATAAGAAGGATCGAAAGATTATATTTAAAGTAAGGCGTTGGAACAAACTTGGGTTGTATTCAAGAACAATCTTATATAGCGATATCGCTGATTTTGATACGCTAAGTGAAGCACATGAGTTTGTAGGCAGATATAAAAATTTCCCACTTGATGCAGATGGAGTTTACTAATGGCTTTAATTTTACCGGAAGGCTTTAACGCAGACGAAAAAGAAAGCCCGTTGGAAAACATCTACGACCACGCTTTCCCACTGGCGGATAAGTTATCTTACTTCATTAACGAATCCACGGTTGACATGGTTAAGGACAACAAAGTCACAGACAGCATGTCGGATGCAATCATCATTCATTCCATTGCTCTGATGCTTATCGTCTGCATGATGAACCGTGAAGTCCTTGATGACAACACCTTGGACATGACCTTTAAGAAAGTTAAAGGGATCACTCAGGATTATCTAAAGCACCTTCTTGAAGCGGGCAAGGAGCAAGCCCATTGACAATTAATGAAATGATCCAGACGGTCATTTGGACCAGTAATGCGCGGATGCGGGAGCAACTTTTGATGCTCCGGATCTTGGATCATTACGGCCCAAAGGAATTTGTAGCTACACTTGAAGATATAGCAGAAGCAACCGCCATGAATCGGGCGGTGGTGATTCGTGCTTTAAAAGGTCTGAAGGAGTTGCAATGGATCGATAGTGAGAGGATTTACAAGAACAACGGGACCAATCTTCCCGTAGTTCAAAGTTGTAAATACATTATTACGATCAGTAATGAAAAGGAGGCCGACCAGCCCCGAAACTGATCGGCCCCAAGTCAGGGAGGTGGCGCGGGAAGGAAATAACCGCGCCGCCTCTATTCTACCATTCTAAATGCTAAGTTTTCAACCCTTGAGACACGTCCACCCCATCCTTTTCCGAAAGTGGGCCAAGTGGGTAATCCTTGGAGAAAAGCCAACCGTGCTTCGCAAATTCTTGTTGCAGCTTCACGGCTGTTTGCCTCTTCAGCAGCCGCAATTGTGGCGGGTCCGACTTGTCCGTCTTGACCCACACCGCATACCTGCTGAAGGGTTTTTGCTGCACGGGTTACCCCACTATTAACAGCCATATCAAAAGTGGCATAGTCAATGCCAAGAGGAAGTGAGTCGCCATTTATCTTATCCCAGTAATTCTTTTTGTACAGGGGAGCGACATCTTGAACAGAAAGATTTTTCATGTCGTCTTCCGTCACCGGATGACCGACCCAATCTTCCCATACTTTTTGAGTAACGCCGTGGTTCGTTCGACCCCCCGGATCGCGGGGATCATTAACATAACCGCCTTCTTCCTTCAAGACTAAGGCTAAACATTGATCAAAATTATCTTTCACTGTTTATTTCCCAAAGAAGCAGTAAGAGCATCCGTCTTCTGTTTAGAGCCAGCGGACGAACCAAAATAAAAGCCCATGACGCTGGTCCACGCCGTACCAAGAGTGCCGATAAGCATTAGAAGAGCCTCACCACCAGTGGCGGGCAGACCGAAGTGCAGAATGTACGCAATGATGCCGAAGAAGCCCAGC
>Ga0208253_1000437_pt1 | contig 17558 bp, 19 predicted proteins | sample CryBogCBE10Oct08_FD_184573 | JGI IMG/M metagenome (GOLD analysis project Ga0208253, IMG submission 184573) | Freshwater microbial communities from Crystal Bog, Wisconsin, USA - CBE10Oct08 (SPAdes) | ecosystem: Environmental > Aquatic > Freshwater > Lake | place: Crystal Bog, Wisconsin, USA...
GTTGTTTATCTTGACCCCGGGCAGTTTCACCATATTGACGCTCCTGGTTATCCTGAAGTTAAACTTTCCTGGCCGTGGAGAATTGGTCAGAAGATCAAGGAGATTAATCCGGATCATATCCATATTGCTACGGAGGGCCCGCTGGGTCTAGCCGCAAATCTATGGTGCTGGCGTCACGACTATAAGTTTAACACCAGCTATCATACAAAGTTTCCCGAGTTTTTAGAAAAAATGTATCGTATCCCTGCGTGGATGACATACAGATATGTTAGTTGGTTTCACAATCACAGCGGCCGTGTATTGACTACTACACAGACCATGGTAGAAGAACTACAGCAACACGGATTCCGTAAAGACATTATACCTTGGACTCGCGGTGTTGATCGTAGCATTTTTAAAAGTAACTTACGTCAAGATAGTTCAAGTAGACCTGTATTGTTAAATGTTGGCCGTATTAGTAAAGAAAAGAATTTAGATGCTTTTTGTGAATTAAAATATCCAGGAGCCACTAAGATTATAGTAGGCGACGGTCCTTACCGAAAAGAACTAGAGCGGCGGTATCCCGATGTGCATTTTGTAGGTGCCTTAATTGGGGAAAAATTAGCACGATACTATGCCAATGCTGATGTGTTTGTATTTCCTAGTAAGACAGATACTTTTGGTGTTGTTATCATTGAGTCCCTGGCTTGCGGAACTCCTGTAGTAGGATACAATGTACCTGGACCCAAAGACATCATCGAGAACGGAGTCACTGGTTATTATGGCGATGATTTAAAGAAATCAATAGATAAAGCTATGCATCTGGATAGACAGCGTGTAGAAATACACAGCCATATGTGGTCGTGGAAAAAATGCTGGAAGATTTTTCGTGATAATTTAGTTGAGTTAAAATAACTAAATATCACTATGAGAATCAAAGAAGTCATTGACGAGGATCTTAGTCGCAGAGGATTTCTAGGCGGACTAGTTGGCGCAGCCGCTTTAGGTGCCGCTGGCAGTGCCCAAGCAAAACATCATCCCGCACAACAGAAACCACCGGCACCACAACATCAAACACCAAAGTTAGCACCCAAGAAACTAATGCCAACACAGCAAATAGATCCAAAGTCTAACCCAGAAACTCAAAAAATTGCCGCTATTATTAATAAGCCTGTGGCTGCTACGTTAATTAAGACAGCAAGATCGGCAGGGATTACTGGTCCAGAACTAGCACAATTAGTTGCTCAGGCCGCACACGAAACTGCTAATTTTACCACAATGCATCAACGTATTCGTAACCCACATGATCCTTGGGAAATTGGCCGCGGATACTTTCAGCTAACTCATAAGTTTATGTACAAGGCTGCTAGTGAGGCAATATTTAAAGATGACAGACTAGTAAAGAATCCTGAATTGGCAGCAGAACCTGAGGTAGCGGCAAGAGTGGCTATATGGTATTGGAAAACACAAGTCAAAGCACCAGACCCAACGGATACAGCAGCCGTGACTAAAAAAATCAACGGCGGAACAAATGGCTTAGAACAACGTCACAACAAGTTTGCCGCTATTATGAATTTAATGAAGAGTGCTTGATATGAACTTGCCCTACGACGATTTTCTAGATCAATGTGCGGCAGGATTTATTATGGCTTACTTTTGGCCTTACTTTGTAATAGGAAATGCCGATAACATCAAGGACATTATCGGCATACATATGAACGGCATTAAGCCGATGTGTAAGCGTTAAGCGTAACTATTTTTGGCCGCGGCAATAAGTGAAGGGTTAGATGAGTGAACTACACTTCCTTCTGGATCGAATATTTTGGCGCTATGTGCTTCTGTATTTCCGCCCACAAAAATTAACGCTTCATCAACTGTTTCGAACCAGTGGTCTGTAACTCTTAATCTTCCATTCTCCCATTGGTGGGCTCTTACACGGTGTTTCATTTCATTATCCTTTAAAGTATTTGGTCCAAATCTTGGCTGTGGTGTTAGTATATTTAGTTAGGCTTATTTGATTAGTTTTAACGTTTACCCAAGACCATGTATAAGCAGATTTTAATTTATCTGCGATGTCCGAGCTGTTGGTAGGATCTGCACACCAAGGTTGAACAGCCCACGGTATTTCTGTACAGCCTACAACAGGTACACCTTGACTAATCAAGTCTGCTGATACGATATTAAATGTTTCACTAAAATTACATTGCATACCAATATCCATTTGAGCACAGATCTTTAAGAAATCCTCTCTCGGGCACCATTGATGATTAACCAACTCGTGTCCTTGATCTGCAAGTTGTTCAAACAATCCACGGAGATTATTCTGAGCAGACTGTCCTTGCATTTCAATCCGGCCAGCATTTACGTGGAACTGTAGTTTCTTGCCAATACTGTTAGCAAAGTCTATAGCGGCAAATGCCTGCAATAAATGATTCTTTAATGGACGGATAGCACCAAAACAACTAATATCAATAGTATCTTTTTTCTTATCTATCTTTTTGGGTTTAGCATAGTCCTGTGGATAGAAGTTAGGCATATAAATGACACGTTCATTGGCCTGTTCATCTGTCCAATTATTTTTAATCTGTAGATACATTTTAACTTCACGCATCATACGTGGAGCATTAACTCCAATAATGGAATTTTTTAACAAACTATAATCACCTAACCAATCCATAGCCATACCCTCACCAGCCATGAAAGGCATTTCGCTGTGTAGGCGTATGATCCATTTTACATTAGGATGTAGTTTTTGTAGTATTACAAATTTACTTGGAACTACCCATAATGCTTCAATAATAACATGAGTGGGTTTATGTTTGTTTACTAATCTATCAATGCAGTTGTTATCGATAGCAACTTCTAGGTTACTTTCGACACCATTTTCTTTAAGCATGATATCCATAAAACTAGCACTATTATATAATCCTGTGCTTAGTCCAATGTTTGAGTGTGTAATTGCGTTATAATCTTCGCGGCGTTTAAGAATGAATAAGACTTTTTTAGACATGGGATGAGTGGTCTGTGTGGTGTAGACAACACTATTTAAGTCTTACTATATTACACTAAGATTATCGTGAACGCAACCTTGCGATGCCCAACAAATTAAAAATTTTAAACCACATCCATCCTATGTCAAACTCAAACCAGCGACGACTTAGTCGAGGATTAGCAGGATCTAAATGATGGTTATTGTGTAGTTCTTCGCCACCTATAATAATACCCCATGGACTTATGTTACGGCTTTGATCTCTAGTTTCTCCGTTGCGGTATCCTACATAGTGAGCAACGCCGTTAATAACCCCAGCGGCAAAAAATGGTATCCAATACATTTGTACTGCCCATACTATTAGACCCGTGCCTCCAAAGAGTGCGATATCAATGGCCAGCATTATTAATATGCCTAGAAAATTATAAGGAGTATATATGTTTCGTTCAATCCAATCATCGGGAGTACCTGTGCCATATTGTTCTACCAGTTCTTGATCCCGGGCGGATCTTGAATAAAATACAGCGCCAGTAAACAATATACGCCATATACCATATATGTGAGGAGTATGTGGATCTCCCGTTTGATCACTGAACCTATGATGTTTACGATGTATGGCTACCCATTGTTTAGTAATCATACCAGTTGTTAACCATAACCAAAAACGCATAAAGTGACTTAACACTGGATGAAATTCTATCCCCCGATGTGTTTGTCCTCTGTGCAAAAATAAAGTCACACATACTATGGTAATATGCGTGACTATGAGTGTGTATAAAATTGTTGTAAGCATCTAGTACTTATCTAACAATTGTATTTCTTACCAGATAAAATTCTTTTTATAGTACTTTACAATTTTATCAAGCTCTTGATCAAACTTAGCCTTGGGTTTCCAACCTAGGGCTTTTAGCTTGGTATCATCGATAGCATAACGAACATCCTGCCCTGGCCGAACAAAGTCGATTGTATAGTCCTCGATAGGATCTTTTAATTTCATTGCATTGAGGATTTTCTTTACTACTGTTAAATTATCAGTTTCGTAGTTTCCAGAAATATTATAAATTTCATTTACAACGCCTGAATTGATAATAGTAACTACAGCATTAGCAGTATCGCTGGCATGTAACCAAGTTCTTCTTGGGCGTCCTTTATCGTGCAAATCAATCTTACGTCCAATGCTCAAATACTTAACAGTCTTAGGAACTAACTTTTCCACATACTGTCCGATGCCATAATTGTTTGTAGGACGAACAATAACATAAGGAACCTTATAAGTACGAGCCCATGCTAACACCAACATATCAGCGGCCGCTTTGGTAGCACTATATGGATTACTGGGCTTTAGCAAATCTTCCTCATTATGAAAACCTTCCTCGATATCTCCATAAACTTCGTCAGTGCTGAAGTGTAGTAGAGTGGGCATATTAAACCCGCTTTTTTCACGAATTAACTTTAACAAATGATGAACACCGTTTACGTTACTTTTTAAAAATACATCACTACTTGCAATACTGTTATCGACGTGTGTTTCTGCGGCTGTGTTAATAACATAATCGCAGTCATATAATTTTTCTAAATCGTTGATATCTTTCTTAATGAATTTAAAATTTTCATACTTTTCAAACTCTGGGAGAAATTGTTCATTGCTGGCATAGGTGCATTTATCGACACCAATGACATACCATCCTAGATCTAAACATTGACGAGTAACGTGAGATCCAATAAATCCTAAACAACCTGTTACATATACTATTTTTTTCATATTAATTTTTATAGATAAATTTTTGATATTGTTCCAAATTATCTACGATGCACTTGGGATGAGTTTCTTCTGTAATAGGAACAATGGTGTGTGGGTAATCTTTGAACATACGGTCAAGGGCTTCTTCAACGGTCATGTTATCATACTTGACTTTTTGTCCAGGATATTTGTCACGTGAATGTGCCCATGCTTTTTGTTTGGCCAATACCTTTTCACCTTCCGTATCATCTAAGAATGTAAAATGGTATCCGCCGTTTTGAATGTGCGAATGTGTGGCCATACTTCTATCTCGCATAGTGGTAGGTAATACATATTTAAAATTACCGTACTCTGTAATCATGCCAGCAACATGTTCTTGCCAACGTTTATGTAGTAGATTAAATTTATACACAAACAAATTATAATGAAAACCAAATACTGGTCGAAGGCCTTGATATACTTCTGTGCCTGCGAATCTTGTTTTTGCTTCTTCAAATGCAGAAGGTTTAATGATTTCATCTAAGCAACTAATATACACAATGTCACTATCTTGGGCGCCCAAGTCTGTCATTACTTTATATAGATAGTTTGCTTGGAAATGGTCTCTGATCCAATCATCTGTTTCCATGCCTGGACCACGGTCTCGAACACAATCGTCATCTAACAATTCTGGAAACTTATTGATTTCATCTTGAAAGTTATCAAAATTAACATACACTAATTTTTCAGCATACGGCTTAAATCTTTCATGATCAAAGTTAAAAGGCTTGTCATCACCTGTGTGGGTTTCTCCTGCTTCGACTACAATAAACTTGTCTACAAAATCCCAATGTGTTTTTAAACGAATTTCATAAAGGTCATTTTCGTTAAAAAACATACAACAATCAAACACTGCCATTTTTATTCCTTATTTAAATATCCAACTAAGCCAGCATCTAAACCGCTTAACTTAATTTCCAACGATTGTAAATTATCTCCACTACCTGTATAATTATTCTCGCTGTGAGACATAATTGTAAAATCAGGGTCGAGGTTGTTTAGCTTGCAGAATCTTTGTATCACTTGACTAATTTTAAATTTTACAGGATACACAGCATTAACATCTCGAATTAACCAAGTGTTATTAATACAATCAACAACTACACTATATAGATCATCTATCGAAAAATAATCAAAGTATCTATCGTTTTGTATTTCAAAAGTGCGTTCTCGATTTAAGTACCTTGGAAATATGCGAGTATTTGCTTCTCCTGGCCCAAAGCAATTAAAGATGCGTATTGTATAAAAGTTATTACGGTCGTAGCAAAGTCTACTTTTAATATTCTGACCCCAACCGTAACTATCTTTAGGCATACGATTGAATATCAACCCTTCTGGTGCTTGGTTAATATCTAACTCGCGATCATATTCTGCGCCGGATGCTAGATTAATAAACTTTAAAAATAAATCAGAATTTTCATAAAAGTTCATAAACAATCCTAGATTGTTTCTAGCATCATCGAGAGTTAAATTATTAGTCATAGATGCCGCGGCATTTATAACAATATCAAATCTTTGTGTTTTTAGATAATCAGTAACAGCAACAGGATCTAATAAGTCTAATGTAGCTCTTGTAATTCTTACTACAGTATGATTATTTGACAAACGATTTGCTAGATTACGTCCAACAAATCCGTTAGCACCTATAACGGCTACCTTCATATTTTAACAATCATCTCGCTGTCTAGCTCTTCCTTAGAAAGGAATGGAGCCATATCATGTAATCCGCCTTGGGTACCATCAGGTTTGATTGCTTGAGCAGGTAATACGTCTAAAGTATTTTGACTCATAAACTCCACAATGATAGGATGGTCTTGATGCATTACATTAGACATGTATTTTTCCAAGTCTTCATTATCATTAACTTTGAAGTAGGGAATTTCAAATGCTTCTGCTACTTTAGCAACGTCAGCAAAGTATACACCCGTTGAATTGCTTACACCCCAACGACGCCCACCAAAGAACTTGTCTTGTGTTTGTTTAATGCTCATATACCCATCGTTGTTAATAACAAAGATTTTAATAGGTAGTTTATGTTGACGTATTACTGCCAACTCCTGCATATTGGTATAGAAACTACCTTCACCAATTACTACAGTAATGTTCAAACTTGGATCAGCAAAGTAAGCACCTACACTAGCAGGGATAGCATAGCCCATGTCGCCTTGGGCGGCTTGTGCCATATAACGACAATCTTTTTTATATTTTCCATTTGTAGATAGAATATAGCATGGCTGTCCAGCATCAACAATGAAACAATCATTTGGTTCCATATTGCGGTTAATACTTTCTACAATCTCGTATAGATTTACACCAGTGTCATCTGGGCTATGTACTTCGGGATCATAGATAGGCCATTTGCTTTTCCAGTACTTACATTTTTCGGCCCACTCGGCAGGAACATAATCTTGTGTATATGTTTTTGCTGTATTAAAGAATTCTTTAACATCACCATTGATTGGCATGTCTACTTTAAAGATATCTTTACCAAGTTCATTAACATCGATGTCAATCATAATCTTTGTACTCTCGGGACTAAATGTCTTTGAATCATAACCAATATGTGTTACGTTCATAGAACACCCTAGTACAATTAAACAATCTGCGTTCTGCATGGCAAAGTTAGCGGCACGAGCACCTTTGATACCCATCATACCTAAGTTCTGTGGATGTTCATATTCAATTAAATCACGAGACAAGAACGTAGTAATAAAAGGAATTTGATGTAGGTCAACAAATTCTCTAAGTTGTTTTCTAGCATTGCCTAGATTAACACCGTTGCCTGCTACAATTACAGGACGTTGCGATTTGTAAATTACATTTAACGCATCTATGTACTGTTGGTTGTCTACAGTAGTAGCAGTTGCTTCGGGAGTGTATTCTTTGTATCCTTCGGGAATCTGTGCAGATTGTAAGTTGCCTGGAACATCGATCCATACTGGTCCTGGACGTCCTGACAAAGCAATATCAATGGCTTTTTCTAATTCGTAAGGGACATCTTCAGCTCTTTCAATGGCCACGGCATATTTAGAAATGTGTTCAACTGTGCGTATGGCATCAAGATCCTGGATTCCATATTTTCTAATATTAATGCCTTTGTTTCTGTTAATGTATTTTGCTTGATTAGCCATTGCTGTATTACCACTGAGAAACAGCACTGGTGCGCTTTCTTCATAGGCATTAAGCAAACTAGTCATAGCATTAGTAACACCACAACCTGCTGTGACATTACATACACTTAACTTATTATTTGTTCTTGCTGAACCTACTGCCGCATGTCCAGCGCCTTGTTCGTGATGAAATGCAATAAATTCGATATTAGGATTGCTAATGAATCCGTCATTTAGACCTGCGGTGCTGCCGCCTACTAGTCCATATACTTTGGAAATGCCAATTTCGGCTAACCGCTTGGCGATATAATCATTTACTTTCAAGAAAGACCTCTTATAGTTATACAGTAATTATATACTCTGTTGACTTGATTTGCAAATATTTATGTGCTAATATAATGTATGTAAATAATCCAAAAGGAACGACAATGAATAACAGAGTGTTGATAACTGGATCTACTAGAGGAATCGGAGAAGCAGTAGCTCGAAAGTTTAAGGCAAAAGGGCATTATGTAATTGGCACTGGAACCAATCCAGTACAACTGCCCGACTACCTAGACGAATATGCTGCCTTTGATTTTACTAAACTTGATGAAATAGACCAACTATGCGAATATGTGAAAAACAGTAACATTAGCACTTTGGTGAATAACGCAGGTATCAATATAATCAATAATTTCTGTGAAATCAATCCTGAGGATTTTCTTAAGGTGCATCAAGTAAACGTATATGCACCATTTAGAATTAGCCAAGCAGTATTAGACAACATGGTAAAACAACAGTGGGGTCGCATTGTAAATGTCAGTAGTGTATGGGGCAAGATTAGTAAGCAAGGTCGTGCTAGTTATTCTGCTAGTAAATTCGGCATTGATGGAATGACAGTGGCCATGGCAAATGAATTTGCCAGTATGAATATACTTTGTAATTCTGTTGCTCCAGGATTCATTGATACAGAAATGACTCGTAAGAATCTAGGAGATGCGGGCGTTAAAAGGATACTAGAAACAGTTCCAATTAACCGATTGGCCAAAGTTGAAGAAGTTGCTAACTTAATCTATATGTTAGGCAGCGAAGATAACACATATATCTCAGGACAAAATATTGCTATTGATGGAGGATTTACCCGTGCTTGATTTTAAAATACAGTCTCATTCAAAAAACTATCGTGTACATTTTGTAGACAATATAATGGATAGTGATATTATTCCCAAACTTGGAACTCATTACATTATCGATAAAAATGTATTCCCTTTGTTGGATATGAATCTACCCAATGTAGTGCTGATTGATGCAACTGAGGATACTAAAAGTTATCGCGGTGTTGAACCATTCATTACCGAATTGTTAAAGATGAACCTAAAGCGCGATAGTGTGCTGGTTGCAATAGGCGGTGGAATTACACAAGATATTGCTTGTTTTATTGCCACTACTTTTATGCGTGGTATTAAATGGTCCTTTGTTCCTACCACGCTATTAGCACAGGCAGATAGTTGTATTGGTAGTAAGAGCAGTATTAACTTCAACAACTATAAAAATCTACTGGGTTCATTTTCTCCACCGGATCGAGTTTATATATCTACCGAGTTTTTAAATTCTTTAAAAGATGAAGATTTTAAAAGTGGTATAGGAGAAATAATTAAATTGTGCTTAGTGGACAATGATTTATTGAAACCTGGTGAAATTAATCGTAACAATGTCAAGACATATATTCACAGAGCATTGACTATCAAGAAACAATATATTGAAGAAGATGAGTTTGACCAAAACATTAGGCAAATACTTAACTATGGTCATTGTATTGGGCATGGAATCGAATCCGCAACTAACTTTGCTATCCCTCATGGAATAGCAATTACCATGGGTATGGATGTAGTTAACCGTTTTGCTTATTTGGAAAAACTTATTAGTTTAGAATGGTTCGAACAAACACACAAAGTCTTATTCGAAAACTACAAGGAATTTAGTGATGTGTATATCGATGCGGATAAAGTCTGTAATGCTTTAACCAAAGATAAAAAGAATACAGGTAGCAAAATTAATTTTGTGCTACCTGTAAATGGTGATATCAGTAAGATGGGATTTGAACCTACTAACGCCTTTTGGTTGCAAGTGCATAACGCACTTGCTCAAACACCAATTAAGACCCGATCATAGTCTTCCAGCGCGATTCAAGCATTTCAATACGCTTGTCATCTTCTGTAAAGATGCTACCATAGTAGTCGCGCTTGTTCTTCAACCATAGCAATTCAAATTCAACGGCAGCGACAAGTGCCTTGTCAGCTTCTGGCAACTGAATAGCGGCGCCGTCGAAAATAATCTTACGTGTTTCATAACGGCTTAGGTGAACCTTTTGTACTGCGCGAATTGCTGGAATAGCATCGCGACTTACGCCACCGCCCATAACTAAATCAAGTCCTGCGGCCTTAGTTGCCTTGGCAGTTTTGATAATCTTTTCAGTTACGAAATCTTCGTTGATATCTTCACGTCCGTTTTTACCCATGCTCATAACAAAGTCAACACGACCAAAAACAATACCATCCAGGCCATCTTCAACCTTGGCTGCTTCAATCATGCCCTTTAGTTCCTTGTAACCTGTAATGGTTTCCAAGTTAGTTAAAAAGCTAACTTCTTTACGATCATCTGCATCGAAGATTTTATTCTTAGATTGAATAAACTTCCACAACGCATAGGGAGTTTCAACCATAGGGGCAATGATATAATCAACGCCGAATTGTTTAACTTCCATTAGATCTCGCATGGCTTCGCAACCACCAATCTTAAGACCAATCTTTAAATCTGCCTTGCGGGCAATTTCAATCAGTCTCAACAACTCGTCTGTGCGAGTTCCCTCTGCTTCGAATTCTGCTTTAACAGCATTGTATCCGTATTCTTGTTTACCCCGCTTTAGGATATCAAGCATTTGTCTTTCTTTTAAGTTCATGTTATCTCCTTACTGTGTGAACAAACTCATAAAACCGTCAACTTTTTCGCCAATGTAAGCGATTTGTTCCGGAGTGATTACCGGACTACATCCATGGAAGAAAGTATTCTTCATTGTGTAGGTAGCCACTGGATAGTTATCACGTGCATCTGCTGGATTCATCAAGTGTGAATATGCAGGTTGCAACATGATATTTCCTGCAAAATATGGGCGTGTTTGTATCAAGTTTTCTTCAAGATAGTCAACAATATCCATACGTGTAAACGGAGCACCCTCGCGAATAGTTAAAGGAAAAGCAAACCAACTTACATCTGCTTTATCTCTGGCTCGGGGTAAATGGAAAAACTCTTCGTACTTTTCATAAATTGAAAATAACAAATTGTAATTCCGTTGACGTAGGTCATGAATTTCTGGCAATTTCTTGATTTGTTCCAGACCCATCGCTCCCTGCAATTCGATTGGTTTTAGATTATAACCAATTTCATCGTAGACATATTTGTGATCGAAGATTTCCCCTGGCATTTCTGGAATCCATTCGTTGAATCTCTTACCACATGTTCCGCACTTTAATTTGTTTGCTTCTGGTCCAACACAATAACAGCCTCGTCCCCATTCACGCAAACTTCTAACAATGATTTCTTGTTGTGGATCATTCATGGCAACAAAGCCACCTTCGCCCATAGTCATATGGTGTGCTGGATAAAATGAACACGATGCCATTTCACCAAAAGATCCTAATGGCTTGCCATCATAAGTTGTGCCTAACCCATCACAGCAATCTTCCAACAATACAAGATTATACTTGTTAACTAGTTCCATGACCTTGTCCATGTTAGGAGGATTTCCTAATACGTGGGCAAACGTCATAATTTTAATATCCGGATCAGCAGCCAATATTTTTTCTGCTTGATCCAAATCGATGTTTAATGTATCGATCTCAATGTCGCAAAACACTGGAGTGAAACCGTTTTGAATTGTAGGATTCAATGTTGTTGGGAATCCTGCAATAGGCATCAATACTTTTGTGCCTTTGGGAAAGTTATGTCCACGCTTAGATGTCATCGCTGTCATCATTAGTAAGTTTGCACTACTTCCTGAATTAGTTAGCACACCTCGAGATTTACCAAATTGCTTGGGAAATTCTCTTTCAAATTTCAATGACTTATCACCCATAACCAACCAACCGTTAAGTAACGATTCAGCGGCCGATACAAACTCGTCTGATGTAAAGTGTGGACCTGCATAGTTTACAAAGTCTTTACCTGCCACCCAAGTTTTGTTTGCTTGTTTGTTATCAATATATTGTTTAATATCTTCTAAGATTTTTTTCATCATTTAATTATATGCGGTTTAAATAAATTTGCAAGTTGAATTCGCCCATTTAATGGAACAGCTGGCCAGTGAATTAGCCAATCGCCTATTTGCCAGGTACCACTTCGACCACACTTATCTCTATCATGCGGATAGTGATACAATCTGTAGTCAAATGAATTCATGTAACGCTGTGGATAGACTTTGACAATGTCTTTATAAGGACCATTTAAAACAAATGTGCCTTCTGGAGGCCAACTTGCTTCTCCAGTGCCAGGCAATCCTACTAGGTTAGCAATAGCACGTTGTTCAGAATCCCAGAACTTTGCTGTATACTCTGTTTCGAGGTTTAGAATAGCATCTAGGAATTGCAGAGCTTCGGGCGTATTACGAACTAGAAAACTGTCTGCATTAACACCATTAATGTCTACAGCAACAATGAAGTGATAAGCATTATTACAGCGGTCTTCTAACCTTGTGGAAAAGTTAGTGATCATGGTGTCTGTGCCAGTCCACCAAATCCATTCGTATTCTGGATGATCAATTAGTGTTTGACGTGCTAGGTGAATCTTTTCAAATCCTGTCATTAGACCGTTGGCCTGTCTAGTTACAAAATTTGATGTCCTAGCAATCATATCATAACCATGTATTTTACAATACTCGGCTTTATTTTCGTGCCAGGTTAAATCAGCTAGTGGTTGATAACCCGGATCGTGGTGTGTTATAAGTGCGTATTTTGCCATTAGAAATAAAATCCATTAATTCTAGGGAACCAAGTATCGCCGTAACCACCATGCGGTGTACGTGTGTGTTCATAGTCCTTACGAACTTCGCATTGATATGATTTACCTAATCCGATTGCAATACTCAATCCCACACTTTGGTTACCAATAAACTGTTCACTACCTTGAATTACTTGAGCAAGCTCTAATAGATCATTGGTTTTAAAATATTCTATTTTAATCTTAAACAAGTCTTCAAAGTCTGCGTGTTCTTGTTCTGTGCCTACAAATACAGCATAGTCGCTCAAGCCATTGTCAACCCAACCATACCATTCATCGCTAGGTGCGCCGTATAGATATCGAGTTGTTCGGTTTACCACAATAGGCTTGCCTGGAACATGAATTGGTTTAACTGGAGTTAACCAAGGCTCCAAAAGAAGTTTTGCTCTTAGTGCGGGGTCATGAATGTTCAATCCTTGTGTTAGAGCATAACATTCTGTTTGATTTCCTTGCCAACCTTGGATAAGGTGGTACTTGTAATGATCTTCGAAGTTATAATCAAATGTTTCATCCTTCCAAACTGCTACTTTATCTAGATAGTCTTGAGCATTAAGCAATGGTTCAAGCATATCATAGTCTTGTTGTGTATAGCGTCCTTTGGCAGGCCCGGCATCTTTCCAACCCAATACTCGCTGTGCGAATTCATCCATGGCATTTAGTTTGACATACATGTTACCGCCGCCTAGAATTTTAACTAAATTTAGGCTGTAGATTGTGTCCCCGAAAGACCCAACTGTGAAAAAGTTTTTACTCATAAAAATTCCTATTATCTGTAAAGTTTATAGTATCCAAAAAGAAAAAGCAAGGGCTATTACTTTTTATTTCCCCAAAACTATTTGATTGGTGCTGTTTTCGTAGTGATAGATTCCTGGGCGTCTTTTGCCTGCACGTAATTCATCCCATAGCCACCATAGTGTTCTAGTCACTTCTTCAAAGTAACCGGGTGGTACTGGATATGGTGGTTTTTCTTTAGTAAATCGTGTAACACATCTAGGGTTGGCTACAACTTTGTATTTGTTTTGTTCGGGCTTGACTCCCAACCATCCGGGTACTACTCTGGAGCTCCATTCGATATCTTCTATATCACCTTTGAGCATATTTTCATTCAATGGTTCTTCTACCATGACTGATTTTTTACAAACCCAAAACGATCCTTGAATGGCCATGTAGGGAATGAAACAATCTATATCCCAGGGAATAGTCATAGCATGTGGTATCTCTGGATATCCTGGAATAGGGCCTGCACGCCAGCCATTGGCTCTTTGACTACCTTGAGAGGGCAAGGTAAAAGTCTTCTGAACACAAATATCCCAATCAGTTCCAAATTTTTCAAATTCAATATACCAATCAGGATCGAAGACATGGTAGTCATGCATGATTACGAGAATATCATACTTGGCAACTTTTACGCCGTCGTTTTTCTTTTTGGATGTCCAGGCTGCTGGCCTAGCGGTTTCGTCGAATGGTAAATGTACAATGTTCTTTCTATTGACAAACGACTCTGTGCCGCCTACAATAATAACTTCATACTCTGGTATTGCTAGTACTTCTATGCTATTGATGATGTTGTTTAAATTATTATTATCAGATCCGGAAGTTGGAATGATAAAGGATATACCTGACATTTTTTTCCTTTAAGTTAAAAGCTCTATAAATAATTATATACGTATTTATTCGCCCGTAATACACCTAATAACAAAATGAATAAACAAAAAAGAACTCAGTGTGTCATAACAGGCAACGGTAAGATAGCAAAATTACACTCTTTTAAAGATTTTCCAATATCCATGTCCACCGTTACTGATTTGGATATTTCAAAAGACGTATTTTCTGATATGGAGTGGGGAGTGTCAGAAGACAACCACGTACAATTAATGAGTCTATTGGATCCAGATTTAATTTATAAGAATTACCATAGTCCCGGAACAGTGGGTAAAATATGGAAAGAACATCACCAACTGTTTGCTGAGTTTATACAACAAGACAAGTTTGATCAAGTACTGGAAATAGGTGGTGCCAGTGGTACATTGGTTAATAATTTTTTAGACTTGAATCAAGATTTTAATTGGATGATTGTGGAACCAGGAACACCTACGCCATTCAAAGATAACAGAATAGCATTTACTAATGGCTATTTTGAGAATCACAATTTTGATAGAAAGTTTGATGTTATAGTACATTCACATGTATTTGAACATGTATATGATCCTATTACATTTCTCAATAAAGCCAATGACTTGTTAGACTACGGTGGTATACATTATATTTCTATTCCTAATATGAAATATTGGCTAGACAATAACTTCATGAATACATTGAGTTTTGAACACACCTTCTATCTCGATGCCGATGTGGCTCGTTACTTGTTATCTAAGACGGGGTTTGAAGTAGTCGAAGAATGTATCAATGACCATTCTGTTTTTATCAAGTCTGTTAAATCAAAGAATGTTAAAGAAGTAAACATTGACTTTTCCTACATACCTAAACTGTTTGAAAATTATGTTGAAAATTTAAAAACAGATGTCAATGATATAAATCAAAAGGTACAAGGCAAACCGTTTTATTTGTTTGGCGGACATATCTTTTCGCAATACCTACTAACACAAGGGTTGACTGACTGTGAAATTATCTGTATATTGGATAACGATTTAAAGAAACAAAACAAACGGTTGTACGGTACTAGCTGTATAGTAAAGTCGCCCGAGTGTTTGAAGAATATTATAAACCCCATTGTGGTACTGAGAGGTGGATCATACCATGATGAAATTAAAGAATCCATTTTAAAAATAAATCCAACAATTATATTTGTATGAACATTATTATTCCCATGGCCGGGGCCGGCAGTAGATTCCAAAAAGTAGGCATTAAAGATCCTAAACCCTTGATCTCAGTGTTAGGTAAAACGCTGATTGAACATAGTGTTGATAGTTTCAATGTCCCGGGTAGGTTTATTTTTATCACTAGGGAGTTTGACAACCCCGATGATAATGTCAAACTAAGCGCATTACTAAAGGAAATACGGCCAGAAAGTGTTGAAATAAGATTAACAACAATGACCAGCGGAGCTACGGAGTCGGTTCTGTTTGCCAAGGATTATATCGACAATGATGATCCGCTGGTTATCTATAATTGCGACCAACTTATTAACTGGGACTCAACTGATTTTCTAAATTTTCTAGATGAAAAGAAACCCGATGCAGCCGTGGTACTATATAACAATAAAGATCCTAAGAATAGTTTTGCTGAAATAGAAAACGGTGTAATTACCAATCTTGTTGAAAAACGTGCTGTATCTAATCACGCTTTAATTGGTTTTCATTATTGGGCTCGTGGTAAAGACTTTGTTACTAGCGCAGGTCTATTAATGAATAACTTTAGAATCAACGGTGCTCCTGAATGTTATATTAGCGAAACGTATAACTACATGCCCAATAGCTCAGTTAATCTTCCTTATCATATTGCCAATCACTTGTTCGTACCGTTAGGAACACCTGAAGATGTTTCTAAATATATCGGTAAGATGAAAGAGTTTAATACTGATAAACCCAAGACATTATTTTTAGACATAGATGGAACTTTGTTAAAGCATCAACACACCATTAGTGATGTATACAAACATTCAGCTGAAGTATTGCCAGGCGTGGTAGAAAAGATTAACGAATGGGATAGTCAAGGACATACTATTATTCTAGTAACAGCACGTAAAGAAAGTACTCGAGAATTGACAGAACGTCAACTACGTGAATTTGGCATTGCATGGAACCATTTAATCATGGGTGTCGGAGGCGGCAGACGTATTCTTGTCAACGACAAATTACAAGAAGGAGATATCAACAGAGCTGTAGCTGTCAACGTTATTACTAATGAAGGATTCCAATCTATTAGCTGGCAGGATTACGACCTATGAAGAAGCATGAATTAAAAGATTTCTGGCGCGGATGGTTTATTGGTAACTTTGAACCCAGTGTACTTAAAACAGGAGACTTTGAAGTAGGATTTTTACATCATCCAAAAGGTGAAAAATGGCCCGATCACTATCATAAGATCGGTACTGAATATAATTTACTAGTTAAAGGCAAAATGACCATGTCGGGCGAACCTATTAACGAAGGTGAAATTTTTATCATGGAACCTGGCGAAGTTGCTATCCCAGAGTTTTTAGAAGATTGTTATGTTGTATGTGTTAAGGCTCCGAGCTTACCTGGAGACAAATATATTGTAGAAAGCAAAGAATGAAAGTAGCATTGATATTAACTGGACATGCGAGAACCTATCAGCAATCGTATAGTGGTATTGATAAATTTTTATTAAGCCAGCACGATGTAGACATTTACATCAGTACTTGGAATGTTGACAATCGTGGTAGAAAACAACGTACTAGTGATTGGACATCTCCACTATCGATTGAAATAGAAAATTATATCGATCTTTATAAACCTAAAAAGGTACATATCGAAGACCATGATCAATTTTATGCCAATAGATTTCCGGCTATTGATATTTGGTCAAGTACACGGCCCGATGATATATTCAAGGTTAATCCATTTGCTATTGAATGCGGAACATTCTTCGTAGAACGTATGAGAGATCAATGGTACATTGTCAAGAAAGGTTGGGAGTTAATTGACAACCCCTCAGAGTATGACATAGTTGTTAGACTAAGATC
>Ga0208253_1000439_pt1 | contig 17488 bp, 28 predicted proteins | sample CryBogCBE10Oct08_FD_184573 | JGI IMG/M metagenome (GOLD analysis project Ga0208253, IMG submission 184573) | Freshwater microbial communities from Crystal Bog, Wisconsin, USA - CBE10Oct08 (SPAdes) | ecosystem: Environmental > Aquatic > Freshwater > Lake | place: Crystal Bog, Wisconsin, USA...
GGTATTTCGACTGCCTCAAATCTTTCAAGACGTATCATATCTATTAATTATATTTTTTAAAAATAGGGGGAATTAACCGTCCCCCAGCGGTAGCGTTTAAACTTCGCAAAAGTATTATTTTACAGATGTAACGTTTTGAGCTAACAATCCGTAGAAAATAGTAGCTACATAAGTATTACTATCTAAAGCACTAGGAGCTGCTGGTAATTGTAATGAAGCATTAATATTACTAGCACCATTCAATACAATGTTAGGCTCACAAACTACCATAGCGTACTCATCAAAACTTTGCTCATCTTGTGTGTATTGTGCTGGAGATGTTGCAGTAGCACTGTTGAAGTTTGTATTTTGTTGTGTTTGTGGAATATCCAAGTGTTGTAATATTGACCATTTTGGTAAAATGTTTTGGTTATTTACTTGAATGTTAAAATATCCATTATACACAGTATATAACTGAGCATTACCAGTTGGAAATGCTGTTAAGTTAGGATATGAATATGATCTAGCTGCACCGTTAGTTGCTGCACCAGATACTAATAAGAACTGAATAGAACTTACGATAAACATATCTTGAAGTTGCAAGCGAACCTCTCTATTAGTCGGAGTTGTAGCACCAGACTGTAATTGGTTCACTAAAATTGGCACTTGATAAGATGCAGAAGAAGTATTTAATAAACTTTCACTTCTTAAATATGAAGGAGTTAAAACTGCGTGTGATGCGTCATATCCTAATTGATTGATCAACGTTTTAGCATTTTCAAATACTAAACGAGATCCCATTTGAGTTTGGCTCATTTTATTATTTTTTTATATTTTATTAATAAAGGTTAAAAAAGTTAATTAGCATTGCTCCATAATAGCAGCATTACGAATACCAGCTATGTATGTACCAGCAGATGCTCCTTGATAACCAGCAATGTTAGCTACTGGTTTATTACCATAGTAGTTAGCACCGATACCAGAAACTAAGCCAGTTGTTTTAACTAAATTCAATCCACCTACTGCAATCATACCAGCACCTAATTTTGCACCGATGTCGCCTTTGATGAATTTTGGAGTTAAAATACCTAAAGCTACTGGTACTGCTCCATTAATTAAACCTTGAGTTGTAGACGTTTGACCAGTTGTCATAGGAGCTACAAATTTTTGTACTAACACTTGTGCTAATACTGCACCACCAGCAATATATGCCGCAGATGCTACGCTTCCACCAATTCCGTGTAATGCACTATGGCGACGGCGTTTAGTATGGTGGCGTTTTTTTGCGTGATGTTTTCTTCTTGCCATTTTGATTGTTTTTTTTATGAGAAAAAATTGTTATTTAGTTTTTTTTAATCTATTCATTGTAATTTGTCTATCAATATATTTTTTAGCAATATTTAATTGATCTGTAGAAAATGGAAATCCAAAATGTTTAGTTATTGGAGTATAAAATTTTTTACCACTTTGTGTTTGTGTTACGTCAATAATATGCTTTTTATATAAAATATATTTTTTAAAATTTTTACTTACACCAGACATATGTGCTTTTTGTACATTTTCAGCGTGTTGTATAGATTTTAATACTGATCTTTCAGTAGGTTTTCTTTTTGCTTTTTTAGTAGCTGTTTTTCTTACTGCTTTCTTTTTAATAACACCTACTGCTTTTTTCTTAGCTTCTTTCTTTTTTACAGCGTGTTTTTTGCCAACTGGACTTTTACCTTTATGCTTACTTGCATAAATAGCAGACGCTTGTGCAACAGCTTTTTTCCATTCCATTTTAGGATTTTTTTTGCGTATTGCCTTAGCTTCTTTTATGATCGATTGTAAAGCTGTCATTTGCTTAGATTTTTAATTAATAAAATTATTCCTATACCTATTGCTCCATATAATACCCAATTTGTAGTACCACTGGTTGCACTGGTTAATAAATTTGTAGCAGTTTGCAATGGTGTTGCATTGTAGTTAATTTCCGATGTACTAAACATTGCAGCTTGTAAATTATTGTAAAGATTGTTACCATTTTGAAATGATGATCTTATACTGTTTAAATATGTATTCCAATAATTTTTAGCGTCTGGTGTTAATTGCATATAATCATTTGGATAATTTTGCCTATACCAAAGTAACCACTCTGCTGCGTCTACATCTTCTGCTTTTGGATTTATTTTTTGACTATATGCAATTACGTTAATCAATCTGTTATAAGGATCTAAAATTGCAATTTTTGGTTTTGCATTTTTTATAAAATCTCTTGCGTCTGCAGCTGGGTGGCTAGTCCATTGTGTCCAAAGATCACTAACAAATCCAGCAGTAGCTAATAATGCTGCAATATCTGCTGCTGGATTTAAACCAAACTGACCACCAGCTGCAGCAGTAGCTAAACCAGCTTGTACTGCAGAACTAACTGCAATAGCTGCTGCTGGTGCTGTTTGTGATAAAGCACCTATTTTTTTATATCCTATATAGTCTTGATTATACACTATTATTTCTTTTTTAATAAAAAGTAAGCAGCTAAACCAGCAGCACCTAATAAAAATATAGTATTAGTACTTATTCCAGTTGATGTTGGTGCAGTAGTTGTATATGTTCCAGTAGTAGGATTATATACTGGTGTAGTATATGTACCAGTTGTTCGATTATATACTGGTGTAGCTTTTGCTGGTGTTGGAGCAAATACTTTTAATACACTTGCTGCTGATGATAAAAATGATGATAATGCACTTGTAGATGTAGTAGTACTTGTTGCTGCTGGTGCAGTAACATTTGTAGGTAAATTACCAGATTGATCAACTAAATTACCAGCAGCGTCATAATATTGACCACCAGAATAAGTTAAACCAGTTGCACTACCAGTATCTATTGTTGTACCAGCATTTGGATCAAAATTTGTAGGATCATCTCCTATTCTTTTTCTTATCCCACTCATTGCTACTAATGCCATATTTTTAATTTTAATATCTTTATAAAAGTAAGGTTGTTTTTTTTCGTTAAATTGATCTAATACTGGATCGATCCAGTACTCATTACCATTTTCTTTTATTACTGCAAAAACGTGTTGTGGTGTATTATCAAATGGATCATACGAAGCAAATCTATAATACACATCAAATTTTTTACCAATGTTTCTACGATATGCGTCCATAACACCATTTGCAAACGTAGCATATCCTTTACAATCAATACCTATCATATTACTAGCAAGTATTGCTGCTGGGGATCTTAAAATTTGCATTTTTTCTGGCTCAATCGTATATTTAAAATCATCTTTTAAAAATTGCCATACATTAAATGCAGTTTCTTCTACATTTCCACCGTCAAAATATCTAAAGATCTTATCATATTCCGTAGAATATTTATAATGATTTTTAATTAAAGCGTCAATAATATCCGTAGTATCTTGATTACCTACGATTACTTCCTTTTTATTTAAAAAAGGACTGACTTTTCCAATTAATACATTCCTATTAACCATTTACAGTAGGATAACCAAAGTTTAATGGTAAACTAATATAATCAACTAATATAGTTCCAGTAAATTTATAATTAAATGAACTGCTTTGATATTTATCAATCAATGCAGATACACCAGTATAACTTAATGTAATTGGAATTTTTAATTCACTAGATCCAGTTTGCAAAGTAGTAGGTGTAATACCTAATACACTACCAACTAAAGCACCGTCCACGTATAGATCCCCTTTAATTTGTTGTATTTCTGCTGTTACTGGTGTTGGGTTATTTACTTGTACTACTAAATTAACACTAGGATTAACTAAAGACATATTGCTAAAGTCCAAGTTTTTAAAAAATACGCTAAACGTTTGGCTTAATACGTATTTTTCGTATAAAACATATCCTAAAAATAAAGCTGGAAAAATCCACCACTTTTTACCCATAAAATTTGAATTACCATAAAATTACGAAAAAAAACGTACAAAAAACACTTTTTTCAAGTTTTTTTAAAATGTGGATAAAATGTAGGGGTAAATATGCAATGTTACGAATGTAAAAATGTATTTTTGGCTCGTTAGCCGAGCAAAAATACATTTCATATACCCCTAAAATCCTATGTTAATATCTAACTTTTTTGACCTTTAAATAAATATATTTAGATATTTATTTGGTTATTTGAAAAAGTTATATAAAATTGCACTGGTAAATATTTTACTGACATAAAATAAACCCAATGCAAAAAAATCTATCCAGCACTACTGCTGTGTTGCTTGAAATTAAGCGACTGAATGAAAAACGTGATTATCTACGTTTATTAGCCTCACTAACAAATTACAAAGATTGTGCAATGATTTTTACAGCTTCTCATAAATTTGAGGGCAGCACTTTCCAAAGTGTACGTCAAGATGATTTTCCTTTTGATATGGCACAAGAGTTTCGTATGCTTATAGAGGACGCAATAGCAAATTATAATAGCGATATTGCTACATTAACCGAACATTTAAAATATATATAATGAGAAAAATATTTTACTTAGGATATATTATATTTGAAGTGGGTACTGAATTTGTAGTATCTATTGACAACAGCTTTCACAAAACACTTACAAGTGCAAAAGCACACATTGATTACTTAACAAAATAAAAAAATACAATTATGAAATTTTTAAAAATTAGAGATGAATTTTATATTAATACAAATAATATTATTCAAATAACACAATATGGTAATGATCATATAGAAATTGAGTATCAAGCAGGACAAGGAACTTTATCTGTATCTATTTTTGATATTAAAATTGAAGAATTAATAACCAAAATAAATTATGATAATATACATAGTTATTTATATGATATTAAAAATTCTATACAATCTTTAAATATAACAATAGCAAAAAAATAAACCTATGAAGTACGCACTTACAAACGCTTTCCCAGCTACACCAATGCAAGACAAATTTGGACAAATTGTTTTTCCTACTGCTGGACTATCTAAATTAGAATACTATTCGTTAGAATTGTATAAAACCTATTGCACCATTGCTGGGGATCAATTAGGGGAACTAGAAGCAAATGTTATAATGAATACGTCAATACACGACGCTATGGAATTGATAACACTATTAGAGTTAAAAACACAAAATTTACAAAATGACCAAAATAATACAATGGCTATTGTTCAGCCGTAATGGACAAAGTTTAATCATAATTTTAATCGCTTTATATATAGCTGGATTGCTGCAAAATTGGTAAATGGAAAATAATACTGACAATAAATTAACAGTTACCGAACTACTAGCAAAGCGAAAATATAACCCAGACTACATACCGAATAAAGAAAATATTGTTTTTACAATAGGTGGAAAACACGTAGGTAGTTTGCAAAATTTTGTTACGTTATCTGGTTTACCAAAGGCTGGTAAAAGTACATTTGTAGCTGGTGCTATTGCTAGTGCATTTGTGCCTTACGAAGTATTTAGTATGAAGCTACACTTACCAGCAGATCGTAGAAAAATATGCTATTTTGATACTGAAAGTAGCGACTATGATTTTTTTAGACAAATAGGTAAAATAAAAGGATTTTGTGAACTGCCTATATTACCAGAATGGTTTAATGCTTATCAAGTTAGAGAGGACGGATCTGGACTAATACGCAAAATGATTGAAGCGTATCTAATTGAAAATCCAGATTGCAGCGTAATTATTATAGACGGATTGCTAGATTTATTAGTCAATTATAACGATGAAAGAGAAAGTAGTCTGGTAACTAAATGGTTAAAGAAAATTACTAAGGTTTACAATATTTTACTTATTACAGTACTGCACCAATCTAAAAGCAATTTAAGTACTACTGGACATATTGGTAGTGCTAGTGATCGTTTTGCACAATCTACACTAGACATAGTTAAAGAAAAAGAAAGAAACTGTTATATACTTGCTAGTAGATTTATGCGTAGTGATATGGATTTTGATCCAGTAACGCTTATGAATTTTAACGGTGTATTTCAGCAAGTTGAAAGTGAAGTAAAAAAAGAAAGTGGCAAAAAGGCTAGTGATTTAAGCGATTTAGAAAGCAAAGCATTGTGCAATACAATAGTGTCAATACCTACAAATTATAACGATATTAGCGATGAAATTATAGAACGTACTGCTACCAGTAAATCGTATGCAAAAAATTTAATTAAAATATGGATACAAAAAGGCTGGATATTAAAAGGTGCAGATAACAAATATTTTACACGATAACTTTTTTAACTTTTAAATAAAATAATATGAAAAAAACATTATTCGATAATTTAAAAACAGATATTTTAATTGAAAAAAACAATCAATTTATTAGTCCTATGGCAGCTAATAGAATTATTGATTATATAGATAATTTTTATATTCCAGAAGAAAAAAAACGTATGGTTGATTTAATAATGTTTATGAGATCATATGATAAAATGGGTAAAAGTATTGAGGACTTATACAATGAATTTTATGAAACTTTTTAAACACTTATACCTAATATTTATATTGTTTCCAGTTGCTATTATTTACGGTAGTATAATAGCAATAATAACACTGGTAGAGTATATCATAGATAAAAGTATAATCAAATGGAAATAATTTTAATTATAGTAGCATACGAAATAGTAAAAAATCTATTTTGGTATTTAATTAGAAAAATGCACTAATGGTTAGTATGTCAGTAAAAAAAAAGCAGCCCAGAATTTAACAAACTGGACTGCTTACTGACAATAAACCCAAAGGTTTAACTTTTTTCACCTCAAAGATATATAAAAATGACAAACAAAACTAGAATTTATTTAATTATCCAGCAGCGTCGTGCAGTCAGTTTACAAGACATTTACGACATAACAAAACTAGATCGTATGCAAGTACTTAGGGCAGTTAGCCATTTGTGCCTAAAACGTAAAATAAAGGCTTTTAGTGATGATACTGGCAGATACTTTAAGATAAACGATAAACCCCTTTAAAATGGCTAAAAAACTATTTACAGCTATTGTATTTATGCAAGACATAAACGACCAGCCTAGAAAGTATCGTAATATAGCAAACCTTAATTCATTTAGGTTATTTGTAGAAAGTATAAATGGATCATACTATAATTTGTATGATAAATCTACTAAACTTTTCGTAGAACGTATATACATAAAAAAAGGGCAGTAGATACTGCCCTCGCTTTTTACTTACAAAACCATATATTATACACCTATGAAAGGAATAGTTGTTTCTCTGCTGCACGTCTATTTACTAACCCTTTATTTACTTTAGGTGGATTACCAGAATAAACCCAACGATCAAATTGATCTGCAACAGTATTTTCATCAGCACCACTATTTAATAATTTAAGTAAAGTGCTGGTAGCTAAAGCATTATCCCCCTCATTATAAGCAAATGATGATAAAGCTATTAATTGATTATCAGTAATTGGAACAGTTACCAATGATCTAACGTTATCGTATTCTTTTTGCGACTCTATTAATAACCAACGTTTTGCTGTATCTTTATCAATTACGTCCCCTTGTTCAACTGCACGATCTTCGTCCCAGTTGTACCCAGATCCATATCCAATAGACCATTGTTTCTCGTCCCATTCTGCTACTGGTGTAAAGTTTTCTAAATTACCAATAAAATTAAAAAATTGATCACTTAAAAGTCCAAAACTTGTATTTGTTAGACTTTTAGCTATTTTATTTCTAAGCATATATAAAATTATTATAGTAGCACCAATACCCAGTGCTACTTTTTTATTCCTATCCATTATTTTGTATTTGATGCGTCCGAAGCACTAGCACCTAATAAAAAGGTACTAATAGTAGCTACTAATTGTCCAGCAGTTTGTAATTTACCAGTACCAGACTGTGCAAAATACCCACCAATGGCAGCTAATAGACCAAATATTGTAGTTTTAGCGTTTTTCATTGTCCTTAAGTTTTTTAATTTTTTGAATATTATATACAATAGTAGTAACACCAGATATTATACCAATACCCATTACACCTATTTTAGTCATTTGCTCAATATCAAATAGGCTAACTGCACTAGCTAAAATAGTTAGTGCAGTGCCTCTTATGCTCGTCATATCGTAATTATTGTGCGTCATTCTCTTTCTTATCGTCTTCGTTTAGCACTAATAAAGCGGTATTAACTGCCGTAACGCTTTCAACGTTTTCAAATAAACCTCTTTTAATAGCTGCATCGATTACTTGTTTAATGATGTCAAGTGCTTGTTTCTTTTCCATAAGTGTATTTTTTTATAAAATTAAGAAATAATTGTAAGATTTAACTTTCCAGCAGCCCAATTATATGCAAAATCGTTGCTAGTTGGACTACTTTCGTATGTTTGATAATCTGCACCGTCCATAGTTAAGCTACCAGAAGCAAGTGCATTGCCTTGCATATCCATTTCAGCAGCATATAATACCCAATAAAATGTAGCACTAGTTGTAAGGTTATCGCTTGTAGATACTAGGTTTAAATAGTTAGCATTAACTATTGCACCATTAAACCATATACCTACTGGTTGTATTTGTTTCATATTATTGTATTTGAATGTAGTTAGTTGTTCCGTTTCCAATTATTGTTGTACTTGCACCACTTGCTAAAGTTAAACTTGTTACCGTACTGGTAGCACCAGCAGCAATAAAAGTATTTGTACCAGTACGTCCAATGGTTAAAGGACTTGCAGAATAGTTTTTAATATAATATACCATACTTTGTCCGTTGGTATCTGGCATAGTTAGTGTTACACCAGCACCACCATTAAAGAAATAAAAACTTGTAGTTACACTTGCAGTAGTATTAGTGCTAAATGTTAAACCACCAATACCTAAACCACCAGTAAAAGATTGACCAGTATTTTGTATAGATCCTTGACCATTATCAGTAGTAGATCCATTAAATAAAGCATCACCACCATTGGCAATAGTCAATCTAACTAAATTATTTTGTGCAAATTGTATAGGTTTTGTATCAAATGTTCCAATACCTAATTGTGTACCATTAAAAACACGATTTGATACCTCTCCAAACTGCCATAAATTACTTTTTGATATTATATAACCATTATCTGGTACAGTAATACCATCGCTTCCTACTTCAAGTTTTGAAGCTGGAGTAGTTGTACCAATTCCGACGTTGCCAGAACTGGTAATAGATAATCTTGATGCAGAATTTGTTAAATCATAAATTTCAAAATTATCTGTTACACTGTAATTTTGTCCACAAAAATAACTTTTTGTAGTACTTAAAGTTTTTAATCCAACAGTTTGACCTCCTAAAGTACTTTGTATTGTTAAAAGATTTGTATTACCAGTAACAGTTGTAAGTGAAGAACCGTTTGCTGTACTTGTTATTGTAACATTTGTACCATTATCTTGAATAATACTATTTGTTAAACTTGTAGTACCATTAAATTTAGGTAAATAACCACTTGTACCAGTACCAGTAATTGGGTTAGTTAAAGCTGACTGCTTATTATTAAATGTAGTCCAATCAGTACTGGATAAATATCCGTTTGTAGATCCACTTGCTTGTGTTATGCTAAATGCACCAGTACCACTATTATAACTTAATGGTGGGGAAGCACTAAAAGCAGATAAACTTGCTTTTCCGTTAAATGTATTCCAATCAGTACTGGATAAATATCCACTTGTACTAGTTGTAGCTTGTGTAATACTTATAGCACCAGTACCAGTATTGTAATTTATTGGAGTAGTACCAGATAAACTTGAAAGTGAAATAAAGTTAGACGGGTTAGATGCAAGGTAGTATGTACTATTATCGTAGCTTATAGTTGTGCCACTAGCTTTGACAAAACCAGTACCGTTTATTTGTGATTGTTTGCTGTTAAATGTCGTCCAATCAGTACTAGATAAATATCCAGACTGTGTTCCACTAGCTTGTTTTACAGCTATTGTAGTACCAGATCCAATTACTGCACCAGTACCACCAGCAATAGTTAAAACACTGCTTGATGTTTCAGTTAAGTTACCAAAACTTAAAGCAGCTTGTTTATTATTAAATGTATTCCAATCAGTGTTAGTTAAATAACCAGACTGTCCAGTGTTAGCCACTTGAATTAAAAATGCACCAGTACCACTATTATAAGATAGTGGAGTAGTTGCACTAAAAGCAGTTAGACTAGCTTTGCTGTTAAATGTATTCCAATCAGTACTGGATAAATATCCAGACTGACTAGCACCACTTTGTAAAATACTAAATGCACCAGTACTGCTATTATATTGTAGTGGACTAGATCCACTTAAAGATGTTAAAGTAATATATGCAGAACTATCCACTGATCCGTCAGCTTTTAAAAATTGGCTAGACGTTCCACCAGATTTAATTAAACTGGTAGCAGTGATTGAATTTATAAATGTAGCTGCACTATTAGATCCACTAAAAGACAATGCAGTAGTACCAATTTGATTATTAAATAAATCAAATGTATTACTACTGGTATTACCAATTCGCCACTTATTTACACTAGCATTTAAAAATATAATATTACTAGCGTTTCCACCAGTATTGTTTAATGCTAACATAGATGCAGAAGCAGAACTATGTATATCCAATGGACTGCTAGGTGCACTTCCAATACCTAACCATTTGTTAGTGTTATCCCAAAATAAATTACTGTTGTCTTGACTTAATTGTCCACCAGTAGTGGCAAATATTACTGATCCACTTGTTAAACTAGCTTGTGTTATTGCGTTGGTAGTTAAACCACCAGCAGTAATAACAATACCAGCACTGGTAGTATTACCATTTGTGGTAACTACTTGTAAATTTCCAGTAGATCCAATTCCAGTATTTGCAATTAATACCCAGCTTGTGCCATTATCTACAAATATCTGGCTAGTATCAGTAGATATAAAGATCCTACCACTAAAACCAGCAGCAGGTCTATTTGCAAATATATCCTCGTATATAGCTGGTGCATTTTTTTGGTTTAATACACCATTTGATATTCCTAATGACATTTTTTATATTTTATACGTTTACGTATCTTTTTCTTACTATTACTACGTTATTACCAGTAGTACTTGTTCCAAAGTTTACAAAGTATCTTTGCGTTGTATTTTCGCCAGTGTTACCAGTTACTTCGAATTGTTGGCTAGGTTGCAAAATAATACTTTCAATTTGCACTACGCTTGTACCATAATTAATGAATACATAACCGTTAGCATTGTCGCCACCTACGTATTGACTTGTATCAACTGTATAAAAATCAATCTCATATTTTAATAAACTTACTGTTACGTCACTCATATTATATAGTATTTGGTATTTTACCTAATTTTTTTCTCATTCCATTTATTGCAAAATGTACATTATAATCACTTACAGCATTTACTGTTGTAGTAGTTGTTGTACTAGGTGCAAGTGGTGTAAATGGCGTTGCTGGTGTTGATGTTAGAACTGGTTGTTGTTGTTGTTTATTCATATACCAATAAATACCAAAACCAATTAATGCTAACCATATTAGGCTATTATCGTCTTTCATATTTTTATTATTTTATGTGTATTGATCTACTAATACTGCTGATTTAGGAATAAGGTTAATATTATCTATATTAACTGCACTTGCTTGTGCAGTATTTTGTAAACCACCACCAGTAGGAATATTTGTAATTGTACTTAACATATCCGATACTGGTGTAGGTGTTGCAGCTTGTGTGCTAACACTTACAATTTCTGGTGTAGGTGCAACAGTTACGGGTTGTTGTGCTACTGGTTGTGTACTTATTACAGTTTGATCTACTGGCACATTTTGAGGCACAGTAGGAATACTTACTGCTGTTGTTGCTGGTGGAGTAGATTTACCAATTAGCCAATATACTCCTAAACCAGCAGCTATCAATAAAAATATAGTATTATCGTTTTTCTTTTCCATATTAAGCAGTTAATACGTCACTAGCATTTACAAATGCTGGTAAACCGTATGTGAATGTATCGCCATATACCACGCTGTAAACACCAGCATTTAAACCAGTTACGGTCATACCAGCACCAGCATAATCATAAGTAAAAATTACATTTTGATTTTTGTCAAATAACTTTGTACCTACTTTGCTATATACCTCTTGACTTCCAGTAGGTGCGTCTACTTGTCCTACTAATGTTACACCAGCAACAGTACTTTTACTTTTAAAACTACTAAATAGCACATAAGCACCAGCTAATAAACCTAGCGTAATTAATGTATTGTTTTTTTTCATTTTTTTGTCGATTTAACTATTGACGGTAATGCTATTGCTAATACTATTGCACCTACAATATATGGTAAATATTGGTTTAAATAATAACTTACTACACCGTCTTTTGCAATAGCGTCTGCTTTTTGCTGATCTGCTATTTGTTGCAATATATTTGGCAAATCTGGTACATCTAATACACTAGGATCGTGTAATACATATACTGGATTAAAGTTATCGTAGTCTGTTGGAGTCAAATATATCATATAATATATTTGTCCAGCACTACCTTGTATCCAGCTATAAATATTACCTATTCTTTGACCAGCAGTAAATGTAGCAGCAACATTTTTAAATGTGCTATCTAAAGCATTTACATTACCTTTTGCGTATAGATCGTGATTTACTAATTTATCTGCTGTTACTGTTGCCATTATTAAAGGTTAAAAAAGTTATAGCATAGCAAGTAATGATTTAAGTTGTACAGTACCCATTTGATCTAATTTTCTCAAATGATCTATTGTAACGCCTTTATTCATTAAACTATTTAAAATTGTTATTGCTTCGTTTTCATCTGCATTGTCTATTCCAGCTAGACCAGTTGCCACTGCTTCGGCAGTATTAATACCTAATAATTTAGATATTCCAGCCATTAATAATGTTTGCATATGTGGACTATTCATAATGCTACCCAGTACTCCTTTATCTTCCTCTACTTCTTCTTCCTCTAAGTCCTCTGCATTTAATTTAGTTAAAATAGCGTTTTGTGTTTCTAATACTCTTTCAAGTACGCTTTCCATTTTGCTATTATAACCAACACCAGCCATTTGTTGCATACCGTACATAGGTCTTTCTAATTCAGTAGGTCTAAAGTTAAGACTAGCATTAATAGGCGATTTATCAGTAATAAAACCGCCTTTTTCCTTTTTAGGGTGCAGTTTTATAGTTAATAGATCACTAACATTATTTTGCTCAATCGCACGTAGATCGTCCTCTAATTTGTTACGTCCTCGTACTTCGTCCTCATCGTTCCAACTAAATAGTAACTGTTTACGGTCTGCCCAAACTGAATAGTAAGGACTGGTTGCATTTCTATCAAACCAGTCCATTACTGCGTCAGTACCAGTTACCATAGCTTTATTAATTGCCATAGTATTGTATTTTAAAAGTGGTAATATACACCAAAAGAATAAGCCACACCAGTAGTTGCTAATGCTGTTGGTACACTTACATAAGATTTAACCCAGCTAATTGTTAAGTCATTCACTGCTGGTAATTCAAATGTATATGGATCTGCTGCACTATTAACCATATTATTCAAAGTAAGCATAGGTACATTGTACACTAATTGCAAATCGCCTTGATATAAAGTTAAAAATGATTTTTTCATATCTGCAGTAGTAACTGGAGTTGATCCAGTTAAAGGTGTTGCAGATATTGTTCCAGCAGTATATATTTGAATAGCTGTGATTTTGGCATTACGTAAATTTGGCAAATCATTGAAGTACCACCTTGTTAGGGTACTACCCGAACTTACTGGTATTTCGACTGCCTCAAATCTTTCAAGACGTATCATATCTATTAATTATATTTTTTAAAAATAGGGGGAATTAACCGTCCCCCAGCGGTAGCGTTTAGACTTCGCAAAAGTATTATTTTACACTTGTTACGTTTTGCGCCAATAATCCAAAGAAAATTGTAGCAACGTATGTATTACTATCCAATGCGCTTGGAGCTGCTGGTAATTGTAATGAAGCATTAATATTACTAGCACCATTCAATACAATGTTAGGCTCACAAACTACCATACCGTACTCATCAAAACTTTGCTCGTCTTGTGTGTATTGTGCTGGAGATGTTGCAGTAGCACTGTTAAAGTTTGTATTTTGTTGTGTTTGTGGAATGTCCAAGTGTTGTAACATTGACCATTTTGGTAAAATGTTTTGATTATTTACTTGAATGTTAAAGTATCCATTATACACAGTATATAACTGAGCATTACCAGTTGGGAATGCTGTTAAGTTAGGATATGAATATGCTCTAGCTGCACCGTTAGTTGCTGCACCAGATACTAATAAGAACTGGATAGAACTTACAATAAACATATCTTGAAGTTGCAAGCGAACCTCTCTATTAGTCGGAGTTGTAGCACCAGACTGTAATTGGTTCACTAAAATTGGAACTTGATAAGATGCAGAAGAAGTATTTAATAAACTTTCACTTCTTAAATATGAAGGAGTTAAAACTGCGTGTGATGCGTCATATCCTAATTGATTGATCAACGTTTTAGCATTTTCAAATACTAAACGAGATCCCATTTGAGTTTGGCTCATTTTATTATTTTTTTATATTTTATTAATAAAGGTTAAAAAAGTTAATTAGCATTGCTCCATAATAGCAGCATTACGAATACCAGCTATGTATGTACCAGCAGATGCTCCTTGATAACCAGCAATGTTAGCTACTGGTTTATTACCATAGTAGTTAGCACCGATACCAGAAACTAAGCCAGTTGTTTTAACTAAATTCAATCCACCTACTGCAATCATACCAGCACCTAATTTTGCACCGATGTCGCCTTTGATGAATTTTGGAGTTAAAATACCTAAAGCTACTGGTACTGCTCCATTAATTAAACCTTGAGTTGTAGACGTTTGACCAGTTGTCATAGGAGCTACAAATTTTTGTACTAACACTTGTGCTAATACTGCACCACCAGCAATATATGCCGCAGATGCTACGCTTCCACCAATTCCGTGTAATGCACTATGGCGACGGCGTTTAGTATGGTGGCGTTTTTTTGCGTGATGTTTTCTTCTTGCCATTTTGATTGTTTTTTTTATGAGAAAAAATTGTTATTTAGTTTTTTTTAATCTATTCATTGTAATTTGTCTATCAATATATTTTTTAGCAATATTTAATTGATCTGTAGAAAATGGAAATCCAAAATGTTTAGTTATTGGAGTATAAAATTTTTTACCACTTTGTGTTTGTGTTACGTCAATAATATGCTTTTTATATAAAATATATTTTTTAAAATTTTTACTTACACCAGACATATGTGCTTTTTGTACATTTTCAGCGTGTTGTATAGATTTTAATACTGATCTTTCAGTAGGTTTTCTTTTTGCTTTTTTAGTAGCTGTTTTTCTTACTGCTTTCTTTTTAATAACACCTACTGCTTTTTTCTTAGCTTCTTTCTTTTTTACAGCGTGTTTTTTGCCAACTGGACTTTTACCTTTATGCTTACTTGCATAAATAGCAGACGCTTGTGCAACAGCTTTTTTCCATTCCATTTTAGGATTTTTTTTGCGTATTGCCTTAGCTTCTTTTATGATCGATTGTAAAGCTGTCATTTGCTTAGATTTTTAATTAATAAAATTATTCCTATACCTATTGCTCCATATAATACCCAATTTGTAGTACCACTGGTTGCACTGGTTAATAAATTTGTAGCAGTTTGCAATGGTGTTGCATTGTAGTTAATTTCCGATGTACTAAACATTGCAGCTTGTAAATTATTGTAAAGATTGTTACCATTTTGAAATGATGATCTTATACTGTTTAAATATGTATTCCAATAATTTTTAGCGTCTGGTGTTAATTGCATATAATCATTTGGATAATTTTGCCTATACCAAAGTAACCACTCTGCTGCGTCTACATCTTCTGCTTTTGGATTTATTTTTTGACTATATGCAATTACGTTAATCAATCTGTTATAAGGATCTAAAATTGCAATTTTTGGTTTTGCATTTTTTATAAAATCTCTTGCGTCTGCAGCTGGGTGGCTAGTCCATTGTGTCCAAAGATCACTAACAAATCCAGCAGTAGCTAATAATGCTGCAATATCTGCTGCTGGATTTAAACCAAACTGACCACCAGCTGCAGCAGTAGCTAAACCAGCTTGTACTGCAGAACTAACTGCAATAGCTGCTGCTGGTGCTGTTTGTGATAAAGCACCTATTTTTTTATATCCTATATAGTCTTGATTATACACTATTATTTCTTTTTTAATAAAAAGTAAGCAGCTAAACCAGCAGCACCTAATAAAAATATAGTATTAGTACTTATTCCAGTTGATGTTGGTGCAGTAGTTGTATATGTTCCAGTAGTAGGATTATATACTGGTGTAGTATATGTACCAGTTGTTCGATTATATACTGGTGTAGCTTTTGCTGGTGTTGGAGCAAATACTTTTAATACACTTGCTGCTGATGATAAAAATGATGATAATGCACTTGTAGATGTAGTAGTACTTGTTGCTGCTGGTGCAGTAACATTTGTAGGTAAATTACCAGATTGATCAACTAAATTACCAGCAGCGTCATAATATTGACCACCAGAATAAGTTAAACCAGTTGCACTACCAGTATCTATTGTTGTACCAGCATTTGGATCAAAATTTGTAGGATCATCTCCTATTCTTTTTCTTATCCCACTCATTGCTACTAATGCCATATTTTTAATTTTAATATCTTTATAAAAGTAAGGTTGTTTTTTTTCGTTAAATTGATCTAATACTGGATCGATCCAGTACTCATTACCATTTTCTTTTATTACTGCAAAAACGTGTTGTGGTGTATTATCAAATGGATCATACGAAGCAAATCTATAATACACATCAAATTTTTTACCAATGTTTCTACGATATGCGTCCATAACACCATTTGCAAACGTAGCATATCCTTTACAATCAATACCTATCATATTACTAGCAAGTATTGCTGCTGGGGATCTTAAAATTTGCATTTTTTCTGGCTCAATCGTATATTTAAAATCATCTTTTAAAAATTGCCATACATTAAATGCAGTTTCTTCTACATTTCCACCGTCAAAATATCTAAAGATCTTATCATATTCCGTAGAATATTTATAATGATTTTTAATTAAAGCGTCAATAATATCCGTAGTATCTTGATTACCTACGATTACTTCCTTTTTATTTAAAAAAGGACTGACTTTTCCAATTAATACATTCCTATTAACCATTTACAGTAGGATAACCAAAGTTTAATGGTAAACTAATATAATCAACTAATATAGTTCCAGTAAATTTATAATTAAATGAACTGCTTTGATATTTATCAATCAATGCAGATACACCAGTATAACTTAATGTAATTGGAATTTTTAATTCACTAGATCCAGTTTGCAAAGTAGTAGGTGTAATACCTAATACACTACCAACTAAAGCACCGTCCACGTATAGATCCCCTTTAATTTGTTGTATTTCTGCTGTTACTGGTGTTGGGTTATTTACTTGTACTACTAAATTAACACTAGGATTAACTAAAGACATATTGCTAAAGTCCAAGTTTTTAAAAAATACGCTAAACGTTTGGC
>Ga0208253_1000440_pt1 | contig 17437 bp, 20 predicted proteins | sample CryBogCBE10Oct08_FD_184573 | JGI IMG/M metagenome (GOLD analysis project Ga0208253, IMG submission 184573) | Freshwater microbial communities from Crystal Bog, Wisconsin, USA - CBE10Oct08 (SPAdes) | ecosystem: Environmental > Aquatic > Freshwater > Lake | place: Crystal Bog, Wisconsin, USA...
CTTTTGGTCTGGTGGCATTTCCAATCCACTAGAAATCATTGAACAGATTACCTATTTGCTGTTTTTGCGAAGATTGGATGACTTGCAAACCCTAGAAGAGAACAAAAGCGCAAGATTAGGAAAGCCATTAGAAAAGCGTTTTTTCCCAGAAGGGTCAGATAGCAAGAGTTGCAAGTATGAGGATATGCGTTGGAGCAGACTCAAAAACATGTCACCACAAGACATGTTCAATGTGGTGAACGACCATGTATTCCCATTTTTGAGGGATATTGGTGGTGATGGCAGCACTTACAGCAAGCAGATGCAAGGTGCTCGTTTTACCATCCCTACACCTTTGCTACTTACAACAGCCATTGAGCTGCTTGACCAAATCCCCATGGAAGATAGAGACACCAAGGGTGACTTATATGAATATATGTTGGGCAAGTTGGCCAGTGCTGGTCAGAATGGTCAATTTAGAACACCAAGACACATTATCAGATTGATGGTGGAGCTGACAGCACCAACTGCCAAGGACACCATTTGTGACCCAGCCAGTGGCACTTGTGGCTTCTTGGTCAATGCCAGTGAATACTTGCGTGAAACGCATCCAGAATTACTCACTGATACCAAGAGTCGTGAACACTTTCATGGCACGATGTTTCATGGCTATGATTTTGACAATACCATGCTGCGAATTGGCAGTATGAACATGTTGTTGCATGGTGTTGAGAATCCAGTCATAACCTATCGTGATTCCCTAAGTCAAGACTTTGCACTTGAGGAAGAGAAATATAGCTTGATTCTGGCCAATCCACCATTTGCTGGCAGTATCAATATTGAAAACGCTGCAAAAGATTTATTGGCAATGGTTAATACTAAGAAAACAGAGTTGCTGTTCATGGCTTTGTTCTTAAAGTTATTAAAGCCTGGTGGTCGTGCTGCAGTCATCGTGCCAGATGGAGTGCTGTTTGGAAATAGTAAAGCCCATAAAGAAGTTAGACGCATGTTGGTTGAAGACCAAAAACTAGAAGCCGTGATTTCTTTGCCCAGTGGCGTTTTTAAGCCTTATGCTGGTGTCAGCACAGCCATCTTAATTTTTACCAAGACCAACAGTGGTGGCACAGACTCAGTCTGGTTCTATGACATGCTAGCAGATGGTTGGAGTTTGGATGACCAACGCAAGCCATTACTAGACCTTGAAAAGCTTGGAGTAACAACTAAACAAAAGCTTACAGCAGCTGAGCATGAGAAGAATAATTTACCAGATATTTTGGCACGGTGGCAACAGCGTGAAGGTGGAGAGCGCAACAATCCCAAAACAGCACAGAGCTTTGCAGTAGACAAAGCAGATTTAATTGCCAATGACTACGACCTTAGCTTGAACAGATATAAAGAAGTAGTGCATGAGCATGTGGAGCATATAGCGCCCTTACAATTGATTGCAGAATTAAAGCAGCTTGAATCTGAAATACAAGCTGGACTTACTGGGCTGGAGGGGATGCTGAAGTGAGTGGAATGCGAATACAAGGGGGTATGAGTGAGATATTTGAAATGTATCAACCTCATACACTTGCACAGTCAGAACTCAAGAATGATGGGCCATATTTGGTCTATGGCGCTAATGGCGTAATTGGAAAGCACACATCCTATAACCACGAAGAGGCACAAGTATTAGTCACTTGTAGGGGGGCAACATGTGGGACTATTAATGTTTCAGCACCATTTTCATGGATTAATGGAAATGCTATGGTTATTAAACCTAGAAAAAATAATGTTGATTTGGCTTTTCTAAAATATTATCTTGAGTCTGGCATTGATATTAAAAAAGTTATTACTGGTGCTGCGCAGCCTCAAATAACTAGGCAGTCATTATCAATGTTGAAGGTAGATTTACCACCATTTGAAGAGCAGCAGCGTATTGCAGCAATCCTAGACAAAACTGAGCTAATAAAGAGTAAGCGTGAATTAGCTATAGAAAAGCTGGATGAATTAGCGCAAAGCATATTTGTAGAAATGTTTGGAGACCTTGTTACAAATCCCAAGAATTTTGATGTCATTGAGCTTTCTAAAATCTGTGACTTACAAAATGGATTTGCATTTAAGTCTGATGATTACATTGATAGTTCCAATATCTTAAATTGTCGTATGAGCAATATTAGGCCTAATGGCGAGTTTAATATTCTTTACCATCCAAAGTATTTGCCTAACCATTATGCTGACAAATACAGCTCTTTTTTGCTTAATGATGGAGATGTAATTATTGCTATGACAGATATGGCTGGTGAGCCAAAAATACTAGGAGTTCCAACAATAGTTGATACACAAGGTTACAAGCTATTACTAAATCAGCGAGTTGGGAAGTTGATTTTTAAAAATCAACAACCATTATCAATAAAATATCTGAAATACGCTTTAAGTCAGCCATATGTAAAACAATACTATCGTAAATTTGCAAGTGGTGGAGTGCAGATAAATTTAGGAAAAAAAGATTTGCTTAGTGTGGAGATATTATTACCTTCATATGAAAAGCAAAAAGTATTTGATGATTTGATTAGCAAGCTAGTTACTGAAAAGGAAAAGCATGTGAAAGCCCATCAAAAAATAGATATGATTTCCCAATCAATTAAATCAATAGCATTCTCTGGACAACTATAGTCAATGAGTAATTTTGCCTTCCTTCAAAAAGAGTGGTTTTCTATCTGTGATAGTGCAACCAAGGCAGAGAGCTATTTAAATTTTGACACTCGTGCTGCATGTTGGTATGCACGCATGACCTTAGAGCAGATTGTGGATTGGCTATATAGATATGACCCCAATTACAAGAGCTATGAGCCTAGCTTAGGCGCTAGAGTGCATGACCCATGTTTTCGTGCCAATGCTGGTGAGAATATATTTACCAAAGCCACAGTCATTATGTCTATTGGCAATCGTGCTGCACATGGCAAGGCTGCCAAGCAAGCAGAGGCCTATACAGCTATACAAGAGCTGTTTCATGTTGCGTATTGGTTGGCTAGAACATATGGAGACAAAGCAAGGCCAGACCCCAGTTTGCAGTTTGATGAAGAGCTAATTCCAGTAGTTAAAAAGCAAGACACAATTAGTGCTGAACAGTTACGAAGTATTGAAGAAAAGCTAAGGCTAGAGCAAGCAGAAAAGGATGCACTCAAACAAGAGCTTGAAGCTTTGCGTGTTGAGTTTGCTAAGGCCAAGGCTGCTAATCAACAAACACCAGATACTCACAATTACAACGAAGAACAGACTCGTGACTACTTTATTGACTTTCTGCTAAATGAAGCTGGCTGGGCATTAGATAAAAAAGAAGATAGAGAATATGAAGTAGCTGGCATGCCCAATAATCAAGGCATAGGCTTTGTAGACTATGTATTGTGGGGTGATGATGGTAAACCTTTGGCAGTAGTAGAGGCCAAAAAGACCAGAAGAGATGCCAGAGTGGGCCAACAACAAGCCAAGCTCTATGCAGATTGCTTGGAGGCCAAGTTTGGTCGTCGTCCAGTTATCTATTACACCAATGGCTATGAGCATTGGTTTTGGGACGATGCTTCTTCAGCACCAAGACCAGTAGAAGGTTTTCATAAAAAGGATGAACTTGAATTACTCATGCAGCGTCGTTCAAGTCGTCAAGGCCTTGCCATGTTAGAGATTGATAACGCTATTGTTGAGCGTAGTTACCAACATCAAGCCATACGCAGCATTACGGAGGCTATTGAGCAGCACAATCAAAGACGCAGTCTAGTGGTCATGGCCACTGGTAGTGGCAAGACCAGGACAGTGATTGCCTTGGTTGACTTACTCATGCGTGCTGGATGGGTCAAGCGTGTGTTGTTCTTGGCAGATAGGGTTTCTCTAGTCAAACAAGCCAGCAGAGAGTTTGGTAAGCATTTGCCTAATGTGCCAGTGGTTAATTTATTAAACAGCGCTGATGGACAAGGTAGGGTCTATGTCAGCACTTATCAAACCATGCTCAATCAAATCAACAATACAGACACCACTGTTAAAAAGTTTGGCATTGGTTTTTTTGATTTGATTATTGTGGATGAAGCACATCGCAGTATCTACAGCAAATATGGTGCCATCTTTAATTACTTTGATAGCTACTTGGTTGGCTTAACTGCCACACCAAAAGATGAAGTAGACAGAAATACCTACAATCTCTTTCAAATGCAAAATGGTGTGCCAACCTATGCCTACAGCCTAGATGACGCTATCACTGCTGGCTATCTTGTGCCACCTAGGGCTATTTCAGTGCCAGTGCATTTTCCTCGTGATGGAATTAGATATGACGAGCTAAGTGAAGATGAACGACAGCAGTGGGATGAATTGGAGTGGGGTGAGGATGGTCCACCAGATGAAGTAGACCCAGCTGCTATGAACCAGTGGCTATTCAATCAAGACACTGTAGACCAAATTATCCAGCACATGATGACCAAAGGCCAAAGGGTTGCCAGTGGTGACAGAATTGGTAAAACAATTGTGTTTGCCAAAAATAATTTACACGCCCAATTCATAGCAGAGCGTTTCAATATCAACTATCCCCAATACAAGGGAGAGATGGCAAGAGTCATTACCTATCAGACTGAATATGCACAAAGTTTGATTGATGATTTTTCTAACAAGGACAAGGCACCACACATAGCTATCAGCGTAGACATGTTAGACACTGGTATTGATGTGCCAGAAGTGGTGAATCTAGTTTTCTTTAAGCGTGTGCGCAGTAAAACCAAGTTTTGGCAGATGATTGGTAGAGGCACAAGACTTTGTAAAGACTTGTTTGCGCCTAATGAAGATAAGAAGTTTTTCTACATCTTGGACTATTGCCAAAATCTAGAGTATTTCAAAGAAAACCCAGAGGCTACTGATGGCTCTAGCAGTGATAGTTTGGATGCTCAGCTTTTCAAGAGTCGTATTGAAGTGTTGACCACGCTTGATGCAAGAAAAGATATCAATACCAAAGACGAGCAAGACCTACGAGAGTATTCAGCTGCTTACTTGCATGAGTTAGTGGCTAATATGACGATGGATAATATCGTTGTGCGTCCCAAACGCAAGTTTGTAGAAAAGTTCAGCAATGTATCCAATTGGCAATCCATGACAAGTGTTGATGCAGCAGAAGCAGCGACTGAGTTGGCCAACTTACCCTCACAAAAAATTGACTCAGAAGAAGAGGCCAAACGCTTTGATTTGGCAATTATTAAATTACAGCTATTTGTATTGCGTGGTGACAAAGGCTTTGAGCGTTTACAAAGCTATGTAAGAGCAATTGCTACAGCATTAGAGTTGCAAGAAAGCATTCCAGCTATTAGGGCGCAGATGGAGTTAATTCAATCCCTTAATAGTGATGACTGGTGGACTGATGTCACAGTAGGCATGCTAGAGCATGTGCGCATCCAATTGCGAGGATTGGTCAAGCTGATTGAAAGAGCCAAGCGCAGTATTGTGTTTACCAACTTTGGTGACACTATTGGTGAAGGCGTAGAGATTGACTTGCCTATCAAGGTGGGTGGTCTAGACTATGAAAGATTTAAGGCTAAATCTAGAGAGTTCTTACGCCAACATGAAAGCAAGTTAGCCATCAACAAATTGCGTCGTAATTTACCAATCACAGCTACAGATTTGGCTGAATTGGAGATTATTTTGCTTGAGCAAGCTGGTGGTGATAGCAGCTTAATAGACAAGGCCAAACAAGAGGCGCATGGACTGGGACTTTTTGTGCGCTCACTGGTGGGATTGGATAAGGTATCTGCAACAGAGGCTATGAATGTGTTTTTGACTGATTCCACAGCAACCAATAGGCAGATTGAATTTGTGAACTTGATTGTGGATGAATTAACTAAGAATGGCGTAATGGAAGATAAGCGTCTTTATCAAAGCCCCTTTATAGATATGGCTCCCACTGGGCCAGAGGGAATTTTTGCCTCAGACAAAGTTCAGCAACTATTTTCATCAATCAATGAAGTAAGGCTGCGTGCTGTAGCTTAAAATGGGTATGACTGAAATAAGCCAAGCACCTAAAATTTGTCCCAGCTGTCGTGCACTCACACCAATTAATGAGATGAAAAAGATAGTTTCGCGCAGCAGTGGTAAGACTACTAACTCTTGGAGATGTTTTGCTTGTATTAAAAGAAAAGCAGTTGCTTTAAAAGCTGCCCAAAAAAGAGCAATTTAAACCCATATTCTGTTGCACACTTCGTTACACACACTTATTTTAACTTTATAAGCTATTGAATTTATTAGGATTTTTAACACCAACGAATTCTTCTAAGGCGTAGGTCTGTGGTTCGAATCCACATGGGCAGGCCAACTTTCCCTTTAAAATCAATATTTTAGAAATACAGTGCAATTCTTTTAAAGGTTGCACACTGGTTGCACACTTCATATATTGGCTTTACACTTAAAACACTACCCAAAAAACCAAGTTTTTTATGCCAGAAAAGGCCTCACAAACCATTGTTGTTAGAAATAAAGAGCTCAACTTAATTAAGCGAGCACGAAGTGGATATTGGCAAATTCATTTAAAAGCTAAATCAATCAATAAGTGGCTTAAAAAGAGCAGTGGAACTAATGATGTGGATGAGGCAAGAAAAGTTGCTGAAGATTGGGCAGCTGACATTCGTGCCTCAGAACGCAGGGGCTTTCCTTTAGTCAGTAAAAAATTTAAAGCAGTAGCTTCAGTAGTAAGCGCCAAATTCAAGGCAGAAATGAAGGCTGGAACTGGAAAGCCAAAATATGCGGACTACCATCGTGCTATTGATCAGTATCTCATCCCATTCTTTGGAAATCACAACATTGACAGAATCACACCTGCGCTAATTACGGAGTTTCATCAGTGGCGATATCAAAAAGTAGGTCGTCAACTTAAACAAAGCACCCAAAACACTCACAATCTTGCGCTTAATAAAGTTTTTAACGAGGCTATTGAGCTTGGTTATATGACTGAATTCTTAAGGCCCAGCATGAAAAATACTGGTGAAAGTGGGGAGGCTAGAGGTTTTTTTACTCATGCTGAATTAATTGAGCTTCAAATTTTTCTTCAAAAATGGGCTTTAGAAGGCAGGACAGAAGCCACTCGTAATTTGCGTGAGCTTTTATGCCTATATGTGGGATTTGTTGCTGGGACAGGAGCTAGAGCTGGAACAGAGACGGTTAACCTTAAGTGGAAGCATATTACTTTTGAGAAAACAGGAAATACGCGAGCTATTTACATCTCCTTGCCTCAAGGTAAAACAGGGGCTCGTAATCTTATTGGACGACATGAGATTTGGCCAATTTTAGATAAGCTCAGAGCATTGCAAAGCGAATATAAAGATATAACTTTAGATGAGCTGGTATCCAGAAAAGAGGATAGGTTTATATTTCTAACGAGATCAGGCAAAAAGCCCTATAGCTTTGTAAATGTGTTTGGTGATGGTATTCGTGCTGCAAATATGCTTACCAATGGCAAGGATGATAAAGCGCGAAGTTTGTATAGTTTGCGTCATTACTATGCGACTCAGCGTAGACTTGAAGGGTTAAGCTACGAAGATATGGAAACTCAGATGGGCACAAGCGCAGACATGCTTAGGAAGCACTATAACCACCTTAGCCCACTAATGATTGCAGAGCGATTGGCTGGAGAGCAAGGGGAAAATAATGGGGGTGAAATCGCAGTTAATTTTGCTAATCTCGCAAAAGCCAATGTTATCAACCTTGTTGGATTAACTACAGGGGTATATTTAAACTTAGATTTACAAAATCCAGACGCAACTCAAGAGCTAAAAGAGCACCTGCTCAAAACATCTAAGTCCATTTAAGGTTATCCATTTGAACGCCTGCCCCTCTACGGTCAAATATTCATGAGTAATTTAATTCAAGACTTCTTTGAAGATAGAGCTAGAAAAGCGATTGCTTTATCAGCTAAGCGTATGAGTGATTTACGCTTTTTTGAACAAGTAAAACTGAGACTTGAGGCTGGCGAAGATTTGACTAATGAAGTTCCAGCATTTAAGCAATACTCTAGAAAAGAAGCAATTACCAAAGTAAAAGAGTTAGTTGCAAGATGTCAGCAAGATTTAAAGAAAGGCTTTTGGTTTATAAAGGCAGATGGCATCGATCAAAAGATTAAATCTGAGTTTAATGATGCTGAGCTTGTGCCACGCTATATTGCTGAATTTAAGATTATTACTGGCAAAGGTAGGGTTATAGTCAAAGTGACCACTGCAGGTGGAAATATAGATGTGGAGATTAAGGCTACTGGAAATCAGTTAAAACAAAACCAAGCAATTGAAGAGGCTGGTAAGGTCTTGATGTGGGCTAATATTAAAAATTAAAGCTAGCATATTGAGCTTTATGGGAAATAGCACAAGGGTCTAAGAAGACAGATATGAAAATGAAGCTCGCCTATCTATTGTTTTTAATTGCAAGTCCAGCATGGTCCCAGACAACTTATTACTCAGACTCCAATGGGATGCCTTTAGGCACAGCACAAAAGAGTGGCAACACTACCTATTACTCTAATGCAAATGGAATGCCCGTAGGCACAGCACAGCAAAGTGGGGGCACAACTTACTATTCAAATGCTAATGGGATGCCTCTAGGCACGGCACAATCCCCACAACCTATTCAGCCACAACAGTTTCAGCAGGCACCAATGAGTGCGCCATCAGCCCCTATATTCCCAACTGGCCCATTGTTTCCAAGCAGCCCAAAAGGAATGTAATAAAGATTCAATCAATTAACTGATGATTGAACCTTTATTAATTGCTGCTGTGCTTTAGCAATTTTCTGTCTGTCTCGTTCAGCCTTTAGTTGTTTCGTGACTGTTTCTTTTTGCCTCTTAAGTCCATCTATACGAGATTGCTGTGGAGTTAAAGGTTGGATAGGCTTGATGGCTTCGCTAACTTGCGTTGGGGTAGAGGCAAGGCTATTAAAGCCAAATTGATATTGAAGGATTAATCGTGCGTGTAACTGGCTTTCAGCAAAAACCACTGTCTTCACTAGCTGACCTTTTACACGCACACTTGCTACATACTTGTTCATGCAAGTATTTATTTTCCAAAGGCTTGTCTTGTTGCCAAACTCATATCGTTAATAGCGTCATCTAACTCACCATTTAATACAGCAATCTTAAGTGATTTAAGAGTCGCAATAAGTTCATCACCATTGGCAAGCTCAATCGCATTCGCTCCCTTTTTATTGAGTGGCAAAGTTTTTGCACCATATTTAATTGCCAAATTAATCTTGCCTGAATCGCCAATCCAAAACCATTCACGCACACGCTTAACTGTTTCAATAGTCATCTTTTCACCTGTTTGTTTATTAGTGTATGTTTTTAAGCGTTTTGGTGCAAAGGTATTGCCTGCCTTCCGTGCTTCACAAAGTTCAATCTGTTCGTGTAGCTTTGCACAGAGCTTATTACGGCGTATAACGATTGGTGCAACTGACAGATGCTTTTTGCTAACAACTAATTTAAGTGCGTTTAATGTGCTCATTTTGTTCTCCTATAAGTTAATGGGCACACTTAATTTATTACCTAAAAATTGAAGAGGGCAACCTCTATTTGCTTAAATAACCTGCAAATAGATAAGAAAAAGCACTTTATTTTCACCTTTTATTAGGTATAGATAAATAAAGGTATGAACATAGAACAAATAAGACAAAAAATAGCTTATTCACCAAATGCCATGCCTACGCAAAAAGAGGCTACACGCAATTGGCTTAATAGCATCCATAAAGATTACCCAATAGCGCTAACACTAACGCTAAAGCAATTTATTGAGATTAAGAATGACAGGGGTGCTTACTTTAAGAGAATTGATATGGATGACATTAGACGAATTGCTACACATTTTCAGCACAAACTAAACAAGCAAATGTTTGGCTGTAGAGGTGCTAAGAAGTATGGGAAGAGCTTGAAATACTTGATGGTGATTGAAGGGGAGCGAACATATAAGAATTTACATATTCATATGGCAATTGGTGGTTTGCCTGACTATGTGAAATGGAGCGAAATCGACACTTTGGTAAAAAATGCTAAGTTGAGAGTTGCTGAATTGGATGAACAGCACAAAGTAGACATAGCAGGTGATAGTGGTTGGATGGGGCAATACTTAACCAAAGAATTGGGAATGAAAGACACAGACAATGTTCTGTGGGATTTAGCGTAATACAGCACTACTGACTTAAGTTGTCTCTTGCTGATAGCAATTAAAGCTGAATGAAGCTTTAATTAGCGAAGCTATGTTAAAAATATATATAAAAGCCATCAACAAATAAATCAAACACTGATAGACTCATCAAAATCAAACGAGAGGATTGAGAATGTTAGGCAACTTATTCAAAAGAAAAATTGATAGGGAAGAATTAATTAAAGTTGCCATAGTTTCAGCTTTAGAAGTTTGTGAAAGAAAAGATAAGCATCCCAATCTGCCTCAATTTAGAATAGACGAGACAATAGATGAAACATTATTAGCGCAAGCAAAATATATGTATCAACAAGAACTTTCACCATCAGTTTTAGAGCTTGGTAGAGCAATATTAATGATATTATTGATGGAGAATGATTTTGTTCAGCGCATATATGAACGCACTAAAAATTCATCTTTTGAAGGATTAAATAGTTCTGAGATTAGTGAACTTAAAGCAGTTCTTCGCACGCACCTACCTCAACTCTTTTAATCCCTCAAACTCTTTAGCACGAACAAAGGAATATATATGTTTGGATTTTTATGGAAGGGACTTGATAAGGTAATGAAGTCCAATTTAGATGATGCCTATAAAAAAATAGAAGAATTACCAGAGGTATATAAAGTCATTGTTGCTGAGTTGTTAAACGAGAGATACCAAAAGACGGTTGATTTGATGGGCGGGGGAAATAAAAGAGTTTTAGATAAGCACTTACACGATGAAGGTGTTGATGCTGGTAATAGATTGAGATACTACGAGAGTAAGCTTAATGAAGAGGAAAATTGGAAATTAATCTGCTATGCGGCTGAAGCTAAATTAAGTGAAGCAATTTACCACTGCCTACAATGCGACACAACACCCTCAATTATTGAATATGGCGCCAATACGGCTGAGGAATTTATTTCAACTTACATCGTCAAACGAATGCTATACGCAGATGAGATTGACGAAATAATGGGAAATTAATGGGAATTAAAAATAGCCATATAGCTGGTGCTCATTGGCTGTTTGCTTTGGTTCATATTATTGGCTTTGTTTTACTTATTAATAAACGAAGAGTAAAGGGGGATAAAACTTATCAAATAATTTTCTATTTGCTAATAAAGAATCATTGGGAGCATAACCTTCTAAATCCCTTTCTCCCAATTTCACTTATATCAAATCCAACATCACCCTTATCAGGCTCATCACCCAAATGTCTCGCCTTTCCAATTATGAGATCGTCAAATGTCAGTTGAAAAGGTTTATCACTAGATAGTGGGGTTGTATAAGATTTAACAGAGATTATTTTTTCTGTTTGGCTCTTACAATCATATTCAACTTTAAGTATTTGAAGGCGAATAGGATATTCTTTACCATTCGCATCCGTGCCAATGAACACATTTGCCTTGGGGTATTCAGAGGCTATTCTTATTTCATAAATTGGGCTGAATAAACTAGTTTTCTTAATTGAATTTTCATCAACATATGTAGTTCTCCAATCCTCTTTACTCCATACAATCCATCTATCACCATTCATTAATTGACTTGATGTATTAGGTTGGAGTGAACTACTCGTTTGAGATTGCGCTGAATTGGGCTTACTGAAATTGCTAATAACAATAGCAAAAATTGAACAGCCAGCCAATAAGGCAATGCCTATCAATATATATAGCGTTGGATTTTCTTTAGACACAGCTTCATTATTTGCGCTAGCTTGTGTAGTGATTGCTTGCCCATCGCCTGACAAATTTAGAGGCTCAGCTCGTTCTTTCTGAATTTGGGTTAAATCTGTCGCCTCTTTAATTATGGAAGCTGGAGTCTCAATAGCCTTAGTAAGAGCAAGCATCTCCTCAAATCTAACTGCTAAGTATTTAACTTTTGCCTTGTTCTCGTCACCACCACTCTCAACAAAGCACTTAGTCCATAAGCCTTCATTTCTATTTGATTCAAACTCTTTGGCTACATCTGCCCATATTAAATTTTCATCTATATCAATTTTTGATGCTGTAGTTGCTGGGGATGTTTGATTTTGTGATGGCTCTACTTTCTCAACCTTGTATTCATCATAAAACGCCCACATAACAAAACCAACTACCGCTACATAGCCTATAAGATAGTAATTACCAAATCTAAATACTGCCAACGCAACAAGTAATTGCGATAAAAGCCCAATGACTGCGACAGCTTTAGCAAGCCAAGCCCAAACTTGATTTCCTTTATATAAATCTGAACTTCTACATAGCCCAATTAAGGCTACATAGGAGTAGATAGACAAGAGGCATAGATAAGCAAAAGGGAAAAAGGATGGCTCGCCACTCCATAGCTTTATTGGAATAGATAGAAGAATGGGAATGAGTAGGTTATAAATCCAGTAAGTCTTAGCCAGTCCAAGCCTACCAAGCCAAAGTTTTGATAAAAATTCCATTTAATATTCCATAGCCATAAATTCAGCATATATGTAAAGTTGATTTAAGCATAATTTGCCACAAAATCTAGCCATTTAATGTTAAATTAAAGATTGAAGTTCTTAATCAAAATTATTCCCCAACAAAGATAAAATGATTAAAAAAATTCTTCCTATAGCTTTCCTGCTCTACTCAACTGCTTCATTTGCCTCGCCAGACTTTATTGCAAAATACGGAAGCGATAGTTGGATTAAAGTTTTTGAAGAATCCAACGAAAAAGATTACTACACCCTAAAAGGTATTTATAGGGACGGAAATACTGCTCAGATTGTTGAGCTAAGAGATTTTTCTGTTGAGCAAATGGATGGCGGGAAATACATCTACAAAACTAAATTTCATCTCTACCAATTCCAATGTAGGGAAGGAACTTTCAAAGTCTTATATACCCAAACTAGGCAAAATAATATGGGCAAAGGCGCTGGTGTTTTTGAAGATAGCATTCCAACACCAACCTACACTGGTATTAGAGAAGGCACTTCTGTTTATCAGTTGTGGCGCATCGCCTGTTTTGGGGGCTAATTTTTTACAAATTTATATCCCTTCCCATACATTGCCGTTGGAGGGTAGCCACTCAAAGTAGTGGTGGCATAAAAGTCTGTGACATCAACTTGCCCATCCACCATTTGATATTTAGACTCTCTCATATAGCTACTAAGTCCATTTTCTGAAGTGCTGGTTTCTTTTCCTCCACATATCCAATTTTTTGAGTCTATTACCCTGCAACTCTCAAGCTCAATTAATACTTTTTTCGAGTCTTTAAGCAGAGTGTAAGAAATGAATACTTGAGACTTTTCTTTAATGACTTTAAATGTGGCAGTTCCAATCTGCTCTCTACTGCACTCAGCAGGGGTATATTGAGTTCTATCTCCCTTGCAGCCATACACTTTGTAGGTGGTCTCTCCAAAAATAGAGCTCACATCAAAAGCATAGGAAACAGAAGATATTAAAAAGCTTAAAAATATAGGGGTTATCTTTTTTATACCCACTTTAAGTAACTCCTTTTAATTGCTTATTATTTAATGATTTATTTTATAAATTATGCTAATTTAGTGAAAATAATACAAGGGAGGCTTATATGCAGACACAATCAAAACTCAATATCTGGTTTTTAGGCTTTTCCATTGCGCTACTTGCCTTCACTCAACTATCCACTAGTGAACTTGCTAGTGATTGGCAATATTGGGCATTACGAGTTGCTACAAACCCACTTGTAATTGGTATAGCCATTTGTATTGGTTTAGCAATTAAGAATTTCAAAATAACTTTTGCTCTTTGCTTATTCAGCTTAGCTGTTCTATCTATCATCTTCTTATTTGATAGCAACTACACTTGGATGATGATTTTTCTGACGGCATCATTTGTTGTTATTACCAGCGTAATTGCCATAGTCAATTTGATTAAGCAAATGAACTGCTGGATTTTGAAAATTGAGTAGCTTTTTTCTCAATTTACGAATCCTTACATTTCAGTTCAAATACTTCTTCTCTCGTCAATACGCATAGTAAACAGCTCAAATCAACGCTGCAAACGCTTAATACACTACAGCTAATAGCATTACAGCAGAGACTCAATAAAATTGCGCATAGGGCTTATACGCAAGTCTGCGTAATTTTGTAGTCTAAATCCCACAGATTCCATAAATAGCAATATGTAAGGAAATACACAAAAGCTTTGGTTTTGTATTTAAAACTATGGTTCCCTTGTGTATCCCTTTGATTCTTGGAAGGATTTTAATTTGACACATTTTTGGCATAAAGAGGTCGTAGAAAACAAACAAAGAAAACACAATTTAGCTATTGCAAAGTTATATTTAGGAAATAACACAATGGCTAAACAAGCAAAAACGCTTACCCAAACAGAGCTACGCAGAGTTTTAGATTACATAGCAACACGCAAACACAGCTCACGCAATAGGGCATTGCTTTTAACTACTTACTTGAGTGGCATGCGTGTGGGAGAAGTAAGTAGTTTACGATTTAAAGATGTTGTGGATGCAGAAGGGGCGATAAGAAACGAGATACGCCTATTAGCTGAAAACACCAAGACAAATGAAGCAAGAACAGTATTTGTAAATGAAAAGCTAAAAAAGGAATTGGAGGCTTACGCAGCCACATACACGCCTAAAAATATCAACTGCAAGTTTTTTTATAGTCAAAAGACAGATAGCGATGGATTTACTGCAAATACACTTACCCAGTTTTTCCACTATCTCTACAAGCGCAGTGGAGTAGATGGCGCAAGCAGTCACAGTGGGCGCAGAACCTTCATAACCAATCTTGCCAACAAGGGCATCAGCGTGCGTGTGTTAGCAAGTTTGGCTGGGCATAAAAGCATCTCAACTACCCAATGCTACATAGATGTGAATGATGATATGAAGCGTAAAGCTGTAGAGCTTGTCTAGGACTAAAACTTTCTATTTTGCTATATAAAACTCATTTGTTTTTGATTTCCATAGCCAATTGCGCAATGCTGAATCGCTTACATTAAAAGCTCTAGAGGCAGCCCTTATGCTGGGAAATTTACCCTTAGGCGTCATAATTCCAGAGCCACCAAGATTGCTTTGCTTTAATTTTGATTCATCTGAAAAAACGCGACCTACATGTTTTTCTCTTAATCTAGACCTATATTCATCGTTTTTCCAACGCTCAACAGTTGCATTTCTTATTTTATCTTTAACTTCTTTGGTCCTTGGAATCAGATTTGTTTCTTGCTTCACTTTACTCCACAAACTAAATTCTTCCCAGCCAACTACTTTGCCATTAGCTAAGGTGATAGTTTCTAGTTTATTTTGCTTCCTAGATGATTTCTTCTTATTTTTATCTTTAGCACTTAAAGAAGAAGCAGACTCATAGTAGTAATTCAAAGGGTCTGTCTGAGTTAACTTTATCAATTTATTGAATGCATTAGGGAGTCCTTGCGATGCTGCTGCTTTGGCTGCCATAACACGATTTGAAAATTTTCCGTATGGACAAACAAATATTTTGCCTTTATTGTGCATAGCTAACTCCAGACAAAAGCCCTTGTTCAGCCATGCATTTCCAATCATTCTTATCTGCTGAATAGAGTTTGCTCAATTTGATAATTGTGCGCAAACTTATACGATTTATGAATTCACGATTGTTATCAATCCACTCTAAAAGCATATTTTTTTCTTTATTGCTAAATTTAAAATCAATTAGCATGTCTTGCACTAAAACCATATAGCAGACCTGTTTGAAAAGACGATCTGGATCAGTATCACTAATGCTTATTGTTAAAGCGCGATCGTGAAGTGCGCTCAAGCGTGATAGATACTTTTCATTCTTATTGTCGTAACCAATATTTGTATTTAGAATTACGCTGCCATTAAATTTAAATCCATTTGGCACGCCCATAGCTTTAAGTAAATGTGTGCCTGATTCCCAATGAATCTCACGATTTGGTTTGGTGTCCATTGCTGCTTTAAGAATATTGACGCCTGTAACATCACCCAAAAATGTATCACAATCATCTAAAAATAAGATGTGTCCATTACTAGAAGCGCGATACAAACTCCCATACAAACTTAAATTGCTTACCTTGCCATTAAGCAGCTCATAACGACCTGCAGCATGTTTGTTTAGCGCTTGCTCTACTGAGTAAGTCTTTCCTACTCCAGGTGGGCCTTGTAGTATCAAAGCACGACAGCTATCACTATTTTTTGCCATTTTGCGTATGAACGCATCAGGTTGTAGATAATTTTTATCTAGACGCTCAAAGTCTGCTGCAAATGTATTTTTGTAGTTCATTTCGTATCCTTTTCTCTACCAGCTAATGAATACATTATAAAATGGATGCTATTTTTGTGACAAATGGTAGTTTGTAAAATAATCAAAGTGCTAGTATTCTTATATGCCTATATCAACTAAAAAAGCTAAATCCTCTCGTTCGTTTGCCACACGAAAATATCCTGTGTTTGGTGCTGGTGTTTTCTTCGAGAAAAATCCTCCCAAAACAGTTACCAGCAGCCCTTTTTATTGGTGGTTCAAGTTCCTGCAATTAAATGAGGAATATTCAAAGGCTGTCAGAAAGCAAAAGACTACAGTCTCAAAGCAAGTTGTTGAGGATTTTGGAAGGGTTGATAAGACTGATTTCAAATCTTGGTGGAAAACACACAGTCATTTATTCACTGAGCCAGAGACTGACTACAGCTTAATTATTGCAAGGAAAAATGAAGAATTAGTTCCTTTTGATAGCAAAGACGCTATTAATTTAGTGGTGCCATTGCATTGGACAAATGTAGGCATTAAGAGAAGAGTTTCCCAATTAATAGATAAATTGGTGCCCACGACTCCAAAAGGTCAGCCTTTGAGACCATCTGATGCCCCATATAAGCTAGGTAGGAAATGGAGCATTATTGCCTTTGAAGCTGCTTACAATATCTATATGTTAAAAAAACAGTCAGATCTAGGGGTTTCTCAGGGGAAAAAGAAGATTCCTTGGGCAGATATTGCATTAATGGCAAATTTACCAATTGCAGTAAGAATGAATCAAGGAAAGCACTCATACGACAAAATTGCAGTAAGAAATGCTCTAACTGCAATTGCGATAAGACATTTTGATAGGGCAGAGGGCTTTATAAAAGCTGCAGCATCAAACGAATTTCCAAGCAAAATAAATTAGAAGAAAAGAACAAGATGCTTACTGGTGAATTAAAGAGTCAAGTTGATAAGGTTTGGGATAGCTTTTGGTCTGGTGGCATTTCCAATCCACTAGAAATCATTGAACAGATTACCTATTTGCTGTTTTTGCGAAGATTGGATGACTTGCAAACCCTAGAAGAGAACAAAAGCGCAAGATTAGGAAAGCCA
>Ga0208253_1000443_pt1 | contig 17287 bp, 24 predicted proteins | sample CryBogCBE10Oct08_FD_184573 | JGI IMG/M metagenome (GOLD analysis project Ga0208253, IMG submission 184573) | Freshwater microbial communities from Crystal Bog, Wisconsin, USA - CBE10Oct08 (SPAdes) | ecosystem: Environmental > Aquatic > Freshwater > Lake | place: Crystal Bog, Wisconsin, USA...
CTTCTGCTGAACTAATAAATGCCAATGCTAGTAAACTTGCTAATACGACTTTTTTCATGTCAGTCTCCTTATTGTGCAAATGATTGTGTAAACACTTGACCGCGATAGTTAAAGGTCACGGTTGAACCTTGTTGGATGGTGACTGGAACATATGAACATACTTGACGCACTTCTGCTCTAGCACCTTCTCGTCCTGCTTCGTTGCCGATTGCTCCGCCGATTAATGCACCAGCAATACCACCTACTAGTCGGTCATTGCTATTATGTCCTAGTGTGCTACCAATAGCACCTCCGGCCAATGCTCCGATAGTAGCATCACCGCGGCTATTATCACGAACTACTTCACGCATTTCACATTGACGTTGTTGAACAGTAACATAACGTGGTTGAACATTGACCACTGTGGCAACTTCTTGTGCCAAGCAAAGACTACTGGCAAAAATCAAAAACATCGGTACAGCTACTTTTTTCATATTAAACTCCAAAAAATGACAGACTTCCCAGGGCGTGTGGAGCCTCTGCCGAGCCATTGTGTCCCTTTGCTACGCAAAATCGCCCCTGCGAAAGCATAATTATTTATTGTATAGTAATTTTAGTGGTGTGTCAAGCCTGATTTACCGTACAAACGAAGAATGGGATTCGAATTTTAGGAAATTGAATACTAATTCCAAATATTTTTAAGATACGTTGAATAGCTTTTATGAATGCCATTATTATATTCATAACAAAATTATTCAGCCAAAGTTTAATATCATTTAGAATTTTATTGAAGTCTAAATCCGGCATATTGATATGTAGATTTAACGGAGGGAATTTCCAATCTAAAGGAAATCCAAAGATTGGTATTTTTATTTTTTCTATCACTGATAAAATTTCAGCGTATGTAACTTCTGCTTTGTGTAATATTTTTTTAGCGTAATTTTCAAGAATACGTTTTATATCATTTAAGCTCAAAGGTGCTGATAGATAGTGTAAAATTGTTTTTAGAATTTGATCTTGGAGATTTTTCCAAACTTCGCTTAGTGTGTAATGTTTGTAAATTAAAATGTCGTAGGCCTTTAATCCTATTAGAATTAAATCTTTAATCAATTTGATTTTTTTCATTAATTCATCCCACAGGCTTGCTACAATATGTTTAACAATATATTTGATTAATTCTTCAGGGCTATTCAAATGCTGAAACAAGGGAAATGGGATACTCAACAAATTAAAGATTCTTTGAATTTCTTCTAAGAATTTGTCATAGGCATTTTTAAATTTTTCAAATAATTTATTAATGGCCTTTTCAATAATACAAGTAATATCTGGATTGAATAAATCACTAAGATGTAGGCCAAAAACAGGCAAAGTTAAATCTATGACACCTAGACCAAATCTTTTCAATGCTTCATATAAAGCGTATAGTCCAGTCCATATAGGTTGATAAACAGCCTGCATGGCATTGTTATAAATTCGACTAGCTACTTCTTTAACATCGTTTTCTGGATTAATAATACCTGTTTCTTTACAACCGCCCATACATATAATAGGAACGTATACTCCTGTTACGGAAACCGAAGCGGATGGCGCTGGATAGGCCTTGGTTAAACTATCCGCAATGGCCTGCATATTAAATCCGCGATTGGGGTCTAATATCAGTGTCGACGGTTGTAAACTAGTAGCACTCATTTTACTTTAGTGCGATACCTGTTGTGCCTTGCATGTATTGATCAGATGCATCTTTCTTACTAGGTACCATAACAAATACATGTTCACGTTTAAGAGTCATCGTATCTCTGTCTCCTAGAAATACCCAAGGAATCATTCCTAATCCTTGTCCACTCATGGTTAGTGCCAACGGACGATTAATAGTGATTCCGTTGTGATCATCCTTTTCAAGTCTAGCAATTAGTTCATCACCGTTTACTAACTTGATACTTACTACGTCGCCCTCTGCGATTGGTTTTTGAATTAACATATTTTCCTTAATTAATTGTGTCATCCTTCTTTGGCACTGTACACAATGCTTCCAAAGTTTTGTAATGCTCGTAGGCTTTTTTCAATGCCTCGAAGTGTTCTAACTTCTCTGGGTCTGGAACTAGTATGCCTAAACGCTTTTCAATACTTTCCAACATATCGCTCAGGCTGCGTCCCTTCCACTTAATGTCGCCTTCGAAGTTAGCATCGCCAGTGACTTCTAAAGAACTCTTGGGATTAAGATTAGTCGAAGATATTGTATATGGACCACTGTTGGACCAATAAGAACCATTAGCGCCAGCACTGGTTAGAATAGATCCACTACTGCCGGCGGCACCAATAGTGATAGTACCAGATGACATGTTAGGCCATAGACTAGACTTTAACCCAGCAAGATCTATATCAATCTCTTGTGCAATGATGCCAACTGATGGTTTATCATCAAACTCGACTTCAGCAGGTGTTATGTCTTCTAATGCTTGTTTGATTCTATCAAAGTCTTCTTTAGTCGCCATATCCGCCAGCCGTTTCCTCAATGTATTTTTTGAGTTCGGTAAAGCCGCCGACTAGTTTTCCATTAATGAAAATTTGTGGAACGGTACGGGCATTTGGAACTGCTTCTAACAATTCTTCTCTTGTATATCCATCTCCAATTTTGCGTTCCTCGAAAGGAATATTACGTTGTTTCAAAAGTGCCTTTGCTTGATCACAGAAGGTGCAATTATATTTCGACCAAACGATTGCTGTTGTCATAATTATTTTCCTTTTTATAAATCTGGTAACTCGTCAAAGTTAACCGAGTCCGACATCACCCCAATAACATATGAAGTAGATTCCGTTTCCTGCAAAGCGGCCTGTTTTTTATTTAAATTGATATGTTTGTTAAACCAAGGAACAGGATTACTCTTAGGATGTTCTTCTAGATATTTAATACCAATTTCCTTCAAGCGTGTAAAAGCTGTGTAGTCTACAAAGTCTTTCAGGATAGTAGCGTTAAGACCAATGACTGGGCCTTTCTTAAACAAATAGTCAGCCCATGCTTTTTCTTCTGCAATGACTTCCATATACATTGCATATACTTCGTCAGCACAATCGATTTCTAATTGTGCAAAATCTGGATCATCTTTTGTAACATTGTTAATGATCCAAGCAGTCCACTCCGCGTGTAGTAATTCATCTTGTAAAATCAAACTAATAATATTGCCATTACCGATGTAGATTTTATTTTCTACCATGGCCAAACTTGTGGCAAAACTTACCATGAATCTCAATGCTTCGAGTGCGTAGCTGGCTTGAAGAGCCAACCAGATAGCACGTTTATGTTCCATTGACGAAATTTCTTCACCAATTTCTTTTTTGCAGTTGAGCAAGTGTAGGTCTTCGTAGTATCGACCGACATTAGCAGCCATTGACACAATCTCTTGTGTATCGTGGATCTTATTGAATTCTTCTTTGGGTACACCATAAACATTCCTAATAATGTGACTATAGCTCTTTGAATGAATATTAGTTTCAAAGAAACTCCAGTTACTGATCAATGCTTCTAGTTCAGGGATAGATACCACTGGACCAAAAACTTGATTTGGTGCACGACCTTGAATACTATCAAGTGCCGTTTGTCTTAGAAGATTGCTAGTGAAGATGTGTTTAACTGCTTCACTGGCATCCTTATGATCCATTTTGTCTTTGGTAAGACTAATTTCTTCAGGAACCCAAAAGAATCCACGTGCCAGTTCTTCAAACTTGGCAATTTTAGGATGTCGGTATTCCTCAAATCTCTGTACCGTAACAGCACCATCCAAAAACATCTTTCGTTTTAGATAGTTTGTAGGTGTAATTAAATCGTATTGAGCTTTACTCATAGAACACAGGCCTCGCAGTTTTCTTCATCTTCATATACTATAACAGGTTCAGCTGCTACTAATCTATCGCTTTGAGTGTTTAAAACATTCTTAGCGCCAGTCTTATTAATCAAACTATAATACATAGTCTTCAATCCCCACTTACTGGCCAACATTAGATTCTTAGCAATTAATGTGCCAGGGACTTTACCGTCCTTAAAATGTGCAGGATTATAGAATGTGTTTGTGCTTAGACTTTGGTCAACATAAGCAGCCAAAACTGCTGATGTTTTCAAATAGTCAACACAATCGGTTTGGTCCCACATTAGTTGATAGCGGTTCTTTAATCTACGATAGTCAGGAACTACTTGCACGAATGAACCTGCTTTTGATTCCTTAACACTGATCAACTCCATAGGCATCTCAATACCATTAGTAGAGTTTAATACAACACTACTGGACTCCACCGGAGCCACTGCCATTAAGGTAGCATTACGAATACCATATGTTTTCATACGTTCACGCAATGGTTCCCAATCCATGCTAGGTGTGAAGTCTGTTAGTTCATCAACACCTGCGCTACGACGTTCCCAAGGAAACACTCCCTTACCGTAGTAAGTGTATTCGCTACGCTTACAGGCCCCTCTTTCTTGGGCAAGTTCTACACTAGTCTCGGTAAGGTAGTATGCTTGATGTTCCATCCAGCGTTTGACTTCTGCTAGAGCTTCTGCTGTGCCATATTTGTAACTACGACGGGCATGCCAAAAAGCCAAATTAGTAATACCAACGCCCAGTGGTTCAAAATCTTCATTGGCTAACTTGCTTTGTACGCTCAAGAAATCTTGATAGTTCAGCAGGTTGCTCAGACTGCGTACCAATACACGGCAGGACTTTCTCATCTCCTGAGGGTTACGGAAGGCACCCCAGTTGATTGATCCAAGAGTGCAAAGAGCAATTCGTCCCTCTGGATCTTCAATTCTTTGGAAAGGACGGGTGGGTAAAAGTATTTCTTGGCATAGATTTGATTGATATATTGGATCTGATGTTGTATCAAACGGACCTTGGGCAATGACGTTGTCGACATTGACAAGATATATACGCCCCGTATCAGTCCTTTCTTTAAGGATCTGATTTTTGAATATCTCATCTGCTGGTACGACTTTCTTTTTAATTGTCGGATGCTTTTCATAGTTTAAGTATAGTTGTTCGAACTCTTCGGTGCTACGATAGTAAGCCATGTACAAGTCAGGAACTTCAGCAGGATCAAACAAGGTAATAGTTTGTTTGTTCTTGTAACGATTCCAAAACATCTTATTAACAACTACGCTATAGTCCATTTGACGAACACGGGTTTCGTCGGTACCTTGATTATTTTTTAAAACAATAAGGTCTTCAAACTGATAATGCCATAATGGGAATGTAACTGTACAACTGGCGTTTCGAATACCACCTTGACTGCAACTACGCAGATCTGCGAACCATTTCTTCAAGAATGGTATCAAGCCCGTATGTTTGATTTCTCCGTTGCGAATCGGGGCTCCTAACGGGCGAATTCGGCCTATTTCCAGGCCAATTCCAGCTCGTTTTGAAGCATATTTGGCCATCATTTCGCCTGCGGCAAATATACTGTCCAAGGTGTCATCACTGCTGATAAGCACGCAACTTGAAAACTGCTTAGTGGTAGTGCCCAACCCAGCAAGTACTGGTGTAGCAAGGGTAAAGTGGCCATCGCTGGCACATTCATAGTATTCTTTAACATATTTTAATCTCTTATCTTGGGGTTCGTTATGAAATGCTGTTGCGGCGGCAATGGCATAACGTACTTGTGGAGTTTCATAGATAGTATTAGTGGCACGATTCTGCACCAAATACTTTTCACAAAGTTGTGCAATGGCAGCATAAGTATAACTTTCGTCTTTACTATGGTCGATAAACAAATCAATAATGTTCCATTCATCTTCTGTATACCAGTCCAACAGCTCGGAAGTATACATACCCGTGTCAACATTCTTCTTTACGATATCATAGAGTTTAGGAGGAGTATAACTACCATAAACTTCTTTACGCAACATACTGACACGCTGACGTCCAGCTACGTATTGATAGTTTACATTATTGATTTCTGGATTTTCTGTTTCATCAATCAAATCTACCATGGCTTTTAACAATAGTTCATCTATTGTCTTTGTGGTCATGCCATCATGTAGTTCTATTTGTGCTTTAATTTCTACCATGCTAGGACTGACTCCGTCAATCCCGTTACATGCATGTGCTACTTGTCTTTGAATTTTGGAGATGTCCAGTGGAACTTTCTCTCCGTTGCGTTTGACCACGGTGATCATATGTTTTTAACTTACCTTCTTAAATGTGTCAGGAAGATATTTACCAACCAAGTCAGAGTTCAATAAGATTTTCTACCAAAAACGACTCGGGTATATCTTTAAGTGAAATAGGCTCATTATCTTTGTAGTTTATAGCCCATTCTCCATCAACACAAACTATATTATAGTATGCTTTTTTGGTATTGTCTATAAGACTACGCACTTCTATTACAGAATTTTTAAATCTTTGTGTATATTTGAGTGAATAAGCCATCATCAAGGCTCTAGTGAAGTCATCGTATTGATTTTCTACAATGATGTCCCACGGAGTCGGCCATGATTTACGATTAAATTGATCAATGTGATGATTAAAAGGAATGTATGGCGCATCACGCCAAAAATCAATCACACATTGTAATGGTTGTTCGCAGGTTTCTATCTGGGTGCGAAACTGAGCCCAGGACGATATTCTATCGTCCACTGACTGTTTGAACATTCGTTAATTCATTAAGGTTAAATCGAATTCTATATCGGAGTTACTTATACCTGTACTAATACAAGTTAACGAAACGTAGTTTTGGAATTGGTTATTAATTACTAACACACCTATAATATCAAATGGTTGAATAGTCAACGCTGTATGTGCATTATAATTAAAATTCAAAGCATAAGTTCCATCGGTTGCAGAGAAGGTTGATGTAGTAACACGAGACAAGATATTATTTGTTACTAGATAATCAATACTAGCACCAGAGTTTGTCCATGTACCATTCAACGTGTAATTCATAATATATGGTTGTATAGTAGATGTGGTATAATATGTATATGAAGAACTAGTTTGAGGTATTATTGAAATATCATTATCAACGGCCACTGAAGGTAGTGGAGCATTGATTGGTAGAACATATGTATTATAAGTTGTAGTTACCCATTGTTGTAAAGAATTCCAAATAGCCACTGGAGTAGTTGTAGGTATGGTGGCAGAAGTACCAGTATCAATCACAACGGTTAGAATATTAGTAAGGGTATTAAGAGCAGCTGGCGCGGCAAGCGTAGCTGTATAACTAAATCCAGTGTGTTGTACACTAGAACCTGTTGAATAATAAAACGGCGGGATAGACAGATTATCAGGATCAACAGATACTTGAGTAAAGCCAGTTCGCCAACTGCTGGTTGATCCGTGTTGTAATGTTAATTGTAATGCGGTATTTCCAGGTACTACTGATCCCTGTGTATATCCCCAGTTATAATCAAAACCACCTTGTACAAAAATTCCAGGCTGCGAGCGTGATAAATCTGTAGTAAACACTAGTCCTGCGGCATCGCCTAGAGTTGCTTCGGAAAAATGATACTCGTCGCCGACAGATGCAAAACCATCTGGAGAAACAACATTACCAGATGGATCTATGTTCATTGTTAAGCGGCCCTGTCTAGTAAAATCTTGGCCAAATGCAACGTGTTTTCTATTGTCAACAACATAATCCAATGTAACAACTTGTTGATTATCAGTCAATGGAACTTTTAGTAAGTTAGTTGTATTGTTTGAAAATATTGTTTTATTAAATGTAGTTCCGGTACGCAAGATTGAGTTTCCAGAAACCCATGGGAATTGATATACTAAATTAGGCGCATTGACTATTCTATCAAAATAATCATGATAAGAACGGAACCCTGTATCATTAGCAGTTATAATACTGTTTGTTTGTGTGGTATCACTTCTAAAATTATTACCTACGTTAATAAAGGAATTAAACGAACTAGAAACATATGACTGTAATGGATTATTAGCAGATCCAATAATCATTGCCTCAGCACCAATGTTTTCAAACATATTACCTGTTAGAGTGGCATTAATATTACCCAGTCCTACATAGGAATTAGCAAACTGACTTTGTGTCTGAGAGATAATACCATGCTCTAAAGTATCAAATTTAGTCTGTGTAATTGATAATTTGTTTACAGTTCCAGTGGTAACAACGGCAGTAGATATACCATAGAACATACAATTATTAATATTAATATTTTGTAGTGGAACTAATGTAATATCTCTAACAGTAGCGGTACTGCGTAACAAAACTCCAACAACGTTAGTATTTGTTGTATCTGCAAATGTACTACTTGGATTACCAAAGTATACATCTTCGATTGTTACGTTCTTTGCGTCATCTAGACTCAATAAAGTTAAACTGTGATTAGGATTACCAACCTGTGGTTGAATGGTCATACCCTTTAACTTAACAAAACCTGGAGCCAAACCTGTATTAATATGTTGACTTCCTAGGGTATTACCTAATCCATCTACTGTTTGGAAACCATAATCATTTACTGTAGTGGTCAACACAGTTTTGCCAGCGCCTTCGCCTTCTAATGTTGTATAAGGTGGAAGATATACTGTTGCGTTTAATGTCCATTGACCTGGTGGAATCTTAATGGTAAAAGGTCCCAATGATGGTACTACAGGAGTAGTTCCGTTATAAGCGTCCGCTCCACCATGCTGACTGATAATAACACCACCTTCTAGATTAGTAGGGCTAATCATACCTATAGCATTTTGTAATGCTAGAGTAATGTCATTACTTGCAGGTGGCCAAACAGGAGTAAAATCTGTTATGCTGACAAAATTGTCTAATTTTGTATATACTGATCCAGTGGTTGCTAGAGAAGTTGCAGTAGTTTGCCCAGTTGTACCCAACCCATACTGCAAATAATTTTTAAATCTATACGAAGAAGTATTTAAATTTGTAACAGCTACATTTTGCACCGCAGATGCTAATATAGAACTTAGATCTTTTTCTGTTAGGATACGTGTGTTATTGTCGTCACTTGCACCAGTGGACACAGGGTTACCATTGGAGTCGGCTTCAAATCTTCTCTTACCAATGTATAAGTTTTGTGTATCTACGGCCCAGGCAAGTTCTCCAGGCGCTAATTGTGGTACGCCATTCCCTGAACCTAGTTCGGAACCTCTTCGTACCTGAATTTTCGCAATTTCTATAATAGGCATCTAAATATCCTCTGTATAAGGATATTTATGCTTACTGGGTGAGCATTTGCTTTAAACCTCTAATGTATAAATAAGTGTAGTTCGCGGGACGGCAATCCCCAACTACCCTAACGCTTAAAAGGAGCAATCAGCAATGATATTTATTGACAACAAATACACTCGTTGGTATTACAATATTGTAACCAACGCCAAGTCCCGTATATCTGAGGGGTATACTGAAAAACATCACATTATACCCAAATCGTGTGGCGGAAGTAATTTAAAAGAGAATTTAGTCAAACTAACTCCTAAAGAACATTTCATATGTCATTTATTACTGACTAAGATGGTTGAAGGGCATAATAGGCATTTAATGGTTTATGCATTTCACGGACTACAGGCTAAACAGGACAGACAAAACAGACATACCAGTAAGTTAGAAGTTAATGCTAAAATCTATCAGAAATTAAAAGAAGAACTTAGTATAATTAAAAAATTACAAACACCGTGGAATAAAGGGAAGACAGGATTACCTTCGTCTTGGAATAAAGGAATATCTGCGTCTGACGAAACTAAACAAAAAATTAGAGAATCTCGTGCGAAGCAGGATATGAGTTATCGTAAAGGTATTTCCCCCAGTATAGAACAACGAGAGAAGATAAGTCAAACTCTTAAAGGTAATATTCCTTGGAATAAGGGAAAGAAAGGAGTCGGCTCCTTTGTTACAAATAATCCTATGAAAAATCCTGACTCTATTAAAAAAATGTTAGAAACTAGACGCATTAATAAAGAGAAAAATTACTTGAATAATCTGTAATATTCTTCTACTTTGCTTAACCACATGTCTTGGTATTTGTTAAAGTCCTGTGGTAACAAATCAAACTGTTGATAAATCTCGCCGCCAGGCTTCATTCCGTCATTCCCACGACTAACCATGAAGATGTGTCCTTCTCGCATGGTTGTACCATAGACTTCATTATGCGCCAATGTATAGGCCATTAATTGAAGGTAGTAATCTTCTACCCATTCTGATTTCTTTGGTTTATTAGTTTGCTTGTAATCAGCAATACACGGCTGGCCCTTATAGACACATACTAAGTCAGTAGTTCCGCTGTATAGCCCTGGAAAGTATAAACTTTGTTCCATTGCCCAAACTTCGTCAACATCTTTTAATCCTTTTTCAATAATAACATCAGCCATTGCATTGGCTTTTACATGGACAGGGTTGTTACCGGGTTGTCGTTGTTCACCTATTAGGAATCGTTCTAAATTAGCATGAAGTCCTGTACCAACGCCGGCCGCCTCTGTAGTAATTTGTTGTGCTTTTGCATGTCCAATTCTATCCCGCCATTCGTTAATATGTGTCATATCTTTCATGGCACCAAGAATGGTAGTTACACTAGGGAGAGTTTCTCCGTCTGGAGTTTGGTAAACACGTTTCTTTGTAACAGGATCGTTAACTTGTTTACAGTTTTTATATTGAAATCGTTCAACGAACGGAGGAGGAGTATAAGTCATATTGTTAATTATAACAGCTATGACTTAATGATGCAACTATTTGATAGCACTTTTGGCGTTATGAGCGGCCATACTGTCTATACTCGGGCCACCACCGCCAGCTCGAGGAGCGGCTGTATCTTGTGGTTTAGCATTTGGATCTTCTGTATTGGTTTTTAAGATAATAGTACCATCATCTTTGATATCTTGAATAACGTCGCCTTCTGGATCGATATTATTTTTCAAAGCAATTAAACCGTCTGGTGTAGCAATACCCAACGCAAAAGGTCGAAGAATATTTAAAACGGCTTTGAACGGGATTTCACTAGTTTGTCCATCCTTATTGGCAAGGCCTTGTAGAACCGACAAGACTTCTCTTGCCGATCCCTGATCTACTTCAAACAATCTCATTTTGCTAGTTTGGCAATGATACTATGTGCTTCTTGCAATTTGCGAGCACGGCGAGTTTCACGGCTTTCACGCATTTCACGTCCAGCAGTCACATCACCACCGGCAGCGGCATCACTAGCACCAAATTCGTCGCCAGCGCCAATGTCAGCACCTGGATTCATGTCGTCTGGAGCACTCATATCAACACCTGGTTCCATTCCTGTATCCATTGGATCAGTACCCATTGGTTCAGCAGGAGCGGCGCCACCAGCTAGAGCGGCAACAGCATTGCTGATAGCTTCACGTTGTTGTGTCAATGTTTCTAGTGTAGCACTTAGAGCTGGAGCAACTGTTTGTTTAAATTGTTCAGCTTCTGCTTGACCAAAGTCAGCACGAATACTATCAGCTAGTTCAATGATAGCCTTAGTTTGGTATTGACCAACACGTTGCATCCAGCTTGTATAATCGTTAACGATATCGCCAGCGGCTGTGATTGTTTTAGCTTTGGCTTCTTCGTCTTCCATTAACAAGAAAGCAAGACTTTCATTTACAAAACGAACATTGTGTTTGTATTGGCTTTCTTCTAACTTACCTTGCTTGGCTAATTTAGCACGTACAGCACCAGCTACACGTTCACCAGCAGCCTTGCTACCATAGTGCTTGCCTGCTGACTTGGCAATCTTGGCAAAGTTCTTGCCTGGTTTGCCTTCATCTTTACCTTCTTGCATCATGCACTCTTTACAATCACAATCTTTAGGATGCTTCATGCCTTCCTTCATCTTGTGAACTTTACCTTTAACTGGGCTCTTAGGAGCACCACCTAACATACCTTGAAGGTGACTAGTATCTTTTTTACCGCTATCGCTGGAGTCTTTATCAAACTCTTTTGACTTCTTGGTATGTACTGTACCAGTGCTGGTTTTCTTTTTGTTGAACTTGCTAGAAGTATCTTGGTCGGCTGCGCGATCACCATCAAAGTTTTTAGCTTCTTCAAAAGGCTTACCTGCTTTGGCTGCGGCTTTCTTACGGCTACCCCAAACTTCATCTTTAGGGCTTTCAATCTTACCATCACCGTCATAGTCTTTGTCGGCTTTTTTAGCACCTTCTTTAACCTTGGCACTCTTGGCAGCACTCTTCATCGGTTCTGTTTTATTACCATCTTTGTCTAGATCTAAAAAGTCTGGTTTAGAGCCCTTAGCTGGTTGTGGGTGTTTAGCGACTTTAACACCTTTCTTACCTTCGTTTAATTGGTCGATTTTGTCGCGTAATTGTTTCATTTGTTCGCCTAGCATTTCTTTAATCCTTGTGTTTAGCAACTCTAACATTGCTTTGTCTTTTTGGTAAGTCTCATTGGTCAGTAAATCATTGATTCTAGCTGAACCTTCCTGTTGAAAAATACGAGTACGCAACTTATTACGAATGTCTTCCAACTGTTCGCGATTGTACTTGTTTAGATTAACTTTGGCACCGAATTGCTTTTCTAGATTGGTTTCTAATAAAGTACTTGTGACAGGTTTGTTAAAATCGGTAGTTTTCATATTGAGTTCCAGAAAATTGGTTAATGTTATTTATACCAGTTTGATGAGTTTCTCGAAACTATTAATAATAGCCTTTTTATGTTGTTGTTTTTTAATGTGTGCTGTACTGTGTTTGGTTAAGAAAATATCAAACCGATCGGCATTCTTTCCAGACATGGCCTTTTTATATAATTTTTCTTCAAAATCTGCAAAGCCATAACGTCTATCTTCTTCTAATAAACTGGTATCTTTGTAATAACCCAGTGCTAATTTATTGGCCATAATAATAGCAGTTTGCGGTAAGTTAATACCTGTTATTACTTCTTCGTTCATGAAGTCTAATATTTTATACCCATTAAGATCTTTTACAATGGTGTATGTTCCCAAAGTAATCGAACCGTCGGATTGTTTAATAGGAACCACAAGTCCTTTACGGCGAAGGTCTCGTTTAACTTCTTCGCTGATTTTTTGTATACGACTGTAGAGTTCTTCAGGTATTGTGTTCATTGATGTTTTTAACTAAAGTATTGTTATCTTTACTTATAGCGTATACACCTTTGCGAACAAGACTTTGAGCAAGCCACTGATCGTGTTCATCTAGACTACTAATTTTAACCCCACCTTCGTGATGTTTGATGAAGTGTTGCTCTTCATTGGTTACAGGTAAATTTACGCCTGATAGTAGCTGATGTATCTTCATCCCGATACTCCGGGTTGTGGATTCGATGTGTCTGGGGGAGGTTCTTGACCTTGTATTTGACGTAACTTCATCATTAAGTTACCCATTTGTGTTTGTAAATCTTGAACAGTTGCAGGTTGTTGTCCTGGCTCTTGCGTTTCAACTTCTTCATCTTCTGGCTGTTGTTGCTGTCCGGGAACCTGCGGTTGAATTGGTTGACTTGTAGTCTGACCTATTTGTTGTTGTGGTTGAGGAGTTGATGTTGGTGCGCCTGGGGCGGCTGTACTAGGAGCAAATCCAGTAGGTTGATTAGTTTTTGGAGTATTTGATGTGTTGGGTTTAGGTTCTGTATTAGGAACTGGCAAACTGCCACTAGGTTTAACACTGGGTCCTTGTGGTCCAACTACATTACCCGGTGCGGTATTCGTAGCTTGCGGTAATGTTTGTTCAACTAATTCTCTGATTTTCATATTAATGTTTTTGTAGAATGACGACTAACAAGCCCAATACACCTGTAATAACTGTACCAGCAGTACCGATAATAACTTTGGTCATGCTACTGTGGCCATCTTCAATAAGTTTCTTCAACGAATCGAATTTACTTTCGATGTTGGTGAGGCGGTTATCTAAACTTTCGTAACGTTGAGCACAAAGGTCAACGTGTGCTTCTAGGTTTGTTTTTTCAATATCAATTATTTGACCCTTGGTCATATTGGTGCTCCTTCAGTTGGGGTATCGCGTTTGCCTAAATTGTGCCTGAATGAGCCTTGATGATTGTATTTTTAGTGGCGGGATTTGAACAATCAAAGATCGCCTTGTCAATATTTATAGTTTCTAACAGATTTTTAATAATTGGCACACGATCCAAGTCATCTATCAATCCACCTATAGTATTTCCATCTGGGGTAGAATATACACCTACCCGATCTGGATTAAAAGTAAAGGTCCAAACATTTTGTTTACCTTTATAATTTGTACCAAACTCTAATTCTTTTAGATCTTCTGATTTAACAGATGGGGGATTATCATAGCTAACAATACTGCGTAATTCTATACATTGACGTAACGTAATAAAATTTCTATTTTGATCGTATTCTAGTTGGGTTCCTTGATTAGGTCTTACCACACGAGTGTTGGTAATATCAACTAGCGTCTTTATTTCAATTGTGTCCATAAACTACCTATATAATGTATTTATAGTCATAAAAAAAGGGAGTAAAAAACTCCCTTATTTTTCTAATTTTAATATTAGATTGTAGTGCTTGAATTAGCTGCCACACCAGTGTTAACTACAACAGAACCTAAAGCGATTCCGTTAACTGTGCCAAGTGCTTGAACAGCACCAGCCAAAGCTGCGAATGTAGATGTGAATGTACCGTAGCTAGTTTCTACAGAACCTAGGCCTAAACCAGTAGGAGCTGTTTGACCAGCAACACTACCCAAGATACCTGTATCTTCAATAGCAAAGTTGATAACGGTGTTGCCGCCAGTATAAACTGGAGTACCGATCAAAGCAACAGTAGCAAAGCTACCTAATGCTGTACGGAAAATTTGGTCAAAAGCGCCGTTAGGTGCTGTAATATCTGGGGATACTGTACCACCAGAAACTAAGTTAGCACTAGGAACTGTTAAGTTGTAGAAACTTAGTGTAGATGGACGTTGACTTGGGGCTATTGTATAGCCATGAACTCTTGAAATACCTGCTGACATAATATATCTCCTTTAATCATTTATGTCCACTCCGCTCCGGAGTGTAATGTACAGATATTTATGTCTTTTGAAAAAAAATGCTTATAATGGGTGTTATTCGTCGTCTTTTAGATCGCCTTCAACGATCTTAAGATTTTTCACTGTTTCTTTATTATCGCGTAGTCTGCGTATGCTACGGGTAAACTTGCTGGCATCTCCACCCTTGATGCTGTTGATAAGTCTACGTTCTAATTCATAGGCTTCTTCTGGGTTGAAATTTTCTTTGATTAGGGCTAACAAGTTAATGGCACTATTAATAACGTGCGTGGCACGAGCCTCGACAATGGCTTCGCCGTTCTTACGTTCGGATATGGAATTAAGCTCTTCTAATAAACTACGGGTAGCACGTTTCAAGACTGTTTCCTTTGTTACTGTAATATTTAGTATAACATACATTTTGAACAAAATAAAGACTTGACAATGTGGTACTCAGTGTTTATACTGATATAAATAACTATATTAGTGAAAACACTAATAGACAAAACACACAGTAAGGAAAAACAAAAATGTTTACACATATCACATTAACCCTGGCAAAACTAGGGGAATTGTTTAGCTCAAACACATACAAAAATAGTTTAGAGCGTTATATCGAATCCCAACACCCAACTAATGCCGCAGAAGTAGATTACTACATTCGCGAATATGATCGTTTAACTCGTCGTGGAGGCAGTTATCTATGATCAACAACTTTATTAAAAAACCCAGTTGGTTCCTAATAACAGCCCTAGCCGTATATGCTACGCAAATAGCCATGGCCATTGAATTACTTTCCAAAGGAGTATAATATGAAAAAGTTTTTTAAAACCGCTTGGGAAGTAATTAAATCTGTACAAGAAGCCCGAGCACGGGCGATACTTGCTGGAAAAGTATGGTTGTAAAGAAATGCCATTCCAAACTATTAGAAGGGTACTACCGCATGAGTACTCTAAATATCGTACACACCTTAAAGCCTTGGATCTCGAATCTAGGACCCTTAGGTTTGCTAGTCCAGTATCTGATCTTGTAATTGATCGATTCTGTGACAAGATAGAAACGGAATTAAACAAACATATTCTATTTGCTATTGAAGATAGTGAATTGAATTTCATTGCCATAGGTCATATTGCCTTAGAAGAAAATAATATGGAACTGGCCTTTAGTGTTCATAAAGAACATCAAGGACAAGGCTTAGGCAACAAACTAATGGCACGATGTATTCAGTGGTGTAGGATAAATCACCACTTAGAAGGATGTATGGTTTGTTTGCGTTCTAATAGTAAAATTCGTCACCTATGCCGCAAGTATGGTATTAGTGTAGAGAACGAACACGATGAAGCCTTGGCTGACATTAAGCTACCTCCCGCTGACCTTACTACATACATAGACGAAACTATGGACACACAATTAGGAGTATGGGATTACTGGAGCAAACGTGCTTTGAGTAAACCTAGCTTACTATTTTAGCCATTACAATTTTATTACACAGATATAGACTGTATAATAAATACTATGCTGACACAGTTGTTAGCAATACACAGACATTACACACAAGGAGAATATAATATGTCACAATTCGAAACACCTAAATTGCCAGAAGTTAAATTCAACAAGAACGGATACGAAATTCGCACAGATATCTTGGCAATGGCCAAAGATATGGTTCAAAGTGAATACAGTACCAAGTTTGCTGGATGGGAAATGAGTGCCAAGCGTGATGAAAAGACTGGTCAAATCGTTACCACAGTAGGTATGCCAGAGTTCCCAGGACTAGATAAAGTTCTCGAAACTGCTGAAAAAATGTACGCATTTGTTAATGCTGGCGTAAAGAAATAATATTAAATAGTAAACTATAAGAAAGTATCAGGGCATAGCCCTTATAACATTACAGTAGAAAAAAAAAGCCCCTTAACCGGGGCTTTTTTTATTGTTGTATTGGTTTACTGCTTAGATATTCGGGATACTTTTTATTAAAGTGTCGCATAACAATACCAGCAATAGCATGAGCCTGATTTTCATGTGGACTACCAGTACGCCCGCTATCTGCTTCTAGTTCGTGTTCTGTGTCTTGTTTATAGTGTACAAGTTCGTGAGCAACAGTACGCAGTATATCGTTAGGATGACGGTTTAATAGGGCAACATACAGAGTTTTTTCACTATTTTCGTATTTGCCAAATGTGGGTTGAACAGCATCGTGGATATGTGCTTCAAACTTCATAGTGGGCAAAGACTTTAGGCCGATATAGTGCATGGCAACAGGCAAAAACTTTTTGAACATTTCCATAAAGTTTGTTTTATGATGTTCTAAGCCTTCAATGTCTTCTAATAGTTCTGGAATACGCATTGTGTATTTATTAGTCCCGCTGACTTTATAC
>Ga0208253_1000444_pt1 | contig 17286 bp, 23 predicted proteins | sample CryBogCBE10Oct08_FD_184573 | JGI IMG/M metagenome (GOLD analysis project Ga0208253, IMG submission 184573) | Freshwater microbial communities from Crystal Bog, Wisconsin, USA - CBE10Oct08 (SPAdes) | ecosystem: Environmental > Aquatic > Freshwater > Lake | place: Crystal Bog, Wisconsin, USA...
CACACTTTATGTGTTGCCAATGGTTGATCAAAACTAAGGAGTAGTTTATGGCTGATCCAGCCAAGACGGTAGATCAAAATCTACTGCCTGTTCAAGCGTATTTTAACTTGGATGGCAGTTTTAACACGTTTATTGGTCAAGGTCAGCCCTTTTACGCTACTGCCAACCCTGTTCAATCAGGGCTTACTATTACAAGTAGTACTATAAATAGCACGACTATTGGTGCTACAACGCCATCTACAGGCGTATTTACTAATATATCTACGACTACAGGCTCAATTAGCACTACACCATCAAGTGCTACAGATATAGCTAATAAGTTTTATGTTGATACTGTTGCACAAGGATTAGGCCCTAAAGCTGCTTGTCAAGTTGCAACTACCGCAAATATTACATTAAGTGGATTGCAGACAATTGACGGTTATACAACAGTTGCTGGTGACAGGGTTTTAGTTAAAAACCAGTCATCAAGTCAATTTAACGGTATTTATGTAGCATCTGTATCTACTTGGATACGTTCTACTGATATGGATGTATGGTCAGAAGTGCCAGGCGCATATACAGTTATTTTAAATGGTGGGCAAGCTGACACAGGTTGGGTATGTACTGCAACACAATCAGGCACAATTAATGTCACAGCAATGCCTTGGGTGCAATTCTCAGGCACAAACACCTATTATGCTGGCACAGGACTGTCGCTTTCTAGCAACACTTTTAGTATTAGCAACACAGGCGTTACACTAGGTTCTTATGGTTCTGCAAGTAACACACTAAGTGCTACAGTTAATGCACAAGGTCAATTATCTGCGTTATCTGCTCAAGCAATTTCTATTGCGCCTAGTCAAATTAATGCCACAATTCCTAATTCTGGGCTAACAAATAGCTCGATTACAGTAAATGGCACAAATATTGCATTAGGTGGTAGCGCAACGATTACGGCTAATACTCCTAATGCGTTGACAATTGGCACAGGTTTATCTGGCACTAGTTTTAATGGCTCTGCACCAGTTACGATTGCGATTGATTCTACTGTTGTGACATTAACAGGCACACAGACTTTAACCAACAAAACGTTGACAAGTCCTGTAATTAGCACAATTAGCAATACAGGCACATTAACACTACCAACAAGCACAGATACTTTAATAGGTCGTGCGACTACAGACACATTAACGAATAAGTCTATATCTGGCTCAACCAATACGCTAACAAACATTGGTAACGGTTCGCTGACAAATTCAAGCATTACGATTGGTTCTACATCAATTAGTTTAGGTGCGACTGCATCCACGCTGACAAGCGTAACAATGGCAACACCAATTATATCGAGTTACGAAACTTATACTGCTACATCTGCGCCTACTTATAATGCAGGTCGTTTATGGTATGACAGCACACAAAATGCTTTAGCGTATTACAACGATGTAACAAACAATACGATACATATTGGCGAAGAAATCCAATTAAAGGTATATAACAATACAGGCTCACAAATCAACGTAGGTCAGCCTGTATATGTAACATCAACAAGTAGTGGTTTTACTTATCCAAGCGTGGCCTTAGCGATTGCCAACAGTTTAACGACAGGTAATGTGATTGGTTTGGCTAATCAAAACATTCCTAATGGCACAGCAGGGTATGTAACGACAATTGGTTTGATTCAAGGTGTCAATACAGGTAGTTATACAGTAGGCGATACATTATATTTGTCACCTTACTCTGCTGGTTACTATCAAAACACAATTCCACCGACAGGATATGCAATCAAATTAGGCACAGTTGCTTATGTCAACTCAAGTAACGGTGCAATTTATGTAAATAAAAGTATTTTAACGGTTCAAGCTGGTAATATTAACGGGCAAGTATCATTATCAAACGGTGGCACAGGAGCTAATTTAACGGCATCTGCTGGCTCTGTTGTGTATTCTACGGCAAGCGCATTAGCGTTATCAGCAGTAGGTTCTACAGGGCAAGTATTAACGTCTAACGGCACATCCGCACCGACTTGGTCAAATAACGCAGCAACAGTTAGTGTTACAGATGATACATCAAGTGCAACTGTTGAATATCCTACTTTAGCTCGTATTACGACAGGCAATCTAAATACGGTATATACCAGTTCAACTAAGTTAAGTTATGTTTCATCTACTGGCACACTAAGTGCTACAGTATTTAGTGGATCAGGTGCAAGTTTAACGTCTATTCCAAATTCTGCGTTAAATAATTCCACAATATCGGGCATTTCATTAGGATCAAATCTTGCAACACTTACAATTGGTACAGGGCTATCAGGAACGTCTTATAACGGTTCAACTGGCGTAACTATAGCAAATAGTGGTGTGTTGTCTATAACAGGCACAACATCACAAATAACAGCTTCAGCATCGACTGGTGCGGTTACATTAAGTTTGCCTAGCACAATTAACGTCAATACAAGTGGTACTGCTGCAAACGTAACAGGAACAGTTGCTATTGCTAACGGTGGCACAAATATTACAACTTACACAACAGGTGATATTTTATACGCATCTGCAACTAATGTTTTATCAAAATTAGCTATTGGTACAAATGGGTATCATTTAACTGTAACAAGTGGCGCGCCTGTATGGAAACCTCCTTATGTAAGAACTTCATTTACTGCTACAGCAAGTCAAACCACGTTTTCTGCAACTTATAATGTGGGTTATGTACAAGTATTTGTAAACGGTGTATTGTTAAATGGTGCAGATTATACGGCTTCTAACGGAACTACAGTTGTATTAGCTGTTGGTGCAAATACTGGCGATATTGTAGAAACGATTGCATATAATGTTTGATTGGAAAATTACACAAATCAGCGTTGAAAATGAGGCAATTACTCATGCTCACTATATTTGTAAGTTAATACAAGAACCTTTAGAGGTTTCAACAGAAGGAAACTGGTATTTTTCTGACAAAATCATCAAAAAGCCATTTGATCAAATTAAAGAGCAAGATATTGCTGATTGGATTGAAAAAGAATCTATGCAAAACGGTGTAAGTACAATAAAATTAAGGTTACAAGAACAGATGAAAGCCTTAGAAAATGAGCAATCTGTAGCTTTGCCTTGGCTTCCCAAAACATTTAAATTGAAGGAATAAATATGGCAGTTAATTTATCGCCAGTCGGTGGAGCAGCGGTTCAATTTTTTGACAATAATGGTGTTCCATTATCAGGTGGATTTTTATATTCTTATGCAGCAGGTACATCAACTCCTATAGCAACTTATACAACTCAAGCTGGTAATATTGCTAATTCTAATCCTATAGTTTTAGACTCTGCTGGTCGTGTTTCTAATGAAATTTGGTTATTAACTAATTATTCTTATAAATTTGTATTACAAAATTCAAGTAGTATACAAATTGGTTCTTATGACAATATATCTGGAATAAATAATTTTTCATCTTTTTATGCGTCTACTGGATCATCTTTGATTGGTTACAATCAAGGAAATGCAAATGCTGTAACAACAACTGTGCAGGCAAAATTACAAGAAAATATTAGTGTTTTAGATTTTGGAGCAGATAAAACAGGGGTTGCAAATAGTACAACGGCATTTACTAACGCTGGATCTTCTTCTGGAAATGTTGAAGTAAGTATACCTTCAGGAACTTATAGTATTGTATCTAGCCCCACAGCATCTGGTAATGTTACTTGGATGTTTGAAAAAGGATCAACATTAACTGGTGCAGGAGTATTGCCAGGAAATATTTTATCACGTTCTGCCTATGCGCCTGCATGGGTAAATAGTACATATAACGCTGCGTATGCGTATATGCCACCAAATAGCGTATTAACATCATTTCCTAAAAGTGGAAATCTTGGTTTTAGTGCATTAGGTAATTCTACTTTATCAACTGGAGCAACCATAGGATTTAGTTCCGCAATGGTAAATAATTCGGCTGGAGTAGGCAGTACATGGAATTTTTATGGATCTACAATAGCAAATACAGGTGCTACTGGTGCTAGCACTCAATGTATAGAACTTGATATTTTAAGTTCATCTACAAATGTAGGTACTGCTATAGGATTAGCAATTAATGCTGGTGGTGAAGCTGCCAATATGATTTCAATGGGATATTCGTTTCAATCTGTTGGAGCAGCTATTCAGATAGGCGTAAACAATATTGGTAATTATGCAAACGTAAATTTTAGTAAAGGTTTGTATATTACAAATAATGCAATAGAGTCTACTTTTAATACTGCAATTAACTTATCTCAAAATCATGCAATTAGATGGACTGGATCAGGGTTTTCACAATTAACATCAATACAATCTACGGTTTCTTTAGCCTCGCAATCAACTTCATTAGCGTTTACTCAATATGGATTTTTTGTAAATAATGCTGGAAATTATCCTTTACTGCAAGTTAATAATAGCACTTCTACTTCTGCTACTAATTATTTCTTGTTTGATGCTGCCGTAGCTGGATCTACTCCAACAATTAATGCAATTGGTGTGGATACAAACGTAGACCTTAAATTATTCCCAAAAGGTACAGGAAAAATTGATATTGCAACTACAGGTTTAGTTGGAACTGCTGGTTCTATTGCATATTATTTGCCAATTAAAGTTAATGGAACTATTTACAAACTTGCACTTTACAATGTTTAAATTAGGAGTATCAAATGGCTATTAAAAGTAATGTAATTTATAAAGGTATATCCCTTAAAGACGCATACATTAAAATATGGCGTTACGAAGGAGATAAAGAAAAAACACGTTTTGAGGCTGGTATTTTTGCATCTGAAGATTCTGAAATGATTACTAGCTATGGATATCAATTTGCGTTAAATCTTAATGGTGCAAATACTATCAAACAAGCATACGAATACCTTAAGACATTACCAGAATTTTCTAACGCAATTGATTGTTAACAATATATGACTATAAATCGTAACCTTTCAATTCTTGCTGAAGGAATTTCTAGTGCTGGAGTGCTAGGGGTATCTAATGGCGGTAGTGGGGCTACAACTTTAACAGGTTATTTAATTGGTAATGGCACAGGTGCATTTACAGCATCGGCAACTATTCCAACAAGTGCATTAAATGGAACAATTAATTTAACCAGTCAAGTCTCTGGCATATTGCCAATTGCTAATGGTGGAACGGCACAGTCAAGTTTTACTGCTGGATATGTACATTTTGGTTCTTTTAGTACAAGTGCTAATTTTTTTTGGAACTCGTCTACCAATTGTTTAGGCATAGGTTTAACTAATGGAACTTCAAAACTTGAAGTTGCTGGTACTGGCTCTAATAATGGCGGTGCAAATGCAACTTATGAAGGCACAATAAAAATTAATGAAGCAGGATCTACTACATTACAAACTACTGGTGGTTTAGAATTTAAAGGTTCAGTATTTGGTTCAGGATATGGTTCTAAAATATTTAGTACAGATAATGGAACAATGTTATTTGGTGTGCGTCAAAATTCTGCTACTTGGACAGAAACTATGCGTATTGATGGTAGTGGCAATGTATTAATTGGAACATCTGTTGCTCCGAGTAATTCTAATAATTTAAAAGTTGCAGGTTTAATCTTCCCACAACAAGCGGCAACAGCTTCTGCTCCTAGTTATGTTAAAGGAGCAATATATTTTGATACAACTTTGAATAAATTACGCGTTGGTGGTGCAACAGCATGGGAAACGATAACATCTATTTAAAATGAATACACAATATTATTGGACTATAGAGGGACTAGAATGTGTACCGACATTAGATAATCAAACTAATGTGGTATCAGTCATTCATTGGAAAGTAAAGGGTATTGATGATACAAATATTGTTTCTAATTATGGTTCAATTCCTGTTTTTTATGATAACAGTTTGCCTTTTATACCTTTTAATGAATTAACTGAAGCACAAATAATTAATTGGATAAAAAATATTTTTGGTGAACAAGAAGTGCAAGCTATCGAATTAGATATTAATACAAGATTATTAGATTTAAAAAACCCACAAACAATTATGCCAACATTACCATGGAGTAATCAATGACTCAGCCTATAGATATTATTAGTAGAGCTTTGAAAGATATTGGGGCTTTAGAGTCAGGAGAAGTTCCAGATGCGTATCAAGCACAAGATGCGTTTGATATGCTAAATGATATGCTTGATCAATGGTCAAACGAATCTATGATGGTTTCTTATAAAACAGAAATTATCTATCCCATATCACCAGGTGTTACACAATATACAATTGGTCCAGGTGGAACAATTGGTGCAGTATTTGTCGGATCAATATCAGGCACAACTTTAACTGTTACATCTATTACAAGTGGCGCAATAGCACTAGGTCAGACTCTATCAGGAACAGGTATTTCTGCTGGCACAACCATTGTTGCGTTTAATACTGGATCAGGTGGTAACATTAATGAAGCTGGGACATATACCCTTAATATTAATCAAACTGTTGCATCCACAACAATTAATTCATATTATCAGCGACCACTATCTATTAATAGTGCTTTTGTGCGTATTAATACAAACTCTAATGGTCAGCCTATTGTTAATGGTGGTCTCGATTATCCTGTAGCAATATTAAACGTAGAAGATTACGAAATGATAGGTTTAAAGACGTTAGCTGGGCCATGGCCTAAAGCTCTTTATTATCAGCCTAGTGAAACTTTAGGTAATATTTTTGTATGGCCTAATCCATCACAAGGTGAAATGCATATTTTTGCTGATACGCTCTTGGCACGATACACAACCTTGTATGATTCAATTGTATTGCCACAGGGCTATTCAATGTGCCTTAGATGGTGTTTAGCAGAGCGATTAATGCCAATGTATGGCAAAGCATCACAAACTCAAATAGCAATGATTAATGCTTATGCAGCGCAGTCTAAGAGTACGATTAAACGTACGAATATGAAACCTATTCAATCGGCAAGATTTCAAGATGCCATGTTATCAAGCAGACAAAAAGATGCTGGATGGATTTTATCTGGTGGGTTTTTTAGATAATGGCAGATTTTGGGTTCGTAGGCCCATCTTACGAAGCTCCGTCTATTTATCAAGATGCACAAGAGTGCATTAATTTTTATCCTGAAATTGATCCATTTAAACAAGATCGTGGAGCAATTGCTTTATATCCAACACCAGGATTAACTCAAATATTGCAATTGGCAAATGCTCCTGTGCGTGGAATGAGAACATTATCAGGTGGTCAATTTTTAATAGTAGTTGTTGGTCAAAATGTATATTCCATTACTGTTACTTCTGGAGTATATAAAAATGTACAAATTGGCACTATAGCAACCACTACTGGATCTGTGTCTATAACAGACAATCAAACAACAAATAATGGATTAACTGCATATATCGTTGATGGCCCTAATCGTTATACATGGATTGCCTCTACAAATACTTTTGCTATATTACCTACAACAGATGGGCCATGGCAAGGCGCAACCATTTGTGATGTTGTTGATAACTATATTATTTATAACGAACAAAATACTCAAAATTGGTCAGCAACAAATGTAGGTGTTACAACAAGTCCTGCATTATATGGTGCTAAAGATGGCTCACCTGATAATCTTAATGCTTTAGTTGTAGATCGTAGACAAGTATTTTTATTGGGTGAAGTTACAACAGAAGTATGGACAGACGTTGGCAGTACGATACAAGGTATTACAACGTTTCCATTTCAACGTGTGCCTGGCACTAATATGCAACATGGTATTGCTGCGCCTTTTTCTATTGCTCGTTTTGCTGAAATGTTTATGTTTGTGTCGCAAGATACAAGAGGTCAAGCAGTTATTGGCGCAATACAAGGGTATCAATTTGTCAGACTATCAACACACGCTGTTGAACAAACATTAATGAATCAATACATAGCTGATGCAGTAGCATTTACTTATCAGTTAGAAGGTCATGAAATGTATGTAGTATCATTCCCTACAGTTGATATTACATGGGTTTATGATTTAACTACAAAAATGTGGCATAAATGGTTATATTGGGATCAAACAACTGGTTATCACAGACATAGGGCAAATTGTGGAGCATTTTTTAACAATGTGTATTTGGTGGGCGATTATGCTAATGGTATTATCTATCAGCTTGATAATGCTGTTTATACTGACAACGGTAATGTAATACGCAGATTGCGTAGATGCCCTCACCTTGTTGCAGATTTACAACGTCAATATTTTAGTGAATTGCAAATACAGTTTCAGCCAGGTGTTGGTTTGGAAACTGGGCAAGGACAAAATCCACAAGCAATGTTGCGTTGGTCAAGTGATGGTGGATCAACATATTCAAATGAACATTGGGTAAGTATAGGATTAGTAGGTAAATATCGTAATCGTGCTATCTGGCGCAGATTAGGATGGTCAAGAGATCGCATTTTTGAAGTAGCAATTAGTGATCCTATTAAATGTGTTATCGTGTCAGCCAATTTAAAAGGTGAGCCTGGTGAACACTAATATTAACTTTCCACAAGCTCCGTTTCTTGATAATTTAACGCAACGACCATCTTTGCCTTGGTTATTATGGTTACAAAGTCCCACAACTGTTGGATTAAATGTTGCGCTAGGTATTGGAGTAACTTCTGGCGGTACAGGAAATACAGCCATACCAATAAATGGACAATTATTAATTGGTGATGGAACAACTTACAAATTAAATACACTTACTCCTAGTACTGGTATAGGAATTACCAATGGTGCTGGGACTATTGCTATAGCTAATACAGGTGTTTTATCTAATATTGCAGGCACAGGAATCAGCGTATCTAGTCCAACAGGTAATGTTACTATAAATAATACAGGTGTTTTATCTTTTAAAACTACACTGTCAGGGCTTACTCCAAGTACTGCGACTACAGGTGCGGTAACTTTAGCTGGTACATTAGGTGTACCGTCTGGTGGATCAGGTGCAGTATCTTTAACAGGTTATTTAAAAGGTAATGGCACATCACCATTTACTGCAAGTGTTACGATTCCTTACACAGATATATCAGGTGGATTATCTGTAACAATAACAACTGCTAAATTAACAGCATTAGGCGCAAATGGTAGTATGACTTTTGTTAATGGTATTTTAACGGCACAGACACAGGCTACATAATGGAAAATTGTTTAGAAATTCTTTATGAATCTGTTAAAAGTAGAACATCCTTAGACTATGAAACCTTTGCCAATAATCTTAAAACTTGGAAAAAAATACCGTTGTTTCAAAACAACACATTAGTGGGTTGTGTTATACAAAATGGCAATGAAGTTCACATTGGGTATAAAGATAAACCAATTGCATCTATTCGTAAACATTTAAAAGAAACACTAAAAAAAGTATTAAACGAATATGGTTATGCAACTACAGCGGTTATGAATGATAACGTAATTGGATTAAATTTTTGTAAACGGTTGGGATTCTATGAAATTGCCCAAGAAGGTAGTAAAATTATACTAAAATGCGACAGGTGCAAATATGTTTAAAAAAATCTATGCGAGTAGGGCAGAAACACGAGCAATGGGCTTATTTGACCCTATTGGCGACCCTTTTGGTGGAGTTGCTTATGGTGAAAAAAATGATCCGCTAACAGCAGGAATTGTAGTTGGTGGCTCATTGTTGGGTGGAGCAATAAATGCTAGAGGTCAGCAAAATGCAGCAGAAACGCAAGCAAATGCTACTGCTAATGCACAAAATCAATTGTTGGCAGCAGGACAACAAGGCGCGCAACAATATGCACCTTATCAAGCCTTAGGTCAAACTGGCATTAATGCTTTAAATCAACAATTACCTTACTTAACACAGCAATTTGGGCCTGAACAATTAAAAGCCAATTTAGCACCAAATTATCAGTTTATGTTAAATCAAGGTCAGGGCGCAACTATTGAAAATGCTAACGTAGGTGGTGGCGGTTCTAATGTAAACCTAGCTAATCAATTGTTTACACAAAACTTTGCTCAAAATGCTTATCAACAAGCATTTAATAATTATCAAACGCAACAAGGCAATATTTACAATAGATTGGCTGGTATTGTTGGAATTGGTCAAGCTGGAGCAACAGGCGCAGCTAACGCAATGATTGGTACAGGAACAAACGTAGCTAGTTTGACTTCAGGATTAGGTAATGCGCAAGCAGCAAGCCAGATTGGTCAAGCAAATGCTTATGGTAATGCAATTAGTAATACGAGCAATTTAGCTGCTTTATATGGTTTAAGTGGCAATCAAGCTGCTACACCAGTTAGTGGTGGAAGTAGTTTTGTTGATAGTGGAATACGAGTAGCGTAAAGGATAAATTATGCCAGAAATCGCAAATGTAGCTAGTGGTGATATTTACAGAAACGCTCAACCACAAACAGGTATGTCGTTAGCTGATATGTTAAATATTAGTAGAAGTGCTTTGGTTTTACAAAAAGAAAAAGAGTTATATGCTCCATCTGTTGAGCAAGCAAGAGCGCAATCCAAATTAGCACAAATACAAACAGCTGGCGCAGAGCAAAAAATGCCATTAGAAGTACAGTCTGCACAAACACAATTAAATACTCAACAATTAGAAAATTTAACAAAACACGCTAATACAACTATTAATTCTATTCAAAAGTTGTTTAATAAGCCTGACTTATCTTCTGAAGATATTGTAAAAGAAGCTACAGAATTAAATAAAATACAAGGTGGTTCACCTCAATCTTTAGCTAGTGTTTTACAAAGTTTGCCTAAAAATGCTTCTAAAACTGATTTACAGGCTTGGTTAGCGCAAAAACAAGCACAAACAGTAGGCTCTCTTTCGCAACTAGAAAAATTATATCCTGCTGGTATATTGCCAGGTCAATTACCTACTAGCGAACAAACTCAAACAAATCAATTAACGCAACCACGAACAGGTGTTACGCCTCAAGCTATGAATTTGCCTGAACATAGTCAACCAGCTGCAACTCCTTATCCAGTAAGAAACCCAAATCAACCATACTTGTTAGGGCCTTCAGAACAAGCTGACAAAGAATCAGGGTTTAAATATAGAAATGATTTAGTCACTAGACAATCTTCATTAGCAACTGATAAACGAAATATTAATGAAGTAATTAATAAAGCGCGTGAATTAGAAGAAAATGCTTATTTTCCTACCTCAGGTGTTTTAGGTGCAGCAGAAAGAGCTACATCACAATTTTTAGGAACTGAACAAGGTATACGTTATAAAGAATTGTCAAAAGATTTAGCAAATGCTCAAATGGCAAATTTGGTTGCTCAAGGTGGATCATTAGATAGCGTTGAAGGATTACGATTAAAACGTTTAGCTAACGGAGATGAAACTTATCCACCTAAAGTATTAGTTGATATAGCACAACGCACTAACGCTGATATTAAAAATTTAGATATGCAAGCAACTGCAGCTGAAAAATTTGCTCAACGCTTTGGCGATAACAATATGAAAAAGTTTCAACAGGAATGGTCAAAAAATGCTGATACTAAAATTTTTCAAATAATGAATTTAGCTGAAGATACTCATTTATCTAAAGAAGAAAAACACAAAGAAACAGAAAAATTATTAGGGCCAGTTGGATCAACAGAAAGAAAAATTGCTGAACAAAAATATCGTAATTTATTAAAATTACAACAAACTGGATCATTACAATGACAGATGAAGTTACTTCATTAATTCTTGGAGAGCCCAAATATTCCGTTGATGATGTAAAGCGGATGGTTTATGGACAGGAAAGCTCTTTTGGTAAAGCAAATACGTCTAAACCAAATTATGCAGGTGCTTATGGGCCAATGCAAATTACATTGCCAACTTTTAATGGATTAAAAACTAAAGGCATAATACCAGCAAATTACGATATTAATAACCCTGAACATTCTAAATATGCTGCTGAAAAATTAATTGAAGATTCTTATAATCGTCATGGCGGAAATGCAGATAAAGTTTTGGCTGAATATTATGCAGGGCCAAAAGCAATTAAAGGCGATACTATAAATAAAGAATTAAAAGATTTAAAAAATCCTAAAGCTCCTAATGTTGGTCAATATATAGAACAAGCTAAATCAAAATTACAACCTGATGATGAAATTAGTAATTTAATTTTAGGAAGTACATTTAATGATACAAACATACAACAAAACAAACCAAAACCATCTGTATTAAGTCAAACAACAAGCAATCTAACAAACCCATCATTTATTGGCAAAGATATAGCAGCAAAAGTTGATGTTGCTTATGGTGGTTTATTAGGTGCAGGTAAATTTGTTGCAACGCCATTTGCAAAATTAATAGATACTTTTGGTGACGGCAGAACTGCTCAAGAAGCATTAAACCGTGTAGAAAATTACATGGATAAACCTATAGGTAAAGCATTTGGAATTACTAATGACCCAGTTTATAAAGCAGAAGCTGCAACAAAAATATTAGACACTATAGGTCAATATGCTGACAAACCTATTTCTTATATTTCTGAGCAAACAGGTTTGCCAAAAGAGGATATTTCATGGTTTGCTAATGCGGCAGGTATTAAATTAGCACCAAAAATTGGAGAAATAACAAAAACTGGCGCAAATAAAGTTAAACAAATTTCTGAAAATTTAAAACCTAAAACGCAAGCAGAACAACAATTAGAAACTCTGGGCGCAAGAAGTGTTGGTGCTGCTGAAGCTGATTTGCCTATGCGTATTAAAGAAGCTATATCAAGATCAAGTCCTGAAAAACAAGCTTTTTTTAATCAATTACCAATTGAAAAATTAACTGAACAAGATTTAAAAGCAATAGAAAATCATAATAAATTTGAAAAATTTGGAATGACACCAACTGAAGGTCAAGCATTAGAAGATGTATCAAAAATGTCAGATGAATTTAATGCAAGAAAACAAGACCCTAGATTGCAAGAAAGATTTGAAGATCGTGATCCTAAACTTATTCAAGGATTTAATACAATTAATGAAAAGGTTTCGCCTGACGTTTTTGAAACTGATCCACAAAGACTAGCTTCAATGCCTTTGGATAAAGTAAAAAAAGTTTATGATGAAAAAGAACAAGCGGTTAAAAATGCATGGAAAACAGCTAACTCTGCATCAGGAATGGCGCAAGCTCCTATAGATGTTAGTGCTTTGCGTGAAAACATTATTAATGGTTTAAGAGAAAAACAACGAACAAGATATGTTCCACCTGAACTTCAAGCAGATTTAGATGAGGCTTTAACTCAAGGATTTTTAACGCCAGAACAATATGAAAATTTTAGAACAGATACAGCTTTAATAGCTCGCACAAATTCTAACCCTATGGCAAGACAAGCAGCTGCAATTATTCGTAGCAAATTAGAAGCTGTTCCTATAAAAGATGAATTTGCACAATACAAACCATTATATGACCAAGCAAGAAAAGCAACGGCTGATTTACATGAATTTGAAAAATCGCCTGTTGTAAAGTCTGCAATTTCAGATACTAGAACAGAGCAAGAATTAGCGGCAAATATGCCTCATCCTGCTGCTAAAAACTTTATCGCAAAACACTATAGTGCAAATACGCCACAAGTTGAAATACAAAGATTAATTGATTTAATTGGCAAGGATTCGCCAGAACATCAAGCTTTAAACAAATTAAAATTAGAAGAATTTAAATTTAATTCAGGAATTGTTAATGATAAAGGCACGGTAAGCCAAGCTAGATTAAATAAACAAATTTATGAACAGCACAAAACTAATTTGGCAACAATGTTAGGGCAAGAAGCAGCTAAAGATTTACAAGATTTGGCAGATGTTGCACATTTAACTGAACCCAAAAAAGGTGTTCACTCAGTTAATACATCAAATACTGAAATTCTTGCAGAGCAAAATAGAGCAAAACAAGAAGCAAAACAAACAGCAACTAATATTGGTTCAGGAATTGCAGAAGCAAAAATAAACGCCATTGTTCCTGGAGCAGGTACAGTTGGTAGATCATTTTTAAAAGGTAGATTAGAACAAAAAGCATTACAAAAAGAACGTATTGAAAAATTACAAGAATCACAAAGAAGATTATCGCCAATAGCAGGCATTGGAACTAAACTTAAAGATATAGGTAAATAAAATGTCTGACTTTGATATTGACCCAGTTAAGATAGGCGTAATGTGGCAAAAAGTTGAGGCTATGGAAAAAGAAGTAGCTGAAATGCGTAGCGACATTAAAGAATTACTTGCGATGGCAAATAAAGGTCGTGGTGGATTCTGGGTTGGTATGATGGTTGTATCAGGATTAAGTTCAATTGTAGGATATATTACACATTTATTTGCGAGCAGGTAATGTGGAAAACGTCATTGCACAAGGTACAAAACAACTTGCATCTAGTCTAAATGAAGCTAGGGAAGCAGGAAAAAGCCTAACAAAAAGTATTGAGAATATACAGCATGACGGTGTAGAAGTAGCGCAACAAGAATTAGAAGCATTAAAGCGTAAGAAAATATTAGATGAGGCAAGAGAAAACTCATTAATTTATAAAGCAATTAGTGAATATGAATCACAAAAAGCATTAATTACTGCTGAAAACAAAGCTGAGAAACAATTTAAAGCGAAGTATGGCGAAAAAGAATGGTCTAAAGTTTTAGAACTAAAGACTGTTGTAGAAAAAGAACAAAAAGAAAATGCCACATATTATGGGCATAAATTACAAGATGTAAAACGTGTGCAGTTGTATTGTTGGTTAGCTGCATTTGTTGTGACGTGTATGCTTTATTATTGTGGCTTAGTATGAACTGGGCAAAGTATTGGTTTGTTGTCTTTATATTTGAGTTAGTCATCTGGTCATATATTTTATTTTTAGACTGGGAAATACGTCAATTAATTAAAAAAAATAAGCCTATTCGATTTAAAATAACAAGAACAGTAACTGAAGAACGCTCTAAAAAGGATATTGTTCGTGGATGATGAAATCTTTAAATTTTGGATGGTTTGGGCGATAATATGCTTAATGGTAGTTACTTTGTTAAAGGATTGATATGGATTGGTTAGCTCAAATTGCGCCTGGTATTGCAACTGCTCTTGGTGGCCCACTAGCAGGTTTAGCAGTCACAGCTATATCTAAGGCTCTTGGAGTTGATGAGAAAGACGTACAGTCTACGATTGAGTCAGGCAAATTAACTGCTGATCAATTGTCATCTATCAAACAAGCTGAAATAGAATTACAAAAACAAGCAAATGAATTAGGCTTAGACTTTGAAAAGTTAGCAACAGATGACCGCAAATCAGCTCGTGATATGCAAGTTGCTACTAAGTCTATTATTCCTGCTGTGTTAGCGATTGGTGTGACTATTGGATTCTTTGGCATACTGGTTGGTTTAATGACAGACAACGTAACGAAGTCAGATGCTTTACTTTTAATGTTGGGTTCACTCGGAACTGCTTGGACTGCTATTGTAAGTTTCTATTTTGGTAGTTCTGCATCAAGTCAAAACAAAGATGAAATGTTGCATAGGAGTATGCCAGTTGGAAAGTAATTTTGAAAAAGCATTAGGCTTTGTATTAAAGTCTGAAGGTTTATATGTAAATAACCCCGCTGATCCTGGTGGCGAGACGATGCGTGGCGTAACTCGTAATGCGTGGGCAACTTGGCTTAAACGACCTATTGTTGATGGTGAAATGGCAAAGCTAACTGTAGAAGATGTCACACCATTTTATAAAGCATTGTATTGGGATGCTGCAAACTGTGGCAAACTGCCAGGCGGTATTGATTATTTAGTGTTTGATTCTGCGGTTAATATGGGTGTAGGTCGTGCTGTGCGTCTTTTGCAACAATCATTAGGATGTGTGCCAGACGGTATGATTGGCCCTAATGTAATGAACGCATTAAACATTACGCCAGTTGACAGATTACTTACAAAATTTAATACACAAAAAGAACAGTTTTATCGTTCATTAAAAACGTTTAGTGTATTTGGTCAAGGTTGGTTAAATAGATGTAATGATGTATTGAATAACGCAAAGGAATTTACAAATGGCAACTAATTTTAAAATTGATGGCAAACACTACGAGTCTAAAAAAGGGCATTATGTAGTTGAGCGTGAGCATGAGAAAAAAGAACACAATGAACTTGTGCGTTTAGAAAAGAAGTTAGATAAACACATGAGCTTACCTGCTGACAAGGCACATCCTTCAGATCAGAAAGATGCGCCATTGCCTAACATGAGAAAGTATTAAGTCTTAACAAACTTGTGTAGTAAACCATGTTTTAACCAAGTGTTATACACATTTGTATTCCTAGAGTCAAAGTAAACCCATTTTGCATCAGCGTGAGGTGGGTTGTCGTTAGAATACTTAGAATGTCGATGAGGTGTCATTTTGGCTCTCTTTCAGGTTGATAATTTAATGGGTTATTTAAAAATTTATGTATTTCTTCATTTTTATAAAAAGTGCAGCGTATTCCCATTCTGATAGGTTGAGGAGCTTTGCCTTGTATTTGTAATTGTCTAAATTTTTCTTTTGAAAAAGGAATGTAATTTTTTAAAACACTCCAACGTGACAAACCATTTACAGGCAATTGTTTTATATCAATCTTTGAATTATTCATTTAGGTTCTCCAATACATTTATAAAGTTTAAAAGACTTAGATGGATGCCACTTATCTACAATCGTATAACCTGCTTTACGCAGTTCTCCAATACGAGTTGATAGTTTCATACCACCACCTTCTTTAAATGCGTCTAGTGGGCTTATCCAGCGTTTCTTGGCTAGTTTTACAATAATTTCGTGTTGTGTCATTTGATTCCCCTTGAAAGTTCAGTCATTAAAATTGTTATTGCACATAAAAATATAGCTACGCCAATTGCAAATCTAGTCATTTTGTAGACCCACCATATAATTGTTTTTCAAGTTCACGAATTTGTTGGCTCGTTTCTTGCATCAGTTTTTGTTGTTGATCTAACAACTTCATAACTGTTTCAAATTGGGCTTTCCAATAAGTAATTTGTTGTTCATAATTTTCCAAAATTCCACTCCTTTTCTGCTTGAATAGTTGCTAATTTTTCTCTCATTTCAAAGGACATTGACCAGAGTAAACGACCAAGTGCCTCAAAGTTTTTAAGTGATAAATACTCTTCTATTGCTTGAGCCTGTTCAATCGTTGCTGAATAAATATCTTCAGAAAAATTTTCGAACAAATTGCAATCAAATTCAGGGTCGTGGTGCAGCAATTCTTTTGCACGCTCCTCAATGATTTCACCAGCCAACTCTGCTTTTTCACCTTCAACGTCATAGGTAAGCCACGCATCAAAATTATTCATTACAAACCCCCTGTGTTGTGAATATAAATTGCTAACGGTATGCCAAACATAACTACAAACGCTATGATTG
>Ga0208253_1000449_pt1 | contig 17134 bp, 18 predicted proteins | sample CryBogCBE10Oct08_FD_184573 | JGI IMG/M metagenome (GOLD analysis project Ga0208253, IMG submission 184573) | Freshwater microbial communities from Crystal Bog, Wisconsin, USA - CBE10Oct08 (SPAdes) | ecosystem: Environmental > Aquatic > Freshwater > Lake | place: Crystal Bog, Wisconsin, USA...
AGTAGATACTTCATATGAAGGATGATCAGATATTTCTTTCCAGATTGTCATGCGGAGCTCCTATTGCTGCAATGCATACCATCTGTAGTTAAGAATATCAATAACTAAGAGGAGAGAATGATGGGTAATCTTATTCAAACATACTTTGTAGCAAACTGGAAAACGACGGCCTCCGGCCTTTTGCTGGGCCTTCTCGTTGTTCTGCATTACTTTGGCATCAACATCCCCGGCGTTGTTATTCCGTCAGACGTTGGCTCTCAGATTGCTATGGTCCTTGCGGCTATCGGCCTTATCTCGGCTAAAGACGCTTCAACAGTTGGCGTTCCGGGTAAATGAATGCCGCGTTAATATCCGCAATCGTAAGTCTCCTTGGCGGCTTCATGTCTGCGGTTGTTAACTTTTTTAACTGGCTGCACGAGCAACAGCTTGTGCAGTCGGGAATAGCTCAAGCACAATTACAGAGCCTGAAAGATCAAGCTCATGAAGCACAAATTGCCATTGCCGCTCGTGAGGCTGTTCGCTCTGATGTTGCCTCTAAGCCTGACAGCGTGCCAGTCAACGACCCTTTCATCCGAGACTAGCCACGTTTCTTTCTGCGAGGCGGCTCGTGCTATATACTATTCGAGGCACGACACGGCCCCCACTAGGGCCCAGATACGCGAGCACAATGCGGTAGGCGTGGCTCTAAAGTGTGGGTGGATTAAGAAATGACGACAGGCCTTAGTTACGACGGAACAGTATCTGGGACGACAAGCTATCTCACACAGATATCTACGATGGCTGTTGTTGACGTAACGGACCCTAATTTTATTAATATTCTTCCACAAATGATTACATTTGCTGAAAACAGGATCTACCGCGACGTAGACTTTCTTTTCACATCTATTGCAACAACGGCATATTCTTTAACTGTTGGAACTCGTGACATTATTGTCCCTGCCGGGACATTTGTTGTTCCTGAGCAAATTAACGTATTGACGCCGGTTGGCGTGACAAATCCAGATGCTGCAACCAGAAACCCACTCCTACCAACAACCAAGGAGTTTCTGGATGCGGTTTACGGTAGCTATCTTTACCCCGGTCTTCCTAAATATTTTTGTCCATTTGACGATTATCACTTCATAGTTGGACCATATCCAGATCAAAGTTATACAGTTGAGATTATTGGCACATATCGCCCAGACAGCATGTCTGCGACCAACCTTACGACCTTTATCAGTCTTTACCTGCCAGATTTATTTATTATGGCAAGCATGATCTACATTGCTGCATATCAGCGTAACTTCTCGAGCGCGATGGGCAATGATCCACAAATGCCTGTGACCTATGAGACACAGTATCAAGCGTTATTGAAATCCGCTCTTAGTGAAGAGGAACGTAAAAAATTTCAGGCCGCTGCGTGGTCTTCACAAGGACCGGCTCCAATTGCTACACCAACTCGCGGTTAATATTATGCAAGATAAAAAATGCCGATTGTGTGAAGAAATTAAACCTATTGAAGGGTTTTCTAAAAAAACGTCTTCAAAAGATGGTCATATGAATATTTGTAAATTATGTGATTCAAAAAAATCTAGTAAATGGCATTTTGAAAATCCAGAAAAGTCTAAAATACGCGGAGCAAGATATAGAAGTAATAACAAAGAATATATTTTACAAAGAGATCGAGACAAATATTATAGCGATAAAGAAATTATTTTAAAGAAAAGAAAAGAATATTATGAAAACAATAAATATTTTGTAATTAAAAAAGTTTTAAATTATCAAAAAGAAAATAGGGAAGTTAACCGACGTGCACAAAGGAAACATTATACAAATAATAAAATTCAGTATATGTCTCGTTCAGCATACCGCCGAGCATCAAAGCTTCAGGCCACACCTATATGGTTAAATGAAATACATAAAATGCAAATTCAATGGTTTTATTCAGCATCTAAAATGATGACAGAGACTTCTGGCGTTAAGCATCACGTTGACCATATCCATCCACTACAAGGCGATGGTTTTTCAGGTCTTCATGTTCCTTGGAATTTGCGCGTGATTAAAGCTGAAGAAAACATTTCCAAAAACAACAAGCTCCCACAAGAGCTAAAAAACTTAGCGTGGGAGATTGAATATGCCGCATAGCACGCTCAAGCTTCAGCCGGGGGTCGATCAGAATAGAACGCTTGCCCTTAACGAGGCGGCGATATCAAACACGCAGCTCGTTCGTTTCATACCAGACAAGCAAGGTCTTGGGCTTGTTCAAAAGCTTGGCGGTTGGGTAAAGTATTTTAATTCAAGTATTACAACTATTGTTAGAGCTATGTGGGCGTGGGAAGATACTAACGCCATAACATATTTAGCTCTTGGATGTGAAGGCAACGCCATAAACGGCAATGGCCTTTCAGTGATATATAACGGCTCTAAACAAGTAATTACACCACAATTCAGCGCGCTCACTGCAGGAATTGCGACAACTGCAGCGAGTTCCAATACGCCTTTTTATTATTCTATTGTTTCACCCAATGGCGCAATTACTTCAGGAACCACTGCAACGGTTACATTTACTGGATACCATTATTTCAAAGTAGGTGATTATATTTACATATCTGGCAACTCTGTAACTAATTATAATGGCACGCAAATTGTAACCGGAGTAACATACAATACAGTATCCTTTACTATTGCTTCTGGAACTGCAAATGGCTCTGGAGGAACAATAACATATGCATCAGGCATACAAACTAATGCCGGTTCTGCAGATGTTTATGTTACTATTCCAAATTCAAATTTAAATAATTATAGTTCTGTCTATTTTAAAACACCGATGAGCGTTGGTGGTATTGTTATATTTGGGCTTTATCAGGCAACATATGTAAGTATTAATCAATTTAAAATAACCGTTACAGATGTCCTTGGAAATTTAAAACCTGCTACGTCAACAGTTTCAACTACGCCGGGATTGGGAGCAATGCCGGTGTTTTATTTTACAAATACTCAAGCATTAGTTTATGTGTATTTACCAAATCACGGATATCAGGTTGGGGATACTTTTTCTATTATTGATCCTATTCAATCTGGAACTGTTTATCTTTCTGGAAATTATACGGTTCTTGGATTAGGTAGCGATCAAGCTGGAACTAATTCAACTAATTATTTTAGTATTGGAGCCAACAGCACAGCTACACAGGTTAGTCCATCATCATTTACTGGAGATGGAACATATGCATCTGTTACGTTTCAATTAGGATATGGCGTAAATATTGGGGACACAATAACAATATCAAATTGTCCCGTTGCTGGATATAATAATACTGTTGGAGCTATCGTTGTAGACGTTTCATCTACATCCACATCAACAACTGTTAAATATGCAAATACAACAACAACCCCGGTATCTTCTTTATTAACTGGGTGTTTCCTTTTTAATGCAACAACACTTTCTAATGGCGGGTTTTCTGACATCATTATTTATCGATCTCCCGCCCCACTACCAACAGGAACAGGATACGGCGTTGGTGGTTATGGTGTTGGCGGATATGGCAACGGTGTTGTCCCTCCTAATCCATATTCTGCAACAACAGCAGCCACTGGAACTACCACTGTTGCAACAATAACCTATAATTCTACCAACCTATTTAATGTTGGTGATACAGTTACAGTCTCAGGCGTAACGCCACTTGGATACAACGGCACTTACACAGTAACAGCTGTTCCAGCAACAAATCAGATAAGTTTTGCCAATACAACAACTGGGCCTCAGACAGTTGCAGGAACGGTTACAAACAATACACAGTTAGGACTTCCGTTAACCGTAACAGATTGGACATTAGATAACTGGGGATCTTATCTCATATCCTGTCCAGTTGGTGGCGGCATATATGAGTGGAGTCCTAACTCTGGCTCAAGCCTTTCATCAATTATACCTCAAGCTCCTCCAGTAAATGACGGCATATTTGTAGCAATGCCGCAGCGTCAGATTATTGCTTGGGGTAGCACATTTACGGGCATTCAAGATCCACTTCTTGTTAGGTGGTCTGACGTTAATAACTATTCCTCTTGGATAGCTCTTATTACTAATCAGGCAGGCTCTTATCGCCTTCCACGCGGGTCTAGAATTGTTGGTGGTATTCAAGGCCCACAGCAGGGTTTGATATGGACAGACTTAGCCGTATGGGCAATGCAGTATTCTGGTCCTCCATATGTCTATCAGTTCAACGAGCTTGGAACAGGGTGTGGTCTTATTGCTCAAAAGGCAGCGGCATCAATGAATGGCGCTGTATATTGGATGGGTCAAAGCCAATTCTTTATGCTTGGATCTAATGGCGTTGAAATAATTCCCTGTCCAATATGGGACGTTATATTCCAAGACTTAGATACAAGCAACTTAAACAAAATCCGTATTGCGCCTAATTCTCGGTTTGGCGAAATCATGTGGTTTTACCCAACCATCAGCAATGGTGGAGAGGTTAATGCATACGTCAAATATAATGTTGTTATGCGTCAATGGGATTTTGGAACGCTATCCAGAACAGCTTGGATAAATCAGTCCGTTCTTGGTCCACCTATTGGCGCTGGCATAGATGATCAGGGAACATATTACATTTATCAGCACGAAATCGGTCAAAATGCTGATGGTAATGTTATGAACTCCAGCTTCCAGACTGGTTATTTCGTAATTGCTGATGGTGAATATAAAGTATTCGTAGACCAAGTTTGGCCTGACATGAAATGGGGATTATATGGCGGAGCTCAAACAGCTCACGTCAATCTAACATTCTATGTAACAGATTATCCCGGAGACACGCCAAGAACTTATGGGCCGTATAATATTTCAATTGATACGGAATATATTACGCCAAGGTTCCGCGGCAGGTTAATGTCAATAAAAATTGAAAGTGATCCTGCAGAAATAAATACTTTCTGGCGTCTAGGCGCTATGCGTTATCGTTTTGAGCAGGATGGAAAATTCTAATGGCTACCTTAGACGATATTCTCACTACACAGAAAAATGGTGTTGTAGCCATTAACAACTTGTCTGAATCTCTTAATAGCCTTTATGCGGCATACGTTTCATCAATTGGAAATAAAACATCAACCTCAATATCTTCTGCAACTACTGTTGTTACTGGAACGTCTAGGCTTGTAAGTCTTAATGTTACAACTGCAGGTTCGGCTGGAACAATTTATGATTCATTATCTGCAACAGTAACAAATGCTACAGGAACAGGAACCGCGGCAACCCTTACATATAACGGATATGGTGTATTTGCTATTGGAGATCTAATCACTGTCGTTGGTATGAATCCCGCCGGTTATAACACAACAAATGCAACTGTAACGGCTATAACAAATACAACTGTTACTTATGCAAATGCGACGTCGTCAGCGTTTGTAAGTGGTGGAACTTTATTAAACTCTACTTCCTCTCGTATTGTTGCTGCTATACCTGCTACTATCGGAAATTGGCCGATAGGAAGCTATTTCAAAAAAGGTATAACTGTTCTTCCCGGTGCCAGTCAGGTTGTAACCGTTAATTATTACACAAGCTGAGGATAGTCATGCCGCTCGCTAAGGGAAAATCACAAAAAACTATTTCTTCTAATATCGAAGAAATGGTCCACGCTGGTCATCCCCGGCAACAAGCGGTAGCCGCGGCTCTCCAGACTGCACGTCAGTCGCGTGCAGAAGGCGGAGAAACGAATGAAAAAATTCATGTTGGCCCTATACATAGTAATGTGGCCGGTCGCACAGATCATTTGCCTATTAATGTTCCTTCTGGTGCTTATGTCATACCAGCCGACATAATCTCAGCTATGGGCGAAGGCAACACAATGGCCGGTTTCCAAATTGCTAATGATGTTTTTGGAATCCAACCTTCTGTTTCTTTACTTGATGACGATGACGCTGTTGGTAAGCCAGTGGAGATCGTAGCAGCTGGTGGAGAATATGTTATCTCTCCATTTAATGTTGCTCGCATCGGTGTTCGCGCTAGTGGCAATAGTTTAGATAATGGCCACAAACTCTTAGATGAGTTTGTCAAAGAATATCGCGCAAAGACCGTTCAAACATTGAAAAAACTACCGGGACCAAAGAAGGACTGAGGGGGACTTCTATGAGTGATGACGTAAAGGTGAGGGTTGGGACGCCAGAGGATTTAGATGGTATAATGGACCTTGCCGTTAATGTAGCCAAGGAGAATGGCGTATTTGCTCCTGACATACATAAGGTTTTGAGTGAGGTTTGGCCGTCACTGCACCAGCACTTTGGCATTGTCGGAGTGATCGGCAATATCGGTAACCCACTTGAGGGGTTCGTGCTACTCAGGATTGGCCAACAGTGGTATAATAATAATAACATCTTGGAAGAACGGGTAGTTTTCGTCGATAAAAAGTTCCGTAGTGCAAAAGGCGGTCGGGCCAGAAAACTATGCGAGTTTTCCAAAAAGGCGGCAGATGAATTGGGATTGCCGCTCATTATAGGAATAATGTCCCACAGTCGGACAGAAGGTAAAATGAGGCTTTATAGGCGAATGTTTGGTCCAGAGGCCGGTTGTTTCTTCCTTTACGGTGCGACGACTGGCAATTGGAATACAAATGATGGGTTGCCTCAAAGTTAATTGGAGAAGTTGAATGTGCGGCGGCAAAGGTTCACAATCAGGCGGCGGAACAGGGGCCCTCGGATGGGGTGGTTTAGCGCCCGCACAGCAGCAAACGACACAAGCCTCCCCGCAGGCCCTTGGCTGGTATAATCAGGCTATGAACCTTGGCCAGCAGGCCGTCAGTAATCCTTACCAGCAATTCGGAACGACGCCACAAGACTTTGTCGCCCAGCTAAATGCGCAACAGCAGGCCGCGCAGCAGGGTATACAGCAACAGGCCGCTGCAACTCAGCCGTTTGCTGAAATGGGCGCTGGATTGCAGGCTGCATCAGGATTGGGCAACGCCGCTCAAATGGCCGGCGCATATATGAACCCATTTATGCAGCAGGTTGTCTCTCCCGTTCAGCAGGCGCTACAGCAGCAGCAAGGGCAACAGCTTGCGCAGCAACAGGCCGATGCTATTAGCGGCGGCGCATTTGGCGGCGAGCGTGCTGGTTTGCAACGCGCAACCCTTCAGGGTCAGCAAGAGCTTGCTATGGGTCAGGCCCTTAGCCCCCTATATCAGACGGGATATGGTCAAGCTCTAGGCGCAGCTCAAACAGATCTTCAGCGCCAGTTAGCAGCTGGACAGGGCCTGTCTCAAGCAGGATTGGCCGCACAACAGGCTTCCCTTGGCGCGGGAACACTTGGCCAGCAGACGCAGCAGGCGGGAATTAACGCTCTCTACAATCAGTTTCAGCAGCAGCAAATGTGGCCATACATGCAGGCGCAGTTTCTTGGCGGACTTGCTGGATCACTTGGACCCCTTACTGGCACTCAGACATATCAGGCGCAGGCGTCTAACCCATTTGGTATGCTTCTCGCCCGTGGTGGCGCTGCCAAGTCACGCATGGGTGGCGCAGTAAGGGGCGGCGGTGACTACTACAAGGGTGGTGTGGTCCCGCAGGGATACGCCACTAAGGGCGGCGTCCCCATTGGTGACGTTTCCTATGGTGACGACCACGACCTCGCAAGCGCATTGGACTCACAAGAGGCAATGTATCAAAACGCTCCGACACCTGAAGACATACCTGCAAGTCAAATTCAAACGGGTAAGCCCCTTGAAGCCAAACTTGGTAGTGTTGGTCAAGGCAAACAACAGGCAAGTCTGTCTGATATCATCAAGGCTGGCAAAGATGCCCTTGGTCTTGGTTCAGATATATATGGTATGGGAAAAAGTGCTTACGGCGGGCTAGGCGCTGCGGCTGATAGTTTGTTTGGTCCCGCAACAGTAACTGGCGGAGCGGGCTCTTTAGCTGTCCCGACATATGGGGCAGGATTAGGCGCTCAAATTGGGTCCGGCCTTTCTGGTATTGGATCAGCACTTGGTGATATTGGAAGTGCTGCTTTAGCCTTTCTTCCTTTTGGATTTGAACGAGGCGGCGCTGTTCCTCGTCACGGCTACAATGGCGAAAATGGTTCTTCTGTTCCAGTATCTGAAGAAGACGACGGCTTTGAGCCTGCAGTTGAGCGCACATTAAAGTTTGAGGGTGGATTAAATCCGCGCGACACGACTGGCCTGCCTTCAATGCGCGGCATTAGCCAAGCAGCTCACCCCAATATTGACGTAACTAAATTAACCCCTGAACAGACAAAAGACATTTATCGCAAAGAATATTGGCAGGGAATTAATGCATCTAACTTGCCGCCTGAAATTAGAGAAATGGCCTACGACACTGCAGTCATGGCTGGTCCGGGTAGAGCCAAACAATTGCTTGCTCAGTCTGAAAATGACCCTGAAAAGTTTATGTCGGCGCGGCGTGACTTTTTAAATAGTCTTGTTGAGCGCAACCCCGAAAAATACGGAAAATACGCAAAGGCTTGGGAAAACAGAAACCGCGCACTAGAGGGCGGCGACACTGCTGGCGGTGGACTTGCTGGTGCTGAGAAGGCTCTTCTCTCAAGCCGGTCGGAAATACCTTTAGGCGATCCGCGACGTAGCTATTTAGGTCTGGACCAATCCGAAAAGGCTGCGCCAGAAGAAGAGGGGTTGGGCGGAATATTTAAAGAAGAGCACGTCGTCCCAGCTCTAATGGGTCTTGGTTCTGCAATTTCTGGTATGGTCGGCGCTAAGACAACGTCACCCGGCGCGGCCATTGCTTCTGGCCTTGGTCAGGGGCTTGCTGGTGGCGCTAAGTCTTATATGGATATGCGCAAAGACCAGCTTGCTAGAGAAATAGAGAAATCAAAAATGTCCCTTCAAGAAAGAGGGGTAAATGTCGAAGAATTAAATGCTCTACTCAAGCAAAGCGAATTTGCGCAAAAACAAAAAAGCATAAAAAATACTGCTGATATATTGGCAGGTAGAAAGCCCTCTTATCCAGAGGAGCCAACAACTACGACACCAAAAGACACAGCTCCATCTGCACAACCTCCTCAATCAAAGGAACAGAAGACTGAATCTATTCGGCTTGCTGAGAGGGCAGAAGCTGAGGCAGAACAATATAGACAAATGGCAAGAGCCGCAACGACCCAAGAAGAACAAAGAGATTTCTTGTCGAAGGCAAATGCTTCAGACGCAAGAGCTGAAAATTTAAGGATGCAATCTCCTGAGAATTTAGAATTGAAGGCTGGCGCAGAACTTAGAGCTAAACAGTATCAAGCAATTGAGCAAAGCATTGCCGACGACGTTAGAGCCGCTCAACCTGCAATTGATAGATTAGAACTAACTAATAGCCTCCTTGATGACAAAGGCGTCTACACTGGTCCTCTTGGAGAAAGGTTCTTGCAAGTCAAGCAAACGCTTGATGCCTTGGGATATCCGGGACTCAAAGAAGGCGTTTCAAATACAGAGTTCTTTAGGTCTATGGCTAATAAAATGGTTACAGATGCCACCAACGGCAGTCTTGGCGCTGGAATATCTAATGCCGACGTCAATTTTCTTAGACAAGTTCAGGCAAATATGGGGACTTCTAAAGAGGGTAATAGAAAGATTATTGATCTTGCAATTAGGTTGCAAAAAAGAAAACAAGAGGTCGCACAATTCCAATCGGAATATGGAAATGTTGATAAGAAATTCAGTGTTGCTTTAGACAAGTGGGCAAAAGAACATCCAATGTTCTCAGAAAAAGATTTGCCTCCAAAGAGCGAAGCTAGACCAAGCTCTGATGCAACATTAAAGGCTTTGAAAGAAAAATATCCTCAATATTCTGAAGACGAACTTCGGGCTCAGTATGAATTGCTGAAAAAGGGTAGAAAATAATGGATAACCAGCCCTCGCTTGAAGAGCTCGAAGCTGTCTTTGGGGCGCCTAAAAAAGAAGCCACTGAACTATCTAAGGGACAGCCAACCTTAGAAGAATTACATGCGGCGTTTGGAGAACCTTCTAAGGGAGGTGAACTTAGCGACATTGTTGAACCTATTTCTTCATTTGGCGCGGGCATGGCAAAAGGCGTTGCCGGTTTAGCAAATCTGCCTGCTGTAGCACAGCGTGGATTATTACATTTAGCGGAAAAGGGATATTTGCCAAAGCCAGAACATCCAATAATGATCCCTACTGTTGAAGAAGTAACCGACATCCCGGCATTAAAACAAAAGCCAGAATCAACTCTTGGTGAATATGCGCAAACGATAGGTGAATTTACCCCCGGGGGTGGTGGCGTAGTCCGCCCTATTATTACGGGCGTAACATCAGAAGCTGCCGGACAGGCAACAAAGGGAACTGCAGCAGAGCCTTATGCGCGTGTTGCTGGGGCTCTCATTGGTGGTGGGGCATCAGGCCTTCCCGATTATTTAACCGGGCCTCGTGGCGCTCGCGCTATGGTTACTCGCGCCACTGAAGGCGCTACCCCTGAACAGATAAATCATGCAGAAAGACTTTTTAATGAGGCCAGAGAAAGAGGCATTGATATAACAAGGGCGGAGGCATTAGATTCAGTTACACAGGGCGCGACATCCCTTACAGACATTTTGCGCGTCCTTGAGGGGCAAGGAGAGCTCCGTCAATTTTTTGCTCCTAGAGCTGGACAAGTTGAAACCGCCGCGAGGCGTGAATTTGAAAATGTTGCTCCTGAGTTGGAGCGCCCTGAACTTATAGGTCCGCGTGCTGGTGAAGCGGCAAGGGGAGAGATAGTTGGGGCACACGCGGCCCGTTCAGAAAGGACGGGACCATTTTACCGTCAGGCTGCAGAACAAAATGTCGCGCACGAAGACGTTTCCAATGCAATAAATAGATTGGACCAACTCGTTACGAGCGACCCGACTGGCGCGACACACGGGCCATTAAATGAACTAAGAAGAAGGCTCGTCGCCACTCCAGCGAGAGCTGGAACGCCATCGACGCGCATACCTGTTGTAGATCCTCGGACTGGAAATATTATTAGATACGATCGAACTGCTGCAATACCCCCAACCCCAGAAAGATATGTCACAGACATTGAATCTTTAGACAGAATCCGTAAGGAATTTAGAGACAGAAGTGAACTCCCAGCATTTGCTGAAAGGGCAATTGATAAGGAGACGTCATCAAAAATAAACAGCCTTATGGATGAACTGAATGAAGCAGCTGTTCAAAGAAGCGCGAACTTACGTCTTGCGCGTCGTGCGCATCAGGAAGCGACGAGAGACATTGTTGAGCCACTAGAAGCCGGCCCCGCCGGCAAGATTGCAAAGGAAGGCATCACGACGGAAGAGGCGCAGGGTGCATTGTTTCCAACAAATCCCCTTCCGGGCAGTGAAGAATCTCTCTCTAGAACAATACAGGCACTTGAGGGGCAGGAGCCTAATGTGGCTCGCGACCTAATCAGATCTCATTTAGAGAGAACATTTAACGAAGCCATTCAGGCAACTCAAGCTGGTGCTTCTCAGTGGGGCGGCGCTAAATTTGCTTCTGTAATTGCTGGAAACCCACAACAGAGGACAAATTTATTAACTGCAATTAATTCCCTTCCCAATGGACCACAAATCCTTCCGGGCGTTGAGAGACTTTTAGATATTCTTGAAGCTACTGGTAGAAGGCAAGCGATAGGGTCTAAGACGGCATTTAATACGCCTCTTATCGAAAGACTAAAGTCTGGCATACCCGCAGACAAGGCAAAAATATTTTCTTCTTTCGGTAAGTGGCTTGATGATATTTCCGTCGGTCGTAATACGGAAGAACTTTCCCGTCTTTTAACTGACCCAGCTGCAGCAAGAGACTTTAGGGCGCTCGCTCAAGGAAACGACAGGTCATTTATTAGGGGCATAACCGGCCTCACGGCTAGGACTTCCAGATATGCCGCAGAGGCTGCGGCAAGAGAAGGACAATTTGGTCTTGAATACGATAACCGACCAACACGCGCCACAGGTGGCAAGGTGAGCCGTGGCTTTACAGTCCAAGGCCTAATTAGCGCCGTAGAGGCTGCTAAAAAACGAAACCAGCAGACAACAGAAAAGATACTGGGCGAACCAGACGAACATGTCGTCCATGCTCTTAAAATAGCAAACGATCACATTTAAGAGGATAAGATGGCCAATAACCCGACAACAAATAAGCAGTTTAACCGTCCTGATTATAACGATCAGAATTGGAACACGCCGCTTAATAATGACTTTACGATTATTGACCAGTGCTTAGGTTCTACTATTCAGCCGTCGAATGTTTCCAATGTTTATACCGTTGGCAGCACAGACATCCAGAACATGCGTATTAATTTAACGGGAACATTAACAGCAAACGCGACTGTTACCGTCCCTGCCACATATGGTGGATTTTGGATTGTTTCAAATAATACAACCGGCGCTTACACTCTCAATATGAGAACGACAACCGGATCTAATCTTGTTCAGATCCAGCAAGGTTACTCGACAATTGTGTATAGCAATGGCGTTGATTGTTTTGAGGCTGTTTCTCAAAAGTTTAATGTCACTGGCGGAACAGTTAGCGGCAATCTAACTGTTACTGGCGGATTAAATGTTAATGGTAGCGCAATGTATTTTAATGCTGGTAGTGGTCAGCTTTATGTTGCTGGAACAATATACGCCACTGGCAACATCACGGCGTTCTCTGACGAGCGTCTAAAGAGCAATATATCAAATATTGATAATGCTCTTGAGCTTGTTAAGCAGCTGCGTGGTGTTCGCTTTGAAGATAAAGATGGAGAAAAATATGTCGGCGTTATTGCTCAGGAAGTTAAGCCAATTGTTCCTGAAGTTGTAATTGAACACCAAGACAGTGGGTATTACAGCGTTGCATATCAAAATCTTGTTGGCGTTTTAATTAACGCCGTTAAAGAGCTATCAGAGAAAGTCGAGAGACTGGAGAATAAATAATGACGCTACCATCTAGCGGCGCATTAGTATTAGGATCTGCTGGCGGCGGCAACTCCATTAATAGTGAGTTTGGATACGGCAATGATATGGCGTCGTATCTTGGTGTCTATTACGGTAAAGGCGGCGTAGAATATAGGTTTCCGCTTCCGGGTAATTATCTTGATATGAATAGCTTTTACGGAACCTATAAAATCACAGGTGGTGGCGTTACATTATATAGCAGTCAGAATTATGTTGTCCCTGTTTATAATACAATTACAATTACAACCTATGGAGATCAGGGAGGGCAGGCTGGCCAATACGGCATCAACGGCTGCACAGGAAATACTCCTACAGCATCTCATGATGGATATGTTAGTGGCGTTACAACAAGCTTTGGTGGTTATGTTACTTCTGGATGGGGATCTGGAGGTAGTGGTAATCAAGCTGTAGGCTCATATGGTCCTGTTTATACGCAATCATTTACTAATCCTCTTCAAGGAGGCTCTGGACCTACATCTGGTAATACTATTTATGCTTCTGTTGGACCGGGGGGTGCCGGCGGAGGTGGCGGTCCAAATGCTGTCTTATATTATGGTTATTGCGTTGGAGCCGGAAATGGTGCGACTGGAGCTCAAGGCGGAGCCGGAAGAATAGTTATATCTTGGTCATGATGCACCCAGACCACTTTAACTTTATAATATTAATGATGAAGGCGTTTCTTATCGCCTCCATCTGTATTTACGCTTTCAAGCTTGGCCGTATTGCTTACGAAATCTCATATTCAAGCCTTTACTAATTTCTCTAATGTCGTTCGCGCAGGATAGTAGCAAATCTTGTAGTGCTCCTTGCAGTATGAGCACTTGTCTGCTCTCTTGCCGCAGTATTTAGTTGTCTCGTAATTGCCTTCCTCCACGATATATCGACATGAATAATATTTGAGATCAGACATTGGTATGTTTTCTTTGCTAGGCTTTTTAGCATCCAACATACGCTGCTGCTTTTCTTTCAAAACCTTTTGTTTTTCTTGGGCTTTTTTTTCTTTTCTATTAACATTTTTCTTATTTTCTTCATGAGAACTTAGTATATGGCCTTGTCGGCGCATTCTGTAAACAGCGCCAATTACGGAATTTCTGGTTATGCCAAGCTCTTCTCCTATTTCAGAGCCTGTCTTATTTTGTTGCCAGAGCTCAATTATGCGAGCTTTCATTTCATTGGTTATTTTAATGAATCGGCTAACGTATTGCTCTTCCATATCAATCTCCATCAAGGTTGTCTTATATCAATATTGGCGTATCATACTAGGCTGGCCAAACACAGGAGGCCGCTATGGTTGTAGCGTTCGATCTGACCATTTGCTTTATAAGCCTATTTCTGGGCGGATATCTACCATTATTTTTAACTGGTGGCATGAAACGGGATTTAAAGCCCGCTCCTATCACGGTCAATAGGCGTCGTAAGAAGCCGTGAGCGACCCCCACCAAGGCCCCCTAATCACGAGGAAGGAGGCCAAGGAACGGGGATTAAAGAGATACTTCGAGGGCAACTGTTGCTCTAGGGGACACCTTGCAGAGAGACGGGTAGCAAACCGTGAGTGTGTCGAGTGCCGAAAGCTAAATAGGAATAATGCCTATCCAAGGAACAAGGAAAAGTTAAATTCAAAAGCTAGAGAAAGTTATAAGGAAAACAGAGAATATTATTTGAAGAAAGCCAAGAAGTGGCGCGAGGAGAACCCGGAACGCAAAAAGAAATATGCCGAGGGGTGGGAGAAAAAGAACAAGCATAAGCGCAAAATGTATAAGCAAAACCGCCGCGCTGCGGAGGCAAAGGCGGAGGGTGATTTTAAGTCAGAGGACATACTTAGAATATTCGATATGCAGAGGGGACGGTGCGGTATATGCTCAAAAAAAAGGGATCTTTCAGAAATGCATGTCGATCACATAGAGCCAATCAGCAAAGGCGGCTCCAACTGGCCCAGAAACCTTCAGCTGCTATGCAAGAAATGTAACTTGAGTAAATCGGCCAAAGATCAAATGGACTTTATGAGAGAACTTGGAAGGCTGCTATGAGCGAATATGATGATGACGACATTCCAGAAATTGAGACATCAGATCTAGATGACTTTCCTTTAGACGCCGTGGCGGCAAGGGTCGTTAGCTTTACCAAGCTGCTGGCGCTCGTCGACCACATTAAGAACGAAGAGGCGCAAAAGGAAGCTATCATGATGCTAAAGGCTGTTAGGCGGTCGTTTAAGACGATTCCGACGGCTGACGAGGTTACGCCGATAAAGTCATAGTCTGACTATGTATTTTTTATGCTTTGTAAGCTTCGTGCGTCATATTTGGTTCGTATGTAGGCTTCGTGATCCATATTTAGACGTATGTGAAATTCGACATAATTCTCAATTATGAGGGTTTTGTAATATTTACTGCTCAGTAAAATTTTTACCTTTTTTCATGCGGAAACTACTATATTTACCGTTCGGTAAAATCTGCCAAAAATTTTCACACGGGCCTTTGTAATCATCAGGCCAGATGAAATATGATTGCCAATATTCGCAGGGTTTCGTGCCACTATCTTTGTGTCGGTAACATTCGTTCGACTTTGGGCAATCGGTCACAGCACACATCGAGATGTCAGGCATTTTCTAATACCTTACGGGCTTGGCGTAGGTCGCCACATGATACAACTTGCATCAAAGGATAGTCGTCTGATGCAGCATTATGTCCGGCTTCTATTGCTGTCTCTCCTAGCGCGAACGGCTTTAACGCTGCCTCTAGTTCAGCGATGCGGGCGACATTGTCCTTTATTGTTTCGAGTGCCTCGCGGGTGCGGTTTTTCCAATAATCTATTTCCGCGTCCTTCGCCTTTAATGCGTCGGCGGCTCCATTTACTGGATAGTAAATACTATCACGCACTTTGTGTGAGGCTTGTGATATTTCGCGCTGACGCTTCACAAGGTTAAGGTTGTCAGACATTACCCTCTCCTAACGGAATTTGCGCACCTATTGCGAATTGTGGCCACAAACCCAGATGTGTATCTGCATCGACAACAAATACATCGATGGTTGTCCGTTGGGCGGCGGTCACTCATTCCTTCTCTCCCAATACCTTACGGGCTCGGCGACAGGCAGCGAGAGGCACAAATATTTGATCATTATCTTGAACACCAAGAATAAGTTCGTATTCATCGGCCACCTCAGCAAACGGCTTTAACGCTGCCTCTAGTTCAGCAATGCGAGATTTCATGTCAAATGTGGTCGCTTCAATATTGAAGAAATCATTATTCGCTATCATTAATAGTTCTTTCAATTCCTCAATCCGCTCATTAGCTTTTTCTATGTCAGCCAAATATTCCAAAGCCAGTTCCTTTTGCTGCTCCCATAGTTCAGTCGCACACTTTAGTTCGCGCTGTAAAAGCTCAATAGCGTCGGCGGCTTCATTACAAGAACTCTCAGGCCAATCTGTATCGCAACAACATTCGCTGGCTGACTTAGCGGCACAAATGCAGTTTAACTTTTTGCCGCGCAATCGCTTTACAAGGTCATCACTCATTCATTCTCTCCCAATACCTTACGGGCGGCGTCTATCGCGCGATTAAATACATTTGGCTGCTTTCCAACTACTTCATAAACGCCTTTTTCCCAATCATCTTGCGTGTCAATCATCAGCTTTAACGCTGCCTCTAGTTCAGCGATGTGGGTGTCTGCCTTTTCAATATATCCCTTTGCCCACTCGTCAACGCGTTCTATCTCTTTTTCCAATTCAGCGATACGGGCGTCAGTTTTCTCAATAAACCACTTTGCCCATTCGTCATTTTTATCAATCGAAGCCTCTAGTTCAGCTATGCGTTCGTCTCTTTGCTTTACCATCACACGATACGCTCCGATAATGCCTTCCAACTCCTCGATCCGTTCAGCCGCCTCTTCAAACATTTTCTGGCCCGTTGTGACATGGGCTAGGCGCAGCTTTTCAATCAATGAAAGATGAGTGGTCATTCTCCCTTCCCCAAATCTGATCTTTCCTCAAGATGATGCAAAATATCCTCGCCCTCTCTAATCAAACTGTCAGGTATCTCTGTCGTCATTGTCAGTTCATTGCGTCTTGCTTCCGGCGAACTGCCGTATTTAAACAATTTCTCCATCCATCCCTCTAAGAACGCAATACGTCTCGACATTTGTTTGCGTTTCCATAGAAAAGTGTCACACTCAAATTTCATTTGATGTTCTAGTTCAGCAATGCGTTTTGCTTGCGCCTCTAATGCGTCGGCGGCTTCTTTGCTGTCGC
>Ga0208253_1000451_pt1 | contig 17100 bp, 16 predicted proteins | sample CryBogCBE10Oct08_FD_184573 | JGI IMG/M metagenome (GOLD analysis project Ga0208253, IMG submission 184573) | Freshwater microbial communities from Crystal Bog, Wisconsin, USA - CBE10Oct08 (SPAdes) | ecosystem: Environmental > Aquatic > Freshwater > Lake | place: Crystal Bog, Wisconsin, USA...
GGCTCCATTCCTGAGCCTAACTTTGGCAACGAGTCCGGTAGTTAGATACTCTTCGACCCTCGTACACACGGGGCTGTGGCGCAGCTGGTAGCGCACCTGCATGGCATGCAGGGGGTCAGGGGTTCAAGTCCCCTCAGCTCCACTCTATGAACAGATATCGCGACTCCGGCTTCCAGATCCCAGAGGCCTGGACCAATGTCAATATGGGCGATCAATCCGGTAAGAAATTTCTCATTACTGGCGGAACAAGTGGGCTAGGTCTTGCCGCTGCAACCGCACTGACTGCTAAAGGTGGCGAGGTCACAATCACGGCCCGAGATGCCAAGAAAGGTGCTCGAGCACAGGAGAGTTCTGGCGCAGCGCATCTGATTGAACTTGATCTCGCAAACTTGGCATCGATTCGCGAATGCGCAGCATCGATCACGACGGAATTCGATGTCGTGATTTTGAATGCCGGAGTCATGGCAATTCCTTATCGACTCACAGCAGATGGCTTTGAGATGCAACTTGGCACCAATCATCTCGGTCACTTCGCATTTGCCGGGCTCATCAAGAATCAGATTAAAGATCGCCTGATCTCGGTTGCATCACAAGCACATCGCCTCGGAACTTTTGGCGACCACAGCAAGGATGAGATCCGCACTCGTGCTCTCGGTAAAGGTAAGTACTCACCATGGTCGGCCTATGGTGATAGCAAGCTTGCGAATTTGCTCTTTGTAAATGAGATTGAGCGACGACGCCTCCGGGAAAAATGGCACTTCATCTCAATTGCAGCTCACCCAGGCTGGGCAAATACCAATCTCCAAAAGGTTGGCCCCATGATGGCGGGTAGAAGTTTGCAAGCGAAGGCGATGATCGCAACGAGCGCACTTCTTGCCCAGACCCCACTCGAAGGTGCATACCCCATTCTCGCTGCTGCGACCTATCCCAATATTCTCGGCGCTTCCTATCTTGGGCCGCGTGGCCTCGGCGAAATGCGAGGAACGCCAAAGTTCACGCATGGAAAAGCTCTCGCCTATGATCAGACCCTTGCAAAAAATCTTTGGGAGGTGAGCGAAGAGCTCACCGGCGTAACGTGGGAGAAGTGATTTCTGTGGAGAGAGGTGTGCGCCATGGCTGAGCACGAGGCATACGACATCCACGGCGTCGAAGCGAAGTGGCTTCCGATCTGGGACACACTCGAACCATTTAAATCTGGACGAGCAGATGATTCCAGACCGAAGCGCTATGTATTAGATATGTTCCCGTATCCATCTGGTGATCTTCATATGGGTCACGCAGAGGCATACGCGATGGGCGATGTTATCGCTCGCTACTGGGTGCAAAAGGGATTCAATGTTATGCACCCGATTGGGTGGGATTCATTCGGTCTTCCTGCGGAGAATGCTGCGATCAAGCGTGGCTCAGATCCACGTGATTGGACCTACGAAAATATTGCAGTACAGAAGGCCTCGATGCGCCGATATGCCTGCTCATTCGATTGGGATCGCGTACTCCACACGAGTGACCCCGAGTATTACAAATGGAACCAATGGATCTTCTTGCAGATGTACAAGAAGGGCTTGGCCTATCGTAAAGATTCACCTGTTAACTGGTGTCCAAATTGTCAGACCGTTCTTGCCAATGAGCAGGTTGTTGCTGGACTCTGCGAGCGTTGCGATACCGCCGTTACCAAGAAGAAGCTCAACCAGTGGTATTTCAATATTACTGATTATGCCGATCGCCTCCTTGACGATATGGATCAACTTGAGGGCAAATGGCCTGAGAAGGTCTTGCAGATGCAACGTAACTGGATCGGTCGATCCATCGGTGCCGAAGTCACCTTCGAGATTGAAGGCCGCACAGAACCAGTAACAATTTATACAACTCGTCCCGATACCTTGTATGGCGCAACCTTTATGGTCGTTGCAGTCGACTCACTCCTTGCAGCAGATCTAGTTGCAGGTAGTGGGGTAGAGGATGAGTTTGCTAAGTATCTCGAGAGCGTTAAAGCTGCAAGCGATATTGATCGCTTAGCAACAGATCGCCCGAAGAGCGGTATCTTCCTTAACCGGTACGCGATCAATCCAGTTAATGGCGAAAAGTTGCCAATCTGGGCATCTGATTATGTCCTTGCCGATTATGGAACTGGCGCAATCATGGCGGTTCCAGCACACGACCAACGAGACTTAGATTTTGCCAAAGCGATGAAGCTTCCAGTCCGTGTTGTTGTTGAAACTGATGAAGAGGATCCTGCGACTACAGGGATTGCGACTGTTGGTGATGGAACCCTTATTAACTCTGGGTCGCTCAATGGCCTCTCAAAGGCCGAGGCGATCGCAAAAATTACTGAAGAACTTGCTGCCAAGAAGCTCGGAAGAGCGGCAAAGAATTACCGTCTCCGTGACTGGCTGATCTCGCGCCAACGTTTCTGGGGAACACCTATTCCTATTATTCATTGCGACTCTTGTGGCGAGGTTGCCGTTCCGGAGAGCGAACTTCCCGTTGCTCTTCCGAGCGCCCAAGGTCTGGATTTGAAACCGGCCGGCACATCTCCGCTCGGCGCCGCTGTTGATTGGGTCAATGTTGCCTGTCCGCAATGTGGCAAGCCGGCAAAGCGCGATGCTGACACTATGGATACCTTCGTTGATTCATCGTGGTACTTCCTTCGCTATACCAACCCCAATGATGCAACCCAGGCATTCGATAAGAAGCTGGTCGAGCAATGGGCGCCAGTTGATCAATATGTTGGGGGAGTAACCCACGCGATCTTGCACCTGCTCTACTCGCGCTTCTTCACCAAGGTCTTACATGACATTGGGCTACTGAACTTCACCGAACCATTCACGCGTCTGCTTAATCAAGGCATGGTCTTGATGGATGGATCTGCGATGTCAAAGAGTCGCGGAAATCTCGTTCGCCTATCTGAGCAACTCGATACCCATGGCGTTGATGCAGTTCGTATCTCGTTAATCTTTGCCGGACCACCAGAAGATGACATCGATTGGGCGGACGTTTCGCCATCTGGATCTCTCAAGTTCCTCAATCGTGCTTGGCGCATCTCACAAGATGTCACAAGTGCTGCTGGAGTTGATTTCGCGACTGGCGATCTTGCACTTCGAAAGATCACACATAAATCACTCCGTGATATCTCACTTGCAGTTGAGACCTATCGCTTCAACGTCGCAGTTGCGCGCACTATGGAGCTAGTCAATGCAACTCGCAAAGCAATCGATAGCGGTTGCGGTGGGGCGGATCCAGCCGTGAGAGAAGCAGCAGAGGCAATTGCCATCTCACTCTCACTCGTCGCGCCATTTACTGCCGAAGAGATGTGGTCACTCTTGGGTCACCAGCCTTCAGTAGCGCTCGCCGGTTGGCCAACAATTGATCCGGCCTTGCTCGAAGAAGATGCGGTTGTTGCAATCCTTCAGGTTAACGGCAAAATCAAGGATCGCATCGAAGTCTCGCCACATATCTCCGATGCCGATCTAGAGAAGTTAGCGCTGGAGAATTCTGAGGTTATCGCAGCAATTGGCGGCCAGGCGATCGCTAAGACGATCGTTCGTGCGCCAAAACTTGTCAACATCGTTATTTAATTCACAGCGCGGTTATTAGGCCGCTTATCGATACAGGTGCCATCACTATCGTGCCGCCATGTTTGAAATTCCCGAGTTAACAGATATTCAACGTCGATCAATCTATATCGTCTTAGGCGGATCACTTGCGATTGGTGCGCTCTTCTTCTCGCTCGCGCAAGGAAATGCTTCACCTTCTCCGAAACCCACGATATCGCTCGCCCCGATCACCTCGATCTCGCCAACCCCCACAACAATCGTGGTCGATGTCGCTGGCAAGGTTCTCCACCCCAATATTTACACGCTGCCATCAGGCTCGCGAGCAGCTGATGCAATCACGGCAGCGGGCGGTGCGCTGAAGGGAGTTTCCCTCACCGATATCAATCTCGCCCACATCCTGGTCGATGGCGAGCAGATCGTTGTTGGCGCTCCTCCGGTTGTGACCAGCTCATCAAAGGCGAAGGGCAAACGGGGCAAGAGCAGCACCGCAATCGTCAATATCAATACCGCCACTGCTGCCCAACTCGAACTCCTTGCCGGAGTCGGCCCAGTAATGGCCTCAAAGATCATCGCTTATCGAACTGCTCATGGGAAGTTCACAACGATTGATGAGTTAGCAAAGGTGCCCGGATTTGGAAAAGCAAAATTCGCGATCGTGAAATCACAACTTCGCATTTAACTCTGATTGTTATCGGGGTCGTCCTATGGTTCGGAGCGGCAAGCGCGCTACTTATCTTCTCTTGATTGCCGCCTTCTTCGTTGGTGCGGCCGGAAGCGTGCTTCGCATTCAGGCGCTCCATCATTCGCCACTTCGATCTGCTAAGGAGATATCTTTCGTCGCCACGGTCGATACCGATCCGGTCCTCGGTCAGAGCAAGGTGGTCGGTTCGCGTATCCGCACACCGAGTACGACATTTCTCGCAACTCTTAATCAAGGTGTGATTGATGGCCGAAGCTACTCGTTGCATCTGCCAGTGAGAATCTCAAGTACGAGAAGAGTCTTCTACTTGCCAGGATCTCGGATCTCTGGCTCCGGAAAAGTTTTTGCAACCTCTGAACGGAGAGTTGCGGCACTGATTGCTGCCCGATCAACTCTGGCGCAAATTTCTGCGACCGATCCGGTCAATCGCATTGCGGGAAAGATACGAAGCGCATTTCGGCGAGAAGCGCTCCGAATCGGGGGAGTCAGTGGTGCCCTGATTCCCGGTTTAGTGCTGGGCGATACCTCGTTGGAGAGCTCGAACTTCGTCATCGATATGAGGCGAGCGGGCCTTACTCATCTCACCGCCGTAAGCGGGGAGAACTTCGCAATCATCGCCGCATTTCTCCTCTGGCTACTTCAATTTCTCGTGAAGCGATTGCCAACCCGACTCATCATCACTGCGATCGTGCTCATCTCATTCATATTTCTTGTCCGCCCATCGCCATCTGTCCTGCGGGCATCGGTAATGACTGCGGCACTGCTCATCGGGAGAGCTCGAGGTGAGCGAAGTTCAGCGTTGCCGGCACTCGGATTGGCGGTTGCGCTCTTAGTTCTCGCCGACCCCTTTCAAGCGATAGATCCTGGCTTTGCACTCTCGGTGAGCGCCACTGCGGGGATTTTGATTCTTGCTCCAGTCCTCACTGAATTCTTTGCTCGCTATATTCGCCATGAAAAATTCGTTGAGCTGATGGCGATTCCGATCGCGGCAACCATCTTCTGCACGCCACTCATCATCGCTATCTCCGGCCAATTTAGTCTCGTCGCCTTGCCAGCTAATTTTCTCGTCTCTGAAGTTGTGGGCCCGATTACCATCATTGGTTTCGTAGCAGCGCTGATCTCACCAATTTCTCCTATGGCTTCGCATCTCCTTCTGCTCATCTGCAAGCCCTTTGCTGGCTGGGTGGTTGTGATCGCGCATTCGTTGGGATCGCTACCGCTCTTAAAACTTCCCAAAAGTTATCTTGGCGCAGTATTAGCCCTGGCAACTATCGTGCTGCTCACGTTGCGGCGCTGGAAGATCGTGATTGGAATATTGGCGATTTTTCTTATCACCCACGTGGCAACATCCCTCGGTTGGCCCGGACGATCGTGGCTGATTGTGAATTGCAATGTCGGGCAGGGCGATGGCGCCGCTGTGAATCTGGGTGGCGGGAGCGCGATCGTGATTGATACTGGTCCTGACCCTGCACTCATGGATTCTTGTCTTAAGTCCTTGGATATTTCATCGATCCCGCTCTTAGTTCTGACTCACTATCACGCAGATCATGTCAACGGTCTATCAGGTGCGCTGGCGCATCGTTCGATTGGGCAGATCTGGGTAACGAATAATCCACAGCCGCCACTTGAGTATCAACAGAGTATGGATCTCTTGAAAGGTAGATCAATCTCGATCGTCCATCAAGGGGAATCCCTACGATTTAATGCGCCCGTTGGACCGGTGTCGATCACCGTTCTCTGGCCGAGGGCAGAGGTCGAGAAACTTCCATCCCTGCCGGGAGATGGTTCAGGGATCAACAACTCGAGCATTGCACTTCTTATCTCGGTAGGAAAGGTATCTTTCTATACATCGGGAGATACCGAACCGCCAGCACAAGAGGAGATCGCGGCAAGCGGTCTCGTTCACTCGGTGGATGTTATGAAGGTCAGTCACCATGGCTCTGCCTATCAAGATCTGGCCCTCTTCGATCTACTCCATCCGAAGATTGCACTGATCAGTGTGGGGGCTGGTAATCCCTATGGTCACCCCGCAGCATCGACGATCGCCGCGCTGGAGCAGCGCGGGATAAAGGTCTACCGAACTGATCAAGACGGCGCCATCGCAGTCAGTTCAGACCTTAAGATCAGCACTCAGAAGAATCGATGGTGGGAGATCACATGGGGTTGACCTTAATCCAGGGTGGCGAATCTGTTCTCGCCGACCGTGCGATCGCCGCTCTCATTGCATCCCGGCCCGCAGCCACTACTACACAACTTGATTGTGGTGAGATTGAGCTCGGCGCTATTACTGATGCCCTTGCGCCATCACTCTTCGGGGAGGATCGCACCATCGTCTTGCGTGAGATTCAAGAACTCGCCCAAGAACTTCAAGAAGAGATCACGGAATATTTAACGAATCCTGATGAGAGTGTTCATCTTGTTCTCTGGCATAAAGGCGGCGTGAAGGGCAAGGCGCTCCTGGATAAGGTGAAAAAACTTAAGCCGGAGATTATTCAGGTAGAAGCTATTAAGAAAGATGGCGATAAGGCGCAGTTTGTTCATGATGAATTTGCTCGTGCTGGCAGAAAGATCACAGTAGATGCGGTGCAGGCGCTAGTCGATGCACTTGGCTCTGACCTTCGAGAGCTCAGTGGTGCAGCCTCACAACTCGCATCAGATACCGCCGCTAGTAAGACCATCGATGTTGACGATGTCGAGAAATTTCAACGCGGCCGGGTTGAAACAACAGGCTTTGATGTTGCGGATGCAACTCTTGATGGCAAGACCGACCTCGCACTGATCACACTTCGACAGGCGCTCACGAGTGGCGTTGATCCAGTTTTGATTACTTCAGCACTCGCCTCTTCAATCCGCACCCTTGCTAAAGTCTCAGGTGCGAGTAGGGGAGTGAAATCCTTCGACCTCGCCAGCTCGCTCGGATTGCCGCCCTGGCAGATCGATAAGGCTCGCCGCCAACTCCAAGGCTGGAACCCGGCAACCCTGAGTGCGGCGGTCGTGGCCCTCGCTCAAGCAGATGCCGATATCAAGGGCGCGGCGGCCGACCCCGGCTATGCCTTAGAGCGCTGCATTTTGGAGATTGCTCGGGCGAGATCTGCTCGATAGAGCGACCCGAACCCAGTTTGAGGGGAGGCGCCTTCGGCTGATAGCCTTTCCCCTTCACCGAGTCCACAAGGGCCGGGTAATTTGTAGAAAAGGTAATCTCCACGTGGCAAATATCAAGTCGCAGATCAAGCGTATTAAGACCAATGAGAAGGCTCAGGCACGCAACAAGTCAGCTCGCTCAGGCCTCAAGACCGCTATCCGCCGCTTCAAGGATGCTGTTGCTGCTGGAGACCAGGCTGCAATCAAGGAAGAGCTTCGCGTTGCAACAAAGTCACTCGACGTTGCAGTAACGAAGGGCGTTATCCACGCAAACTCTGCTGCAAATAAGAAGTCAGCGCTTGCAAAGCAAGCCAACAAAGCTTCTAAGTAATACCTCGAAGCAGAAGAACCTAGAACTTTAAGGTCGGTAGGTAGTTATGCCTGCGATTCCATTAGCAAAGGCGCCACAGCCTTCTCAGACAAACCCCGCGCAGATTCGCAACTTCTGCATCATTGCCCATATCGATCACGGTAAATCAACGCTCGCCGATCGCATGCTCGGCATTACTGAAGTCGTTGAGCAACGCAATATGCGTGCCCAATACCTCGATCGTATGGATATCGAACGCGAACGCGGAATCACGATCAAATCTCAAGCAGTTCGTCTGCCTTGGCGTTCGGGTATCGATGGCAATGAGTACATCCTTAATATGATCGATACACCGGGCCACGTCGACTTCACCTATGAAGTTTCACGTTCGCTCGCTGCCTGCGAAGGAGCAGTACTACTTGTCGATTGCGCACAAGGTATCGAAGCGCAGACGCTGGCAAATCTCTACCTTGCGATGGAGAACAATCTGACAATTATCCCTGTGCTCAACAAGATCGATCTTCCCGCTGCGCAACCAGAGAAGTTCGCCGAAGAACTGGCCAAGTTGATCGGCTGTCAACCAGAAGATTGCCTCCGAGTATCAGGCAAGACTGGCGCCGGCGTAGAAGAGCTTCTCGATCAGATCGTGAAGCAAATTCCTGCACCAGTCGGCGATCCCGATGCACCTGCACGCGCGCTGATCTTTGACTCTGTCTACGATTCCTATCGCGGCGTTGTTACCTATGTTCGCGTTGTCGATGGTCATCTCTCTACTCGCGATCAGATCCAAATGTTCTCAACGGGCGTTCGCCACGAGATGCTTGAAGTTGGCGTCATCTCTCCGGAACCAGTTGCTAGCAAGGGTCTTGGCGTCGGTGAAGTGGGTTATCTCATCACTGGCGTGAAAGATGTTCGCCAATCTCGCGTCGGCGATACCGTGACGAATTATCAGCGCCCAACTGATACAGCGCTCTCTGGGTATAAAGATCCACGCCCGATGGTCTTCTCTGGACTCTTTCCGCTCGATGGTGCCGAGTATCCGATGTTGCGTGAAGCGCTCGACAAGTTACAGCTCAACGATGCGGCACTCGTCTTTGAACCAGAGAACTCAGCTGCCTTGGGATTCGGTTTCCGTTGTGGTTTCCTCGGTCTGCTCCATATGGAGATTGTTCGCGAGCGGTTAGAGCGGGAAGCAGGTCTCGCACTTATCTCTACCGCGCCAAACGTGGTCTATCGCGTTACGGATGACACCGGTAAAGAGCTCATCGTCACCAATCCAAGCGAATTCCCTGATGGAAAGATCATGAAGGTAGAAGAGCCGATTGTGCGCGCTACAGTCTTGGCTCCCGCGGAATTTATCGGCGCCATCATGGAACTCTGCCAACAGCGTCGCGGAACGTTGCTCGGCATGGATTACCTCTCAGAAGATCGCGTCGAAATTCGTTACACCCTTCCGCTGGCGGAAATTGTCTTTGACTTCTTCGATCAGTTGAAATCGCGTACCCGTGGTTATGCCTCGCTTGATTATGAGCCGGTTGGCGAAGCCGAGGGAGATCTCGTCAAGGTTGATATCTTGCTTCAAGGCGAGAAGGTCGATGCCTTCAGTGCCATCGTTCACCGCGAGAAGGCATATAGCTATGGTGTCATGATGACAACGAAATTGCGCGAACTTATTCCTCGCCAGCAATTTGAAATTCCGATTCAGGCAGCGATCGGCTCTCGCATTATCGCGCGTGAATCAATTCGAGCGATCCGTAAAGATGTTCTTGCTAAATGCTATGGCGGAGATATCTCTCGTAAACGCAAACTCCTCGAGAAGCAGAAAGAGGGTAAAAAGCGCATGAAGATGGTCGGACGAGTGGAAGTGCCGCAGGAGGCATTTATCGCCGCTCTCACGACCGACGACGAGAAGTCAAAAGAGGCGAAGAAGTAGCTATGGCTACCGCTGTCGATCCGTCGGCGCTCTCGTTCTATATCCATATTCCGTACTGCGTAAAGCGGTGTGGCTACTGTGACTTCAATACCTACACGCCGGCAGAGCTGAAGGTTGAGTCATCGCTCACCGAGATTTCTCATAGCTACATCGATCTTATGCTCAGAGAAATTGATCAGGCTCGGCAAAACTCTCAGGCGACTCACGTTCCAACAATCTTCTTTGGCGGCGGAACACCAAGTTTGATGGAGCCCAGTGACCTCGGCCGAGTTATCCAAACGATCAGTGGGAAGTTCGGGCTTGCCTCAGATTGTGAAATTACGTTAGAAGCGAATCCAGATACGCTGACAAAGGAGCGGTTACAGCGCTATCGGGAAGTTGGAATCAATCGACTATCCATTGGCATGCAATCTGCACTTCCTCATGTATTGGCGGTGCTCGATCGAACCCACAATCCAGAGAACATTGCAAAGGTCGTTCAGTGGGCTCGGGAGGTAGGTTTTGAAGAGATCTCACTCGATCTCATCTACGGGACTCCAGGAGAGACGATCGATGATTGGCGCACGACGATTGGCTCTGCACTTTCACTCGATATCTCACATATTTCAGCCTATGCATTGATCGTTGAACAAGGAACAAAATTAGCTGCGCAGGTAAAGCGCGGTGAGATTGTTATGCCTGATGACGATGAGACAGCAGAGAAATACCTGATCGCAGATGAGGCCTTCACGCAGGCTGGCATGAATTGGTATGAGTTAAGTAATTGGTCAAAGGCTGGATCGCACTCTCGCCACAATATGGCGTACTGGGTGGGAAGTAATTGGTGGGGAGTTGGACCAGGTGCGCACTCGCACATCGATGGTCGACGGTGGTGGAATGTAAAACATCCAACCGCATACCGTGAACGTCTTGAGAAAGAGGCTAGCCCCATGCAAGAGGAGGAGTTCCTCACTCCGGATGAGATTGTCCGCGAACGGATCATGCTCTTAATGCGAATTCCGAACGGTCTTCATTCTCGAGATTTCACGCCAGAGCAGATTGCACTTCTCGATGGGTATATCGCTTCGGGAGATATAGACCCGCAATCATGGGGCGATGGCTCGCTCACCTTGACCCGGAAAGGTCGCCTGATCGCAGATCGAATCGTGCGCGATTTAGTCCTCTAGTAGAGTTGTCGCATCATGCATGAACGCCAATTAGAGATCCTTCGAGCAATCGTTGACGAGTACGTGACCACCCAAGAGCCAGTTGGTTCTAAGGCGATCGCTGAACGTCATAGCCTCGGTGTCTCGCCTGCGACGATTCGCAATGATATGGCTCATCTGGAAGAGGCAGGCCTTATTACTCAGCCCCACACCAGCGCTGGGCGAATTCCCACGAACCAGGGTTACCGACTCTTTGTCGACCGAATAGCTCAGATCAAGCCACTTTCTAGCGCCGAGCGTCGTGCAATTGAAAACTTTATGTCCGGTGCAGTCGAACCCGATGAAGTAGCAAATCGCGCAGTGCGATTGCTTGCCCAAATTACTCATCAAGTAGCGATTGTTCAGATTCCAGATCAAGATCGCGTTGTGCTCTCTGGTACTGCAAATCTTGCACGTTCTCACCATGAGAGCGCTTCTGACCTCTTCCCGATTCTTGAGGCGTTAGAAGAACAAGTCGTTCTCCTCAAGTTGCTTGCGGATGCAGGTTCGTCGATCAACGTTAAAATTGGTGCAGAGCAGCCAACTGAGAATTTGCAATCAACCAGCCTGGTCAGCATGGGTGCTGGTTCCGGAGCGGTCGGAATCCTAGGGCCAACCCGAATGGATTACTCGGGCTCAATGGGAGCTGTGCATGCAGTTGCGCGCTACATTGGAAAATTCTTTGAAGGAGAATCTCGTTAATGTCAGATCATTACAGCGCGCTTGGGGTCGATCGCGATGCCTCGCCAGATGAGATCAAAAAGGCATATCGAAAGTTAGCTCGAGAGCTACACCCTGATGTAAACCCTGACCCTGCCTCGGCTGAGAAGTTCAAGAGCGTGACTACTGCTTATGAAGTCTTGAGTGATCCAGCGAAGCGAGATAGTTATGATCGCGGTGGCGATCCTTTCTCACAATTTGGCGGAGGTGGAGCAAATTTTGGCTTTGGCGACATTATGGATGCCTTCTTCGGTGGCGGTGGATCTCGAGGCCCTCGTAGCAGGATGCGTGAAGGCCAAGATGCGCTTATTAGAGTTGAAGTCGATCTCGCAGAAGCATGTTTCGGCGTTGATCGTGAATTTGAAGTCGAGACTGCGATTGTCTGCGGTAAGTGCCATGGCAATGGCTGCAGCGCGGGAACAAAGCCAAGCACCTGCGATATTTGCAAAGGTCGTGGTGAAGTTCAGCAAGTGCAGCGCTCATTTATTGGTCAGGTAATGACGAGCAGACCTTGTGCCAGCTGCCAGGGATATGGCTCAGTTATCAAGCAACCATGTAGCGAATGTGCCGGCGACGGCCGAGTTCGTGCTCGGAAAACCATTCACGTGAAAATTCCTGCTGGCGTAGAGACTGGAAATCGCATCCAACTTACTGGTCAAGGTGAAGTTGGCCCAGGTGGGGGACCGGCCGGTGATCTCTATGTCGAAATTGTTGAGCGAGAACATCCATTCCTGATCAGAGATGGAATCGATCTCCATATCTCACTCTCGATTCCTGTTACCTCTGCAGCGTTAGGCGGGGAAGTCACCATTGAAACGCTCGATGGTGAGCGAACTGTCTCCTTCAAGCCGGGAACTCAAAGTGGTCAACGGGTCGTTCTGAAGGATCTAGGAATCACGCGCCTACGCGGCGGTGGTCGCGGGGATCTGATCGCACACCTCGAAGTCGCGACACCTACAAAGCTGAGCAAAGCGGAGGAAGAACTCCTCCGCAAATTGGCAGCGCTTCGCAAGGAAGATGGCTCCACTGTCACCATTCATCAATTGGATGAGAAGGCCGATGCTGGCTTCTTCTCAAAATTTAGAGGGGCTTTCCACCGATAATGCTTAGTCTCTTCTTCGTCCCAGAAATCTCAGATGGCAGCAGAGTTGTCGTTGATGGTGATGAAGCGCATCACGCAATCAAGGTGATGCGGATGGAGATCGGCGAAGAGCTTCAAGTAGCTGATGGCAAGGGAAATTGGGCGCAAGGAAGTATCAGCGCAATTGATAAGAAGAGTTTCACACTCACGATTTCCGATCGTGGCCACACCTCAAGAACTCATCCGGAATTTGTCGTTATTCAGGCTTTAACCAAGTCGGATCGTGCGAAAGAGACGATTGAATTGTTGGTGGAAGCGGGAGTCGACCGAATCATCCCGTGGCAATCTGACCACTGCATTGCAAAGTGGAAAGAGGACATGCTCGAAAAGTGGGAGAGTGCAGCGCTCACTGCGTGCAAGCAATCTCGCCGATATAGCCTTCCGGTGATTGAAACCCCTATTACTCTTACTGCAATTCGAGAACGCTTTACCCAGCACTCACTCCTATTAGTTCTCCATGAATCAGCCCAAGAGAAGTTAAGTGTTGTTGTATCGCCTTCGGCAATTTCGCAGGAACATATTGTTCTGGTCGTGGGGCCGGAAGGTGGAATCTCGGTTGATGAGCTTCGAGAGTTGGAGGCGATCGGCGGAAAGATTGTGAGATTAGGTAATCCGGTTCTTCGCTCGGCACATGCTGGATTTGCCGGACTCGCCGCTGTTCAAGCGCTGATGCGCCATTGGTAGTAGGGCTAACATTTCATCATGTGTATCTTCTGCAAGATTGCTAATGGCGAGATCCCTGCTGACCTTCTCCATAGCGACGATCACGTTGTAGCTTTTAGAGATCTTGCACCACAGGCGCCTACGCACATCTTGATCATTCCTCGAGCGCATTGCGAAAATGTCGATGAACTCGCGGAGCAGTATCCGCAGACCCTCTCTCGAATCTTCCTTGTAGCTGCTCAACTGGCAAAGTCTGAGGGGCTCTCGGGGCACAGAACCGTCTTTAATACGGGCGAGAGCGCAGGTCAGAGCGTCTTCCACGCCCATCTCCACCTCTTGGGCGGGCGTCCGCTCGCGTGGCCGCCGGGTTAATCGTAGGATTGAAGTAATGGAACCCGCCCGCATTATCGTCCCGACTGCAATTCCGATGGTCGCCCTCGTTGGATCTAACGACTCCTTTCTTCGCCTCTTTGAGAGCACCTTCCCGAATATCACAATCACGATTCGCAGCAATGAGATCTTTGTAAAAGGCGATCTCGAAGAGAGTGCCGCCTTTGAATCGCTCGTCAAAGAGTTACTAGTACTACTTCGCGGTGGCCAGGTTCTTACCCTCGAAGCGATTGAACAATCCATCGCGATGGTCAAGCGCGTTCCGGCCGATCATCCGGCAGAAGTTCTCTCATTAAATATTTTAAGCAATCGCGGCAAGACGATTCGCCCGAAGACTGCAAACCAGAAACGCTATGTCGAGGCCATTGATACCCACACGATCACCTTTGGTCTTGGGCCAGCCGGTACTGGTAAGACCTATCTCGCGATGGCAAAGGCGATCCAGGCCTTACAGAGTAAAGAAGTCAATCGCATCATCCTGACTCGCCCTGCAGTTGAAGCCGGTGAACGCCTTGGATTCTTACCTGGCACATTGCAAGAGAAGATTGACCCGTATCTTCGCCCGCTCTTTGATGCGCTCCACGACATGATCGATCAAGAATCGATTCCCCGCCTCATGCAATCAGGAGTGATTGAAATTGCACCTTTGGCATATATGCGTGGACGTACCCTCAACGATGCCTTCGTCATCCTGGATGAAGCTCAAAATACTTCGCCTGAGCAGATGAAGATGTTCCTGACTCGCTTGGGATTTGGCTCCAAGATGGTGATCACTGGCGATGTCACGCAGGTTGATCTTCCCAACTATGCGAAGTCGGGTCTGGCAGTTGTTCAGAACGTGCTCTCGGATGTCGAAGATATCTCCTTCATGCACCTTGGTTCTGAAGATGTTGTACGAAACCGACTGGTTGGAGATATCGTCGAGGCTTACGGTCGCTTTGATGAGAACGAACCCCACAATGGGGTGAGCGATGGCTATAGAACTTTCAAACGAGTCTAGTAAGCCCTGCAACGAAGACGATCTCATCTCGGTCGCAGCTTTTGCGATCACCGCGATGGGCGTCCATAGTGATTCGGATTTAAGTATCACTATTGTCGATGAGGATCGTATGAGTGAGCTCCACGTCGAATGGATGGATCTCGAAGGTCCAACCGATGTGCTCTCATTTCCGATGGATGAGATGCTCCCCAGTAAATCATTCACTGGATGATGAGCTTGCCCTCTTAACCGTTCATGGCGTTCTTCACTGTCTCGGCTATGACCATGCTGAATCTGAGGAGGAGCGAGTGATGTTCGCCTTGCAAGATCGCATCCTTGATGATTGGAAGAGTGGAAAGAAATGACGTTTGTAGTGAGTCTTTTTCTTTTGATTGCACTTCTCGTCGGAGGCTTTGCGCTCGGGTATTTTACGGCGGTACACCCGCTCTTTAAACCTGCCCATCAAGTGATCCGATGGTTTATCAATCTCTTCACCTCGGGCAAGGGAATTCGCTTTCGACAGTATGCAAATGAGGCAGAACTTCGAGATATGGTGGACGAGGCTAGTGAACGTGGGCTCGTCGCTGATTCCCAACGCGAGATGATTCACTCAGTCTTCGATCTAGGCGGAACACTTGTGCGGGAACTCATGGTGCCTCGGATAGATATGGTCTGGATCGAAGGGGATAAGACTGTCCGGCAAGGGCTCTCACTCGCCCTCCGCTCTGGATACACCAGAATCCCGGTGATTAACGAGAATCTCGATAATGTCATTGGAATCGCCTATGTAAAAGATCTGGCACGTCGTGTTCACGAACATCACGACTCCGAAAATTCTGAGAGCGTGGAAAGCCACTCTCGCCCAGCATCCTTTGTTCCTGAGAGTAAGACAGCAGCAGAGTTGCTCAAGGAGATGCAGAAGGATCAGATTCATATGGCGATCGTCATTGATGAGTACGGTGGCACTGCCGGCCTCATCACAATTGAAGATATTTTGGAAGAGATCGTCGGTGAAATTGCCGATGAATACGATTCGGAGGCACCTGAGATTGAGTGGCTGAACGCCGATTCAGCTCGACTCTCAGCGCGGCTCCACATTGAAGATTTTGAAGATGCCTGCAAGGTAACGCTTACCGATGAGCAAAAGGAAGATGTCGATAGCCTGGGTGGCTTCATGGCGAAGATTCTTGGGGGAGTTCCGATCGCAGGGAGCACCATCACAATCGATGGCTGGAAACTCACCGCGGAGCGGCCGATGGGGCGACGTCACCGTATTTCAAATATCGTCGCCACTCGAAGCGATGAAGTGGATTCGCCCGCGACCCCATAACTCTGATGAAGTAGGGGCTTCGCCTCACAAAGTTGTAGGCTCGCCCAATGCGCATTGTTCGATTCTCGCCCCCTGCAAGTGCAGGAATCGGCACAGATCCACATTTCGGTGTGTTGAATGACCAAGGAGAAATCTTGGTCATCAAAGGTGACCCGATCTACTCCGGAATCGTCCCAACCGATAAGAAGGTCCTTCTAGAAGATGTCCGTCTTCTCGCCCCTGTCATTCCACGGAGCAAGGTTGTCTGTGTCGGAAAGAATTATGCCGATCATGCCGCTGAGATGAACTCAGCCGTCCCAGATGAACCGATTATCTTTCTGAAGCCGAATACCTCTGTCATCGGACCAGAAGAGATCATTAAGTGGCCGGCGATGGCTCCGAGCATTGATTATGAGGGTGAACTTGCCATCGTGATCTCACGAATCTGTAAAGATGTTCCAAAAGAGAAGTATGCCGATGTCGTCTATGGCTACACGATCGCAAATGATGTGACATCTCGTGAATTGCAGAAGCGCGATGGCCAATGGATGCGCGCTAAGAGCTTCGATACCTTCTGCCCACTTGGACCATGGATCGAGACTGAGTTTGTGCCGGGCTCGCAACGCATTGAGACTGTCGTAGATGGAATTGTGAAGCAATCTGAACCGATCTCTTCGATGATCTTTGATATCCCTACGATCATCAACTTCGTCTCATCGGTGATGACCCTCTTGCCGGGCGATGTTATTCTCACCGGAACTCCATCTGGCATTGGACCGATGGCAGCAGGAGTTAAGGTCGAGATCTCTATTGAAGGTATTGGTCAACTAACAAACACTGTGAGCGCGCATGCAAAAGGATAGCCAGAGCAAACCTGTAAGAGTTAGATTCGCGCCATCTCCGACTGGTGAACTCCACGTTGGAAATATTCGTACTGCGCTCTTCGATTGGGCCTATGCCCGCCACACCGGTGGAACATTTATCTTCCGTATTGAAGATACTGACACTGAACGCGTCACCCCTGAATATATCCAAGCGGCCATCTACACCTTAAAGTGGTTGGGCCTTGACTGGGA
>Ga0208253_1000452_pt1 | contig 17080 bp, 14 predicted proteins | sample CryBogCBE10Oct08_FD_184573 | JGI IMG/M metagenome (GOLD analysis project Ga0208253, IMG submission 184573) | Freshwater microbial communities from Crystal Bog, Wisconsin, USA - CBE10Oct08 (SPAdes) | ecosystem: Environmental > Aquatic > Freshwater > Lake | place: Crystal Bog, Wisconsin, USA...
ACATAAGTGCTCCAGAAACTCCCAGGAAACAACCTATATTAAATATCTAGTTGAGAGATTTGACCATTCAGAATTACCCTGAAAGCAAGCATTCATGCGGGTTTAAGGAATTATTCAGGGCCAACCAATTATGCTACCCAACGACTTGGGTTGTTCTTTGGGATTTGTTCATCAAATTGAAGGTCTGCAGATGAAAAAATGGGGCTTATTGATTGCTTTACTATTGAACACTGCTTGCTTGGCCGAGGTCATTTCAGTGCCTCAAAGCAAGACAGGCTTCTTCATCACCTCAGACCCCACTCAAACCCTTTACTGGCAGGGAGTGAGCGCCAAGGCGTTAATTGTTTTCATCCCAGGGGGTGATGGCAATCTGGGCCTAAAACCCACTGACACCGACAGAAAGTATTCCTTCTTTCAAACGCTCAAAAGTTTGACCAACCCCGCATTAACCTCCGGTCAATACGATGTCGTGTTGATTGATTTTCCTGTTCCCTTGGCACCCCCTGCCAGGGGTACTGAGGATCACATCACACGAATACAAAGTGTCATTGATTATTACCATGACAAAACAGGGCTACCCATTTGGCTAATGGGTCACAGCAACGGGGGCCTGAGCCTGACCCACTTTATTCAATTTCTCCAGAAGAACCAAAAATCCGACGCCATTGCGGGTGTTATCGCATCTGGGATCAGGTCCGAGTCCTATTTCAAAGCGCCCATTGACTTTCCCATGTTGTTCATCCATCACGCCAGTGATGCGTGCTCAGCCACGCCGGGTAGCCAGTCCTATGCCACCTATGAGCGAGTCAAGGAATTTACCAAAGGGGCCATTCAATACACTTTAATCAAAGGCGGAGAAGCGGAGGCCAGAGATCCGTGTCGATCGGGCTATCACATGTATTTCAACGCCGGCACAGAGCCTAGTCTGGTCATCGATGAATTTATCAAGAAGTCGCTCAAATAACTGACCTTTTTTGAGGGTCCCGTCTGCTCAAGGGCCAAGCAGATTCAAAGGTCGATACAAACCAGCGTGAGGTCGTCGCGGCGATCATTCAAACCACGCCATGCTTCCACTGCGTCGACCAGGGCCGATAACGCTTCATCCACGGTTTTTCCCTGAGTGGCTTCAAAAACCGCCTTGGTACGGCCATAGCCAAAGGAGCGCAGTCTTTCCAGCCCGCCCACTTGATCGGTTAAGCCGTCGGTGCAAATGAGCAATCGGTCGCCTCGCCCGTATTCAAGGTATTGAATTTGCAGAGGAGGATCCCTGCTGGGATTGGCAGAAATACCGTTGCGCGGTGACTCAATCCAATCGAGCTTCTTTTGGGCTCGCCGATAGTGCATGACATCAATGCCGGCCAGCCCCAGGCGCAATTGATTGGATTGCGGAACTTGCTGGATTAGAACCAAATCGCAACCATTGGCAACATCGCTGTTTTTGTCAAAACTGCCAAATGACTGCGACAAGGCTTCGCCAATGCCCGCGGTGGCGGACTCCAGTGTGCAAAGTGGATTCTCTGCAAAGAGCCGTGTCAAGGCATTGCTAACCAACATGGCGGTCATGGCCCCTGGCACACCGTGACCAGTGCAGTCGATCACGGCCAAGGTCACCGGGCCAGACGAATCCTCTGAAGACAACCACCAAGTGTCACCGCCAATGGTGTCCTTGGGCTCCCAACGCACGGCCAAATCTTTAAAACCATGCCTCGGGCTCACTTGGGGCAATTGATTCTTTTGAACCGCTGCGGCATAACGAATCGATTCCATGGTTTTTTCATGCACCCGCTTCAACGCTTGCTCTTGCTTGAACGTCTGATTGAGCGCCGCCTTGAGCAGGGCTTCTCGGCAGTCAAGTCGGTCTTTCAAAGTGCAGTAAGCCCGATTTTGATCTGGGGCCATGGGCAGGATATCCAGATTGAAAAAGTACTCCGAATGGGAGGTCAGTTCCCGAGTCAACTCAGGGTTCAAAGTTAGCTTGAAGTCCCAACCTTCTGGCAGATGAATGCGTAGGTTGAATTGAAGCGTTCCCAATGTCCAGCGCGCATAGGTTCGGGGTAATTTCGAGTTGACTTGAACCAAGTAGTGGAGCGGCAAGCCAGAGGGGTGTTTGTGCAAGAACTGTCCCACTGGATAGTCAGCATCCTTTGTCGAGGCTATCAAAATTTTGCTAATTTCTTCGCAGTAGATTTCCAGAAAGTGGAGGAAGTAGCGTTCCAGTTCCTGAGGATCTTTTTGAACTTGGGGGGACAACTCAATTGCACTCAGGCGAATCCACATCGGTGAATTTTGTAGATCATCAGCAGAAATAAATTGCCTGGGCGACTCCAACCCCACCCACTCCAGCCCGGCATCCCCAAAACGCTCATAAACCGCCTGAAACAAATCGAACCGAAGCTGATTGGGGTAATAGACAGAGCGATCCAGTGTGTCGATCTGGTGCTTGTCCAAAACCGCTTGCCCCAAATGGTTGAACTCTTTGAGGGTTTCTACGGCGGCAGCAAAGAAGGCACCTGAGACCTTGATCGGGGAGTCAATTAAATTGATCATGGCGGGGTTCCTCAGGTGGGCTCAACTGGTTTACGAAATTTGATGGGCCACGGCGCGAAGCTGCTCAGCCAATTTTTGGCGCTCGATTGGGTCCAGGGTGTCCAAATCGAGGTCGATGTGAACACCGGCTTGGTGACTCAACGCCACGTTGCTAGAAGCCTGCGTTTTCTTGGGTCCCATGACGGCAAAGGTTTTGACATCGCGGGCAATGCCCTTCATTTTGACGGGCTGACGCTCTTCCACTTCGACCCAATCTTGCACATAGCAATAGGTCTCGTAGCTCATCAAAATACCGCCAGGGTCAGAGTGCGCTTCGAGTCGCTGGGCCAGGTTCACTTCACCCCCAATGATGGTGTAGCTGAGTCGTTGGTCGCTGCCAAAGTTGCCCACATTGCAATACCCCGTGTTGATGCCGATTCTGATCACAAAGGGATTTTCAAAGCCTTTTTTCTTCCATTGAATGGCAAGGTCTTTCATGCGTGCTTGCATGGCCATGGCCATCTGCACACAGGCCAAAGCGTCAGCTTGGTGGCCTTTGCTTTCGGGGTCGCCAAAGAAGACCATCATGGCGTCACCAATGTACTTATCGATTGTGGCGCCATGGGCCAAGGCGATCTCGGTCATTTCTGAGAAATACTCGTTCAAATATTCGGTCAAGGCTTCGGGTTGAAGCAATTCTGAAGTGGCTGTGAAGTCACGGATGTCGCTGAAAAAGACGGTCAGTTTTTTTCTTTGTGTCGCCACCTGGGACTGGTAGGTCCCAGACAACAAGGCCGACATGATTTGCGGCGGCAAGTACTTGGCCAATTGCTGCGAAAGCAACTCCTGCGTTTGGCGTTTAAGTTCAAGCTCTTGGGTTTGGCTCTTTAGGTTTCGATTCAGCTTGACCAAGCGTTGTTCTTGTCGGTCGGAGTGACGCAACAAATCCTGGTTTTCGTTGAAAAGGCTGATAAAGCGTTCAAACAACCTTTGTGAAAAAGGTCGAAGGGTTGCCAAGTCTGCTGACTCCAGCAGGGTGGCTCCCTCTGAAATCAGCGCCTTTTCTCGGTCGTATAAATCAAAAGGATCTTTGTTCAAGTGGACTGCGTGGTAATTTTCAAATTCGGAAAGCGATCAACAAAGTCTTCACCCAGTTCTTGCATGATGTCATCGTCTTCATCAGCCAACCAGTGAATGTGAACAGCCTTGTCTTTCTTTCGGTAATCCTCCAAGCCTTCAAAGATCCTGAACAAGGCTTTGATACTCGAGCTGTTGATGTAGATGAGTTGAACCTCGACCTCCAAATCGCCCTGGGGTGACTCCACCAAGTGGTTCACCGCCTGAATGACCTGACCGTAAAAAGCCGAAACATCTTCGGGGTAAGACTCCCCTTTGATGCTCAGCTTGGCGGGTTCGTGGGTCAAACTGATTTCAGGGGTGCGGTCGGTGGCGGCAATGCTCAGCAACATGATGAATTCCTTAAATGGTCGCGGCCAAAATAAAGTCGACGGTGTCGGCGTCCACATCGACAAATGCGTAGCTGATGGGTTGGCTTGATCGACGGGCAATTTCCAAGAGTCCCAACCCAGCACCAGGCCCCTCGTGTTCGTTCGAGCTGGACATGCCCTCGCGGTAAAGCTGGCGAATGGTTTCCTTGTCAGCGTTCTCAATGCGACTGAGCCGCTCCCTCAATTCCAGGGTGTCTTTTTGGGCGATGCGATTGCCACACATGATGGTGACTTGGCCTTCGCTTTGGGTGATCAAAATCATGCCCGAAGTGTCCGAGTCATTGCCGCCATGCCAAATCAAGTTTTGAACGCCTTCCATAAAAACCGAAAAAATGGTTTTCGATCGTTTGGGATCGTCCTGCGCCAACATGCGGCTCTTGAGCAAGTCGGCCAAAGTCAGCATCAGGTCATCAGAAATGGCCCCGTTGTAAGCCATGATGACCTTGTTGTTCCTGAGCTGGTTGCGTAAACCAATCGCTTGATTGAGATCCATGCTGATGACCCTTCGATGAAACAAGTGCCAAAAATGCTTCGGCACATTCTATAAACAAACTTCAAGGCATTTGGAAAACAATCCAACTCCGGTCGTCCCTTTGACTGCCTTTGCCTTGCCAATCGCTAACAGCAGTCCAAATGGACTGGCTGACCGATTCGCTGTCGACGCTTTCACAACGCTGAACCGCTTCCAACAAGCGTTTGGTGCCCAATGAGCGTGGTCGCTCCGACTCCCCCCCGGTTTGATCCGTGACACCGTCGGTATAGAGCACAAAAATATCCCCGTTGGTAAACGGAATCTTTTGTAAGGAAGGGGCCGCGTTCAGGGGCCCCCGGTAACCCAGGCTGATGCGTGACCCTGCATGCAACGTCATTTGACCCGTGAGCGATTTTTGAATCAAATTGATCTTGGCGCCCGCAAACGCTAGCCAAGGGCGTTGCGAAGAGAAATACACCAAGCCGGCGTCACACCCATCATCGCTGTCTTGACCCCAAACGGCTGTTGTTTGTTCTTGCTTTAAATTTTTCCGCAACTCCTGATCCAAGGCCTGCAACACCTCGGCTGCATTGAGGTCAGGGGTGTTTTCATGGATGCGGTTCAAGGCCGCGTTGACCACCAAAGTGAGCATGCTGCCGGGGACGCCGTGACCGGTGCAGTCGATCAAGGCGAGACGCCCCTCTCTGTGTTCACCCCCCGACTTGAACCACCAAAAATCACCGCCGATGACATCGCGGGGTTGCCAATTCACAGCTGCACTTAGAAAGTGGCTTTTGAATTCGACAAGATCCGGCAGCAAGGCCTGCTGTAAACGACTTGCATAACGGATCGAGGCGTTGATCAAGCCCAAAGAATGGTTGCTTTCTTTAATCACTGACTTCAACAAAGACTCTTTGATTTCGGCTTTGTATTGGCGCGACAACTGCGCTGACGTGCCCGCCCACTGAGTCCGTCGCTCGAATTGATAACGAAATGGCAAAACCGAGTAGAGGCCATCAAAGGTGAATTCGTCGGGTGAAAATTCAGCGCTAAAGTGCCAGTCTTCTGCCAGACAGTGGTACATCATGCCTTCCAAAATACCCCTGGAAAAGGCGTGATGGCTCGGCAACAGGTAGCCCGTAGCGAGGTACTCAAATTGTCCCTTCCCCCGAGCGCTGCACACGACGGTATAGGGTTTGATTTGGCCCACAAAGCGACCCGACATTTTGGTGGCACGGTCGTAGAGCGAGGCGCAAAGAGCGGTGTAGTCGCCCACGGCTTTCTCGTGCTCCAAAGGATGGCTACTGGCCATTAACATCTTGTAATTGGCCAATTGGGTGTCTAAACCCGCCAGTAGCTCGGGGTAATAGTCGGACATACAAAAACCGAAATAAAACAACACCGCATCGCCAAAGCGACGGTGTGCCGCCTCGTGCATGTCATCGCGCAGTCGGATGGGATACCAAGTTTGCAAGTCGATCTCAGCAATTCCGGCCTGCTTCAAAACCTCAAGTCCTATGGAACCAAAGTCGCCCATGGACTCAATGGTGGAGGCCAAGGCACGGCCAATGACCTCGACGGTTCGGGGTTTGAGTAATTCGGGCGGGCTCATACTTTAAAGACCACCGCGGTGACGTCATCGCGCCGGGCCGAATTGCCTTGCCAATCCGCGAAGTCTTTTTTCATCGCCTCAATGATGTCATTGGCAGACATGGCCGCCTGGGCCGTGAGGGTGGCTTCTAACTGCCGGTATCCATAGGAACGCTTGCCAAGAGGCCCACCCACCTGATCGGAGATGCCATCAGATACCAAGGCAAACACATCGCCAGGCTGGTAGGGGATGGTATGAAGCTGAGGTCTGGCGTCCACGCCAATGGGTTCTTGATAACCCAAACTGCAACGCGCAGGCGAATGCCTCGTCAGAAGTCCTTGAGCGGAGACTTGAAGCAACCCAATTTTGGCGCCTGCATATTCAAGAAGGCGTTGATGGGGGTCAATTCTCAAAATAGCGGCATCGCACCCATCGTCGCTCTCGCTGTCTTTTTGGTCCTGATTCAGGCCTCGACGCACATGGTCATCCAGCGCCAACAAGGCCTCTGCCGGATTGGTTTTGGTGTTGTGGGCATAAATGCGCTCAAGCAGGTTACTGACCAAGAGGGACAACATGGCCCCAGGTACGCCATGACCGGTGCAATCCACCACCGACAACACAAATGGGCCTTCTAATCTGGAAGAAGAAAGCCAGTAAAGGTCCCCGCCGATGGTGTCGCGAGGCTCCCAGAGCGCCGCAAAAGACGTGAATCGGTTTTGGATTCTTTCGGGTCGGGGCAGTTGCCCCCGCTGCAATCGGCTGGCGTATTTAACGGAGGACATGACCGTCGACAAAGACCGATTGGCGTCTTCCAACACATTTTTTAAAAGCGTTTCTTTGAGCTCAAGTTCGTATCGCGTTATGAGCTCTCGACAGGTAATCGAGCGGTCGGATTTGAGCTGGAAAGAGAGCGTCCAATGAAAGGTGCTGTGTGCGGCATCCGCGGTGGTGCGATCGGCATGGAACACCAAGTCATGCTGCCAATCCGAGCTGATGAAGCGCACGATGGTGGAGTGGATGATGCCTTCTGCGAAAGCCTCGTGGTGTGGAAGCGAGGTCGTGACCCACTGAATTCCATAAACCAACGGGTTGATTCGATGGAATGTCACACCATAAACTTGCTCGTCATGTTGGTGGCCTCGCTTCATGCTGGCATCTAGGTGCGAAATAATGACTTGGAAGACAGCATCCAATGCCTCTAAGGTGGGTCCTGTGTCTTGGGTCACAGACCAGTAGGTTTCGACGGCCTTGTTAACCGCCTCAAAAGAATAATGGTCATACATCGCAAAACCGAAATTCAGTAATGCGGCGGCACCGAATCGTCGATAGGCAGCCTCATGAATCTCTTGGCGCAACTTGCCTGGATAGGTTGCGGTGATGTCGATGTTTTTAATGTCGTGCGCTGCGAGAACTTCCTCACCAATGGACCCCAAATCGCCCATGACCGTCACGGTCGATTTAAGGGCCAGGCCCAAAGTTCTGGTTTCACTCATGGCTTAATGACATTCCAATAGGATAACGGACAATATTCAAAAATTCTATGCTTTGATTAGTTCAAGCAGTGTGGGAATTACCCTGCCCAATTAATGGGCCGCCATTTAGACTTCGCTACCTTGATAATGGTTTAAAAAATGAACCCTCAACACTTGATGAGCCCAAACGAAGGGCCCTTGACCGATCTGGCTGATCTGCCGGGACCCAGGGGCTTGCCTTTGGTTGGGAATTTGTTGCAAATTGACAAACCCCGTTTTCACCAGCAATTGGAGAAGTGGGCTCAAGAATTTGGCCCGCTTTACAAACTGCGCTTGGGGCCTCAACCGATTGTTGTTTTGTCAAACAGCGAAATCATCACCCAACTGCTTAAACAGAGACCAGATTCGTTCAGCCGAACCCGAAAACTCAAAATAGTCAGTCAGGAGATGGCGCTGGATCCTGGGCTGTTTGGCTCTGAAGGCGACACCTGGCGCGTGCAAAGGCGCATGGTGATGTCTGGTTTTGACCCCGCCCACGTCAAAGGGTACTTTCCGAGCCTTCAAACGGTGGCACAACAATTGGCCAAGCGCTGGAAAAAGGCCGCTATCCATCAAGAAAGCATTGATTTGCAGCGCGACTTGATGCGTTACACCGTCGACACCATCGCCGGTCTGGCGTTTGGGGTGGCGGTGAATACGCTGTCTTCTGAAGAAGACCTCATTCAATCCCATTTGGATCGAATCTTTCCCAAGTTGTTCAACCGCTTGTTGACGATCTTTCCTTATTGGCGGTATTTCAAACTGCCTTCAGACCGCGCCCTCGATCAAAGCATTGTTTTCATCAAAGAGGCGATCCGGGGTTTTATTCAACAAGCCCGCCAAGCCTTGGCCGAACAACCTGAACTGCGAGACAAGCCGAACAACTTGCTACAGGCCATGTTGCTGGCCACAGAACTGGAAAGCAGCGGCGTCGATGACGCCTTGGTCGCTGGCAACGTGATGACCATGCTGCTCGCGGGGGAAGACACCACCGCCAACACCATTGCTTGGCTGACCTATTTGATTTGGCAAAACCCATCGACTCTGGAGCGCGCCAAAAATGAAATACGCGAACGCATCAGCGATGTGAAATGCCCCACTTACGATGAACTGAATCAGCTGACCTATTTAGAGGCCTGCATTTTAGAAACCATGCGCCTGAAACCCGTGGCGCCGCAATTGCCTTTAGAGGCTTTGCACGACACCCAAATTGGCCAAGTTCGGATTCCAAAAGGCACACTCATCATTAATTTATTGCGCAGCGAATCTGTGGACCCCGATCGTGTTGCCAATGCCCACGCCTTTGAGCCGCAACGTTGGGAACAAGAAGGCGCTCAACTCAAGAAAATCTCCATGCCTTTTGGCGCAGGGCCGCGGATGTGCCCCGGCAGGTATTTGGCCATCACCGAGATCAAAATGGCCATGGTGGTTTTGTTGGGGCAGTTTGAAATTACTTTTGTCGGCACCACCAACGGCCAAGAACCCGAGGAGGTCCTGTCGTTCACCATGATGCCCAAAGACTTGGTGCTGCGTTTGGCACTTTAGAACCAGTCATTTTGGACTATTCAAAATTTGACGACGACAAGGCACAATGAACCCGCTCAAGTCAAACTGAGCCAATAAACGATGTTGATAGCACACCCCCTCAAAGGGTGTGCTTTTTTTTGCCTTGATTAAAACTTGCTTCGTAGGGCAAGTCTTCCCCAACGACTTCGTGCTTTAAATTCTTGGCGCCGCCGTCGCGCTGAGTGGAGGCATGTGCGCCCACGTCATCAACTGGGCGGCTTGGGTCACATCAGCGCTCAACCAAGCGTCGTGAAGCGCTGGCGCGATGATCACTGGGGTGCGTTTTTCATCCCCTTCTTTGTGAAATTGCCACATCAAAGGGTGCTTGTCGGCATTGACCGTCAACATCGAAAAGCTGACCACCAGTTGACCGCTCACGGAGTGGGTCCAGCGGTCCCACAAGCAAGCGATGGCAAATGGTTCTCCAGATGCCAACTCAATCTTCCACCGCACCGCCCTGCCCGTCTCGTAGCTGGGCTCGAAAAAGTGGTCCACCAACACCAAACCAAATTGCCGTTTGCGCCAGGCGGTGCGGTAGCTGGGTTTTTCTGCGGCAGTTTCACTTCTGGCGTTGTAGGTGTGGCGAGCGATTTCGTTGTCTTTGGCCCAGGACGGAATCAAACCAAAATGGGCCAGACCGCAGGCCACTCGCCCAGTCTGGTGGCTCTTGACCACCAATGGCGCGTTAAAGCTTGGGTAGGTTTCAGCGGGAAACCCTTCAGGGAGATCGACCCCGAACTTTTCTTTGACCCAGGTTCCGTTTTTGGTTGGCGTGAAATTAGTGCACACGGACGTCTTTGTTGATGCGGGTGTAGGAGTCAGTGTGGGTGCCGGTGACGCACCACCTCGTGTCTTCAGACATGAACTACGCCTCCTGCAGGCATTTTTAGGGGCCCCATTAGACCCACATGTGCAATTGAAACACCGAATTGGCGGCTTGTGGAATAAAAGGCTTAGGCAGTGGTTTGAAGTTAAAGCGGCTGAAGATTTCCGAGGTCGGCTTTGGCTGAATGGCATGCGGTTCGATGAAGTGAGAAAGCCGGAAGCCTTTCAATGTGTTCATCACCACCTGTTCAAGCCCCAATTCGTAATCGTCGATGTCAGCCAAATGAAGCTGGGTTTCTTCACTTTGTAAGGACTGTTCATATTTTGAGGCGATGTCCCAAACCGTTAACTCGGCAGGGTCGCCAGCGAACCGGTAGCCGCCACCAGGCCCTTTCGTTGACAACAAAAGGCCTTGTTTTTTGAGTTCGCTCAGCATTTCCTCCAGATAACTGATCGACAAGTTCAGCTTTTGCGAAATCTGCTTGGTGGTGAGTGGCCCCGACCACTGGTGACATGCGAGCAAGACGCACAGGTTGATGGCGTTGACTGCTTTACTGGAAATCATTAAAAACCCTCCAATTGAGTAGTATTTTGAAATGAAAACCTATTCATTGCTTATTTTTTGTTCGATTTAATCGATTATCATCAAATTATCTACTCAAAATCTACTCAAAATCGTATTCATGTCCTCCCCCCTTGAGACCTCTCAGCCATTCCGCTCTCAGCTGTTCCGGATTGGTACGGTTTCCAAAGCGGCAGGCGTGCCGGTTTCCACCTTGCGCATTTGGGAAGCTCGTTATGGCGCTTTCAAACCTGTCAAAACCGCGGGCAATCAACGCTTATTTCAAGAGCACGATGTTTCAAAAGCCTTGCTGCTTAAGAAACTCGCCAACCAAGGGCATGCCATCAGCGCCATTGCCTCACTGAACCTCGATCAATTACGCCGCATGAGCGAATCGCTGGGCATCGGCGTCAAGCCCCCTCTCGACGCGGCGGGGCCGCTTAAATTGGCCATCGTGGGCTTGGGCCTGGCCAATCGAATCGAATCTCAAAATTTTTCTGCGGGCGCAACGCCACTCTTGGTCACGGATGTGTTGGAAGACTTATCGCAGGCTGCGCACGCCTCTTTTTCCTCGCAAGCGCAGGTGCTGCTCATCAAGGTCAACACGCTGCAAATGTCAGTCCACAGCGCCGTTCAGTCGCTGCTAAAAAAACACCCTTTCTCCCGCGCCATCGTGCTCTACCACTTTGCTGCAGAGGCAGTGGTCAAGGCCATCAAGGCCACGGGCGTGATCGTCAGAAGAGAGCCCCTTTCGGACAGCGAACTGCTTGAGCTCATCCAGTCGGTTCGATTTGTGGACCCGGCTCGCGCTCAAGAGTTTGGCACTTCGCTCTCCGTTATTCCCACCAGAAAGTATTCCGATGCGACCCTGGCCCGAATGGCGAGCATTTCTACCAATGTGTTGTGTGAATGCCCCAAGCATGTGGCTGAATTAATTTCTCAACTGGCCAGCTTTGAAGAGTACAGCCAAGAGTGCCTGAATCAAAATGCCGACGACGCCCACCTGCACGCTTACCTGCGGTCGATCTCGGGCTCCGCCAGATCTCTGTTCGAGAGCGCACTGGAGAAAATTGCAGCGCATGAAGGCATTAACTTAAGCGAGGATCCAGTCTGATGTCGACCCCTTTCAAAATTCTCTTTGTTTGCATGGGCAACATTTGCAGAAGCCCCACGGCCGAAGGCGTTTTTCAAATATTTTGGGCGTTGGTCAGCGGCACCACATGGGATTGGTGAGAACCCGAGATGGCTTTTTTAACGATTTTGTAAATGTCGAGATCAAAGTCAAAGTGGTCAGACTGGGCGAGTTCATGCAGTTCATCGTGGTCTTGTGCGGTGCCCAAGTAACACCATTTGTTGATCACCAGCATGCTCTGCCCATCTTTGATCGCCACCGCACCAGCAAATGGCCAGATTGGAATCTTGTCAATCTGAAGCGCTGTTTGCAGCTTGAGATTATGAATTGCCACCGAAACGTTCCCAATGCATGCGCCTTGGCATTGCTTGACCTGGTAGCCAAAGCAAGGTTTGCCCTCTTCCACTTTCTCTAAACCCAGCATCGCCTCACAGAGTTGGTGTTTCTTGGCCAGGGTGGCTAAGTAACCCTGCGCCTCTTTTTTGTTGTGAAATAGACCGTAAATATTTTCTTGAAAACCGGGTTGTAATTGCTGTTGGGTCAACAGCGTCGGTCTTAAGTAGCCAGATGAATCTTGAATCAACTGCCAAGCGCACAAGTCTTTTGAACGACGAAGCTTCACGTTCAGACTCGGCATGCGCTCTTTGATGAGTTTGGCCTCCAAAATCAAAGCACTCAATTCACCACCCGTCTCGATCCAATCAATGTGGTGCACTTGTTGGAACAGTTTCATTTCCTTGCGAACGGTGAGCGCACTTTGGAAGTGGCTCAACACGCGGCTGCGCATTGAAATGCTTTTGCCAATGTACAAAGGCGCTTGGTGCTCACCGTAAAAAATATAGCAACCGGGTCGCTCAGGAATCGCTTCCACTGCGGACGGGCTGATGTGGGGCGGCAAGCTGACTTGCCCCACCAGTTCACGGACAGCCTCGATTAGGCGCGGTTGCCCGAAAGTTTTTTCACACACACGCCAAAATTGAAGCAATAAATCGGCGTCGCCCAAGGCTCGATGCCGTGCGCTGACCGTCAAGCCATGTGCGGCAATGAGGGTGTCTAAATTGTGCCGAGGTTGTTGCGGAAAAAGCAGCCGAGAGAGCTTGACAGTGCACAGTACCTTGGGTCGAGAACCATGCCCAAGCGTTTAAAAGATGCTTTGATAAAACCATAGTCAAAGCGGGCGTTATGCGCCACAAAGATCTTGCCTTCGAGCTCTTTTTTGATTTGAAGTGCGACTTCGTCAAATGAAGGTCGCCCAGCAACCATGTCCGGTGTGATGCCCGTCAACCTTTGGATGAACTGCGGAATAAAGGTTTGAGGATCAACCAAGCACGCCCATTCACTTTCTTGCCCGTTGGCCAACGTCTTGATGCCTATCTCAGTGATCCGGTCACGCTCCGAATTGCCACCTGTGGTTTCGATGTCGATGAAGGCCAGGGCAGGAAATTCGGTGTCCATAAGTGGTTTTGAAATGACGAGGATCGAGATTTCACGCCATCGAAATCGGGGGCGTGGTCAGAGCCTGCGTGAAGTGGTTGGCGACTTGAAGGAGAGTCCCCAAGGAAAAATTAAACTTCCCCGCCGACGCCTCTAAACTTTTCAACAAAAGCGCTAATTTTTTGAAGCACGGTCTGTTTCTTGCCGAGGTATTCCGGATTCAATGGACTCATTTTAGGCAAAACACCATTCAACTCCGTGCCATTGTCGCTGACAAATTCACGCTTCAGTGAGGCAGTGATGTACCGCTTGGCCGCCTCGGCGTTAAGGCCCTCGGAATGGATGAGTTCTTCCGCCTCTCGCAGTTGCTCGGCTTGCGCAAAGGTGAAGAAAGTATCAATCACACTGGCCTTGTCGCCAATCTGGTCTAGGTCAGTTTTGTTGATAAAGTCCACCAGCAAATTCTCTTTGGCGCGATTGCCAAGGCTGGCACGAATAACGCGGCGTGCTTCCTCCACCAAGTCAGATTTGCTCTTGATCTTTTTGTTGTGGTCAAAAATCAATTCCAAGATGTAATCCAGATTAATTTCCTGCGACTTGAGCAAGTCGACCTCGAAGACCACGTCATCCCAGTCGATGGTCGACTTGGCTTTCTCGTCTGAAGATTTTTCGCGACGCTGCCAGTCGCGAACATCGTTGTAGGTGGATCGGTAATCCTGGATTTTTCGCTCAGTGGGCAGCGTGATGGCACTTAGAACAGTCATGTCTTCATCGCTTAGAAAGTGTTTGACCTTAAACGCCTCAACTGCTGCAGGGTCGTTCATGTCGACGCTTTGTAGCGCCTTCAGGCTCGCAAATTCATCGTAGTTCTGCAGAACGTTTTCGATGCGTAAATACTCACCAAAGAGTTTGGCAAAAGCTTTCTTGTCGGCTTCCTTCTCGATGGCGGCAGGTTCGGGGAAACGCATTGCAAGCTCTTTGACCACCTCCACAAAGCCACGTCGCGCCTCACCAGTGAGCACATCGGTGAAGCCCTCCATGTACTCCTTGTAGCTTTTCTCCAGGACCACATTTTTGGTGTTTTTGTCGCCAAAAAGGGTGATGGCCTCGATGGTCGCCTGCTCCAAGTCTCGGAAGGTGACGATGTTGCCAAAGGTCTTGGTGGCGTCATAAATTCGGTTGGTGCGTGATAAGGCTTGCAAGAGGCCGTGGTAGCGCAGGTTCTTATCAACAAACAACGTGTTGAGTGTGGGCGCATCAAAGCCCGTCAGGAACATGCCGACGACAATCACCAAATCAATTTCCTTGGCTTTGACTTGCTTGGCCAGATCACGGTAGTAGTTTTGAAAGCCATTGCTGTCCACACTGAAGTTGGTTTTGAACAGTGCGTTGTAGTCGGCGATGGCTGCACTCAGGAACTCCTTCGCACTGCTGTTCATGGCAGACACTTCAAAACTCTCGTCTGGAATGTCGCCGAGGGCGTCTTGTTCCTCGTTCGCTGCGAAAGAGAAAATGGTCGCCACACGAAGCGGTTTATCGCTGTCTTTCTGAAGTTCTTTGAAGGATTCGTAATAGAGTTTCGCCGCATCCACGCTGCTGACCGCGAACATGGCATTGAACCCCTGGTTGCCAGCTTGCAGGCGGTGGGTCTTCTGGCTGAAGTTGTTCAGGATGTACTGGGCAATCTCACGGATGCGTTCGGGGTGCAGCAAGGCCTGCTTGTTCTCTGCAGCGCTGAGTTTTTTCTCATCCAGTTCGGCCTCAATGGATCGGAACTTCGGACGCACGTCGTTGTAATCGACCTTGAACTTCAGCACCTTTTCATCACGGATTGCATCGGTGATCACATACGAATGCATCTCACGCCCAAACACGCTGGCCGTGGTTTCAGCGCCCAGCGCGTTCTCTGGAAAGATGGGCGTCCCGGTAAAGCCAAACTGATAGAACTTCTTGAATTTCTTCTTTAGATTTTTCTGCGCCTCTCCAAACTGACTTCGGTGACATTCATCAAAAATGAACACCACCTGCTTGCCAAAAATGGGAAGGTCGGCCTCGCTCTTCATCAAATTGTTGAGCTTCTGGATGGTGGTGACGACGATCTTGTTGTCCTCTTTCTCCAGGTTGCGCTTCAACCCTGTCGTGCTGTCTGAACCGTTCACACTGTCCGCTGAGAAGCGTTGGTATTCCTTCATGGTCTGGTAGTCCAGATCTTTTCGGTCCACCACAAAGAACACCTTGTCAATAAAGTCCAGTTGAGTCGCCAGCCGCGCCGCTTTAAAGCTGGTCAGGGTCTTGCCCGAACCCGTGGTGTGCCAAATAAAGCCACCGCCCTCAATATCACTCCAACGCTTGGCCTGGTAAGCACTGTTGATCTTCCAGAGAATCCGCTCGGTGGCCGCAATCTGGTACGGGCGCATCACCAACAAGGCATTGCTGACATCAAACACCGAGTAGTTCAGCAGCACATTGAGCAGGGTGTTCTTTTGGAAGAACGTCGCCGTAAAGTCTTTCAAGTCCTTGATCAAGCTGTTATCCGCGTTAGCCCAATTCATGGTGAAGTCGAAGCTGTTCTTGTTGCGCTGTGTGGTATTGGCGAAGTAGCGGCTGTCGGTGCCATTGGAGATCACGAAAACCTGCAAGTACTTGAACAATGAGTTTTTGCTGTTGAAGCTCTCCTTGCTATAGCGATGCACCTGGTTGAAGGCTTCACGAATCGCGACGCCACGTTTTTTTAGTTCCACCTGCACCAGCGGCAGGCCATTGACCAGAATCGTCACGTCATAGCGGTTGGCCTGCGCGCCGGCTTGCTCAAACTGTTTGATGATCTGCACCTTGTTCAGGGCGATGTTCTTCTTGTCTATCAGCCGAATGTTCTGGATGCGACCATCGTCAAAAACAAAATCGTGCACATGGTCATCGTGAATCTTGCGGGTTTTTTCGACGATGCCGTCACTCGGCTTGTCCAGCCAGGTCTCAACAAAACGCAGCCACTCGTGATTAGAAAACTGCATGTGGTTCAGTGCTTGCAGTTGAACGCGGACGTTCGCAAGCAAAGACTCAGGCGTGTTCAGGCCTTGTAGGAATTCGTATCCTTGGTTTTGGAGGTCGACAATGAGTTCCCGCTCCAGATCGCTCTCGCTTTGGTAGCTTTCCGCGACCTTCCACGCCTGGGTGTAGTGATCGAGAACAATGAAGTTCTTCGATTCGGCAATCGTTTTGTAATCAGTCATGCCATGGCGCTCTCAGGCTTGGGGAAGCTCAGCAAAAGATCTCGGTAATGCTCGTATTGCTTCTGGCGCAGTGCGATTTCGCGGGGCAAGCCTTCGGTGAGGGAGTTGGTGAGGGTGTTGAACTTATCGAGGATAGCGACGATACGGGATTGCTCTGCAAGTGACTTTTTTGGGTTGTCCGCGTATTGAATGGGAAACTTGAAACTTTTGATGATGCTTGAATTGAGGTCACCTCTCGCACCCTGGCCAAGGGCTTTGATGTTTTCATAATTAAAGCTCACCCAATGAAAAACATACCGATATAACGCCTTCGAATCATCGATCTCCAAGCATCCACAGTGTTGGTTGGTTGTCAAAGGTATCTTGTTAATCGCTGAACGGCCTGCAGTTGCGCCTGATATGGCAACGATGACGCAGTTGGCAGGTATCCACTTTGCGGCCGTCTTTTTCACAGCTTCTTCAGTGATATTTTCTTCTGTGCTTAGAATGTCTGAAAACTTAACCTCTTGGGTTCTAAGCCATGGAATGGCGCCACCCTCGTAGTATTTCGGAGCTCCTGCTGTCGGCGTCCCTCCCGAATACCATTTCTTCGTGACGTCACCTAATGTTTTCCACTCCACCTCCCCGTCTTCAAAACTCAACAACTTTTCACGATAGAACTTGTATTGCTGTTTTCGGGCTGTAAGCTCGGCTGTAAGCTCGGATGTAAGCTCGGCTGTAAGC
>Ga0208253_1000453_pt1 | contig 17080 bp, 23 predicted proteins | sample CryBogCBE10Oct08_FD_184573 | JGI IMG/M metagenome (GOLD analysis project Ga0208253, IMG submission 184573) | Freshwater microbial communities from Crystal Bog, Wisconsin, USA - CBE10Oct08 (SPAdes) | ecosystem: Environmental > Aquatic > Freshwater > Lake | place: Crystal Bog, Wisconsin, USA...
GACCAAGGAGGTGTGATGCTTTCTTTACGAACCATGATATTGTATGTGTCTTTCAAAATGCTTATGCAACAATTGTTGTTCCCTTGAAAATGAAATAAAATTCAGGAAGAAAAAGAACAACAGGAGTATATGGCACAACAGGCAAGAAGAGCCGAATTCCTTCAAGAATTTAGATCTCAGCAAATAGGGATACATAATAAGATGGTAGAAAAAACAGTTAGCGATTTACGCGATTCTGAATATTTCCATACCGGCCAAACCCATTATTTACAGCAACAGTTGGCAGAATTGATGGCAAAGAGATTTTAAATGAGATTATTAAAAGAAGGTGGCAACGTATTTAAAAATGGCGATGGTCAGATTACTACCCAGCGTATTAATCAGATGGACGTCAAGCCTACCCTTCAATGGTTAGAACACATGGTCGATCTTGACCTAGTTAATAATACACTAGGATCAACTGGTCTAAAGCCAACATCGGGCGATTTAGATGTAGCAGTAGACAGCAGTCAAATCACGCCAGAACAACTAGAAGCAGAACTTAAGCAATGGTGCCTGAGTCAAAAACTGAATCCTAGAGACTTTGTTAAACGTACAGGGTCTGGCGTACATTTCAAAACACCTATTGCTGGACATCCTGATCGCGGCTATGTACAGACAGATTTTATGTTTATGAAAGATATGGGAGTAGGCAAGTTCTTTTTAACTGCTGCTCCTGATTCAGAATACAAAGGAAGTGATCGCAATGTAGTGATCAACTCGTTGGCCAAAGCTCTTGGTTACAAATTAAGCCAGCGTGAAGGTATTTTAAATCGTGCCGATAACACAGTGGTAGCTCGCGATCCAGATGAAATTGCCAAGTTATTGTTGAATAAACAGGCAACCAAAGATGATTTACATTCAGTAGAGACAATCGTCAAAGCTCTAGAACGTGATCCACAAAAAGACGCTAAACTAGCCGATGCTCGTACACACTTTAAAAATTTAGGCGTTCCATTTTTTGAAAACTTAGATACACCCTATACAGAAGTAAACTATATGGCTCGTCTACGTGATCGTATTGTTAATCAAGGTATGCAACCACTAGTCGAAGCGGCTAGCCACGCCCGAATTGAGCATTTAGAGGACCTGGTATTTGAACGTGGTTCTCGAGGTATTGCCGAAGCTATTGCTATTGCTCAGTCAGCGGCAGAAAATACCGCAGGCACCACAACAATCAAGTGGGACGGTAAGCCAGCAATAATCTGGGGTAACAAGGAAGATGGCACTTTTGTTCTAACCGACAAGGCTGGATTTCACGCAAAAGGTTATGATGGCCTAGCTACAAGTCCAGTTCAAATAGCACAAATTATGAATGCTCGTGGTCCTAATCGTGGAGAACTTATTGGCATATATGAAAAGTTATTCCCATTGCTTAAGGCCAGTTTACCCACGGGGTTTAAGGGTTATGTAAAAGGCGATTTGCTCTATATTAATCAGCCACCGGAAGTATCTGGTGCTTTTGAATTTAAACCCAATACTGTTGAATATCGTATTCCAGCGGCCTCAGCTCTTGGTCAACAGATAGCTCAAAGCGAAGTTGGTGTTGCTGTACACACACGCATTCCAGATCAAAATGCCAATGAAGAGCCTTTAGGCAATGTTAACTTTAATCCAGTTCAGGGTTTATTATTGGTTGAACCTCAAGTCAAAGATATAAAAAATGTTGTCACAGACAGAAAACTGATTCAGCAACTTAAACAACTAAATGCGGCTCATGGAAAGGATATAGACTTACTTTTCAATCCAGCAGAGCTTCGAAGAATGCAAGTGACAGATTTACCGGCCTTGTGTAAACGCTACATCAATTCACGCATCAACTCTAATTTCACAAACTTGTTACCAGACTTTGGCGCATGGTTACAACAGAATGTTACAGCCCGCAAATATAATAATATAGTTGAATATTTACAAAGTCCTAGGTCTAATATGGATGGAATGTCGGCCGCATTCACTGCGTTCCTAGGACTACACGACCTAAAGATGGATATGCTCAAACAACTAGATTTACAGCAACCAGGGCAGGAAGGTTGGGTAGTAGCTTCAGATGCTGGCCGTGCTAAATTAGTTAATAGATTTGGATTTAGTGCCGCAAATCGCGCTCAAAATAACCCTAATCCTACAGCCTAAATCTCCTTTTTAGTTAATTTGGCTAAATAAAAGTAGGACCTTAGAGTCCACATATATAAGGAGATTTAAAATGGCACAGATTCCATTAGTATCAGGCGGTTCACAACCAGTATTTGCTATTGACACACTCAATGGCCCACAATTAGCAGCAAACACAGCATATAGCCCAGCTGGCACCCCAGTAATGATTATGGGTCCAAAATTGGACTTTTTTTGCCTTAACCAAGGTAACACCATGGGTTCAGGTAATATCAATAATCAAGCTGAAGTTAACGGCGCGATTCAGCAAATCATTCAGCAGATTCAACAAACTGCTACTGTTGCTTTCTATCAAGCTGGTAATACAGAATTGAGTATCGCTGTATATCCAACAGGCGCTTACACAGCTAATACTATTCAAGCTGCTGTAGCAGGCCTTGGTAATATTCAAGTATCCGCAAACGGCACAGTAACTGGCTTTTACGCAGGTAACATCACAGCTACTAACGTTGGATTTACATTAGCTAACGTAGCATATTAATTTTAAAATTTGTTTTAAAATACCAAAAAAGCTCCGCAAGGGGCTTTTTTGTTGACCTTAATTTTATGGCTTAAATACTCCACTATGGAAGTTAAAAAAATAACAGAAGTTACAATTTACGAATCTCCAGATGGAGGTCGCACAGTTTATGCCCGGCGCCCAGGTAGTACTCATCGTGAATTACATTTACGTGACCCAGAGCTAGACAAAGAGTTGGCCGAACTTAAAAATCAAGAGAAGTGGCAGGAAATTTTAGCCCTGCGTTCCAGCAATTCTGAAATTAATCACTTGCTAGAGCAAGTAGAGATACTGTATGAATTAAGTAGAAAATCTAATGCGAATTAAATGTAAAACTTACTTTGATATATCGGCTACCGGTGTAACTGGACACTTTAAGTCATCTCATGTGCCGTTTACTGACAATGCTGGGCAACGTATTGAAAACGAAATATCCTGGCACATTGCTCGTAACCAGCAGCGCAACTGGGAAACACTCGTTCAGTTAATAGGTATGCGTACTCAAATTTTTAAATTAACCGAACCAAAAAGAGTACAGTATTATTGGGAATTTGATTTTGAAGTTGATACTCCGGGCGTGTTTGGTTCTGAAAATAATCCGCTTGAAATATTACTATCTGATGCTGCCGGAGTGCCCATGTTAATAGAATTATGGAATCGCCGCGATATAGAATCAGTATTAGTAGTTAACGGTCCAGATCAAAATATTTGGTTTGAAGTTTTACCATAAATATATGCTATGTCAATAGAAGCCACCGATATCGAAAAAAAGAGCTTAGAAGCTCACGTTGAGTTATGCGCTGAACGTTATAATGCCTTAGATTCTCGTCTTGAAGGACTGGATGAAAAAATTAACGGTGTAAGTCATATTATTGTCGAAGTACGCGACATGGTTGAAAAAATGGCAGAAAAACGCACAGATCAATTAGTATCATGGGGCATGGCTGCCATAGGATTTTTAGTAGCCACCTGCGGTTACTTAATATCACACTACGTTCTCAAATGAAACTTTCCCAAGAATTTGACCGAATGTTCCGACAGGAATTTCCTGACAGTTTAACCAATTTAATATTTTGTACAGAAGAAGGCAATTATCGAGTCTTTGATCGCTATCTTATTGTGCCAGAAAAACCAGGGTATCGTGTATTTTGTTCAGCTACAGATGTAGGTTTGTTTGGTTCTACTAAATCAGCACTTAGCTGGTGTATAGCAGATAAACATAAAGCATATAACTCGGCCCGTGATATCCTAGCATTAGATACAAAATTAACCAGTTTAACCAACGATATTAATGCTCGTGCCAATATAGCCGATACAAGCACCGACCCTAAATTCCGTGAGACTATAGAAACTAAATTAGAGTCCAAAATTATACGAAAAAAGAAGGTAGAATCAGAATTAACCAAATGTGTCAACTGGGCTAAATATATACAATTAAGAGGATTTAATAATGAAACTGTTCGAACTGGCCGCAACACAGCCATCAAAGCAAGCCGCTAAGGTATTTGAGAGTTATTTTGGTGACTCCATTAACGTGGACGTGATTTCTGCCCGTCAAGCACGTGTAATGTTGTCTAAGGTACGCAAGCTGGTAAATGAGCACAAAGCTACTCCAGCATTCCACAAGTCAGAACAAAATCCAACTTATTTAAAGTTGATGATGATGGAACGTGTACTGGCAACTCGTGTTAAAGAAACTAGCACAGTACCGGTAGGTGCTGCCGCTGGCGCACAACAAAACGTTGCCGGTCAACAAAGTAACATGGCTATGCCCAATCCTACAGTTGCTGCAGGCCAGGCCGCTGCTAAACAAAAAATTGATCAGTTAAAAGATCCTAAACAAAAACAAGCTATGCAAAAGGCTAGTGTAGGACAAAATTTAAGTCCACAAGACCAGCAGGCACTTGCTCAAGTTGCCATGATGAGCGAAAGTTCTACTTTCCGTCGTCAGTTATATCAAATCATTCGTGAATCAGAAGTTCAACAAGCGCAAGTTGTATTGGCCGCACAGGACATGGTTGACGAAGTACAAAAAATGAGTGAGCAAGTAAGTTCTATGCAGTTTAAAGACTTACCAGCACTTGTTGATCAAATTAAAAATCAAGTCGGTGTTGATCAAGCCATGCAGTTTAACACAGACGCAACAGCCGCTCTTGCCGGTCTGTTACAAAATTTACAAGGTGCTCGTCAACAATTAGATCAAGCACTTGGTGTAGTTACTGGCCAGGCCGCTCCGGCTATTCCAGGAATGGATGACGCAGGTTTTGGTGGTGAGATGCCAGACGAAACTGGCTTAGGTGCTGAACCAGGCATGGAAGAACTTCCACCAGAAGAACCAGAAGCTCCTGAAATGGGTGGCGCAGGCCTAGGTCGCGCCAAACGCTAAATGTTAATCTTTGAAGTAGAAAATTCTCAACCTGTTGACACGGGTAAACTTCTCGCCTTGAGTCAATGGTTAGCCAAACGTGCCGAGGATACCAATGCTCGCAAGCAAATCTCCACCGATGCTTTTATTAAATTAGCAAATAGTCTACAAGTAAATGTAACACCCGATACCATAGGCGACTTAATTGCTAAAGAACCGCTTTCTAATGTACTTGAACCATTTGACCCAAATTCAAATGTGATTAGATTCAAAGGCAACGATGAACCTACCAATACTCAAATGAATCCAGACCAGGCCCAGCAAGTAGTTGATCAAAACGCCAAAGCCGCTATGAAACGCGGCATGAACAAATAAGCATTACCTCCACAAGTAGTAATATATACAATCTATGAGTAATCGTATTACTATCGACAAGATCGAATTCTATATAACCAACGTTTGCAACTTAACCTGTTCAGGCTGTAACAGATATAACAATTATAAATTTGCTGGTTGGCAAAATTATGATGACTATGCTGACATAATTCAGCAGTGGTCAAAAAAAATTAATCTTATTAAACCAGTTATTCTTGGTGGCGAGCCCTTGCTTAATCCAACTATTAACAAATGGGTAGAAGGATTAAGAGCGGCATGGCCAGAAGCCTACTCGCCAGAAATTATTAGTAATGGAACGCGGCTTGATTTAGTTGAAGGATTTTACGAATCCTGCCGTAAAACTAATTCTTGGGTTGGTATTAGCATACACAGAGACTCTGATCGTGAAATTATTTTTAACCGTGTTAGAAATTTTTTAACTCATCCTATTCAAGAAGGAATTGATCTAAAACCTGAAATGAATTCTGATTATCAGTTCATTGATGTTAATGGCGTTCAAGTACATATCTGGACCACTGTTGATTTTTTACAAAATAATGTTATCGAAAGATTAGATGGCACTCGTACTTTGTACAATAGCGACCCAGTAAAAGCCCATAGCGTTTGTCCGCAGGTGCTACATAAAAATTATCATTTTATTAACGGCCGAATTTATAAATGCGGCCCGGCACCACTTATGGCAGAATTTGATCGGCAATATCCGTTTGATATAAGCCCAGAAGATCGAGCACTCATACACACAGACCAAGGGTTAGGTATCGATCAATTTGATGAATTTGGTGAAGAATTTTTTGCCAACATAGATAAACCAATTCCGCAATGTAAATTTTGCCCAGAATCATATAACTGGCACAGGATAGAATTTACCACACTAAAGCCTAACAAGATTTGACTTTTATTGTTAAATATAGTATAATCGTTAGTAAGAAGCAAAAAGGAGAAGCAAAATGAAAAAAATTCTCGCAATACTAGTACTTACTCTAGCTGTAATAACACCAGCACACGCTTGGCGTAGTGGCTACCACAATGGCTGGGTAGCTCCGTTTGTAGTGGGCGGGGCTGTTGGCTACGCCGTAGCTCGCCCGTACTACTATCCTCCTTACTATTATGCGCCTCCACCACAGGTAGTTTATGTTCAGCCGCCTGTTTATATTCAACAACCAAACCCAGCACCTGAGGGATTCCATCAGATAAGTATGCTTGACGGAACTTGTAATTGCTATAGGACAGTATGGGTACCAAACAATTAATTGTCGTTTTTAGTTTAATGCTTGCCGCTACAGCGAATGCCGCTGGGCTTGGGAATTTGTTAAATGACCTTATTAAAAAACCTACACCTGCTCCCACGCAACCGCTACCGCAAGCGCCCAAACCTACACCACAACCAATAAAAAAATAATATGCGGGTGCGCCAAGATGTTAAATACTTGTATGAAAAGCAAGTATGGAATTGTTAAAAATTGTCAATTTTGCGGAACAGAGTTCGAATCTAAACCTCGGTTCTTAGATTACTGCTCGCAAAAATGTAAAAACCCTTTAAACAGAGGAGAATATGATCCTTGGAACAAAGGTATTAAACTTACAGAAGAACAAAAGGCAAAACAGAATAGAGATGGATTAGCAAAAGGTTGGGGGTGGAATAAAGGTATTCCTAATGATAGGCAAAAAACAAAGTGGTTGATAGATAATCCTAATAAGGATGGAAAACTTAATAATTTAAGACCTAAAAATCCTATCACCGATCCATTAAGGATGTATCGTAGATTAGTTCGTAAAGCAACATATCGAACTCTTAAAGAAATGAAAAAGAATGGTGAGTGGGTACCAAAGGTGGGTAAGTATAAACATAGCTGGCAAACAGATCATATTATCCCTCATCAACAAGGATGGGAATTAGGAATATTGCCACATTTACTTGGAAGTAGGAAGAACATACAATTTATTAAAGGCGAAGAAAATCGCGAGAAGTGGAACACATACCAGCCACTTGATGTAGTAAGAAGTATAATTGGAGATATAAATGGCTTATTCAGCTCAGGTAATTGATCATTATGAAAATCCCAGAAATGTTGGGAAATTAGAGGAGACAGCGCAAGTTGGGACCGGTGTAGTTGGTGCCCCAGCTTGCGGATGACTGGAGACGTCATGCGCCTCCAAATTAAAGTAGAAGATGGAATTATTACAGATGCTAAATTTAAGACTTACGGTTGCGGATCGGCGATTGCTAGCTCGAGCCTTGTCACCGAATGGGTCAAGGGCAAAACTCTTGACGAGGCAGGAGAGATTAAGAACTCAGCGATTGCGGAAGAGCTTGCCTTACCGCCTGTCAAGATCCACTGCTCGATATTGGCTGAGGATGCTATCAAAGCCGCTGTAGCAGATTATAAAAAAAAGCATGAATCCTCAGATTAAAGATTTAGAAAATCAAGGATTTATTGTTATTCCTAATTTTTTATCTGATTCAGAACTAACACAAGCAAAGGAAGATATTGCGTTAGCCAACCAATCAGATAATAAAAATTATACACTTTTTCAAGCGTCTGACAACTTTAAATCTGTGTTGTTTAAAAAAATCAAGACTTTATTAGACAAAGTTAATCAACAAACTAATCTTACCGTAGATTTTATTATACCATCTGCGGCCTATACTGACACAACCTATATAAATTTTGAGTGGCACCAAGATCACGAATCTTTCTATGTGCATCAGCAATCTTATAATTACTTAAATTTTTATATTCCAATTATAAAACCCGATCCAAAAAAAACTGGTCTAAGTATTGTTCCAATGGATCAATTGTCCGTTCGGGCCAGCGACCATATAGGCAAAATTATTAACGGCGGTGCCAGTAGATTTACTCCGCAAAATAATCAAACTTTAGTTACAAATGATGATAATGGCGATTCATATATTATTTCTATTAATATTGACACTATTGCTTGTTCGCCAATTTTAAATCCAGGCGACTTACTATTGATGCGCGGCGATGTCATACATAAGACACAAGATAATGATACAAGGAGGGTAGCAATATCAGTTAGAGCTACTGACAGTACTAAAGTAATCAGTAGAAATAAATTATTATCGGGATGCAAAGTCAAGCAACAAATTATTAAAAATGCTCAACGGCATTATGATCAACACATGGAAATATTTAAAGTAAGTGACTCAGAAAATATTACTGCTGGAGATTTTTATGCCTTAAAAAACGAATTATTTTTTAAATCAGCTGAACAATAATGTTAAAAAATATTCATTTAGATTACAACTTTGACATATTTTTGTCAGCTGACTACTCTGTACATGAAGGTAGTTGTATCAATCATCAGGTACATGAATTGACAGACATACATGAATCATACGGTGGATTTCCTAAAAGTTATTGCATTGCCAATACCTTAATTCACCAACTATGGTGGACCGCTGACCAGATAGATTATGAAGTCATAGGTAATCAGCTTGGTATGGAGGTAATTACAGTAAGTTCAATTTTACAACCTCCGGGATGTGTCGTTCCCCTGCACAGAGATACATTTTATCAGATAACAAAAAAATATCCTGAGAGAACAGAACGTAAAGTGCGAGCAAACATTTATTTGGAAGATTGGAAATTAGGACAATTTATTCAATATCAAACCGACTCGGGATATAAAACCAGTGTAGAATGGAAACAAGGTTTTGGTTTTATGTGGGACAGCAACGTGCTACATCTTAGTGCCAATGCCGGTATGCAAAACAAATATACTTTACAAATATCAGGATTTTTAAAAGAATAATGAGCAAAAAAATCTTAATATGTGCTGACAGTTTTGGAGTAACCGATCCCAACTATTTCGGCGTTCATTTTTCTGAAAAAATAAAAAAAATAATACCAGACTGTGAAATTATAAACTTTTCTCGTGGCGGCAGTAGTAATTCTCTAATAGAACTTCAAGTACATCAAGGGTTAATTTACAATCCTGATTATGTTATTGTACTATTTACAGATCTTTGGCGTACAGATTATATACTCAGTGACAGTAATTTTTTTAATAATTTGAGTAAAGAAAAAATGCCAGAATTGCGAGCTCGATATAAAGATACTGAATATAGTCAAGTGTTAGATTTTAATAATCAAACTTACATGACAACAGCACACTACTTTCCATTGACAGCTAAAATTCCAGCATCAGATACAGTTCATAGTATGAAAGCAAATTATGAAAATTCACTAAAATTTCAAAGTCATGATCTTAATTGCTTACGTCAATATTTTATTGTCTTGTCTATTTTAAATTTATTAAAAAATAAAAATATACCAATGTGTTTTAGTCTTGGTGGGTTAGACTATGTTCAGGAACGCGACAAAGGCACTGACTCGACATATCAACAACTTGTAAATACAATACTACCAAGGCATTTTATGCGCAATGAAATAGCCGAGTATATGGATAAATCAATTGAGTTAAATTTATGGAGCCAAGCCCAGAGAGGAAATGATGGACCCTTATTTCATACTGAAGACGAAATTATGCAAGAAACTTTTGCTAACGAATGTATCAATAAATTAGGATTACTATGATTACCGTAACAAGTAAGGCAAACAAAAAAATAGTTGATAACTTAAATCGGCGCGGGCATGGCATGGGTATCCGGCTTGGTGTAAAAACTACAGGCTGTTCAGGACTGGCCTATGTATTAGAATACATTGACCATGTCAACCCAGAAGATACCGCTTACGAGCAGGAAGGATTTGTTATCGTAGTTGATCCTAAAAGTGTTGTCTATTTAGAAGGTTTGGAAATAGATTATGTACGACAAGGATTAAACGAAGGATTTGAATTTACCAATCCACTTGAAAAAGACCGTTGCGGTTGTGGCGAATCGTTTAGGATATAGTAGTGACTGTCGCTGTTTATACTGATAGTATATTTTTTGAGCAACGGTTTTTAAATCGACTCAAACTGCCTCAATATGAAATTTATCATAGCCAACACGAGTACATAGCTGCTCGGGCCGATATAAAAATAGCATTTACTACAGACCGCTGTATGGTTGATTATGATATTGGCGACCCACCTCGGCCACCGGAAATACATGATCAACAATCAAAATTTCCACAGGGCGGATTTGAAAATAAACTAGCTGGCCTCAGTAGGGCAAGTAACATAGTGTTTACATTTGACAGCGAAATACACCCTTTCCATATTGACATATGGAACAAGTGTCGTCATGAAAATGTATACTGGGTAGCCCCCGGGGCCGCAAATGCTGATAGTTTTATTAACGAACGTATAATTTATTGGCCTAATTTTTTTAACATGCAGAGAGAATTTTATCAACAGGTGCCAGAAAAACTTGCTGAAGTAAATTTCAATCTACCAAAGCCTTTATATTTTGACGCCTTGCTTGGTCGCTCAAGACGCCATAGAGATTTTGTTTACAACAGTATAGAAAGCAGCGATATTAAAGATAAAATTGTAATGACCTACTTCGGTTTTAAAATGCAACAATTGAAACCACACAAACTTGTTTGGGAAGAAGATTTTATTTGGGAACCCGGCACTAATTTGTTAAATGACGTAGTAATTGGAACGCATGAACCTGCTAATTATTTTGGAACAACAGAAGGTATTAGTCGCATCATTCCAGTTGACTTATTCAATAAAACAGCGTATAGTATTGTTGCTGAGACTAATTTTGATAACCGTATATCTTTTTATACTGAAAAAACCGCCAAACCTATCATAGCACGTAGATTATTTGTGGTATTTTCAGGCTACAAGTTTTTAGAAAATCTTCGCAAGCAAGGATACAAAACATTCAACAATGTTATTGACGAAAGTTATGATCTTATAGAAGATAATGAAACTAGGTGGGCCGCTGCGTTTGAGCAAGTAAAACGATTATGCCAACTCGATCAAACAGAAGTGTTCGATAAAATTAAAGATACTCTTGAACATAACTATAATATATTGGTCACAGCTAACGGAGATCAACAGGTAGCAGATCAAATACAAGAAAAATTAAACAAAATACTAACATAATGTACAATCCAAAATTTCCCTATCACGAGTTATCACGCACCTCCGAGGAAGGTCAACGTCTATATCAAACACCCGATGGTAAAAAAGTTCCTAGTGTGACAACTATTCTAGCCGCCACTCAGCCTGAAGAAAAGAAAGCCGCCTTACAAAACTGGCGCAAACGGGTTGGAGTTGATAAGGCCCAGGCCATTACTACCGAAGCTGCTAACCGCGGTACTCGTATGCACACATATCTAGAACATTATGTCAAAACAGGTGAAATGAAAGACAAAGGGTCTAACCCATTTGGATGGGCCAGTCACGCTATGGCAGAAACTGTAATTCGTGATGGACTTAAACACGTTGACGAATACTGGGGCGTAGAAATTCCTTTGTACTTTCCTAGTTTGTATGCCGGTACTACAGACTGTGTAGGAATACACCAAGGCGCAGAAAGTATTATTGACTTCAAACAAACTAACAAGCCTAAACGGCAGGACTGGATTGAAGATTACTATCTACAGTTAGTAGCCTATGCTCTAGCACATAACGAAGTGTATAAAACCAACATTCGCAAAGGTGTGGTACTCATGTGCGTTAAACCTGAAGTAGACACAATGGGCAATTTAGTTACCGAACCTCAATACCAGGAATTTACCTTAAATCCTGAGGATTTTGACCACTGGGAACAGCAGTGGTGGCGCCGTTTGGAGCAATATTACTCGCAAGCATAATTGGGCTAAATAGTAGCTATAAGGACTTATAATGGCTATTGTACAAATCTCTCAGATTACTAATCGCTTAGGATTACAAGCGGACTTACCACAATTATCAGGTGGTGAACTAGGTTGGTCTACTGATGAACGTCGACTTTATATTGGTAACGGAACTCTTGCGCAAGGTGCTCCTGTTATTGGTAATACAGAAATTCTTACCGAATTTAGTGATATTTTAAATTTAGCCGCTGCATATACCTACTCAGGATCTGCTGCAACTGGATATACAGTACAAACAGGACCAACTTCTGGATCCCCTGTAGTTTTAAGTTTACAAACTTGGCTAGATCAATACGCTAGTGTATTGGATTTTGGAGCGGTAGGCGATGGTGTAACTGATTGCACAGACGCTATTAATCGTGCCCTGTACCAGCTGTATTGCCGCGAAGTTAATCCAGCGATACGCCGTAGTTTGTTTTTTCCTGCTGGTGTCTATGTTGTTAGTGGTACTATCAATATTCCTTCTTATGCTACTTTAGTTGGCGAAGGCCCAGAAAATTCTATTATTCAAGCTACACCTGCTTCTAATGTACAGTATGTTGCTCAAACAGCCGATAGCTTACAGCAGACTGGAGCTAATATTGGAACCAACGGCGCTGTTCCGCCAACTGACATTACAATTAGCGGTATGGCTTTTCAAAATCTAGCTAGCCCAAGCAATGGCGCAATTTTTTTAGTTAATTCAGCAAATAGTTGCCACGCAACTGGAGTGAGTTTCAAAGGACCTGACGGATTTTCTCCTACTACTTCTGCTCTTGCTAACTATGGAGTAACATTTATCAGCACAAATAGTTTACCTGTTCAGGACATATCTTTTGATAACTGTTTATTTCAAAGTGTAACGTATGGTGCCGGCACTGACAATCTAACAAATAGTATAACTATCACAGCATCTCAATTTCTTGATTTATATAACGGTGTTATAATTGGTGTTGCTAGTAGTACTACATCAGGATTCCGTATTACAAGCAATTCGTTTGATAATATATATGCCCAAGGCATTATTTTTGGCGCAAACGCTAATTTAAATGCTAGCGGTTACAATATATTTTATAACGTTGCTTCATCACTTGCTGGCGGCGATGGTGTTAATTCAACTGCCGCTATTATTCAAATACAAGGTAATAATAATGCTAGCATTGGCGATATGTTTGCTAGATCTGCTGCCTTCCTCAATGGATATCAATGGGTAGCATTTGATAATACAACTAGTATAGCTACTCCAAACAGCGCTCAATTACAAATGGGTACTAGTACTATTGAATCAGGTGCCATGGTAACTTTACTTGGCGGCAAAACGGATCCTCTTGATCCATTTACAGCATTTACATTGAGTACTGCTACCTCTGGAGCATTTGTTATTAATTATGCTATTGCTCGCGGAGGATACAGAACTGGTACCATATCTATAGCGGCAGTAGGCGGTACTTTTAATTATACAGACGACTATACAGAAAGCGAAAATGTCGGAGTCGCATTGTATATTTCGTTGGCTGGCAGTACTATTACAGTATCCTACAATACCACCAGCGGTATTGACGCAGTAATGAATTATACCGTTTCTTATTTTAACTAAAATGTGGTACCAAGACTTTAGCGACCGGTTAGGCGACTGGTCCGATCTACGCACCTCTGTCCAAACTTTGCCTTTAGAACAGGCTCTTCAAAACATTAACGAATGGTGGTTCGATTCACCGTGGCAAAGTTATTATCTACACTGGGATGATTTACCTACTTGGCCTGATCCTTGGCAACTTTTGAATGATAACGTATTCTGCGAGGTCGCAAGAGGACTTGGAATCCTGTATACTATAAGTATGATTGATCACCCGGAAATCGCCAGTGCAGACCTCGTATTAACAGATGATGGGTATAATTTAGTCCTAGTTAACAAAGAAATATATATACTTAATTGGAACAAAGACACCATCGTAAATACACATCAAGTCGGTAAAGTCAAAAAGCGGTTAACGCAAGAGCAAGTTAAAAAGCAGTACAGTTAAAATTTAGAAAGTTATTAATGCAGATTACAGTAGTCAAAAGAAGCGGACAACGTGAACCACTCACCATTGAAAAATGGCAAGCTCAGGTTGCTAAAGTCTGCCAAGGTATTGCTGATGTCAGTCAGAGTATGATTGAAATTAAAGCACAGTTACATTTTTATGATGGCATCACTACAAAAGAAATTGACGGGATCACACTCCGTGCTATTGTAGATCTTATCGATGTAGAATCTAATCCAGACGTAGGTCATACCAATTATCAATTTGTGGCCGGTAAACAACGTTTATCAATGTTGCGTAAAGATGTATACGGCAGTTATGATGTACCGCACCTTTATGAAATTGTTAAAAAGAATGTAGCCACTGGATTATACACGCCTGAACTTCTTGAATGGTACACAGAAGAAGATTGGAATCGAATGAACGATATGCTCGATCATGAAAAGGACGAAACATATTCTTACGCTGCCATTGAGCAGTTAATTGAAAAATATCTAGTACGTAATCGTGCTACAAAGGAAATTTATGAGACTCCTCAAATACGGTACATTGTGGCAGCCGCTACTGTCTTTCACAAAGAAGAGCCTAACGCGGCTCGGATGCGTTACATCAAAGAATATTATAATGCTGCTAGTGACGGCTTGTTTACTCTTGCGACTCCTGTTCTGGCTGGATTGGGGACACCAACAAAACAATTTAGTTCTTGTGTGCTTATACGTAGTGACGATAATCTTGATAGTATTTTTGCCTCAGGAGAAATGATGGCCAAGTATGCGGCCAAGCGAGCTGGTATTGGTTTAGAGATTGGCCGCTTGCGTCCATTAGGGGCTCCTATCCGCGGCGGCGAAGTTATGCACACAGGTATGATTCCATTCCTAAAAAAATGGTTTGGAGATTTAAGAAGTTGTTCGCAAGGAGGTATCCGCAATGCTTCTGCTACTGTTTTTTATCCCATTTGGCACTATCAGTTTGATGACCTTATTGTCCTCAAGAATAATCAAGGTACCGAAGAGACCCGCGTCAGATTTATGGATTATGGGGTTGTGCTCAACAGCTTCTTTTGGAGACGTTTTAAAAATAAAGAATCCATAACATTTTTTGATCCTAATGAAGTACCTGATCTGTACGAAGCATTTTATAACAATACCGAACTGTTTGAGCAACTGTATATCAAGTATGAAAAGCGCCGGGATCTACGTACCAAAACAATGGCTGCAGAAGATGTGTTCAAAGGCGGTATTCTAAAAGAACGCACAGATACTGGTCGCATTTATCTTGTGTTTATTGACAATGTCCAAAGTCAAGGACCTTTTGATCCCGAATACCATACCATTTATCAGAGCAATCTTTGTTGCGAAATCCTACTACCTACCAAACCTTTCCAGCGATTAGATGATGATTCAGGACGTATTGCGCTGTGCACGCTAGGCTCAATCAACTGGGGAGCTTTCCGCAATCCCGAAGATATGCGCCGTGCTTGCCGTATTTTACAACGCAGTCTATGTAATATTCTTGACTACCAGGACTTTCTAAGTGTTCAAAGTAAGTTAAGCAATGATGAAATTCAGCCCTTGGGTATTGGCATTACTAATCTTGCCTACTGGCACGCTAAACGCAGTTTACGCTATGGTGACGCTGATGCCTTGCAAGAAGTTAAAACTTGGATGGAATATCAAGCATACTATCTAACAGAGGCCACTGTAGAGTTAGCAAAAGAACGTGGTAAGTGTTTAGACAGCGATAAGACACGTTACGGTCAAGGTATCTTTCCTTGGGAGCTAAGAGCCAAGGCGGTTAATGAGCTTGCTGATTTTACACCTGAGCTTGACTGGGAAACTCTACGCACTAACATGAAAGAATATGGAGTTAGAAATGCTACACTTATGGCTGTGGCTCCAGTGGAGTCTAGTAGTGTTGTTATTAATAGTACTAATGGAATAGAAATGCCTATGAGCTTGATCACTGTCAAAGAATCAAAAGCCGGCAGTCTAATACAGGTAGCACCAGAGTACAACAAATTAAAAAATAAATATCAGCTGATGTGGGAACAAAAAGATTGTGACGGTTATCTTAAAACAGCATCGGTTTTGGCTGCCTATGTAGATCAGTCTATTAGCACTAATACTTTTTATAATCCTGCTCACTTTGCTGACCGCAAAGTTCCTACGACATTAATTGCTAAAAATTTAATGTTAGCACATCGTTGGGGCTTAAAAACTTTCTACTACAGTTTAATCAACAAACAAGGTAGTAAAGGCCAAGATGAAGAACCAGCCGGATTAGAAGTAATAAATTTTGATGACCAAGAAGATTGCGAAGCCTGTAAACTGTAAAGAAAAAAATTAATGAAAATAGGATTTTTTGGCGATAGTTTTTGTCAATATGATGTGCCAGAGGATTGGCAAAATGTTGACTACGAAACTTATATTACCAAGTTAAAAAAACATTATAACGCAGAGATTGTTAATTTAGGTCAATCGGGCAGTTCCATCTATGATTTAATTCTTTTACAAATAAAACCTTTTATAGACACAAACTATTATCCCGATGTTTGTATTTTTGTTTGGACAGATATAGCTAGATTGTTCCATCGCAACCATCGCAATCTAAATATACACACTATAGATCATGAAAAAGAAAACTTTACTATAAGAGCGGCTAAACAATATTTTGCTTATTTGTATGATGCCAATCTTCAAAAATTTCAATACAAAGCGGCGTTACAATATTTTGATTTAAATGTTTTATCTACTTTCCCAAAAACAACAAAAATTTTACATTTATGGAGTTTTGAAAAATTATACGATTGGAAGCACGGAATTGAAGT
>Ga0208253_1000454_pt1 | contig 17076 bp, 20 predicted proteins | sample CryBogCBE10Oct08_FD_184573 | JGI IMG/M metagenome (GOLD analysis project Ga0208253, IMG submission 184573) | Freshwater microbial communities from Crystal Bog, Wisconsin, USA - CBE10Oct08 (SPAdes) | ecosystem: Environmental > Aquatic > Freshwater > Lake | place: Crystal Bog, Wisconsin, USA...
ATCGAAAATAGAGTCGGCGTTTGGCTTGCGGGACAGAACGACAAAGTCAATCTCTTCCGAGAAGGATTGGACGAATACAAAACCTTTGCCTCGCAAAGCCTCTACAACATCCCGTACGAAGAAGTCACCAAAGACCAAAGGCAAGTAGCCAAGTCAGCTGTGCTTGGCGCGATGTTCGGTCAGGGTGCTAAGGGATTGGTGAAGTATGCAGAAGGCATGGGAGTAAAGCTAACTGAAGCCCAAGCTAAGAACGCAGTAGATAATTACCGAGAGTCGTATGCAAAGGTGAAGTCTCTTTGGGCAGACTGCGAGTCTGCCGCTAAAGAAGCAATTGAGAATCCCGGCACTGCGTATCGTGCTGGTAGTAAGTTGATGTTAAAACGTGTGAAAGATACTCTGTGGATGCAGCTACCCAGCGGACGACTTATCTGTTGGCAAAGGCCAAAGTTCGAGCTGTGTGAAACTATTTGGGGTAATAGGATGGGCGTGACTGTCCACAGCCAAAGTACTTACACTAGGCAGTGGAGTCGAAACCAACTGATTGGTAGTAGTATCTTTCAATCCGCGGTACAGGGTACCGCTAGGGACTGTCTTGCCGTGGCTATGCTTAATCTTGAGCAAGCTGGTTATTCTGTGATCAACTGCGTCCATGACGAAGTACTCCTCTTAGTGGAAGAACAAAACGGGGAACCCTCATTGGCTGATGTAATCAATATTATGACTACACCACCATCATGGGCTCCCGATTTTCCTCTTGCTGCCGAGGGTTGGCACGGAAAACGTTACCGTAAGTAAACTAGTCCGCCGTCGGCCATAGCAATCTGACCGCCTGCGGCGTGATGTTGTTTTCTTAAACTATCTAAATATGAATTAAGTGCTTCCGCGCCCATACCAATTGCTGATCCACCAATGCGGGTCATCGGAGTTGGTACAAAGGAAGCAACGGAGCCAAGAGTTCCAAGACCACCAATAGCGGCACCAAGGTAATCACCTTGTTTAAAACGGTTGTATGCATCAAAGCCTTGTAAGCCCGCTAAACCGCCCATAAGGCCACGACCGAGTACAGCAGGCACTGCCCTACCCACACCTTTATAAACGCCTCCTAGCGCGTTTTGGACAGCCGGAGACATACCTAAACTCTCAGCCAGCTTGGTCTCTAATGGACGACCTGCTTTTAGGGCTGCAGCCTCTTTAGCTCTTTGCTCAGTAAAACGAGCTTGGCGAGCGGCTTCTTGTGCTTCTAGCTGTGCAGCAGCTTCTGGATTCATAGGACCAGTGATGCGTGATACAACCTTACCTTGACCTAGTGGTTTGTTACGAGCCGCTTGCATATCTTTGTAAGCCTGATTTACTTCTTCTACAGTCTTACCTTCACCAGCACCAAAGCCAGTCTTTCTAGCCCAACGCTGACCGGCGGAATCCCATTCTAAGTCGGCGGGAGTTACGCCTAATTGTTTTGCGGCATTAACTTTAGTAGCTTCTTGAAAGCCAGTTGAAATCGCCGGAGCTACATATTGACCAGCAATAGCACCACCTAACAAACCGAAACCCGGATTAACTAATTCATCCGCGGTAACGGTTTTTGATTTAGGTGCTTCTTGCTGTGGTTGTTGATTAGCTTGTTCTTGCTCAAGGCGTAAACGAAATTCAAACTCTTGTTGCTGTTCTGGAGTTAAATCTGCCATATTATTGTCCTAAACGTTGTTTCTTCCAAGCCTGATATGCTGCTTCTTTGTTTGTATCTTCATAGGCTTTTGGTGCAGAAGTCACACCTTGATCTCGCTTGATAAGTCCTTTATCTGGACCTTCACCCAATTTTTGCAATTTATTAAAGTATGCATCAGAGGCATCGCGGAATTCTTTACTTGCCTTAAATTGACCGAAGTTAATGTTTTCGCCTCTAGCAATTCTGTCATCATACATATTACGAACTTGGTTCTTGTATTCGTTTCTGGCTGCTAAATATTGCTGAGTTTTTCTGAGCATCTCTGGAGTGTTAGATGCAGAACCAATCATGTCTTGAAACATCTTACGCTCGTTATCAGAAATAGAACCTTGGCCAGTTGCAGACTGCGCAACTTCAAACGAGAAGTTTTGCAAAATCTGTTTGATCATTTGTCTATCTTGCATGTCTTGCTTTGTAACACCGGGTCCAAGAGCTTGCATGGCGTCTTCAATATCTGCGCTAATGCCGCCCACTGGAGTTTGGATACCTTTAGAAAGAGCCTGTCCAATAGCTGATGTAACACCGGGCTTCATATACAAACCAACAACTTGCTGGTCTGGATTATTTTCAATCCGCTTAAGGGTTGTATCAAATTGCTTAATTAGTCGGCCTTGCTCAGCCATCTTCTCTCTATTAGTAGAATCTTCAAAAGATGTTTGAGACTTTTTGTTAGCCTCCATGTTAGCAATAATGTTTTGCTTTTGTTGCTCTTGTCCAACTTGTTGGTTTAACTGAGCTTGTTGGGCACTAACACTAGGTGCGGCACCAACTGGAGCAGCGGGCGCGGTTGGAGTTGTTTGAGCAGCTTGTGTTGGAGCAGCCTTTTGCAATTGCTGATTAAGCATATCGCGAACTTGTCCAACCGTCTTGCCTTGAATCTGAGGATTAGCTTCAATTTCTTTCTGTGACATAACAGAAGTAATTGGTGCATCAGCAGGAGCTGTAGCCAGTTTTGTATTGCCAGTAAACCAAACGATACGATGATTTAATTCACTTGGAGTTAAACCGGCGTCTTGTAGTTTCTTGCCGTTGATATCAAGCAAAGTCTTAGCTGCTGCAGTTTGCAATTCAGGATTAGATTTAAACTGTTCCCAAGAAACATCTTTCAATGCTGGGTTTTGTGCTTTGACTGTTTCAAACGTTGGTTGAGTCATGCCGTATAAACCAGCGGCGCTTGAAGTTGCAGATTGAGCCGCAGGGTTATTGCCGCTTTCAATCTTAGCCGTTTTGCTTAATATTGTGCCTGCATCAGCTGGCGCTGTTGGAGGTTTAATCCCGGGCTGTTGACCGTAGCCACCAACAATCGTACCACCACCAATATCGCGATAGTAACCAGAAGCCAAACCTTGCTTGTATTGCAATGGTGAAATGGTATCTGCAACAAAGCTGTTAGAGCTTGGGTCGTATTTTTGTACGTTGATAGTAGGTTTGTACATATCAGCGCCCATATTGATCTTAGACGCTTCTTTTAGGTTATCCTGATAGTACTTCATCGCGGCTTGAGGATCGCTTTGGCTCATGCGAATAACTTCGCGCCATACTTCTGGGTTAACCAATGATGGGCTCATGCCACCATAACCCATACCACCAGCGCCACCTACTCCGCCAGTCATACCAGCACCACCACCCATACCAGCCATAGCTTGGATCTGTGCACGAATGTTAGCGTTCTGTTGAGCGTTAGATTGCAACGTTGCCATTTGGGAACGCATATTCATGGTCTGCTCATCTTGCTTATCTTTTTGAGCTTCACGCAAAGCAAGCGCTTCAGATGGACCATTTACGCCACCAGCTGTCCAAGCCGTAGCGTCTTTTAAACCGCCCAAAAATTGACTCATTGGGCTAGTACGTTGACTAATTAAATTTTGCATATTCTCCAAAATAGACTTAGTCGATTCTGGAGTTAGGTTTGTTGCGCCCTTAGCTGCTACAGTACCTTTTGGTGACACTGCAACTTGAGCCCCGCCCAAACCACCAATTGGGGATTCTTGTTGATCTAGATCTTGATCAGCCATTTATTAACCGCCTCCGTAATTTAAGCAACCCGCTGGTAATCCTATGCAACCAGATGGTGTAGGAGTATTTACACAGCCGCTATAACAACCGCTTTGGTCATTCTTACAAATAATTAAGTTACCACAAGGGGATTTGCAATATCCAGTGGTACTGCAACGGCTAAGAGCGCAACATAATAAATTGCCACCGCTCTTAAATATACAAGACAAACCGCCTTTATAACCTAATTGCTTTAACAGTGAACAGGCGCCAGCAACACCACCTTGCAACGCACTTCCAACAGAACCTAGTTGGTTTAATGGGGATAACTGAGTTTGTGCGGTAGTTTTTCCGGGAACGCTCAATGCGTTAATTAAGTTTGCGTAGTTTCCAATTGGTTGGAATGGAGCGTTCATCTGTGCTGCGCCAGTTGTTAAACTAGATTGAACGCACTGAGCACCAAGATTACCTAATGCTTGTCCAGCGGACACGCCAGTCTGTTGGTTTTGTAATGCAGATTGCATTTGCTGAGCAGCTAATGTATCAAACGCATTTGCTCTAGCTTCGTCCATAGCTGTTTGGCCACGCAAGCTGCCAAAGTTACCAGAACCAATTCCAGCAGCCATAGTAGGCGCTGTCATTTGTGGCAACAGTTGGCACAGCTGTTGACGCTGAGCAGCAAACAAACCGCCCATAGCAGTATTAGTATTTGGGCTTACTTGTCCGGTTTGAGCACAAGTCATCCAAGGATTAGCCGCGCCAGAAGCAATTTGACCTACTGAAGATCTAGCTTGTGCAAAAGGATTATTTGCGCCAGATAAAGTGTTTACAGCGTTTTGAGCTACAGTGCCACCAAACTGTGGTGCAGCAGCTTGTGCCGCGCCCGCTTGGTTAGCAATGTTTTGTTGAGCACCAGAATACCAACTTGGTAAAGTGGTTTCAGTAACCGCTGAGTTGGCTAAAAGATTATTTAAACCAGAAGAGCAAGATGTTGCCATATTATTTTACTTTCTTTTTAGCTTCTAACAAATACCCAAGTGGGCCTTTGCTATCGGGGGGCAGTTGTTTTGCATCGTGACTATGTTTGTGTGCGCGAACTGTCTTTAAAAACTCATCTAAAATCTTAGCACCACTATCGTTGCTTCCATCACCAAGTCCAGATACTACATCTGCTGGAATAACAAACTCGCCGTTTGCTAACATGGCTGGAATAGAATCTGATGTGCCAGTACCACCACCTTTAACAAAGTGATGTAAACCGCCTTCACTAATAAACTCAGGTTTATGCTCAACAATCTTACCGCCGCATTTTGCATGAGTCATAATAGATGGAGAGCCCTTTAAGGGATCCAACCCCATAGCGGGAGTATAAAAACCAAACGCGTGACCTTGATGAATATCTGGTTTGCTACCTTCAGCCATATGCTGAATCAATCCACCGTCCTTGGCATTTTCAATTTCTTGTTCGGCCATTGGTGTAATTGGAGCTTGGGAAATATTGTCTTGCCCAATGTTGTAGTTTTCACTAGGCAAAGCAACTTGATTGCCATGAACCATTACTGCAGCTGGTGTTGTAATAGCTGGGCCTTGAGCCATTCTATTAATACCTGCAGCAAGAGCACCCAAACCGCCAGCTAAACCAATGCAAGTTGCACCGCCAGAAGATGTGCCGCCAGTTGTTCCACCACCCATACCGGGAAGACCGCCTACGCCGCCTTTACCGCCGGTAGGACCACCACCAATTACTTTACCAATTGTACAAGTAATACCGCCCGGAATTTTGGGAATCTTAGGAATCTTGGTTTTGCAAGAGCAGAGAGGTGGTTTTGTAGTAGGAGGTGTACAAGCAGGAGGTGTTTCGCAAGCAGGAGGCTGGCAAGCAGGAGGCTCGCAAGCAGGTGGTTGGCAAACAGGTGGTTCGCAAACAGGAGGCTGGCAAATAGATGGTTCGCAAATAGGGCTGCAAATAGGACCGCAACCTGTTGGACCGCAACTTAATGGGTTGCAAGGAATAAGGCAACTAACACCGGGGACGCAGTTAAAGGTGCATCCTAAGACGCAACTAACTCCCGGTATACATCCTATTACACATGTTGCTACGCAAACAGCACCGCCCATAAATTACTCCATCACCATTGAATAGATATTTTCAAAATAATTAGCACCTAGCCGTTTTAAAATTGGGCTGTAGTCCATAAAAGGTTTAACATGAAACATGATTCGTTGTGGTTGTCTTTTTTTAATTTCCTCAACAGACCACTTAATAAACTTTACACCTAGCATGCCTTTACGATAATTTGGACTAATATACAAAACATCCGAATTAGCGGTAAGACTGCTTTTATAGTGTATATGATTTACAACAAACCATAAACTATATCCAATTAATTTACCGTCATCACGAATAGTGTGAATCTCTAACGAATTTTGGTTGTACAAATTGTTATATCGTTTAAGGTCTGGATCCAAAGCAATAACGTCTGTACGTTCTGCTATCTCTTCATAATGCTTTTGAAACAAATCCATCGCTTCTTGTGTAAAAGGCTCTGGCGCCTCTTTTTGAAAAGTAATCATTTGTTTAATATCTCTGCGTGTACTTCACCAACAGGTTCACCTTCCCAATTGGTTGTTACGGATATTGGAAACTTATCTTTCCAATGTTCAAAACTTAAAAACGCACCGCCTTCTTTACCAATTAAAAGCCAGTGAGGTATTCCATCTGGCGAACTAACTGTTTTTCCAAACAGTGCATGCGCTCCGTTATCTTTGGCATACTGCCATTGAGACGCATCGGGGTTGTCTCTTCCCTCTAGATTAAACTGAATATTACCAGTTAAATATACAAAGGCAGAATCAACACCGGGGTGTGTATGTTTTGGGGAAGTGCTGTGTGGTTCTGTAATGTACAGCTCCACTTGAAACTGACCTTCTCTAAACAAACACAAAGACATTGCGTTATCGGTATAGAAAACCGGATTTTCAAAAGGTGGTCGTAACGGAAAACCTTTTTTGCAATACCAGTCTCTAAACTCTTCAACCGTTTGCCACATGACTTGCCTCGATGGTTTTGGCATGTTGGCTGCCTACTAATTCACCTTCCCAGTGCGTTGTTACTGACACAGGGTCTTTGTCTTTCCAATGTTCAAATATCAAAAACGCACCGCCAGTATTACCTATGCGTAATGCGTGTTCTTTATTGCCATCATTAACTTCTATGCCTTTACCTAAAAGCATATGTGCGCCATTTTCTTTAGGTTTTTGATACTGGGACAAATCAACAAATTCGCCGTTATCTTTTGTAAACTCTAAATTACCGGTCAAGTACATTGATACTGACTCAACGCCCGGATGCTTATGCATTGGTGATTGCGTGTTTGGCTTACAAACATACAACTCCACTTGATACTGGCCTTCACGATAAAGGCATAATGCGTATGCTATATCGGTAGTGTGGATTGGGTTTTTAAAAGGTGGCCGTAATGGTCGACCTGCTTTTAGCCACCAATCTTTAAATTGTTCAACATTATTATACATAGGCCATTAATTTATGATTTGGCATATCGGAATGTCTGAATCTAATTCCAAGTGAATCCAAAGCATGCATTATACGCTGGCTCTCGTTATTTGTGTAAATTGTGTGTACACCTTCTTGCTTTAATTCATCTAACAAAGCGCTGATAGAATGTAGCGTAACCAATGGTGAATCTTGTGTGACAAAATGTACTTGTGCTGCATGACCGCCCAACGGCCTAACAAACATCAACGTATCACCCATTTGTTTAGTTTTAGTTCCGGGTGCGTCTAAATGTTGGCTCAATCGATGCGCTATATGATGCGGGTTTAAACCAGCTTCATTCGTAGTCTTTTGAATTATTTCATGTGGGGTCATGGTTTACACACCTGTGTAGCATCATAAGTTGTTAATGTTTCTTGCACCGGTTTAATAATGGCAGTAGATGTTTCTTTATCAATTTCTAAGCTACCAAAACAGCACAAGTTCCAATCTTCACCATTAGCAGCTTGTTCACTATACGATGGAACATGAAGCTGAAAGTGTTTAAATAAATATTCTTGGTCACCTTCAAACACGCGCCAAGCGTGATCTTTGGTTCCGCGTCCCGGCGTACCGCGACTTTTGTTAAAGCGAATCAAATACTTTTTCATACAACAATTGGCGCTTTAATTTTTTTCTTATTAGCTATCTCAGCAGGTTTTACACTAATATTAAAATGAATAAACTTAAACGGATCGTTAGACGCATTTCTTGTTAAAGAATGTGGCAACCAAGAATTTGTAATAAACAAACCACCGCGCTTTGGTGCAAATACAATTCCTGATGTTGCGTCTGTTACTTTAGTTGTATCTTCTTCTTGCAAACTGATTTGGCGTTTGCCTAATCTTGGATCATGAATAATCAACTTAGGGCAATTTTCTGGACATTCTAAAAAGAAAAATCCAACTAACTGCGCATTGTCATTATGAATATGCTCTTCCATAGAACCATATTTATAATGCTGCTGTCCCCACATTGAATGAAAAAAAGTAACTTTATTGTCCATATCGTAGCCTTGGGTTTTTAAAATGTTCCAAGCAGTACTGACAATGTATTTACCAACTTCTTGCATCCGTGGATCAAAAACCATATTCTTGGTCATGATAGATGGATACAAATCATTCATCTTGCAATGTTCTTTAATGTACTCATCAAACACTATTAAAGCCTCTTCGACAAATTCTGGCTTTTCTATATAGTAAACAGGGCTTGCAAAATAGCCGTCGGTTTGCAGAACGTCTTGCACGTTCTTTGTGGATTCGTCCATATTGACCTAAAGTGGAGTTAATGATACCTACATATACTAATGCAAATATAACACGTTTTCCGCCCTAAATCAATAACTTGGACCATTAATAATTAACGTAAATTCGTTAGCCCAATCCTGCCAATTTTCAAAACCTTCCGGACTTGGAACTGGAAAAGTCTCAAAAGCGGCCATGCTGGACATTTGCTGTGCGGCTTTTTTCCATTCTAGTTCTGGTGAAAACATGACGTTTTGACTACCGAAGTAAATAGCCATATTGCCATTCCAATCTTCCCAAGACATGTGGTCTGGTACACATGGAAAAAACTGGCTGACCGAAATTCGTTTAGGGGCGCTCATCACCGTACTCTGCGGTAATAATTAATTTACCCATTTCGTAATTGCCATCTAAAGTATTAGATTCAAACTTTAACTGAATTAAACGGTGCTCAACTCGCAAGTCAATTTTTCCAGTGTTTTTATCAAAATAATATGGTCCAGAATCTTGTTCGTCTAAAGCCATTGTGCCACTAGCAAACTTACGACCTAAAATGGTCATAGACATTTGGCCAGATTGCAAGAAGTTTGGCTCAACACGGCGAATATGCATGCGGCGGTTAATACCTACCAAAGAATCACTACCGGGCGTTCCTGAAATCCAACTAATATCACTAGTAGTAATACTAGAGTAAACCGCAACTTCGCCGTTTAGACCAATTTGGTTTTGACCATATTCGTGTTGCCAAAGGTTAAAACCACCAGTAATATAATACGCGTTGGTATTAGCCACAGGGGTTGGAATAATTGCATTTGCAACGGTAACTAATGTAACTCCGGGCGGTTTTACCGTAGTGTTGTAAATGTTTTGACAAGCTGTAATTGTATAAGTATTGCCATAGCTATTTGCCGGTACAAAAGTTACGCTGTCGCCGGGACTAAATGTGGCGGTTTGATCGCCACTCAAATAAAACTGGTTATTTGCAGGGGCCGCCAAACTAGCTGGATGATTAATTACTTTAGTAGGTTGTCCTAAAATTGGACTATAGTTCCAATCAATCCAAATAGGTAGCGGAAATAGCTCTGTGGTATATCCGCAAGAACGTTGAGCACCTACTGCTTGACCAGCGTCATACCAAATTTTATCTTTAACATTATAGATAATTGCATCGGTACACTCTGTAGCGGTGCCACGGGGATAAAAGAACCAAATTTCATTATAGCGAGGCACTTTGGTTGCCCACACTTTTTGACGTTGTTCGTAGTTGATGTTGTCGAAAAGGTAATTTACATTTTTATCATTAGGGACTACCGAGACTTGGCCATTATATAGATAAAATCTATCAATGCCCATCCACCAATAAACACCGTCCATCTCAACCACAGCGTTGGATGACATGATTGAAATTTGGCTGGAAATAATATCGTAATTCCAGTAAGTAGAAGGAACTGCTGTAGAGCCTGTACCCGCCGGATTAAACGTAACACGAATTAGACTATCAGTTGCCCAAAACAAACCGGATGGCGCATTAGTACCACCACGCATTGGTAGTCCCTTGACAATCTTAGAACTACTTACGTTAACTTGGTTAGCTAGTGGTCCATTCCAATCATAAAAACTTTGTAAGCCATAAGTACCATTAACATTATTGTTAGCGATAAACCCATGAGAGCCATACACGAAAATAAAAGGATATAGAACACAAACACCTCCATCAACACTAATGGGTTTGTAAGTTGGATTTTGCCCTTGACTATCAGATAGTCCACTAAACGTCCATGTTGAATTGTTTGCTGGCGTAATATTACCAACTAAAACTTGCGATACCACACCGCTATCAATGTTAGTTAAATTTTTAGCTGGGTGAGCAAACACAGCTAATTGATTTCCTAATGGACTAAATTGTGAATCAAATTGCCAATTGTTTAAATAGGGGCCAGCAGCAGCATCTGCGGTAAATACTGCATTACTAGCAAAGTAAACCGTGTTAGGCGATCCAGAAATAGTATTGCCAGATACCGTAACGGTAGTTGTATTAGATGAGTAAACCGCATTAGATACTGTAAAATAAATTGCATTACTTTGGTTAAAGATTACTTTGCTAGTGTTTGGAAATGACGATACCGCGTTGCCACTAACAACAAAAGTTGACGATATCGTGTTGACATTAGAAATGTTTGCAAACGCCGTACCGGGCAAAATAGTAACTACAAAAGGACCGCTACCAGTTGCAAATGTAGTGCCGGTTGTAAATGCGTCAAGTTCTTTATAATTACCAGCAAAGATATAGTTTACGCCGTTATATGGCTGTGCAACCATGCCACGGTAAATGCCGACAAGGCTATTAAAAATAGAACGAAAGCCGCCCATTTTCTTTGGTACACCACGTTGAAAACGACACCATACACCATCGGTATACTCGTCGGTTTCAAAATAAGTTCCGTCTCGCTTGATACCCGCTGGAATTCTAAGAGTGTAAATCTTAGTGAACTGCGAGTTATCTTGCTGAATATTATCAGCTGCCATTTAGAACGTCCCGCCGCTGATTGACTTAGCGTTAAGAGAAGCCAGTACGTTGACCGCTGGTACGGAGGGGTTAGATCCGTCCATATTAATAATTTCGTTTCCGTTAGCAGTCAATCCCAATACGCCTGTACCATTCAGATACATACCGGTGGTAGTATCGTTTGTAAATGAAAACGCCGGTAAAGACTGTGAGCCATTAGCTGCGTAGAACAAGTTTGTTGATGATGCTGTTAAAGTATAAAGATTTAAACCATCACTTAATACTGTAAAAATATTACCTGCGGGCAAAACCAAAGGGGGCTGTGAGCTACCTGTATTTTGGAACGTAATATTATAATTAGTTTGGTTAGTGTTATTAACCAAAATATAAATCTGTGTAATAGCTGGCAAAGTAACAGCCAGTGTTTGAGTTCGTGTACCTGACTGCGCAATATACGTTTGAATAATTGGCGCGTATGATGTTAAATTTAATGTATTGCCAACAATAGTATCTACGTCGTATGTGGCAGAGTTAAATGTAACAGCGGATGGCGCGACCCAACCAACGGTAACAAAGCCACCAACAGTTGAGTCATAGAAAATAAATCCAGAGTCACCCGGATTGGTAACAATTGTAGTATTTCCGTTAATGGTACTTGGGGATATTGGGTTGATTGTTAATGAACCCGTACCGTTGTTTCTAAAACCAATGTACCAACCATAAGTTAACGAGGTAACTGAAGGTAGGGTAAACGTACCGGCTCCGCCGTTCCACACAAAGGTAGCAGCGCGGCTGGCGTTGTTAATGGTAGGAGAAGAAGTAACGTCAATAGTGTTTTGGCTAGTTACTAACTGGCCGTTTGATGTAGATAGCCCCGCGCCAGCCAAAGTGGCTGCATCAGCAAATGATGTACCGGCACCAAAAGTTACGTTGCCCCAAATGCCGCCAGCAGAATTATTATTAGTAAGATAGAAATACTTAGCACTATTAACGGGTACGCTAACAGAATTTGCGCCCGTGTAATCTGTAATTGTGAACGCATTTGATCCCAAATTGCGGAACAAAATGTCCGCGCCCAATGTTCCTTGATCAGCTTCCGGTAAAGAAATAATAGCAGCATTAGCGTTAGCAGTAGTGCAAACACAGTCAATAATACGGGCTGCAGGGATTTGGCCAACCCCTTGATTAACAATAGCGGGCCAATAGAGAGGTGTAGATGATCCAAATGATAGGGCATAGTATGATACCTGTGTTGGGGTAACAACAGTACCTGTAAAGGGCGATGTATAAACTGGGGTAGTCATTTATTAGGGTTCCTGTACATTCGTGTTGCGATCCACACGACGGGTGTTGTCTTCTTTTTTAAGGGCTTCAATGGCGTCGTTGTAGTATGATTTCCAAACAGGCAATTTGTCCAACGCTTTTAAATAGCCTTGAGCTTGTACTAAAGCGCCGTATAACATAGCTTGCGGTGCAATTTGCGTCCATAAGTTTTGCTGGTTAGACGCATCTAAAGGCTGAATTTCAGCAAAGTAAATAATCTCTACTGGGTAAGGTGTATTTGGTGCTGGAGCAAAGTTCCAATTGCTATAATCATAATCAGCATAATAAAGCGGCTGACCAGTAGATGATTCTGATAGATACTGCGACACATAATCTTGACTGCGCAATAAAATAGGCTGACCGTTAACTTTCATAGAAACGGTTTTGCGCCAACGAGACGGTTTGTTTAAAATAGTCTGGTTAGTTGCTAAACTGGTCTCTACAACAATTAACTGTAAGTAAGTTTTTAACTCAGCAGCGATTGATGATTCTGCCAAAGCAATTAAATTAGGAATCTGTGCGATAAAGTCAGCGTCATCACGCTCCATGTACTGCTGAATGTTCAGTACCAAACTGTCGTAGGTCATAATAACTGACATGGCTTACCTTGTGTAGTAACTGATGTTAGGTTGGAAGTAGATTGGTGACTTATCACGCTCTTCGTTATTAGCAGCCATAAACGCTTTTTCAGCTTGACCTTCTAAATATTGAATGCGAGCCAACTCTACACCGGGCAACTGTAATGCCATGCTGTGGGACAACTGTTTTTGTACACAGTTGATCCAGCGGTCTGGCACATAGATTTCGTTAGTCAACGAACCAACGTCTTGCATTTGCTTTTCAATTACCAACTCAAATACTTGGTAGTTATTGTTTGGTACAGGCCACAAATACATTGATGGATCAATAGTGCGGTCATACCAATATTGCAAGGAGCGTTGGCTTGGGAACTGTTTGTTTGGCAAGTTCCAATAGTCATCGCGGTTTAGACGAGCTAATGGAATAACTTGCTGAGATTGTGCAAATTGAATTGCGCGTAGTGAGAACGTGCTAGTTGTACTACGGTTTTTTAAACGATAGTAGTAAAACTGCTGAGTTGCTTGAACTTGGAAATATGCCCAACCAAAATCATTTAAGGTTGTAGATGGGAATGATTGCCAAGTAGTCCAATTAACACCATCATTACTAACTTGCAAATCCAAGTTGTATGTTGTTGAAGTGTTTGGGGAGTAAGCGTTAAAGCCCACATAAAAGATGCGGGTTTGTTGTCCGTAAGCCGCACCAAAATAGTTTTCAGCTAAGGTTGATGTGGCATATAGGTTTAAGTTAGCGTTGTTTGTTTGATCAAACAAAGCGGGCGAGTTGACGTTGTCAGTTGGCAATGCAGCGGAAATAGATGGGTTGACAATGTAAACCCAGTTAGCCTCACGCACATCAATCGTGGTTGGGGGTAATGTAATCCACTGCGCATTGGTTTGCGCACCAACTACATACTCTTCCAACAACCAAAGATTAACGCCCAAGTTTGATAAGTTTTGCAAGTTGTAAAACAACGCTTGCTTGGCTGTATCAATATACTCGGGCGTGATTTCTTCTGCTGTTTTACCAGCATCACGATATGCATAAGAAATTAACTGGTCGACATTAATAGTTGTCTGACCAGTTGTTCCACTGTAAGCCATATTACCTTCCGCGGCCAGCGGCGCGCTTAGTTACTTTTTTGGGGAGATTGTTACTAGCTGGACCAGCTTTCACAAACTCCTTACCGACCTTCTTTGGAATGCCTATTGTGCTTTTACCAGCAGCGGCTGCATACATCGCAGCTTGCTGGTCTTTAGATTTGTATGGCATCAGCAGACCTTTTTACCAGCTTTCATGTAACCCATTTTGTTGCGTACGTCTGTTGGCAACTTAGCTAGACCGGGGTTCTCTTGTGCATCAACTTCTTTCAAAGAACCGCCTTCGTTCATGTTAATTGTGCCGCCTTTTTTATAAATACCGGGCTGATTGCTATATGAAGAACCAAGATTAGAAAACGCTTTACCAACTCTTTGCATAAAGCTTGGTTGGGCTGCTCTACGACGCATTGGGGCTGGAGCTGTTGGGTAAGCTTGCTTACCGTTGTAGCTGCCGCCATTCATATCTTGTTCAGAAGGCATACCACCGCCGTTTACATCTTGCTGTGATGGATTGCCATATGGAGTGTCCATATCAGCGATATCGCCTTGGTAGCCAGACATAGCTGAAGCTGGTTTTGTACCAGTTGCTTCATACATACGAGCCATAATAAATGGATCAGTTTGATCAGCGCCGCCTAGATATTTTAACTGTTCAGCAGTCAAACCGCCATCAGCCATGCATTTCATCTTTTTGGTTTTGCCGCCTTTTTTGTATGTGTCGCCCATTGCATTCATGCGACCTTCTTCCATACCTTTTTTAGCAGCATCACCACGTGAACCAAAAGCTTCGTAGTCAGCTTTTGCTGTCTTTTTGTCGCCTTCAGCCATGTTTTTGTCGTAGTATTTTTGTTGTGCTTCAGTTGCACCAGCTTGCTTGACGGATTTGCCGTCAGCATACTTTTTTACTTTACCACCTGTCTTGTACTTGTTTGGCATCTCTTTAGCGCCAGACTTAGCAGCGGCTTTTTTGTCGCCAGTTGGAGCTACTTTTTTAATCTTGTCTTTTTCGCCAGCTGGCATCTTGTTAGTTTTGCTAACATCGCTACCTTTAAAGTTTGGCTTGGTAGAAGCTTTAGAAGGAGCAGTAGCTTTTTTTGCAGATTCTTTGCTCTTAATCATTTTAACTGCATCGCCAGAAGGCTTTTTATTTTCATCCGCAACGCTGCCACCTTTGGCAATCATCTTTGGTTTTTCTTTTTTAGCAGCCTCAATGTTTTTGATATCTTGTGCAGTTTTTTTAACACCATATACACCAACAGAACCGCCGGTTTTATATTTCTTAACAGTACCGCATTCTTTTTTAGAACGACCACCTTTTTTGAGTTTAATCTCAGTTGGCTCAGACTTATCGTGCTCGGCTTTATCGTGTTGCTTAAAAGCCTTTTTAATCATCTTTTTGTCTTGCGCCATATCATCGGCACAAGCAGCTCCGCCTTCTTTCATCTTTTTAGATGATGAGCCGCCGTAGCACATTGCTTTTGGCTTAGCGTGACCGCCTTCTTTGAAGGCTTGCATCTTTGGTAGTGTTTTAAAACCGTCCATGTTGTTGATTCCTCTAGAGTTATTGGATAGCGGACTGATCAGGTCCTACTTATACTAATGCAAAAAAAGGGCGTTTTGCGCCCTAAGCTTGGTTTAAAAACAGGGCTCTTTCACGCTCTCTGCGCTTTTGGAGCACTGCCGGTTTGTTCCACATCAGAATGGCATCCGCCGCTCCTTTGAGGTCGTTTTCGTTAATTCTCTTTACCACAGTAGATTTACGAAAATTGGTTTCGCCAATATTGAAGCACAGGCTGTATAGGGCGTCGTATTGGTTCTGGGTAAGGGGTACCCTCACCGAACTCTCAACGGCCTCGCTACACCACTTTAAATCGCTTTTAAGAAGCTCTTTTACCTGCTCATCTGTCAGGGTTTCATTAAGAAGGTGCTCTTCATCGGTTTTGATGAGGTGTCCAACGCCAATTGTTAATAGACCTTTTGAGTCTTTATAGGCCTTATTACGAAAGCCTTCTTCTTTGGTAATAAAGTCTAAAGTCGAATTAGCAATTGCCATGATGTTTTCTTCGATTTGTGTGTAGTTATCGGAAAAGTGCACTGCTGCAAATATGCCAACTACCCACAACAGTACTACGAATATCTTTTTCATTTGGGCTCCTTTCTCCACGCATTATAGCGTGAATTGGGGGGTCACTTATTTAGTGAGTCGTATTGTTGGTAGCAGGCTGAGAGGCTGCTTCGCAGGATGTCTGCTCTGGCAGCTTCCCATTCAAGAAAGACTGCATCCTCGGCAGAAAGGGACAACCCAGTTCCACCTTGTCCATTTGCGGCGTCTTGGGCGCGACTGGGACGCTCACGCAACTTGATAAGAGCATCAGCAAGAGAGTTGTTAATAGAAGCGATTTGCGCATCTTTTTCCATCCTTATTTGGTCGGCGGCTGCTTGGTGCTTTTGTTCGGCTTCTTGAACCAATTGGGTTTGTCGAACTTTATATGCTTCAAATCTTCCCGATTCAAAACTAAAGCCACTATACCAAGCACCAGAAAGAAGTAAAGCGACAGCGATAATTTTGACATAAGTTAATGGTGATAATGGAAACATCAATCCCCCGGTTCCGTTTTGCCTTTCATGGCTACACTAGCACCGCCAGCAGCCGAGACAATTCCAAGAGATTCAGCAAGCTCACGAATGCTGACGGAGTTTTGCATCACCTCATAAAAGGCTAAAGCAATCACCGCAATAAGACTAATGAGCCATGTCACCCGACCGATGTCATAGGTCTCATTGTCTTTGCCAGTGAGGAGCTGTTTGATGAACTGGCTCACTTGTTCAGAAAGCCTTGAAACAGGTTAGCCAGAATGGCACCTAAGAGAGCCGCAGCGCCGCCGATTCCAAGGAGCAGTCTCCAACCACCATGAGCCTCAGCTAAGGTCTTCTGGATGGCTTGGATGCACTCCTTGATCTCTTTCATCTCCTGAATCATCTTGTCCATGTCGGCTTGTAGGTGCTCAATATCATTAGCATGGGTGGCAAGCTCCCTTGCCGTAGTGATT
>Ga0208253_1000460_pt1 | contig 16890 bp, 26 predicted proteins | sample CryBogCBE10Oct08_FD_184573 | JGI IMG/M metagenome (GOLD analysis project Ga0208253, IMG submission 184573) | Freshwater microbial communities from Crystal Bog, Wisconsin, USA - CBE10Oct08 (SPAdes) | ecosystem: Environmental > Aquatic > Freshwater > Lake | place: Crystal Bog, Wisconsin, USA...
TCAATGGTTCGGACAACATCATCGTGAAAGAGTTTTTGCTCTTCCGCGACATTTGCTTGATGTAGAAACATATTGCTCAATACATCAAAAAACTTTGCAAAACTTACAAATAAATCTTTTAACAAATGTGCAAAGAGAGCGACAACATCCCAGACGGATAACACCTGATTGGCGTTATCGCTCTCTTCGTCATACATTGATTAAGCGCGTGGCTTTCCAGCAGTTGTGCCAGAGCCGCGTGTGCCAGATGGCTGGACTGTGAACTTAATGTCTGACTTGCCAGTTGACTTTGCTGATGGTGCATCTTGAATACCAGTCTTCTGAGTTGTAGCAGCAGATGATCCCATGCTGCCCTGCAACTTTACCTTGACTGGTGGTGACTGTAGATTTGATTTGAATACTGCCATTTTTTATCTCCTATAGGGAATTGGTTTTCTCACTCGTAACGTTAGGCGGGTGAGCGTCTGCTAACCGATGCAGCTAACTGCGGGTTACCAGAAGACGAAAGACCTGCGAGCAGGTTCTGCAAAGCATTGCCACCTTGGCCTTGTGGCGCGCCTTGTGCCATTGGTGGTTGCCCCGGCTGTGCTCCGGGTGTTGGCTGTCCTTGCTCTGCTCCCGGTACGCCAGCAGGCTGCGCTTCTGGCGCGGCTGGTTGCTGTGGTGCTGGGGCTGGAGCAAATGCTTCCATAACAATCTCTTCGATTGGATCACCTTTTTGACGGCCTTGGATTACTTGAGCAATAGCGTTGATAACCTTTGATGGGTCACCGCCTTGCATTGCAATCTGAGGTAGTGCATTTGCATATGATGCGACTGCTGCCATAAGGCTGTCGCGTAATTCTTCAACTTCAACACGCTCTTCTTCTTGGGTGACGTTAAGTTCCCAAGGCATTTGACGACGGAGAAAGTCGCGTGAGATTAACTTATCTCCACGAGCCTGCAATCCAAATACTAATGCGCGGTTTGGATCAAGACCAGCCATCATGCCATAAGTTACATCGCAGGAATAATCTCCACGAATGTCATCTGCTGGCTTGTATGTGATCTGGTATGGAGCACCGGCGTTAATGCCGCGTACTTCCTTTGTGACATTACCAAAGAGCTTCTCGTCCATCTTAAAGCATAGACGCATAACTTCTTTAAATGTCTCAGCGAATACACCCTGTGCTGTTTTGACCTGTGTATCAAAGCCACCCATAAGCGCTTCAACGCCACGACCAGTAACGATAGAACCAGACTGCTGACCGAGACGGCCTTCTGGATAACGTGAACCAGTACGCATTTCCTGATCGAGAATTTCATTCTCTTGGAAAATTCCGGGTGGGACGTTAAGATCAACACGACGGATCTGTTGTGGGTTAGCAGAACGGATCGTCGCATCTGGACCAATCTCAAGGACGTTAACATCTGAAGGCAAAGCAAATGGTGCTTGCACTGCCTTCTGTGCTGCTTCAAGGGCAAGGGATGCAAAGCGTGAGCGTGCAACCTGTACCCACATAATGTCATCAAACTGACCGCGCTGATGCTCATCTGAGTCAACGCCGGGACGAAGAGCAACGGCTACTGGAATTTCACCAAGCTCGTTCTCAACGCGTGAGAGAACAAAGTTGTTACGCTCAGGAAGGAAAAGAACTAGCTGATCTTTATCCTGATAGCGGAACATCTCAAGGATACGCTCAGAGTTGCGGTTCTCGTATTGACCACGGATAACATTCTCGTGCTCAGGAAAGTCATTGATCAATTCGCGTACAGTCTTGACGTAGCGCTTTGAGTATGAGACGAGACGATTAAATCTGTCAAACTCTGGGTAAGCACCGATTGGAGAATCGATGCGGATCATTGGGCGCTTGTTCTCGTAGTCCGCTTCAATGAGGAATGGGAGCCAGCCAAAGGTAAGGTAGCGATCAGCACCGGTGTACATCATGGTCTGTAGGTTGGCTGTGTCGCGATAGCCAGCAGCAATCATGGTGCGCTTGTCAGCACGCTTGCGTGCAAGGTCTGATGTGGTATTGGTGGTCATGCAGTTAAATGCAGGAAGCGGAGCGATAACTTCAGCAACGTCACGTGCGGCAACGTCGATGAAGTTTGCAATCATAGGTTTTGGATAGTCCTCTGAGAACATACCCGGAAAGACCTGATCGATCTTACCCTGACGAATTGCAAGCAGATCATCGTAACGTGTGTCACGTGTGTAGTAGTGCGCACGTAACTTGCGGAGCTTGTCCGCAATTACATCAATTTCAAGCACTATAGGTAACCCCCGTTAGCCGCTAATTTTTCTTTTTCGCGTTGATATTCTTCAATGTTGATCACTCGACGACGCGATATTTGATCGCGGGTCTGGAATGGATTTTTAATGAAGGAGCCACCATATGCTCCAGATTGGTTGATGTAGTCACGCATCTGAGTTTCTGCAAACCAGAGAGCCATGCAACCGTCTTGCTTATTCTTGGTACCAGCGGACCACGTGATCAATTGCTCGATGAGAGACTTAACGCCTTCATTGTCGCTGCGTGGCAAGTCAATTAGGTTGTTACCCATATGATTGCCGAGCTTGTCCATTGTTCCAAATAGCGGAGCCATTGAGGCTACGCCAAATTCTGCATCCATTTTGTTGGCACCGGTATAGTGCTGAACCAAGCGAATACCGCGTGATGCTAGGAAGCGGTTAATCTCTTCGTCCATAGTCAAAAAGAGCTGGAAGGCGTTCTTCTCAATAACCCAGACAGATGGCTTGTACTTCTCAGTCCACTCAAAGATCAGCTCGCGAATACGCTGTGGCGTAGGAGCGGGCATGCGGCTTGCCTCTAGGACATAGCGCTTTTGAGTTGTAATATCACCGCTGTAAGCAATTGAGAATGTATCGCCCGACATAGCCGGGTCCATTGCGCAGATGGTGTAATTGCCACCCATGACCTTTGGATGACCGGGAGCACCGGGGCTAAGAGGGCCAATGGCTCTCATGCCAGATACTGAACCGCGAACAGCCTCAGGTGCAAAGACAGCCTCGCTGTCCACATCCTGCTGTTGATAAACCATTGCCCAAGTCTTTGGGTCAAGCACGCCGCGACGCTTGCGTAGGTTAGGACCGTCCCAACGTGGGTACAATCCATCCTCGCCTATATTCGCGTCATCTCCAAGCCACGGCTTGTCTGAGCGGGGCCAGAGGGTTTTCCAATCCTTTGGATCATCAGCAAAGTCAAGAACCGCTGGCATAGCCAGATATGTCCAAGGTGACTTACCTTCTGGATAGCGATCAGGGTTACGCATCTCGCGATACAGATCCACTGGATCTACGCGAGTACCGACAACCAAAATCTTTCCCGTTGGACCGACACGGGTAAGAACTTCCTGCTGGATCCAACGAATCTGCTTTTCATACTCAGAAACGTTTGAGAGAGTCACGCAGTCATCAAGGACGATCAAATCGGCACGAGCACCGTAGATCTGTCCGCCAATGCCCAGAGCCTGCAAGGTAGGATCTTTTTCCCCTGAGTCGCGCTCAAGGTAGATCGCATCTTGGGTCCACTTATCCGCCGCCTCTTTGTAACCATCCGCTGGCGCATAACGGCGCTGAAGCTCGGCGTAAGCCGGTTGAGTAAGCCGCTGCTTTACCGCGTACAAAAAGTCCTTGGCCATATTAAGGCTCTTGGAAACAATCTTAATTCTTACATTTGGGTCGATACAGATCCGATAAGTGATGTAGTCAATACTGACCGTCATGGACTTGGCATGTTCCGGTGGCATGTTAACCAGCACGTAATTGCTAAATCCTTCTTCGTATCGCATGCTTGGGTGAATCCAAGCAGGCTTACCTTCTTCTAGCATCGAGATAATGTTACGTTGGTGATCAAAGGTCTTGGAGTTGAGGTACTTGGCTCGAAAATCCTCGAAGCTGATCGAAGCATCCTCTTCGCTGATAACTCCGTCTCGGCGCTGGACCGCCCGAGCTAGGTCCACCGCCTCTTTAAATTGCGCATCTGATGCGCGATAATACTCATAGGACTTGATTGACTTACCAGTGGCGCGGACTGCGTCCGCGATGGAATACCCCTTGGTAATCATTTCCAAGATTAGCTCTTTGGCCTGCGGAGCAGGTACCTTGCTTTCTGGGGCTACTTTGTATTTGTTAGCCGATGGCTTAGCCATACAATTCACCCGCCTTAAATTCTGCGCCGCCTATGGCGGTGCCTATGGTTCCCACTGGGAATAACCTATGGGTGGCGTGTCAACGCCAACCGCTGGTCTAAGCGAAGGGCTACGCCCGAAGCGCTGGCCTTCGGTGCAACCTTCGGCCATCGGTAAGGACGCTGGAAGCGTCCGTAGGGTCGGGGTTTGCCACTGCACCTCACAAACCCCTCTATATAGTATAAGGTGGGAAATTTGCCTTTTGTCCCGGGTTGAGGTGTGTGATGTTAGTCACATTGCATAAAGTCAGTATTTTACGCCTACTTCAGAAAAAAGAATTTTTCTAGCTGCCCCCCTTTATTTAGAAAAAATTAGTGAGGGGATAGTTACATACCCTCGGCAGCGATTATTAAAAGTCCCCGGGTCGATGGCTCTTCCGCCACGCTTGGGGGAATAGATTCGCCGCTTGCTCGTCGACTTAGGATAGCGGCCTATCTTTCAGCTATTTATTTGCCGGCTATCGATTGATTTTTTAAAGATATAGGCAAGATATAAATGAAATGGGGGAAAGTCTGCCGGCTTTTGGGTGAATGGGTGGTGACTGTCTATCTGACATAGTCTGACCCGATCTGACCTAACCCGGGGCACCATCCGGTTATTGATGGCCTAGATCCGGGGCATGATCCGGCGATCCGGACAGCTCTTGATTCGGGGATCTGATGGCCTTATGGCCGATTATTACGATTAGATAACATCTTGAAAATATCGTGAAATTAGGCTTGACATGCCATGAATGAGCCATGCTTTAATTCTCTCAACGCGCCGCCGGCGCGCATCATAGACGGGAAACTATCATGCAAAACATCATCGAACATCTCGAGCGCGAGATTAAGCTAACACGCGATCAATTAAAATTGATGAGCTGTGGCAGCTATGAAGGCCAAGCGGAATTACTAGCCAAGATTGAAGGTAAGATCCTAGGCCTTGAAATTGCGCTTACAGTGGCCAAGCTAGCTCTCGAGGATAATCTCGAGCAGGTGGCCTAATGAGAATCACTACACGCGGTTATATCGTGGCAGCTATCGCCGCCGGCTTGATCCTTGCCGGCTTGCTTTTTCTCGTTGACCATGTGAACTACATGGGCGGCGGTTCATGGTGTTTTCACGACTCAATAACATGCTATTTTGGATCTAACTAGATGCTTTCTATCTGGCATAGCTCGCGCTATGCTAGGTAGTGAGCGGCTAACTAGGGCAGCTCTTTACATAGACAGGAAACTATGAACATGAATACAGCAACAACTACAGCAACAACTAGTTTCACCATCAAGGCACCACTATTCGATGATCTACTGTCCGGCGCGCTTATCGCGGCCGGCAAGGATAGTTCTCTCCCGGTGCTTACATGCTTACAGCTTGAGAGCCGGGATGGCAAGCTCATTGCAGCTGCTACCGATCGTTACCGGTTATTTATCGGCCGCCTAGCCTTCGATACTCTCGAGCTTAAGCCGGAAAGTGATCTAAAGATCCTTATTCTTCGCGATGATGTAGCCAAGATCCGCTCACTTATTAAGCCGCTAACCGGCAAGCGCGTGCTAAATCCTTATGTGCAGCTCACGATCGACGGTGAGCGCATCACGGTGAGCACGGTGGATGGATCGATTACTTTCCTATCATGGGGCGGCACCTTCCCACCTTATGAGCATCTCATCCCGACAGTATTTGAGCCGGCCGATGAAATAGGCGTTAACCCGGCTTTCCTTGCCGATCTTGCTAAGGTGCCGGGAATTGATAAGACTATCCCTCTCATCATCCGGACAAGCGGATCACGCAAGCCGCTATTATGCGAGACACGCGCCGGCGATATTCAATGGCAGCTGCTGCTCATGCCTATGCGCGTCGCATAGTTACCGGATAGTGGATCCGGGGATCTTTCCCCGGGTCTGCTATCTGGCCACTAGGCCAGAATAACCGACTAGACAGGAAAACTAGACATGACTCAAGCAACACTCACCCGGCAAGAAAAGATCAACGAGCGCGAACACTCACGCGAGCGACTATCGGCCATGCTAACCCCCGGCGATACTGTCTACACGATGGTACGCAGCGTATCGACTAGCGGCATGAGCCGCACGATGAGCCTTTACATCGTGAAAGATAATCGCCTAGTGAACATCACTTATTATGCAGCTCACGCTCTCGAATGGCCGCTAGTTGAAAAGAATGGCTCTCGCGTGCTGCGCGTAGCCGGTGCCGGCATGGACATGGGGTTCCATGCGGTATACACGCTCTCTCGCGTGCTATTCGCCGCAGCTATGCCTAGCAGCGATGCCGGCTACGCTCTCAAGCAGGAATGGATCTAAGGCCATGATTACGCAGCGAGCTTTTCCGAGCGGCGCATGGATCGTGAGCGCGATGGTGCGATCCGGTGGCCAGACATGGCTTGAATCGCGCACCTATTATGGCTACACGCTAGCGCAAGCTAAACGAGCCTACCGGCAGACTATGGGCGAGAATGGATGGGCTATGAAATGAGCTACAGCGAGCCTAGTAACACTATTAGCCCGTGCAGCTTGTGCCGGGTTATGTATTACGATCACGAGCTATTTTGGCCGAATCGTGGCGGCTTGCAATGGTTATGTGAATCTTGCATGAATAAACGCGGGGAAAGGATCGTGAGAATATAGTCAGATCCTGCTACAGCTACGACCTTACCGGTGGGGAATGGATCACCACGTGCGGATCCGGATCCTGCCGGTGGGTCATCTATACCCCTACTCTTCGCGATGCTAAACGCTCAAGGCTAGCGCACACGCGGAAAGAGTGTGCCGGCGGTTATTGACTCAAGCTCCGGCCATCGTTACCCTAGGCTCACTATCGCATCGGTCGGTAGATAGGCCCGGGGCTTATCTACTTAGATCAGCGACCAAACCACTATCAGACGGGAAAAATAAACATGGGAAACATGCACGAAGAATTAAACGCGCACATCAGCCGCGTCATTGAAGGAATTACCGGCGCAGCTATTCCTACGCGCATTACGCAAGCAACATCAGATGAAATTGACCTAGCACACTCGGAAGGCTTTGGCCTAGGTTGGAATAAGGCCATTGAAGAGGTTCTCAGCTTTATCAGCGACTTAGAAGATCGAAACATCGCTCTCGGTAGGCTTGAGAATCACGATCTACGCACACTACGCAACAAGATCAGAGAGGCTAGCGACAAGTAATGTATTTCGACGTAGATCAGCAACCGGCGTGTACTGAAACAGATTCGGAAATATTCTTCCCCGATCTTATGCGCGGTCATCAATTTAGGAACGAGAGCGGTCAAGAGATGATCAAGAATACCGTTCTTGCTCTTACCCTTTGCAAGTCATGTCCTATCCAAGCTAAATGCCTACAGTTTGCTGTAGACAATAAAGAGATGCACGGTATCTATGGTGGCACCTTTGGCTATGAACGCCTTAAGATCGAGAAAAATAAGACCGATCTTGCCATCCCATTCTTTACCAAGTTACGTGCAGTAATGAAAGAGAAAGGCTTAACATGCCCACCCATCCCCAAACCAACTGCCGGGTACGTCGCACCATCTATGCTTTTTTGGCTGCCGCCATTGCGGCCAGCATCCTCTACTCCCCCGGATTTGCAAGAGAGCGCGTAGCTACTCCACGTCAGTATGCTCGCGCCTTGTACATGCAACAGGGCGCAAGCAGGGCGCAATGGATCTGCCTAGATGAACTATGGACGATGGAGAGCCATTGGAACTACCAAGCTGTAGGCGATAAGACCACGCAAGGCCGCGCCTATGGCATAGCCCAAGCGCTGCCGGCAAGCAAGATGGATCAATTTGGCACTGACTGGCGCAAGAATTATCAAACTCAGATACGATGGGGCTTGTTATATATCAAGCTGCATTGGAAAAACAATAGTTGCATGGCATTGCAACACGAGAAAAGACATGGATGGTATTAAATGAGCGATCACGATCTGCCATATGTGTTAATACACATATTGGCTAAAGATAAAGAAAAGACTTTGCCTTATTGGCTAGAGCAGAATCTCGATAATCTCGACTACCCACGCGAGAAGGTTATCCTTTATTTCCGGACCAACAACAACAACGATGATACAGCTCGTATCATTCGCCAGTGGGTGGATGATCAGTACACGATGTATGACCGGCAAGAATCAGACTCGTATAAGTACGACTGGCGGCATATTGAGGTAGATGATCGCGATGTAGAAGAGCAGGTGCAGCGATTTGGCGTGCATGAATGGAACGCTGAACGCTTCTCGGTTCTTGGCCGCTTGCGCGAAGAAGGTATCGCCATGGCTAACTTCTGGGATTGCCACTACTTTGTCTGCGATGTAGACAACTATGTACTACCAGAGACACTCAAGACCTTACTCGAGACTGGCCGGGCTGTGGTTGCACCTATCCTGCGCAGTGCAGATAGCGAGCAGCTTGGCTATAGCAACTTCCATCACCCATGCACTCCCAATGGCTATTACCAAGATAGCGAAGAATACTTTGCCACCCTCAACGGTATTAAGCGTGGGATATTGCCGGTGGATGTAGTTCACTGCACCTATCTCATCCGCCGCGAGGTGCTCGATAAGATCTTGTACCAAGATGGTACCGAAGATTACGAGTATGTCATCTTCTCACGCAACCTACGCAACCTTGGAATACAGCAGTATCTTGATAACCGAAAGATCTATGGCTATCTCACGCTGCGAGAGAACGTAGACGCGTGCAAGGAATGGATGGCTAAACTCAAGTGAAGGCCAAGCCAAGTGAGATAAAGAAGATGGTTGAACTGCTCGAGCAGGATGCAGAATCAAGCGAAGAGATGGCCAAGAAGGTTTGGGATCTGGTTGAGGAACTGACAGCCAAACGCACGGCCTACATGGCCGTAGCGGTCTATCCAAGCCTTAAAGTAGCCATTGCAGTGGGACCGTATAACACGGTCAACAACCTACGCAAAGATTATGCCAAGCACATAGGCAAGGTTGGCGACGATTGTTATGGTATTATTGCTGAGGTGCGCGATCCGTCATAACGCGCAGTAGAACGACAAGCCCCGCGTATTCCTGTCCGCGGGGTTTTGTCATTTACAGCTTGTGTAAGCCTTGATTATCCTTATAGTAACCGTAGCCAGTAGGCGTAAGTGTGAACGGTGTAGCCACTGAGTTAAGGTATGAGTATGGTGCCTTAGCATCGAGTTTGTAGAACGCCGGCAACGTCCAGTCTGGCGCAATAACATCGCGGCCATCACGAGCGGTGATCTTATACATAGCACCACGCACATGATCTGCCGGCTCAAGCAACCAATGGCGACCCTTGCTATCCGGATCTGAAAGGTTCACGATCTGAGGATCGACGAGCATTTCGATCACTTCATGGAATACGACAAGAGCTGTACCCTCTTGGTAGCGATCCTTTGAAATGACGATATTCTTAAAGGTAATGCCTTTGCGGAATTTGCCTAGCGGCGCGTTCTTGAATGATCCGGCCAAAATGTACGCAATAGGTTGACCATTCAGTACCTCGTGGTAACCGTAGGCTAGCACCGCAGGGTTAGGAAACTTATCCACGATGCAAACGTTCCACCCGTTAGGGCTACGCTTGGTAGCCGGGGCAACTACTGTCTCTTCTAGGTTCCACGCCTTTGTTACCTGCGTGGTAAATATGCCAAGTGCTGAGCAGATAGACATGTAATCTGCTTGATTGAGTTGTTGAGACTCGTTAACGAACGTAAGTGTTTTCATTGCTACCTCTTCGGGTTGTCGGTTGTGTAAAAGCCACTGCCATTAAACTTTACCGGTGGTGAACCAAAGATCCGGCGCATTGACATGCCGCAACAGATCGGATCAGGACCAGTCTCAAACATAGATCGCTCAACAGTATTCTCTATATTGCATACTTCGCAACGGTAATCGTAATGCGCCATTGTTACTCCAAATCTTCATCTTTCCAAGTGGCAGGCTTGTTACGTTTTCTCATCTCTTTCTTAAACCAGAAGAAAACAATAATACGCCATAAAAGTTTGACGGGCTTGTATATGAGTTTATTTTGTTTTCGGCAAATTTCTAACCATTGTACTTTAACTTCAGTCCAAGCGGAATTTTGATCCATTATTCTTCGCCCTTCTTTTTTCTCAACCATGGATCTGGCCCACCAAGCTCTTTGATCAAGCGGCGCATAGCGCCTTTGACCTTGCGCTCAGCAGAAGATTTAGATATACCAAGAGCGGTAGCCACGTCATCATAGGTCTGCTGCTCGTAATACTTTGCTTGCAAGATGATCTGATCATCCGGCTCGAGCTTATCCTTGGCCTTGCGTACATCAAAAACTGAAATGATGTAGTTGCCGCCCTCAGCCGGAGCACCACCGCCAGTGACACGCTCACCGGTTGGGTTGTGGGTAGGCACTACCTCACTCCAGATAAATGGCAGGATCTGCTCAAGTATCTCAGCTGAATAAAAAATCTCATCGCGTATCTCATAGCCTACCGCTTGCGCTTTAGCGCGTCGGCAATACTTATCCGCATGGCGCTGCAAAGTCTTGGCCAGAAGGTTAATGCCAGACTTGTAATCTTCAGAACCTTTATCGTGGTCAAGCCATTCCTTGACCTTCTCTTGCCGGCGCAAGACCCAGACAATACACTCCTGCTTAACGTCATCAATCTCAAAGTATGTGTTGTATTTTTTGTGGACTTGCCTTGCAACGGTATGGGCAATCTCTTGAGCTTCATCTAACCAAATCAATCTAGTTCCTCTAGGTCGTGTAGGTGCTGTTGCTTGACAGCAAAACAAGGAACGGGCATAGAAGTATCCCAATACTTCTCCTGCAAGCCTTCATGGCCCCATAACCAACCGATAATGACAGCTTGGTAATGGTCATCAATGGTGACAAGGAAATACTTACGGGTTGGATTATCATCCGGCTGAAACAATAACTTGCCATAGCTGTAGGCAGTTGATCGAACCTCATACTCACCCACGTCGCCATCTTTGCGATCAGCAAAGAGCGAAGTAGGAAACTTATCTAACCAACGCGCAACGGCAATTTCAGCAAGCACGCCAAGAATATCTCTGGCAATAGCTTCTGGCCATGTCTTAGCGGCAGTGGTGATCTTGCCGCCATTGGCACGATTAAAGTTGTAACGTTCAACCGCTTCGATAGTTGCATACGTTACATCGCCTACGCTTAGGCCGACCTTTACCATTGCCATACTTTGCCATCCACGGTAAAGGAACGGTTGATGATAGGCACAAGGTGTGGCGTAACGGTTTTACCATCCACATAAAGAATTGCAAAACCCTGCTGCCAAGTAAATAGGCCAGCTTTAATATAGCGAGCATGCTTCAGGTTCATCAGATGGCCAACCTCTAGGCCCCATACTGTTTTAGACTTACCGCCCCACGACTGTGTCCAGTGGGTTAATCCCATGCGGTGCGTATGTCCGCAGACGACACTTGCACCAGCCCGCTTTGCAAGTCCGAGAGCAGTAGATCCAGCAGTAGGCTGCACGTTGCCTTCGTCGCCGTGAACAAGTATCCAATTTGGTGCCAGCTCGTAGGGTTGCTTGTGATATTTAATTCCAAGATCGTCGAGTTTGAGGAACTTTTCAATCTCAAGTTCAGGCAAGCCAAGAAAACCCGGTGCTGAGTGTTTGATTTTATTGTAAAGCCGGTCACTGTGGTTTGACCTTGAGATATGCTTGATTTTAAGAGACTCAAGTAGGCGTACAGTAATGTCTCTGTGTTTGCCAATGTCGTAGTTCCACTCGCCGGGGCCGCCTTGTTCCCATCGGCTGATCTGCGGAAAGTCAATTTCATCTCCTACGCTCACCACCTCGTCTGGCTTATACGCTTTGATAAATGCTGCTAGCGCGGTTGTCGCTCCCACATCATGGTAGGGGGCTTGAAGGTCTGAAACGACAACGATAGTCTTCATTCCGCGGGCCAGTTACCATCCAGTACCATCATTGCAATGGCGCTATAGTTGAGTAAATCTAGGAAACTATCTCTAAGAGATTCATTTTCTGGCGTGGCACCGCTGTCGATGAGATGATTGATACGCGCCATTTTGTCCCACATGCGCACCCGTAGGCCGTTAAGCGGACCGCCCGGTGAAAGTGAAATGTTCTTTGGTCCGTAATCGTGGTGCTTTTTGAGCAAGAGGTTACCTGCGCCGTCGAACACTTCCCACATACTGACGGTAAAGTCGCTTGGCTCATTCGTCACCTGTAGCTTCTCGGTCATTTGGCCTACCCTTCGGTACGTTGCGCTGTCCCTTGTAAATATAATTTTTTGTTTCAGGATCTATATCATAACAGACATACGTTATAAATTCGTCATTATAGTCAAATGGCGCTTCAATTGTGTCTAACACCCAGAAGGCTAGCGATACCCGGCCACCATCGTATGGGCCGCCTATGAAATGTGGGTTATAGGAACCGCTCATTTGCTCTCCTGTACGAGATTGACATTGAGTTTACCGCCTGTCCCAGAGTCATATTTGCTGGCGATCTGCAACGCCTTGGTAACGATCTTGCGAGCCTTAACGTGGTCATCAACAAGTGCGCCATTGGCAAGGGCTGCCATCGCTCCAAGGGCAAAGCGCTCTCCACTGCCAGCAACATAAAGGTTGTCGGTGGTGCGCTCCCATGAGTAGTCAGCGTCGATCCGATAGACCTTGCCTTTAACTACCACGATCCAGACGTTATCGTTTTCTACGCTTGACTCGGACTTAATAAGCTCGTAGCCAGCCTCGATAAAAGTTCTGCGCATGGCTGGGATGAGCTGTCTAGTGATGTACTTGTCCATGTCTTTGACCGTGATCTGCGGTGGCACAAAATCATGCTCAAGGATGTTTATGCCGCGCACAGCGCCGGCACCGGCAAAGACGATATTACTATTTCTAAAAATTTTTCCGTTGGGAATGGTGATCTGAAAGCCATCCTCAGTAGAGGACATAGTATCTGCGCCAATGACTACCCAGTCTGGTCCTTCGATGGCGCATATAGTTGTCACGAAATGTATCCCATCACTTGAGTACCTAAGAACCATGTGTACATAGGTGGTATAGCTTCAACCAGTTCTCCCCAGATCATCCAATCAATCCCCATTGCTTCGCGGGCTTGTTCAATTGTCTTGGCAGTATGACCGCCACCGGGAATTTCATCTCGCATAGAGCCGTACACGCCCACTGGGCGGCCTTGTTCCTTGTGCTTGCAAACAGAACCAATCAATTTAAGATTACTCTCAAACAATCGATGACGGCGAACTTTTAATCCCCATGAAGATCCGCAGCATTGCACCGGATCAATCAATGGCGCACCCGGAACATTCTCAATGACATAAGGCTTGCCACTAGCCATTAATGCTTCTCGAGTTTGCGGGATAAGATCAACCTTGTCGGTGCCTTTACCTTGCGCGTTGCGCAAATGCCTTGTGGCGCTATGAGTTTGACATGGTGGGCTTGCAGCAATCGCATCAAAACTTGCTAAAAATTTTTTGTCCTTAAACACTTCCAATGCATCTGCTTGAATAAACTTATAGGGATAGCGCTTTTGCTTTTTAATATCAACGCCTACCACTTCAAAACCCGCGTTGTGATAACCCACGCTCCCCCCCCCGCCTTTGCAGAAAAGGTCAAGCAATCTAGGCTTACGCTGCGAGTCGCTCATCAAACCAATCCTTTCCATAGGCCAAGTATAGATCATTCACATCCTGATTACCCGGAAGGCCAACGATAATGGCCGATGGCAAGTCTTCCTTAATCCGCTTGGCTAGCTCTTGGCCGGGGTTGCGACCATCCTCTTTTATATCGTTATCGGCAAAGATCAAGATTTTTGTGTACGGTTCAAAAAGTTTCGGAAAGTGGGCTTTCCACTGGCTAACGCCAGCAACGCCAACAGCAGGAATACCAACACAACCGCTAAGAACAATCGTGTCAATCTCACCCTCGCAGATCGCAATTGTGTCTGAGGATTTATGTAAATCTTGAACATTAAATAACCCAATCTTCTGCCCTGTAGGCCATAGGTACTTAGGCGTTCCGTTATCTAGTCTTCGGAATTTAATTCCAACCACACCACTAGGAGTGATGTAAGGAATAGACAGCATCCCCACAGCATGCTCATGGCCAACACTAGGATCGACTACGCTTCCAAGAAGGAATAAACTTGCCACTTCCGGGCTTATGCCTCGGCCCTGTAGGTAGGACTGAGCCAGCGGGTCTATGTGCTGCGCGTACCTTTCGGCTGCTTCCGTTAGCAAGGCTTTCTGCTCTGCGTTTAACATCAATAAACTCCTTCAAGTTTTCCTTACGAGCTACAACGTCATATACGTCACCAAGTAATTGGCAGACTAAACAATTGTATTGCTGTCGCTCTAAGTTATATGCAGCACTTGCGTGGCTGTCATCATGCACTACACACTTGCATGGTACCCAGCCGTAACGATCTTGTATGGTCAAGCCATACGCTTCTAAGACTGCTCCAAGATCAGGCTTGTGGATCATCATGGATGTTAGCCCACTGGTCTAATGTTTGAATCACCCAAGCATCTTCAATGCTTGCGTTGCGTCGCTTGACAATAACGTATGAAGGTGGAACCTCATCTAGCCCACGCGCCCTTGCGTAGTTCTGCGCTTCGACAGTTGCTTGCCGCCAAAACTCTGGCAAGTCTAACCGCGCAGTTGCTTTCAGTTCAAAAACATAAGGCTTGCCCGCGACCATAAGAACAAGATCGCCTTCGTCGTTGGCCCCGGCGAGAGCAAGCCTTTCTGTCATTGCCTTGGGTAGTCTTCCCCTGAACCACCCAAGAACATCTGTTTCAAACTGAGTGCCTTTGCGCTTGTTTGCGTTTGTCATAGGCCCAGCATACCAAACAAGTCTTGTGCGTTATAGCGAATAAGGTAGCGACGCGCTAAGTCATACATCTCCGGGGTTGGCTCCTTTGCTTGTTCCCAATTGCGCTTGTCCCACAGGTAATCTTTCACTCATAGCTCCAATTGTGCTGGGTGGTTTGACGATAGTTCCAGATGGACATACGCGATGCGTCTGCCCATAAAGATACATATTGCCTACCACTAGCACTATTCTTTGCAAAGCGGTTCTTAACCGCTGCAATTCGAAACTCGCCAGTGTCGGGAAGTAAAGCAACTGTAACGATCATTTCAGGCAATTGACTGATCTTGCCTTGGATGGACTTGCGACTCGGTGGCATATCCGGCTGGCCTTCACCTTCACTGGTGTGGTGCAGCAGGAATACCGCAGCTTCTGTTTCTCTAGCCATGTGGTGCATAGCCTTGGCAATTTCGCGTAGCCCTGACCATTCGTTTTCGTGCATCGATACAACGTTCATTGCATTGTCCACGATTAGAAGATGAGGATACTCTCCGTATGCTTCGGCATAGGCTTGAATGGATAGATCAATTTCATCAAGAGTAGGGGATGGAGCAAAGTCAAACCGCAAGTGAGTAATTGAATCTAACTCACTTTGGTAAAACTCTACGCCTGTTTCGGTAGCAAACGCCTCTTCAACGCTGGCCACCTTATGTCCGCTAACCATTGCGGCAGCTCGAATCGCAGTCGTGTAAGCATCAGTATCAGCGCTGATATAGAGCGTTGGTACTTTCATGTGAACGGCAAAGTGCAATGCTAATAATGATTTGCCGGCGTTGGGTGCGCCGGCAATCATCGTTAATTGACCACGTCTAAATCTAATTCCCTCATCCTGTAGGACTTGGAATAGATCCGGAAGAATAGCGTGATCATTTGCTGACTTAGCCGCTGCTTGTGACAGCGATAGCATCAATTAATACTTATCGGTTCCACTTAACGTCACAGGCTTGATCCTTTGGCGCAGTACAGAAGTATCCGCTCCAAGGCTTACCTGTCTTTTCGCTAACTCCTTGCTTGAGTTTCATTGGTCCATGCTTACAAGCATGCTCAGATCCAGATGGCACTTGAACATTTGGTTGATGCCATTGTGGATGAGTTTGTGGTGCTGGATCTGATGTAGCCCATACTGGCTCATCGATCACAGTTGCGCCAAGTGACTTAACCGCGTAAGCGATATTGCCCTTGTTAGTAAAGTCAGAGCCAGTGGCCAAGATCAACTGAGCCATGTCACTGATTGACTGCAACTGACCTTCAAGTTCAGCCGCGCTGTCTGCGTATAGATTGATTAAAGTTCCGTCAGCCAATTTAAAATTGACTTGGAGCTTTGTGCTTTCGTTTGCTGCCATTTCTTTCTCCTTTATTTGATTATTGCTAGTGGGTCAACGCTGTATGAAAGTTCTCCGCCAACGGCGAAACAATAGTCCCTTACTCCACATGTCGAACACGACATGCCGATATTGGGTAAAAAAATTTCGGCCTGTAATCCGCGTTCAAACTGAGAAAAAAGTTCTGTAAGAACCGATATAGACCAACGTTCCATGCCCTCGCTTGGTTCAAGCGTGGCAGTACGAGCTGAGTAGTACGCGCCGTACTGTGGGCGTATGCCATAGATCATCTCAATGCAGGATGCGTACACACCCAACTGCATCGCTGAGTCTGGTGTGGATTTACCGGTCTTTAGATCGACAACAGTAAGTGAGCCATCAACATTCTCAAAGACTAGATCGGCAAAACCTTTGATCGGCACATCGCCAAACATCACTTCAAATGGAAGTTCAATGCCGGGCTTACCATCCGGTGCTGTCCACACCTTCCAGCCGTTGTTCTTAAACGCAAGAA
>Ga0208253_1000461_pt1 | contig 16842 bp, 11 predicted proteins | sample CryBogCBE10Oct08_FD_184573 | JGI IMG/M metagenome (GOLD analysis project Ga0208253, IMG submission 184573) | Freshwater microbial communities from Crystal Bog, Wisconsin, USA - CBE10Oct08 (SPAdes) | ecosystem: Environmental > Aquatic > Freshwater > Lake | place: Crystal Bog, Wisconsin, USA...
CCTGTAAATGCTCCTGATGCTTCTGGAGATAGATCTTGAGCGCCATATTGGAGCTTGAGGCGATCACCGTCGATCAAAGTTTGAACTGAACGGATATCGGTGAATGGCGGGAAAATGACAACTTCAACCGCTTCATAGTCGCGCTCCTCAAGAGAGTACGAGAGCTTCTGGGTAACGGCTATTGCTTCAAGATGATTTAAGTTCATCTTCCAGTTGCCAGCGATTATTGGTTTACGCATTTTCCAGGACCTCAATTCCAGGTAGGGATTTTCCTTCTAGATATTCAAGTGACGCTCCGCCACCTGTAGAGATGTAGCCGAACTGCTCATCTTTAAAGCCAAGTTTTCTCACCGCAGCAGCTGAATCTCCGCCGCCAACTACTGATATGCCGGACACTTTTGTGAGTGCTTCGGCAACTACTTGAGTTCCATGTGCAAAATTAGGAAATTCAAAAACTCCCATAGGTCCATTCCAAAATACTGTCTTACATTGAACAAGCGCTGCTGCAAATGCAGCGGCAGTCTCAGGACCAATATCTAGCCCCATTTGATCAGCAGGGATGGCGTCCGCTTTAACAAGGGTTGGCGTGGCATCTATAGCAAAAGTTGGTGCCACAACAATGTCAGTCGGTAGCAAGATTTCAACACCGAGTTTCTTCGCTTCGTCTAACAACTTTTTCACATCATCTAGAAGGTCCGTCTCCACAAGTGACTTGCCGATCTCATGGCCTTGGGCAGCAAGGAAGGTAAAGAGCATTCCCCCACCAATTGCAAGCACGTTGACCTTACCAAGCAGATTCTTAATAACCCCAATCTTGTCTGAGACCTTTGATCCGCCAAGTGCCACACCATATGGGCGCTCTGGGTTAACAGTCAGTTTACGTAGTACGTCAATTTCTGCAGCAACTAAAAAACCCGCAGCATGAGGCAGGATATTTGCGACATCGAATACAGATGCATGCTTACGGTGTACTGCTCCAAAACCATCACTTACGAAATAGTCCATCGTCGCAGTTAGTTTTTCAGCCAATGCCTTACGTTCATCGCCATCTTTGCTTGTCTCAGAAGCTTCAAATCGAACGTTCTCCAGAAGAAGCACTTCGCCAGGTTTAAGGGCAGCCTTCTTCAAGTCAGTTTCACTGCCAACAACTTGGGACGAGAATATGACTGGTGAACCAAGGAGATCGCCAAGACGATGAGCAACAGGTGCAAGAGAAAACTCCGGAGCCGGGCCATTCTTTGGTCGTCCAAGATGAGCCATGATGACAACAGCGGCGCCGTTATCGATCAGGTATTTAATAGTTGGAAGTGAAGCTTTAATGCGTCCGTCATCCCCAATTACGCCATCTTTGATCGGGACATTTAGATCACAACGCAGCAATACTCGCTTACCTGAAACATTTAGATCGGTAAGTGCAGTAAAACTCATTAGAGAGATTTACCAACAAATCCAACGAGGTCAACTAAACGATTTGAATAACCCCATTCATTGTCATACCAACCAAGGACCTTAACTGTTGAGCCCATCGCTTTTGTTAAGCCTGCGTCGAAGATACATGAACTTGGATCTGTGACGATATCCGCTGAGACAATTGGATCTTCGGTGTATGTGAGATAACCCTTCAGAGGACCATTAGCAGCCTTCTTCATTGCTGCATTAATTTCTTCAGCAGTTACTTCGCGGGCTAACTCAACTGAAAGATCAGTTGCTGAGCCAGTTGGGACTGGAACGCGAAGAGCGTAGCCATCGAGTTTGCCTTTAAGATTTGGAAGAACGAGGCTAATCGCCTTTGCGGCTCCTGTTGATGTAGGAATAATTGAGATCGCAGCTGCGCGAGCACGACGTAGATCCTTATGTGGTTGATCCTGAAGTGCTTGATCATTTGTGTAAGCGTGCACTGTTGTCATAAGGCCACGAAGAATTCCAAATTCCTCGTCAAGGACCTTCGCCATTGGAGCAAGGCAATTGGTTGTGCAAGAGGCATTCGAAATTACATGATGCTTACTAGCTTCATATTTATCGTGATTGACACCCATAACAATGGTGATGTCTTCATCGGTCGCCGGCGCAGAGATAATTACCTTCTTTGCCCCTGCTGTGATGTGCTTCTTGGCATCAGCTGCCTTAGTGAAGAAACCTGTTGATTCGATAACAATGTCAGCCTTGAGATCACCCCATGGCAAGTTAGCTGGATCGCGCTCTTCAAATACTTTGATGGTCTTTCCACCGACTGTGATCGAATCAGAGGTATATGTAACAGGAAGATCAAGACGGCCGAGAATTGAGTCATACTTCAAAAGGTGGGCCAAGGTAGCGTTGTCTGTTAGGTCGTTGATTCCTACAATTTCAAAATCTGCGCCAGAGGCTAAAGAAGCTCTGAAGAAGTTACGTCCAATACGACCAAAACCATTAATTCCAACACGGATCACGATATTCCTACCTTCTAGTCATGCCTGCCATTTTTGCCAGATCGATTCATGCTCAAAATCAAATATTGCTATTTGAGAGCCCACAACGCTGTGATGGCCTAACCCTATCAGGGTAGTTATTCAGCCAATAAATCTGGGCTCAGACCTGCTTCTGTATCGGGGATTCCAAGGTCATGAGCACGCTTATCTGCCATCGCAAGGAGTCTTCGGATACGCCCAGCAATCGCATCTTTGGTCATAGGCGGGCTTGCCAGAGAACCTAACTCTTCAAGGCTCGCTTGACCATGTTGGATGCGCAGCTCCCCGGCTTCTTTAAGATGATCAGGAATCTCGGGTCCAAGTATTTCTAGTGCGCGAGAAACTCTGGCCGACGCTGCTACAGCAGCTCTAGCTGATCGACGTAAATTTGCATCATCAAAATTTGCTAAGCGGTTGGCAGTCGCGCGAACCTCTCGGCGCATCCTTCGCTCTTCCCATGCAAGCACACTCTCGTGAGCCCCGAGGCGAGTGAGTAGAGCGCCTATTGCGTCTCCATCTCTAATGACAACGCGATCAACATTTCTAACCTCTCGCGCTTTTGCAGTTATGCCTAGTCGTCTAGCAGCACCAACAAGTGCAAGGGCAGCTTCAGGTCCCGGGCAAGTAATTTCAAGCGCAGATGAACGACCAGGTTCTGTGAGTGAACCATGGGCAAGAAATGCACCACGCCAAGCTGCCTCTGCATCGCAGATACCAGCTGAAACAACTTGTGGAGGCAAACCTCTTATGGGGCGTGCATTTGAATCTACAAGTCCTGCTTGGCGCGCAAGAGCGTCACCATCAGTAACGACACGAACTACATAGCGACTTCCCTTACGTAGCCCGCTTGGCGATAGAACAGATAGCTCGCTGTCATGGCCGTAGATTTCTGAGATATCTTTTCTCAGACGACGCGCAGTTTGCGCTGCATCCAGTTCAACTTCAATAACAATTTTTGCCGCCGCTATATGTAGCCCACCAGCAAATCGCAACAAAGCCGAAACCTCGGATTTGCGACAACACGGTTTGGAGACGGAGAGACGACTGAGCTCGTCTTTAACTGCTGCAGTCATTGCCATGCGGCAATTTAAGCAGGGTTCACGCCATAATGTGGCTGAAAACTGAGGTCAATTTTTCTGGATCATGGTGAAAACTTCCAGGAGTTTGCGCGACATCGGCTATCACTAATTGACCTCCTAAACCCTCAACCATTGCTTGAAGCTTGGAATTAGCTGGCACAGAGCTTGGATCTGCAATCGCGTAATCAATTTTTAGATCAGGAACATGACGAAGAATAAATTCCAAGTGATCTTCAGGAGAGGATCCGGCAAACTCATCTGCACTTTCCGGTTCTGGGAGATTGAAAACTATAACTTTCTTTGCTCCAGATGCTCGAACAGCAGTTGCTTGCTCAGGAAGCAGAAAGTGAGGCATAACGCTTGAAAACCAAGATCCAGGACCAAATGTAATCCAATCCGCGCCAATGATTGCGTCAGTGGCCTCCTTAGTAGCTTTTGGTGATTCTGGAATAAGTTTGAGTGACTCTACTTTTCCCTTTGCTGTTGCTACTTCTACCTGCCCGCGAACGATATGTCTGCCGGTTGAACTTATAAACGTTCCTTCAATATCTAAGGGTTCTAAGGACATAGGTAAGACATCGCCCACAATTCGCAAAAGATTTCCGACCTGGCGAATTCCATGTACGGGATCTCCATCTTTATCCCAGAGCGCCATTAACAATAAATTCCCAAGAGGGTGCCCATCTAAAGGCCCCTCGCTAGTAAATCTATATTGCAAAATATCTGCCCAGCCTCTGCCCCACTCATCGTCGCTACATAATGCGGCAAGCGCCATTCTTAAATCACCAGGTGGTAAAAAATGAAATTCATCACGCAAGCGTCCACTTGAGCCGCCGTTATCTGCAACGGTAACAATCGCTGTCAGATTCTGACTCAGCGGCCTGAGCGCACTCAGGGTTGCAGCTAAGCCATGACCACCCCCAAGTGAGACAACCTTGAGATTCTTCACAACTCTCTACCTAAATCGCGATGAACAGCAGTCGCCTCTATCTTCTTCTCACCTGCCACTGATTTGGAATTAAGTCTGCGGGCTAGTTCTTCGGCAACCGCAACTGAGCGATGCTTGCCTCCCGTACAGCCAACCGCCAAGGTTAAATACTTTCTTCCTTCTTGAAAGAAGCCTGTCGCCATTGTTTCAAATAAAGATTGATACTTCTCCAAAAAGTCCTGAACATTTGCATTGTCTAGAACTTTGGCTGACACCGGTTTATCCAGACCAGTCAATGGACGAAGTTCGGGAATCCAGTGGGGGTTAGCGATAAATCTGCAATCCATCACAAGATCAGCATCAATAGGAATTCCGTATTTGTACCCAAAAGAGAGAATGTTTACGCGAAGGTCCGCATCATCAGTGGACTCAAAAAGTGAGGCAATCTTCTGGTCGAGTTGGTGAATATTAAGTGATGAGGAATCAATCACGATGTCGGCAACTGAGCGAACTTCTCGTAGGCGATCTCGTTCTTTAGCAATTCCGTCGAGGATACGTTCAGATCCCTGAAGCGGATGCGGTCTACGTGTGGATTCAAATCTCCTGACAAGGACATCGTCAGCCGCATCGACAAAAAGAACTCGCCTGGAAATTCCACGGTCTGCAATCTCACTCAATCCGGCATTGAGGGCATCAAAAAATTCGCGCACTCTGACATCAATAACTACAGCGATTTTTGGAGTAGTCGCTCCAGCCATATCACAAAGGTTTGCGAGCAATGATGGCGGCAAATTATCAACTACATACCAGCCCAGATCTTCCATTGCATGCGCAACGGTTGAACGGCCTGCGCCGCTCATACCAGTGATAACAACAACTTCACTCGACATGAGGTAAGTCTACTCGCGAATCTCTCCGGTACTCATATCAATGCTCTCAGATTTAGGTAGCGCTCCTTGAACCATATGAGCGATCTTCTCGCCTATTCCGGGTATAGAAGCTATTTGTTCGATACTTGCTTTTCTAATAGCCCCAACAGAACCAAAGTGATCCAGTAAAGCCTTGCGACGAACTTCTCCAAGGAGTGGGACATCATCAAGTAAGGATTCCAACATCACAGCAGATCGCTTTGATCTGTGAAAATTAATTGCAAAGCGGTGTGCTTCATCTCTGACCCGCTGCAGGAGATAGAGACCTTCGCTGTGCCTAGGGAAAATAATTGGATCTGGATTATTTGGTAACCAAACTTCCTCCAAACGCTTTGCTAGACCCACAAGCGGGATATATTCAAGCCCAAGGGAAAGTAGCGCTTGATAAGCAGCATTTACTTGGGGTGCACCTCCATCAACAACAATGAGCTTTGGCGGATAGGCAAATTTGGGATTAGCTCCCCCTTGTACTTTAATTTCTTGAGGATCAATCTCTCGTTCAGATAAATATCTTTTCATCCTACGAGTAATCACATGATTCATTGCGCGGGTATCGTCAAAACCCGCATCGTCATCAATCGCAAATCTTCTATAGTCACTCTTTTTTGGTTGCCCATCTTCAAAAACCACCATGGAGGCAACCATGTGTTTACCCTGAATATTGGAGACGTCAAAGCACTCTATACGAAGGGGTAACTCCGGGAGAGATAGCTCATCAGAAAGCTCCTCCAACGCTTTTCCTACTACAGCGCTGTCATTTGATCTCTTGCTCAAATATTGAATGAGTGCTTGTTGGGCATTGCGTTGAACCACGCGCATCATGTCAAACTTTTCACCACGTTGAGGGACCGATATTTTCACTTTATGATCACTCAGCTTCTCAAGCCATGCCTCTAACAAGGAAGTTTCCTGTAAATTTCTATCAATTAGAATTTCATTTGGGATTTTGTTGTCAACATAAATCTTGGCAAGAGCAGATTCAGTAACATCCGCATCCTCGAGCACATCAGCGAGGTCGATGATCCACGCCCGTGATGCAACTATTCTTCCATCCCGAATTGAGAATAGCGATGCAGCGGCGTGAGTAATTTCCTGGTGGATGCCGACTAGATCTGCAGAAAAGTTATTGTTGAGTGAGACCTCTGTGAGTTCAGTTGTAGAGCGAAGCGCCGCAAGTTGGTCTCGTAACTTGGCAGCTAATTCGTACTCTTCGTTCTCGGCTGCTCGTTGCATATCGCGGGATACGGACTCACTTATATCAGTTGGGTTCTGATCAAGGTAGGCAACAAGGTTTTTAGCTAACGCGGTGTGCTCTTCTTTGCTAATCCACTCAACACAAGGAGCCGAACACTTACCGATATCTCCAAGGAGGCATTGGCGTTTAGTGGCTACAGCGCGATTGAAATTGGATTGGTTGCAGGCACGGATCGGAAATATCTTCTGTAAGACATCGACCGTCCCACGAAGCGCCCATGTACGGGTGAAGGGACCAAAATATCTATTACCTTTTGTGTGCTTAGACCGGGTGACATAAAGACGTGGGAAATCTTCGACTAGTGAGACTGCTAAATAAGGGTATGTCTTGTCATCTTTAAACTGAACATTAAATTGAGGATTTTCCGATTTGATCCAAGTGAATTCAAGTGCAAGCGCCTCAATTTCACTACCTACGATTGTCCAATCAACGCGAACTGCCGTGTGAACCATGCGATATGTTTTTGTGGCGAGATTACTTCCAAAATACGAAGAGAGGCGGTTCTTTAGATTTTTGGCTTTGCCAACATAAATTACTTTGTCATTCTTATCAAAAAATCGGTAAACCCCTGGATCGGAAGGAATATTCGAAGGACGATAATCAGCTGGATTGCTCATTGCTTCTCAACTACTTCAATACTTCTGCCAAGAATTTTCCTGTGTAGCTCTTCACATCTTTAGCGACGACTTCTGGCGTGCCCTCTGTGATAACTGTTCCCCCACCAGCACCACCCTCTAGTCCCATATCAATGACCCAGTCAGCAGACTTAATGACATCTAAATTATGCTCAATGACAATTACTGTATTGCCAGTATCAACAAGTCGGTTGAGAACAATGAGAAGTTTTCTGACATCTTCAAAGTGAAGTCCTGTTGTCGGTTCATCTAAAACATAGATCGTGCGCCCCGTAGATCGACGTTGAAGCTCCGTTGCTAACTTCACACGTTGTGCCTCGCCGCCAGACAGCGTCGGTGCTGATTGGCCTAATCTGACATAGCCAAGGCCGACATCATTGAGCGTCGTGAGATAACGGGCGATTGCTGGAACTGATTCAAAGAACTTTGATGCTTCTTCGATAGGCATATCGAGAACTTCGGCAATCGTCTTTGCTTTATAGCGAACTTCAAGTGTCTCTCGGTTGTACCTAGCTCCATGACACACTTCACATGGAACATAAACATCTGGAAGAAAGTTCATCTCGATCGTAATAGTTCCATCACCAGAGCAGTTTTCACAGCGACCACCCTTCACGTTAAATGAGAAACGTCCTTGTTGATAGCCTCTAATTTTTGCTTCTGCAGTCTCTGCAAACAATGCTCGGACCTTGTCGAATACACCTGTGTACGTTGCAGGGTTTGATCTAGGAGTTCTTCCAATTGGTGACTGATCGACGTGTACTACTTTGTCTAACTGATCAATACCGGCGATTGTCCTGTGCCGCCCTGGAACAATTCGCGCTCCGTTGAGCTTATTCGCCAATACCGAATACAAAATGTCATTCACCAATGTTGACTTTCCTGAACCACTTACACCCGTAACGGCTGTAAAAACTCCGAGCGGGAAGGAAACATCAATATTTTTTAGATTGTTCTCTTTAGCTTCCTTGATAACAAGTACTTTTTTGGCGTCAGAGGTGCGACGCTTTTTGGGGATAGGGATTGACTTACGCCCTGAAAGGTAGTCACCTGTAATGGATTCGGGAGCGTTTATAAGTGCGGCGTAATCCCCAGAAGAGACAACTTTTCCTCCATGTTCACCAGCACCTGGGCCGATATCTACAATCCAATCCGCAACCCGAATCGTGTCTTCATCATGCTCAACAACGATAAGAGTGTTACCCAAATCTCGAAGACGCATAAGTGTGTCAATCAACCTGCGGTTGTCCCTTTGATGCAATCCAATACTTGGTTCATCTAGGACATATAGTACGCCGGTAAGTCCTGACCCAATTTGTGTCGCAAGGCGAATTCGTTGCGCTTCTCCACCTGACAGAGTTGCGGCGGGACGCTCCAAGGAGAGGTAATCAAGGCCGACATCTAGCAAGAATCCAAGCCGGGCATGTACCTCTTTCAAAACACGATCTGCGATCTTCTTCTCGCGGGCGTTGAGAGAGATATTCTTTAGAAACACAGCGCAGTCAGCAATTGAGAGTTCGCAAATCTCCCAAATATTTTTACCACCAAGTGTTACTGCAAGCACTTCTGGCTTAAGTCTCGCTCCTTTACATACAGGGCAAGGAGTTTCTCGCATATAAGCTTCGTACTTCTCACGGCTAAAGTCAGAATCGGTTTCAGAGTGCTTACGCTGGATAAATCCAATAACACCCTCAAAGCCAGTGGAATAGTTTCGAACTCTTCCATAACGATTTTTGTATTTCACATGTACTTCATAATCTGACCCATGAAGAACTGCTTGTTTTGCCTTAACCGAGAGCTTCTTCCATGGGACGTTCATGGAGAACTTCATGTCTTCCGCAAGACCGACTAGGAGGCGATTGAAGTATTCGGCAGAATGTCCGCCAGACCATGGCGCAATTGCTCCATCGTTGAGTGAGAGTGAGTCATCCGGAACTACCAACTCCTCATCAACCTCAAGCCTTGTGCCAATGCCTGTGCAATCTGGGCAAGCTCCAAATGGGGAGTTAAAAGAAAATGAGCGGGGCTCCATCTCTTCGAAAGATAGTCCACAGTCATGGCATGCCATGTGCTCAGAAAATACTTTCTCTTTCAGAGGGTCTGTCTCTTTCAGATCAACAAAGTCCAACACAACCAACCCGTTTGCCAACTTCAGAGCGGTTTCTATCGAGTCGGTAATCCGTGACTTGGACTCTTTTTTCACAGCGAGTCGATCAACAACTACCTCAATTGAATGCTTTTCTTGCTTTTTAAGTTTCGGGACTTCATTAAGCGCATATACAACGCCATCAACCCTTGCTCGGGAGAAACCTTGAGTTGTGAAATCATTGAAGAGATCAACGAACTCACCCTTTCTCTCTCGCACAACTGGAGCAAGTACTTGAAAACGAGAACCTTCTTCTAACTCGAGAATTTGATCAACAATGTTTTGAGGTGTTTGTCTTGCGATGGGCTTGCCACAGTTAGGGCAATGCGGTCTACCTGCACGAGCAAAAAGCAGGCGAAGATAGTCATAGACTTCCGTGATCGTTCCTACGGTTGAACGGGGATTTCTATTGGTTGATTTTTGATCAATAGAAACTGCGGGCGATAAACCTTCGATGAAATCAACATCGGGCTTATCCATTTGGCCCAGAAATTGTCGTGCGTAGGCTGAAAGGGACTCAACATATCTGCGTTGTCCTTCTGCGAAAATTGTGTCGAAGGCAAGCGATGATTTACCAGAGCCGGAAAGGCCTGTGAAAACTATCAAAGCATTACGAGGGAGATCTAGAGAAACATCCTTTAGGTTGTGCTCACGTGCTCCACGAATGATGAGGCGATCTGTACTCATGTTCCAGCCTCCTCCATTCCTCGTAGCTCTTTTTTCAACTCTCTGAGTTCATCACGAAGGCGCGCCGCTAGTTCGAAATGTAATTCAGCAGCAGACATCTTCATCTGCTCGGTGAGAGATTCTATGAGTGCTAGAAGCTCTTGTCTTGGCAAAGAGACCTTCTCCCCTTTTCGAACGCCTAGGGAAGGGGCTCCGCCTGACTTAATCTTGCTGTGCTTACTTTGGGCGCTTAGGGATTCAGTATCCAAAGCCTCCTTTGTAATCAGATCTGTGATGTCCGCAATCTTTTTGCGCAATGGCTGCGGGTCAATACCCTTTTCTTTGTTGTAAGCAATTTGCTTGTTGCGTCGCCTATTAGTCTCATCAATTGCTTGGGTCATGGCCTTTGTCATGTTGTCGGCATACATATGAACTTCACCAGAAACATTTCGGGCAGCACGTCCGATTGTTTGAATCAATGATGTGGCTGAACGCAAGAAGCCTTCTTTATCAGCATCTAAAATTGCCACGAGTGAGACCTCTGGAAGATCCAATCCTTCACGCAGAAGGTTGATGCCAATAAGTACGTCATATTCACCAGATCGAAGTTCACGCAGAAGCTCAACGCGGCGCAAAGTATCAACTTCGGAGTGGAGATATCTCACTTTGATACCAAGACCAAGAAGGTAGTCAGTTAAATCTTCCGACATTTTCTTTGTCAAAGTTGTGACGAGAACTCTTTCGTTGCGTTCTGCCCGAATGCGAATCTCACCTACAAGATCATCAATCTGACCTTTGACTGGTTTGACGATGATTGCAGGATCAATAAGACCAGTTGGACGAATTACTTGCTCAACAACATCGCCTTGCACCTTCTCCATCTCATATTTCCCAGGTGTTGCAGAAAGATAAACAGTCTGTCCTTTACGAGTAAGAAACTCATCAAATCTAAGGGGCCTGTTATCTAACGCACTAGGAAGCCGGAAGCCATGTTCAACAAGAGTTCTTTTTCTTGCTGCGTCTCCCTCGTGCATAGCCCCAATTTGCGGAACGCTTACGTGAGATTCATCAATGACTACCAAGAAATCCTCAGGGAAATAATCAAGGAGACAGTTTGGAGGGGAACCTGCTGCTCGACCATCAATATGGCGCGAATAGTTTTCAATTCCGGAGCAAAAACCAAGTTGCTGCATCATTTCAATATCAAAGGTGGTACGCATGCGAAGCCGCTGTGCTTCTAGCAATTTTCCTGAACGCTCGAATTGCGCGACTGAATCTTCCATCTCTGACTGGATAGCCGCGATCGCTCTATTCATGGTCTCTTGCCCAGCCGAATAGTGGCTAGCAGGGAAGATGTACATTTCACTCTCTTCATTGACAACCTCACCTGTCAGAGGATGAAGAGTCATTATTTTTTCAATTTCATCCCCAAACATCTCAATGCGGATTGCTAGTTCCTCGTACATCGGGATGATCTCGATAGTGTCGCCCCGAACCCGAAACGTTCCTCGCTCAAATGCCATGTCATTACGCTTATATTGAATATCTACAAATTTACGTAAGAGTTGATTTCGCTCGATGGATTCACCCACGCGAAGACGGATCATACGATCTACATATTCTTGCGGAGTTCCAAGGCCGTAAATACATGAGACGGTGGCAACAACAATCACATCACGACGTGTAAGAAGTGAATTCGTAGCAGAGTGACGAAGACGTTCAACTTCATCGTTGACCGAGCTATCCTTTTCAATAAAGGTATCTGACTGAGGAACATAGGCCTCAGGTTGGTAGTAGTCATAATAAGAGACAAAATACTCAACAGCATTGTTTGGTAACAGCTCTCTAAACTCATTTGCGAGCTGGGCCGCGAGTGTCTTATTTGGCGCAAGTACAAGAGTTGGCCTTTGCAACTTCTCGATGAGCCAAGCAGTCGTCGCCGATTTACCAGTTCCAGTTGCTCCTAGGAGAACAACATCTTGCTCCCCAGATTGAATGCGGCTCGCGAGTTCTGCGATTGCAGTTGGCTGATCACCTGATGGAACGTAATCGCTTATTACTTCAAAAGCATTAACTTTGCGCTGAAGATCTGTAATTGGACGCATCACTCTCCCGATTTTCCAAATCTCATCGGATATAGACGGTCTTGATACAAGTTCTCTACCTGCCGAAGAAGATGATCCTTATCCCCCGTATTGTGAATAACCGCATCGGCAATAGCCTCACGGGCTTGGTCGGTGCTTTGCGCCTCAAGGCGTTTGGTGATTTGAAAATCCTTCATACCCCGTTCAAGTAGGCGAGCTCTGCGGAGTTCTTCTGAAGCGCTGACTGTGATCACAAATTCAAATGGGTATTCATTCTTAGACTCAACTAAAAGTGGAATTTGGCTGATCAGGATTGAGCCGCTCTGTAAGCCACTAACGACTAGATCAAATTCTTCACGAATTCTTGGATGCACAATGGCTTCCAAATCTAGGCGCGCGTCAGAGTCGCTAAAAACAATCTGGGCTAATTTACTGCGGTCGATAACCCCTTGGGAGAGGACTTCGTCTCCAAAACGAGTGAGTACTTCATCAAAGCCTTCAGTACCCCGCTCAATGACATCTCGAGCTAACTGATCAAAATCTAAAACTTGAGCTCCGAGTTCAGCAAAATACTCGGCTGCAAGAGATTTGCCTGAGCCAATTCCACCAGTCAATGCAACAAGTAACACACTCGCAAGCCTACCTAGTTGCTGGATGTATTCGCAGCCGGGCAGATTGCCGGTAGAAATGGAAAAGGCCCCGACCGAAGTCAGGGCCTTCAACTCTAGGTTTTAGGCTTCGGTCAAAGTTTCTACTGGAGCCTCTACGGGAGTAGCGGCAGCATCTGCAGCCTTTGCTTCTGACTTTTGCTTCTTGTGGGCCATGAAACGTGATTGAGCTTCTGCATACTGACGCTCCCACTCTTCACGTTGAGCTTCGTAGCCAGGACTCCATTCTTGTGTGTCAGAGTCAAAACCTTCTGGGTAAATGAAGTTACCTTGCGCGTCATAGCGAGCTGGCATTCCATATTGAGTTGGATCGAAAGCCTCAATCTCAACTTCATGACCTTCATTTGCTTGCTTGAGTGAAAGGGAAATACGACGGCGCTCGAGATCAATATCAATAATCTTTACAAATAACTCATCGCCAACTTGCACAACTTGCTCTGGAATTTCAACGTGGCGCTCAGCCAACTCTGAAATGTGAACAAGGCCTTCAATTCCTTCAAAGACGCGGATAAATGCACCAAAAGGAACCAGCTTTGTTACTTCACCTGGAACAACCTGATTGATTGTGTGAGTGCGAGCAAATGCTTGCCATGGATCTTCCTGTGTTGCCTTCAGAGACAGTGAAACGCGCTCACGCTCGAAATCAACTTCTAGTACTTCAACGGTTACTTCATCTCCAACTTCAACGACTTCACTTGGATGATCAATGTGCTTCCAAGAAAGCTCAGAGACGTGAACAAGTCCGTCAACCCCTCCAAGATCAACGAAAGCACCAAAGTTAACGATCGATGAAACAACACCGGAACGTACTTGACCCTTTGTGAGCTGGTTGAGGAATGTTGTGCGTGATGCAGATTGAGTCTGCTCCAAATAGGCACGACGAGAAAGAACTACGTTATTGCGGTTCTTATCTAATTCAATAATTCGGCATTCAACTTCCTGGCCAATATAAGGAGTGAGGTCACGAACTCGACGCATCTCAACGAGAGATGCTGGCAAGAAGCCACGAAGACCGATATCTACGATCAAGCCACCCTTAACAACTTCAATAACCATACCTACAACAACCTCGTCGCGCTCCTTCTTTCCTTCGATATCTCCCCATGCGCGTTCGTACTGTGCGCGCTTCTTAGAGAGAATCAAACGACCTTCTTTATCTTCCTTCTGCATCACTAGAGCTTCAATGCGATCGCCAACCTTGACGAGCTCTGAAGGATCGATGTCGTGACGAATTGAAAGCTCACGAGAAGGAATAACACCCTCGGTCTTATATCCGATATCAAGCAGAACTTCTTCTCGGTCTATCTGAACAACAATTCCAGAGACCAGATCTCCATCGTTGAAATTTTTAATTGTGCCTTCAATTGCGGCAAGGAAATCTTCTGCTGAACCAATATCGTTAATTGCGTGTTGAGTACTCAAGGGGCTCCGTAGGGATAGAAAGTAGTAGGGACAGGGACGTGTTGAAGGGCTAAATGTACTTAACCTCTTATTGAGGGTCAAACTCGCTGCTAGAGTCCAGATCATGCGTGCTTATTTGGATGTGCTCCGCAATAAGCGGGCTCGTCACATGATTATGGCTGCATTTCCCGCTCGACTGGCCTATGGAATGGTCGGCCTAGATCTCTATTTCAAAGTTCATGACGACACCCACTCCATAGCATTGGCTGGAATTGCGGCCGGCGTAAATGGAATTTGTGCATCTGCTAGTACAGGAATTCGTGCTTCTGTTATAGCTCGAATTGGAAATATGCGTGCACTACGTTTTTTTGTCCCCGGATATGCACTTATGTTATTGGCTGTTGATGTATGTCATGGCGCGGCACTTTTGATTATCGCAGCAGGCGTACTTGGACTAACTGCTCCACCAATTAATTTATCTGTTCGGCCAATGTGGAAAACTGCTGTCCCAGAAGATCAATACAGGGCAACAGTGGCTATTGATACCGCATCACTGAATATAGGAGTAATTCTCGGCCCCGTATTTGCAACAACGCTCTCCCTTTCGAGCCATCCATCGGCAGCACTTATTGCTACATCTTTTTTCTGTTTATCGGGAGGGATATCACTATCTTTACTGGAATTCACCAAGAAGTGGAAACCAGATAAAAAAGAAGAGGGTTCACCTAGCCTCTTTCGCTCTCCTGGAATGCAATTACTCATTGCAGAAGCTGTACTCATCGGATTTGGAACCGGCACAAACCAAATTGGCATCCCTGCGATTTCTTCACTTCACAATATGCCACGCTTTGCCGGTCTAGCATTTGGCGTTGGCGCAACGCTTTCCATCCTTGGCAGTTTGATGGCAGGAATGCTTGGAAAGCATATTTTGCCCGTTAATGGATTTCGGGTCACTTATGTTTTCTGGTTCCTCGCAACTATCCCATTTATCTTTTCTAATCCTGGCTGGTCACTTCTTTTAGCCTCTTCACTATTTGGATTTATAAGCGGAGCCGAACAAGTTTTTTATTTAGAGATGTTGGAATTCATTAGGCCTCCAGGAAGCGCTATAACTGCCTTGGGGTGGATATGGACGATAGAAGGAAGCTTCACGGCAGTGGGTCAATCTTTTGGAGGGTATATTTCAGAACACCAATCACCCCACGCAGCTTTTTTTATCACAACCGTTATGTTTGGGCTAGGACTTACTTTGATTCACATGGGTCGTAGTCGATTAAAGCCTGGCAACTCTTCAGTGAGCAGCTAAATCCCAACTAGCTCCGATGCCGACATTTACAGCAAGTGGAAGTGAAAGTTCGACTGCCCCTTCCATCTCTTTACACACTAAAGTTTCTAGCTGCTTCTCTTCTCCAGGAAATATTTCAAAGATGAGCTCATCGTGTACTTGTAGAAGCAATCTTGACTTGAGACCATCTGACTTAATTCCTTGAACAACTTTAAGCATTGCTACTTTGATGATGTCTGCAGCAGAACCTTGAATTGGTGCATTCAGCGCCATTCGCTCGGCAACCTCTCGCCTTTGTCTATTATCGCTATTTAAATCTGGGAGGTAGCGGCGCCTTCCAAGGATAGTTTCGGTATAGCCTTTCGCTCTTGCCTCAATCACAACACTCTTCAAATAATCTTGAATCCCACCAAATCGTTCGAAGTATTGATACATCAGTGCTTGCGCATCTCCAGGCGAAAGATTGAGTTGCTGAGCAAGTCCATATGCTGATAGTCCGTATGCCAAACCGTATGACATAGCTTTAATTTGCCTACGCATCTCTGGATCAACTTTGCTTGCATCTACTCCAAAAACTTGGGCCGCAACAGTGCTGTGAAGATCCTCACCACTCTTGAAAGCTGCCGTTAGCCCCACATCCTTGGATAGATGAGCCATGATGCGCATTTCAATTTGGCTGTAGTCCGCAGTAAGTAGTTGCTTGTAAGGGGTCTGTGCAACAAAGCAATCTCGGATTCTGCGTCCCTCTTCTGTGCGTACCGGAATATTTTGAAGGTTGGGATCAGTGGATGAAAGCCTGCCAGTTGCGGTGATTGTTTGCTGGAATGTCGTATGAATCCGTCCATCTGAATCTACCGCTGAAAGAAGGCCCTCAACCGTTGTTAATAACTTACTCGTCTCGCGAATTCGCAATAAATTATTTAGAAGGGGGTGCCCTGTTTTTTCAAAGAGTGCCTGCAAACTTTCGGCATCTGTTGTGAATCCAGTCTTAATTTTCTTGGTCTTTGGCAAATTAAGTTCATCAAAGAGAACTACTTGGAGTTGCTTTGGAGAAGCGACATTAAATTCATGGCCAGATGACTTATGAGCTGCTTTGGTTTCACTCTCTACCTCCTTATGAAAGTGAGACTTAAGCGACTCAAGCTTCTTGAGGTCTACGGCGATGCCAACTCGTTCTAGGTCTGCCAACTCATAGGTTGTTGGCATTTCCAAGTCATCAAGTAACCGAGCAAGTTCGTGTTCCTTAATTTGCTCTCTCAGGACAGGCACAAGCTTCATAATTACACCAGCAAGTGAGGCATTTATCCCTGCGAAGAGGT
>Ga0208253_1000465_pt1 | contig 16732 bp, 27 predicted proteins | sample CryBogCBE10Oct08_FD_184573 | JGI IMG/M metagenome (GOLD analysis project Ga0208253, IMG submission 184573) | Freshwater microbial communities from Crystal Bog, Wisconsin, USA - CBE10Oct08 (SPAdes) | ecosystem: Environmental > Aquatic > Freshwater > Lake | place: Crystal Bog, Wisconsin, USA...
GGGAATTATTTGCGTTTCAGGGAGGATTGGGAAGAGGTTTATGAGAATGGCGTGCATGAGCTAGACGATGGAAAGGAAAAGACCAAGGTTGAGCCGACAGAGAGAGAAAAGACTGAGGCAAAGTGTCCAAAGTGTGAGGCATATTTTCCAGCCTACATGGATATGTGTTCAAACTGTGGTCATGTAAGGGAGAGGCGTAATGCGATTGAGTCGGTTCCAGGCGAGATGGAGGAATTGGCTACAAGCATGACCCGAGAGGACAAACAATTGTGGTGGTCAATGTTGCAATACTATGTTCAATACAATGGTTGGAAGGTCGGTCGTGCGGCGAATGTGTATAAAGAAAAGTTTGGGGTTTGGCCTAGAGGATTACAAGATACTGTGGTGATACCCAATGCAGAGATTAAAAAGTTTGTTGACGATGGTATCAAGCGGTATATCAGAGCTATCAAAAGGGCGAGATAATGGAATTAGTTGATTTTTGTAGAGCGCATGGGATTTTAATCGATGCCCCTCCTCCGATTGGAATGTGGAGAAGATATCCCACAGAGGATAAGCCTAGGTCAAGGAATGGGGCGGTCAAGTATTTGGGTACTCATGCCTTTGTGCAAAACCATGCAACAGATTCAGACGTTTCTGTGTGGAAGCCTGAGTCAATGGCTCACCATGACCGAATCAAGTATGAGTCAATGGCTAAGCGTGAGTCTGAAAAAAAATCCATTGATGCCAGGCTCGCAAGGGACAAGGCTGCATTTATCATCAAAAATTCTCAGCTCGCTAGGCATGATTACCTCAAAGCCAAGGGTTTTCAAGATGAGTCGGGGTATGTGTGGATCAGTCCTGATGGTCATATGTTGGTTATTCCAATGCGAATCGATGGCAATTTGGTCGGGGTGCAATTGATTGATAAGCATGGGTCAAAGAAATTTTTGTATGGGCAAAAGTCGGGCGGTGCTGAGTTTATTTTTGACAACAAGGGTGAGCATATATTTTGTGAGGGGTATGCTACTGCTTTAAGCGTGAGACTGGCATTAAAAAGTGTCAAGATAAGATACACGATCCACGTTTGTTTTTCTGCCAATAATTTATTAAAACTAACACAAAAGTACAAAGCTGGATTTATTGTTGCTGATAATGATGAGAGTTTGACTGGGGAAAACGTAGCTAAAAGGTCGGGGCTGCCGTATTGGATAAGCCCGATCCTTGGTGAGGATGGTAACGATTTTCACCAAAGGATGGGTCTGTTTAAGTTTTCTCAAGAGTTAACTAGGGTGATCAAGGCAAAATAACTAAATCAGCCATGCCTACTTGTTCGCTCATGTAGGTTTCACATTCTTGTTCAAGGGGGAAGAATCCCTCTTCCAATAATTGACCCATCACATCTTCAAACGTGCTTGCCTTTATTTTTTCTCGAATTTCGGCTATTTTTATGTCTTTAATTCGAGCTTTTAATTGTTCTGTTGTGTGGGTTTCTTTGACCTTTTCAATGAGCATAAGCTCTATTTCTTTGAGGGTACGGGTAGCCTCTCTGTAGTTTTCATCTCCATAAACATCGTCTTCGTCTTTGCAATGGCAAAGGTGATATTTATAGAGTTCTAAGCATTTTCTGATAGCGCCAATGTTGAGTATCATTTTAAATTTCCTTTAGTTTTTCTCAAGAGTTAAGAGCGCTCATTTCTTCAATGTCGCACAATTCAAAATCTTCTCCGTCTGTTATGTCTTCATTGTCGAAAAGTACATCTCCATTTTGAATGTATTTTTTTAACGATTCTTCGTCTTCGCACTCAACGAATTTTGTATAGTAAATTGTTTCCTTGGCGGTTATGCAAAAGTTTTTCATTTTGTTTTTCCTTTGATCTCTGACCCATCACGATAATACTTACCCAATTCCATTGGTATGATGCCTATATCGTCTTGATTCCACCAAGAGTTATCAGGTATACCATACTGCCTAGAATGCGCTCTAAGGGTGTTTTTCATTTGTTTTAAAGCGTCCTTTTCGGTAAGTGCAAGCGTTTCAAAATCAAAATGCCGTGACTCATAATTGGCTTTAAAAATTAGCATGATTGTGCCTCCCTTCTTCCAATGTCAATCAATCTTCTAGCATCGGCTTGGTCTTCAAGCGTGAGGCTTTCAAGAATTGATCGGATATCGTATGCTATTGAGCGTGAGTCAATCATCGTTTTTGCTCGCTCAAATTTAAACCCAAGGTTTATAAGAATGCTTTCGGGGATGTTCATTGTGTGTTTTCCTTTGTAAGAATTTGCAATTATCTGCAATTATTAAACGTGAGTCAATCAAATAAGTTGACAATTTTTATAAAATATTTTTCTCGATTTTTTTGGATTGACGCCAGGCGTGGCTACGCCTCGGCTGCAATTGATTTGTTGCCGATTTGTAAGCGTGAGTCAATCAAAAATTATTGATCTTTTACTTTTCTTGTCGGTTGTAGTATTCTTCTTTGGCATATTCAAAAAGTTTTTGTTGCACTTCTCCATCACTAAAAAAGTGGCTTGCAAAATCTCCTGATTCAATCCCAAGGCGTTGTTGAATTGTGAAAACCGCATCGTCTAACGCATTTTGCGCCAGTTCGTCTAATTCTCTTTCGTCTCTGATAAATTTTGTACGTTCGTCCATGATTAAGCCCTCTCAAAAGTTAAGTTTAAAAAGCATTCGTCCATGTTTTCATCAAAAAGCCCTCCAGTTATAAGAGGGCTATCAATTTCAACGTGGCTCAAATTGTCATTGGTCAAGAGCATGAGTATGGTTTTGCCATCAAGTAAAAACTCTTGAACATGGGCGGTACATCCTCCACCAGTTGACCAAACCTCGAAACCATAATCCTCAAGTGGTACAGAAAACCTCCCACAAGTTGAGATTGTGGGGTTGGTGATCTCAATCCCTTGATGGATGAAAAAGGGTTGCCCCTTTTTATTTAAAAATAGTTCTTTCATAATGATTCACGCACAATAGAATTTTGGAAACAAAAAACGTACCCATTCTCAACGTCTCCAAATCGCATGTTGGTTAAGTCCCATTCGAGCTTATGCTTTTCAATGAATGCTTGAACGGCTCTGTAATGTGCCGTTTCGTTACTTCCTGAGTAGTCATAGGGTATGGTTACACTCCAAGTTCTACCACAAGCCCAAGCCTTAACCCTTGCTCCTTTGGTATTGGTGCATGGTAAAAATTTAGTTTGAATTGCAATCATGATTTTTCCTTTATAAAAAGTTAATTGTGTGGGGTTCATCGGTATAAAGGGGGTCTTGCGTAAAATAAAGCTCTACTTTTGTGGGGCAGTCTTCATTTCCATAAAGAACAAAAGATTCAAATTTAAGATCTTGCCCTCCAAGATGGGTAGATCTAAGCCATTGGCAGTCTTCGGGTGTGTTTAAAAATATGTGTGACATTTGTTAAGCTCCATTAAATGAAAATTTGATTCGCTCTTCTTCGTTCATAAATCTGTGGAAGTTTTCCCAAAAAACCTCTTTAATTTTTGTTCTGTTTTTAGGATCGGAGACAATGTACAGTTCGCCCAAATAGTGGGCAAAGTTTGAAGAATCTTTAGCCATTCTTTTAGCTAGTTCTTCATAATTGGGTCGGTAGGTCATGGATTGGTACATTTTTCAATTCCTTTCAAATATCCATAAATAAAGTATTTCATTTCTTCCAAATTATCGGTGACACATAGAAAATCATCTCGCCCAATATCTTGGATAAATAATTTGTATCTAAAACCCCCACATTCGCGCATCTTCGAATCGGGATAGTCACAAAAAAGAGTTAAATAGATATCGGGTTCTATTTCTTTGCCCAATGAAGGGCATATATCATCTTTAAATGAGATATCTTTAAAGCCCTCAATTTCGGGTAGTGGTTCGGGATAATCAGGAAAAGCGGTTAAGTATTTCATCTAAAAAGCTCCTCTTCAAGTACTGAGCAAAACCCTAAAATGCCAAGTCCTAGGAAAACAATCCCAAAAAGCAAAAAGCCGTTTAGAGTGAATAAAACGCAAGTAATAAAACAAGCAATTGCTAGAATGTAAATAATGAAGTTAAGCATTTTGAATGCACTCCTCAATTAGTTGATGCGCCTCAATTAGGGCTCTTACTCTTTCACGATCCACAGAGTCTCCACAATATTCTGGATGTTTGACCATGATATAAACTGCTCTCAAAATTTGCCCATGCGTTGCAATTGGATAGATTCCACTATCATGCAAGTAAAACGATTCGCAATACTCTAAAAATTTTTGTGTGTTCATTGGTTTAATTTCCTTTAGTTTGATGGATTGTGAAAACAATCCCCAAAGCCTCGAAAGGCTTTAGGCATGGTTTTAGAAATACTCTCTCTCTCTGTAATAAAATTCTTTAAGCATTGAGTATTTTGGGTAAGTAGAGCTTCCAACATCAGAGAAAATCAATTCAATATCTCCAATAACACCATCGTCAAGATACATTGGCTCAATGCTATTGATGCAGTCTTCTATCGCATATTGTGCGGAATCGCCACATCCAAAACCGATCTCCCATCCATTCATTGTTGCAGTTACATTCATTTGATTTACTCCTTTAATATATTGCAATTATTTGCAATTATCTACACAACGCTACACATTGGTGTTAAGTTGACAATTTCAACAATTATTTTCTAGGTGCAAACCCTATGCAGCAAAATGTGTTACACATAATTGCAATAAATAACGCTATTTGCTTACCTGGTTAAAATATAGTAGATTTTTTGGATTTTCTCTGTTTGTTCTCTTATAATTCGGGGCACACATGAGCCAAAGGCGAAAGGGTTTATTTATGCTTAGCAAAGAAGAGATAAAACAAGGTCTAGGTGAGATACCATTAGAAAGAGTACTAAACACCAAGGGAAACTTAACACAAAAACAAAAAGCCTTTGTAAAAGAGATAGTGATCAATAAACAGAGTAAGACCAAAGCCTACAAGAAGGTCTACAAGTCCAAGATGAATGATAGAGCTATTTCGGTGAATGCTCATAAATTGTCAAAACAAGCTAATGTCTCACTTGAGATGGATCGCATACAGATGGCTTTGGATAGGATGGAATATTTTGGAGCTACTAATTTAAGGGCTTTGGTGGTAGATTCGCTCACCAAAGTGCTATTAGACGATGGCGCAAAGCATTCGGATCGCATCAACGCATCAAAGGTTATCGGTGAAATTACTGGGGTTGATCTCTTTAAACCATTACCACAAGACACTAAGGTAGTGACTTCTAAAGTGGCAAAGGATAACATTCTCCAAGAGATAAAACGACTCATCACTAATCAGAGTGACGATGTTGTTGATGTCGAGGCCCTGGGCTTGTTGGAAGAGCTCGCAGCCAGCACCCACCCTGGTGCCGCCCCCCCAATCGAGCAAGGGACTCCGCTCGATGATCTGCATACTATTCCTCTCAAATCATCCCACAGTACAACAAAAGACTTACAAAAAAATGACACCCCTGAAAACCCGTTTAAAATCAATGAGTTAAGAGATGATTCCGAATCATCATTACCCCCCCATGATGATTTTGATGACAATGGTGATGGAGAAGATATAGAGGAAACACCCCCCGTGATGAAAAGTGGTGGGTTCCATCCATGACACCGGCACAAAGTGAGGTTTATCAGATTATCAGGGAGTACTGGAAGATGTATTACTGTGCGCCGACCTATCGGGATATAGCGAGGATAAGGAAGAAGAGTGCGTTGGGGAATACGAGTCGGATCATAGAGAAGTTAGTGGAGTTGGGTGCGGTGAAGAAGAGTAAGGGTAAGAGATCTGTGCGGCCGTCTGATATGAGGTATAGGGATATATGAAGAAGGGCATACAGAATGAAGCTGGATGATTTGTTGGAGCAGTTAGAGCCTGCGCAGTATCAGGAGTTTATGGATAAGGTGAGGAGCTTTAGGGAGGCGGTTGATCGGGAGAAGGCGCAAGAGAAGTTTATGGATTATGTGAAGATGATGTGGCCTGGCTTTGTGGCGGGGAGGCATCATTCTGTGATGGCGAAGAAGTTTGAGGCTATAGCGAAGGGGGAGAGTAAGAGGTTGATTATCAATATGGCTCCTCGGCATACAAAGAGTGAGTTTGCCTCATACTTACTGCCGTCTTGGTTTTTGGGAAAGTATCCGAATAAGAAGGTGATTCAGTGTAGTAATACTGCTGAGTTGGCTGTTGGGTTTGGACGGAAGGTGAGGAACTTGGTGGGGAGTGAGCAGTATAAGACTGTGTTTCCTAATGTGAGTTTAAGGCAGGATAGCAAGGCGGCTGGAAGGTGGAGTACGAATGGAAATGGGGAGTATTTCGCTATTGGCGTAGGAGGAACGGTAACGGGTAAGGGTGCGGATTTGTTGATTATTGATGACCCGCATTCTGAGCAGGAGGCGGCGTTAGGTGATCCGACTGTATTTGACAAGGTGTATGAGTGGTATACATCTGGGCCGCGGCAGCGTTTACAGCCTGGTGGTTCTATAGTTGTGGTGATGACGAGGTGGTCTGAGAGGGATTTGACGGGTAGGATTATCAAGGATGCATTGAGTCGGGATAAGGGGGAGGAGTGGGAGGTGATAGAGTTGCCTGCTATTATGCCGAGTGGGAATCCTTTATGGCCAGAATTTTGGAGTTTAAAGGAGTTAGAGGCGTTGAGGGAGGAGTTGCCTCCTGCGAAGTGGAATGCTCAGTATCAGCAAAATCCTACTGGCGAGGAGGGTGCGCTGGTGAAGAGGGAATGGTGGAGGGTATGGGAGGCTGACAGTGCGCCTGCTTGTGACTTTATTATTCAGAGTTGGGATACGGCGTTTACTAAGAATGAGAGGAGTGATTATTCTGCGTGTACGACATGGGGGATATTCAGTTTGAACGAGGATCCGAATGATAAGCACATTATTTTGTTGGATGCGTTTAAGAAGAGGATGGAGTTTCCTGAGTTAAAGCAAGTGGCGTTTGAGATGTATAAGGAGTGGCAGCCTGATTCTTTTGTGATTGAAGCAAAAGCGGCGGGTAGTCCTTTGATATTTGAGTTGAGGCAGATGGGGATTATTGTGACGGAGTACACGCCTACAAGGGGAAATGACAAGTTTGTTCGCTTGAATAGCGTGACGGATCTGTTCAAGTCAGGTAAAGTATGGTGTCCTGACACTAGGTGGGCGTCTGAGGTTGTGGAGGAGATGGCGGCGTTTCCGAATGCGGAACACGATGATTTGGTAGATAGTTCGGTTCAGGCGCTGATTAGATTCAGAAAAGGTGGATTCTTAAGGTTGCATACAGATGAAGAAGATGAACCTATAGGATTTCGTAGACGGCACGTTTATTATTAAGGATTGATATGATTGACAACGCACTGTACCAAGCCCCTCAAGGAATTGAGAGTTTAGCGGATAGCCCAGATATTGAGATTGAGATTGTCAATCCAGAGGGTGTGAAGATAGATATGGATGGGGTGGAGATTCAGTTAGAACCCGAGAACGATGGAGAGGAAAGTTTTGACTCTAATCTGGCGGAGTTTATGACTGAGAGTGAGTTGATGAGTGTTGGCACGGATTTGTTGGAAGAGGTCGATGCTGATATCAATTCCCGTAAGGATTGGGTAGAAATGTTGGTGAAGGGCTTGGATGTTCTTGGGATGAAGTATGAGGAGAGGACAGAGCCTTGGAATGGAGCTTGTGGGGTATTTAGTACGATATTGACTGAAGCGGCGGTAAGGTTTCAGAGCGAGACGATCATTGAGACTTTTCCTGCGCAGGGGCCGGTCAAGACACAGATCATTGGCGCTATAGATAAGTTAAAAGAAGATGCAGCGGATCGAGTGGCTGAGGATATGAATTATCAGTTGACTGATGGTATGCCTGAATATAGGCCAGAGCATGAGAGGATGTTATTTAATTTGGGGTTGGCTGGGTCTGCATTTAAAAAGGTTTACTACGATCCTAGTTTAGGTAGACAGACATCTATCTATGTGGCGGCTGAAGAGGTGATTATTCCTTATGGGTCAAGTGGGTCTAGGACTAGTGAGCGTGTGACTCACATTATGAGGAAGACCAAGAATGAGATCAGGAAGTTGCAGGTAGCTGGTTTCTATAGAGATATTGATTTGGGCGAGCCGGTTCATTTCTATACGGATGTAGAAAAGAAGAAAGCTGAAGAGCAAGGATATTCTGTAAGTGATGATGACAGATATCAATTGCTAGAGGTGCAGGTTGATATTGATTTACCAGGGTATGAAGATGAGGATGGAATTGCGCTGCCTTATATTATTACGATAGATCGTGGTACGAATAATGTATTATCTATATATAGGAATTGGGATGAAGGAGATGAAAAGAGACTTAAGAGACAGCACTTTGTTCAATACGATTATGTACCTGGCTTTGGTGCTTATGGCTTTGGTTTCATTCATCTTATTGGTGGTTATGCAAGGGCAGGCACTTCTCTTATTAGGCAGCTCATTGACGCAGGGACTTTAAGCAACTTGCCTGGTGGGTTGAAGTCTAGAGGCTTGAGGGTGAAGGGTGACGATACGCCTATTGCACCTGGAGAGTTTAGAGATGTTGATGTTCCTAGTGGGAGCATCAAAGATAACATTATGACCTTGCCATATAAGGAACCTAGTCAAGTATTGGCGGCCTTATTGGAAAAAATTACCGATGAAGGTAGGCGTTTAGGATCTGTAGCGGATATGAATGTATCTGATATGAGTTCAAATGCGCCAGTAGGTACGACTTTAGCGTTGCTTGAGAGGCAGTTAAAGACGATGAGTGCGGTACAAGCCCGTGTTCATTACTCTATGAAGCAAGAATTCAAGCTTCTGAAAGATATTATTCGTGAGAATACGCCTAAGAGTTACAAGTATGACCCTGCTACGTCTAATAGAAAGGCCAAACAGAGTGATTATGACCTTGTAGAAGTGATCCCAGTCAGCGATCCCAACAGTTCTACGATGGCTCAGAGGATTATGCAGTACCAAGCAGTGATCCAATTGAGTCAATCTGCCCCCCAAATCTACAATTTACCCATGTTGCACAGGCAAATGATTGAAGTTTTAGGGGTAAAGAACGCTGATAAGTTGGTTCCGACCGATGAAGACGAGGTTCCACTTGATCCTATTAGCGAAAACATGGGATTTTTGAATGGAAAACCCACAAAAGCGTACATTTTTCAGGATCAAGACGCTCATATTGCGGTGCATACTACATTTATGAAGGATCCTATGATCATGGCGCAGATTGGACAGAATCCGATGGGTCAAAAAATTATGGCACAGGCGCAGGCACACATTTCTGAACACTTAGCATTCAGTTATCGCAAGAAAATTGAAGAACAATTGGGTGTTCCGTTACCTCCTCCTGGACAAAAAATGGATCCACAGTTTGAAGTTCAGTTAAGTCAGTTGGTTGCACAGGCATCTACACAACTTTTACAAAATAACATGGCACAAGCTCAACAACAACAGGCTCAACAGCAAGCTCAAGATCCTTTGGTACAAATGCAACAACAAGAATTGCAGATCAAGGCGCAAGATATGCAACGCAAGGCGGCTAAAGATCAGGCTGACAATCAAATTGCACAGGCCAAGTTGCAATTGGAAGCACAAAGGATTTTGGCTGAGAATTCAAGGGAGCAAGCTAGGTTGCAATCTTCTAATATGCAGAATGAACAGAAGATTAAGGCTGACGTCATCACAAAATTGAGGACGTAAATATGCAAAATAGTTGGCAGAGTAGTTTAAAGATTTTTACGCCAGAAGAATGTGTAATGCTGGCAAAAAGTTTTGACGAACACAAAGATTATTTATATGAGGATGACCAGCCTTACTATAAAAATAGTTATGGTGTTTTTAATCTGCCAGCTTCTTTGCCTTTTGTTGAAAGAATAACAAACAGTTTGCGAGCCAAGCATCCCAATATTAAGTTTGCCAATTCTTATATGCGCTCCTATACAAGGGGCAGTTATTTGAAGATACATACGGATCGAGAGGGATTGGATTTATCTTTGAGTGTATGTATAGAGGATAAGAATAATTTGGATTGGCCTTTAAATATAAGTGCCAAGAAAACTGACGGCATGGATTTGGAGGTCAATTTTGATAATTATAAAGAAGCGCATTTAGAGGCGCACATGAATGTGGGTTTTGGTGCGTTGATGAAGGGGCGTACTTATCCTCACTGGAGAGATGAGTTGTTATGTGGAGAGAAACAAAGGGCGCTATATATTTTTTACCATTGGACTATCGAAGAAGATAGTAGGGTAGAAATGAAAATGGAAAACCCAAACATGACTTTATATAAAGAGTTTATTACTCTGGATGAGTCTAAAGAATTGATTGAAATGTCTAAAAATAGATTGGGCAAGTCGCAAATATTAGATGAAAAGAATGGTGGTTATTTATTAAGTGATACACGCACAAGTTCGGTAGCATATTTTCAAAGAAATGAAACGCCATTAATTGCAAAGATTGAATCCAAGATTGCATATTTATCTGGATCATCAATAGAGCAAGGGGAAGGAATACAAGTTTTGAAGTATGAAGTTGGTCAAGAATTTAAACCACACCATGATTATTTCCCAGATTTAGGTATGCCTTATGAGCAGAAAGACAAAGGCGGCGATAGGATTGTTACTGCTTTAATTTATTTAAGTGAGCCGACATCGGGAGGAGAGACTTATTTCCCAGATGCTGGTGTAGAAATTAAATGCGTACAAGGAAATATGTTGATGTTTAGATACGATGATTTAAGCAAAGACACCAAAACATTGCATTGTGGCAAGCCTGTATTGAGTGGTGAAAAGTGGGTAGCAACAAAGTGGGTTAGAAGAAATGCATACAACTAGGAGAAAAAATTGACCAAAAAAGTATTGTTTGTTACGGCCATGAGATTTGGCGATACGCTTCATGTATTGCCTATTGCTTCTTGGTTATCTAAGAATCAAGACGTTAAGATTGATTGGGCATACCATGAAGAGATGTGTGGATTCACTCAGCCACTATTAGATATATTTGATGTTTCACCTTTTATCAATGCTCACGTTCCATTCAATTATGAAAAGTTGACTCGGTGGAAAGGTCGTGGAGTGATGGGATGTTGGCAACCTTATCACTTGATAGGGGAAGAAATAAATGCCAAGTTTAATAATTACTACGATGAAGTTTATTGTTTTGGATATAGCAAAGAGGCTTATGAGACGAGGAGCATGGGGTTCTTTACAGATCATTTTGCTGAAGAGCAAAAGCTAGGTGTTGATTATTCTTATAAGTTGGATTATGGCCAGCCCGATAAAAAGTTTGAACTGTTTCCAGTAAAGATAGACAAGATGTATGCGCCAGTATTGAAGGAAGTATCGGGTGCTGAGTTGGGTGGAGATGTCAGTATTATCAAGAATCTCCAATTAGCGGCAGGAGCTAAAGAAGTTATTACAACAAGAACAGGCGCAGCTATAGCGTTGAGTTTAGCGAGGATACCTTTCAAGATAAGATTTTTGGATAGTGATTACGACTGGTACTTAAAAATTTGTCATCAAATAACTGGTGGCGTACAGAGGATTTAACATGGACGAAAGAATTTTTGACTATATAAACGACAAGATCAACGATCAGGTTGAGCTTACATCGAATTCTCTATGCGATGGCGCAGCTAAAGACTACGCTGAATATAGAGCATTGTGCGGAGTTATTCAGGGTCTACGATCCGCACAGTTAGAAATCAAAGACCTTGCACGCAAAATGAAAGTGGATGAAGACGATGAGTGAACTTTTAATCAGTCAAGATGGCGAAAATACAACAGTCTTACCAGAGACTGCGGAGGATAAGGCTAAGCAAATGCCAGATCCCCAAACCTTTCATCTTTTAACTGTCTTACCAGAGATAGATGAAGAGTATGAAAGTGGGTTAGTAAAGGCTGGAACAACGATGCACTATGAAGAAGTGCTGACGCCAGTTTTGTTTGTTATCAAATTGGGGCCAGATGCATATAAAGATGCAAATAGGTTTCCAAGCGGCCCTAGCTGTAAGGTTGGGGATTTTGTAATTGTTCGCCCAAACTCGGGTACTCGGATCAAGATTCACGGCAAAGAATTCAGAATCATCAAGGATGATATGGTCGAAGCAGTGGTTCAAGATCCTCGTGGCATTACTCGTGCTGCATAAGGAGATATCATGGCAGAAATCAAAGACGAATTTAAGTTTCCTGATGAGGTTGAGAATGAGAATATTGAGGTTGAGGTGGAAGCCGAACCCGAGATAGAAATCGTTGAAGATCGCACCAAGGAAGAAAAGAAAGTCGAAAAGTTTGTTTTCAAACCTAAAGAGGTTACAGAAGATGAGCTGAGCGAATACAGTGACAAGGTTAAGAAGCGCATGGGTGAACTCCAAAAGGGGTATCACGATGAGCGCAGAAGAGCTGAGTCTGCATTGAAAGATAAAGAAGAGGCGTTAGCCTTGGCCAGAGCTATTGTTGAAGAAAACAAAAAGCTTAAAGGATCTTTAAGTACAGGCCAACAAGCTTTATTGGAACAGGCCAAAAGGGTGGTTGCAAGTGAGGTTGAAGACGCCAAACGCAAGTATAAAGAGGCCTACGATGCAGGCAATTCTGATGCTGTTGTTGAAGCTCAAGACGCCTTAACTACGGCCAAAATAAAGCTTGACAAGGTAAATAACTTCAGACCCCCTGTACAAGAGGATCAAAATGAGGTACAAATACAACCACAAACTGTGGTCGATCCAAAGGCCGCTGCTTGGAAACAGGAGAATCCTTGGTTTGGAGATGATGATGAGATGACCAGTTTTGCGCTGGGCTATCATTCAAAGTTGATAAAGCAGGGTATAGATCCTAGATCCGATGAATACTACGAGAAGTTAAACTCTCGCTTACGCAACGTCTTCCCTGAGTCATTCGAGCAGGAAGATCCTGAACCCAAACGGGAACAGCGTACAACAAAGACGAATGTGGTAGCACCTGCTACAAGAAGCACATCTCCAAAAAAGATTACGCTTACACAAAGACAGGTAGACATAGCCAAAAGGCTAGGCGTTCCGTTGGAATTATATGCACGCCAAGTGGCGTCCGAACAAAGAAGGGGTGGATAATCATGAGTGACAATCGTAAACCAAGAGAAGCGGAATCAAGAGAACTAGCGCAGCGTCCAGAAGCATGGAAGCCGCCAGAGGTTTTACCTGAACCGAATCCACGGCCTGGTTGGACTCATCGATGGGTTCGTATTAGTATGCAGGGAAATTCAGATCCAGGCAATATTGCTTCAAAGCTAAGAGAGGGTTATGAGCCCGTCAGAGCAGAGGAGTACCCCGAAATGATGATGCACGCTACCGAAGAGGGCCGCTTTAAAGGTGGCATCGAAGTTGGCGGTTTGTTGTTATGTCGTATTCCAGAAGAGTTTATTGGTCAACGTAATGCATATTACGACAAACAGGCTAGAGCGCAGATGGAATCGGTTGACAATACGTTCATGCGAAACAATGATCCTCGTATGCCTCTGTTTAAAGACAGACGTAGCGAGGTAACAATCGGTCGTAATTAATCAAGGAGTCCATAAATGGCTTATCCAATCATTCCCGCAGCATACGGGTTTAAGCCAGTCAGTGAGTTCGGCGGTTTGGCCTACGCAGGTTCAACCCGTATGTATCCCATTGCTACTGGTTATAGCACTAATTTGTTCAATGGTGACATTGTTCAACTATCTGGCGGTACAGTTGTAACAACAACTATGTCCGCAGCCTCATCTCCTGCTACTCCCGTAGCCGGTACATTGGGCATTTTCTTGGGCGCTGAGTACGTTAACTCATCTAAACAAACTGTTCGTGGTCAATACTGGCCTGCAAGTACAGTTTCCGACTATGCAGTAGCATATGTTGTGGATGATCCTCGTACTGTGTTCAAAGCAGTGATGGTTGCTCAAGGTACTTCCTTGTCCAACACAGCATCAACAGTTGGCTATGCTAACGCTACTTTTATTGGTACTAATGTGTATGCCGTAACAGGTACTGCAGGTAACACCAATACAGGTGACTCAGCAATGGCCGTTTCTGGTGGTGTTGTCAGCTCTGGTACATCTGGTAACACTCGTGTTGCTACATTGCTACCTTTCCGTGTTGTTAGCTTGGTGCAAGACACAGCCGTTGTGGTAACTGCTACTGGAGGTAATGCAAACACCTCTGGATCTACTATCACTTTGACTGCATCTAATTCAGCTATTCAGCCTGGAATGCAATTGATTGCCCAAGGCGTAAGTGGTGTTGCTCAAGGTAACTACATTTCTGTAACCAATGTAAACGGTACAACCGTGACTCTAGGTTCCAGCATTGCAGTGCCAACAGGTACACAACTTTCTTTTGTCGGTTTCCCTGAAGTTTTGGTTACATGGAATGCAACATTCCAAGGTATGACCAATACTGCTGGCGTTTAATTAAGGAGCTAACAAATGGCTATTTCACGCGCACAACTATTGAAAGAGTTGCTCCCAGGTTTGAACGCTTTGTTCGGTCTAGAGTACGCTCGCTACGGCGAAGAACACAAAGAAATCTATGAGACAGAGACTTCTGAGCGTTCTTTTGAAGAAGAAACCAAATTGTCTGGCTTCTCAGCAGCACCAGTCAAATCTGAGGGTACTGCTCTTAGTTATGACAATGCACAAGAGGCATGGACAACTCGCTATAACCACGAAACCATTGCTTTGGGTTTCTCAATCACTGAAGAAGCGATTGAAGATAACTTGTATGACTCTTTGTCTGCACGTTATACCAAAGGCTTGGCTCGTGCTATGGCTTACACCAAGCAAGTTAAAGCTGCGGCTGTTTTGAACAACGCATATAACAATGCTTATGTAGGCGGTGATGGCGTGTCTTTGTTGAATACTGCTCACCCATTGGTGAATGGTGGCACAAATGCTAACACTCCTTCCACGGCTGCTGACTTGAATGAGACTTCTCTTGAGAATGCCGTCATTCAGATCGCCGCTTGGACAGACGAGCGTGGTCTTTTGATCGCCGCCAAGCCCAAGAAGTTGATTGTTCCTCCGGCACTACAGTTCGTTGCAACCCGTTTGCTCGACACTAAATTGCGTGTGGGTACAAACAACAATGACATTAATGCTATTGAGAACAATGGTTCAATCCCCGAGGGTTACACCATTAATCACTTCTTGACTGCAACTAATGCATGGTTCTTGACTACTGACGTACCAAATGGATTGAAGCATTTCATCCGTACACCATTGCAGAATTCAATGGATGGCGATTTTGACACAGGAAATGTCAGATATAAAGCCCGCGAGCGTTATAGTTTCGGATGGAGCGATCCACTAGGAATTTACGGCTCATATTAATCTTAAATGATTGATAAAGATTGGGGCTGCGGCCCCTTTCTTTTGTGTTATAATTACTGTATCAAAACTATGGAGTTGATATGGACTATCCAAGCTCAAGAGAAGAAGCAAAGAAAACAGGCAGTAAGTACTATTTCACTGGGCAGCCATGTAAACATGGACACATAGCTTTGCGTAAAACCAAAGGATCGTGTGTTGAATGTATAAAAATTGAGAACGAAAAAGCCAAAGTGACTAGAGCTGAGTACTTTAAAAATTACAATAAATCAGAGGCGGGGCAGAAATCAAAACAAGCATACTATGAAAAAAACAAAAGCCTTGTAATTGCTAAAGCTCAAGCCAGAACAGATGAGGACAAAAGAAGATACAAGAAAAGCCACAAGTTAAACAATCCAGATATGTACAAAGAGTTGACTAGTCTTAGAAGGCGTAGATTTCGAAACGCCACTCCCAAATGGCTAACGGCTGAAGATAGGATAGAAATAAGATTAAAGTACAGACTGGCTATTGAGCTGAGCAGATCAACAAATATAAGATACGCCGTTGATCATATTATTCCTATACATGGAGATACTGTTTGCGGCCTCCATGTGCCTTGGAATCTCCGTGTAATCACGCAAGAAGAAAACTTAAAAAAGTATAACAAACTTGTTGACACACCCAAAGAATAGTGTATATTCTGATTTATCTAGGATTTTTATGCATACCGCCAGCCCGCCTAGGGGTCATGTGCAATCAATTGGTATGTTACTTATTGCAAAGGAAATTTCATCATGGCACGCAGTACATTTGATGGCCCAATCATAAGCGGTGATAACCGTTTCGGCCCCCTTCGTGATATTGGATATACAGTTTTAGAGCAAGACTGCTATATTGATTTATCAAACACAACTCTTGGTACTGCTGGCTACAGCGGTGGTTCAGGACAGTTTGTTTCTTCCAATACCATCCCCAATTTGCAAGGTGTTGTATATACACCTAGTTCTACTTTTAGTACTACTGGCCCAACCGTACAGACTCTACCTGCTGATACATCTACTCAGGTGTATCGCGGCGTGGTAATGTATGTGCCCATCAATAGTCAACTCATTACTTTTGATATTGATTACATCTCTGCCATCACTGGCGAGAGCGGCGCAACATTGAGTAATGTGAGCGTGTTTGTTTCTAACAACTACACTGCTGGTGGCGGAACACCTGTTTACGCTACTGCTGCTCTTGGCACAACCACAGTGGGTACTGCTGGTCGTCAAACAAATAGTTTTACAGGAACTAACTTGTTGAACATGACTGCCACAACTTCGGATATTCAAAACCCCCAAGTTGGTACACAGCCTAGTTTCTTCTCACAAGTTGTGTTCACATTGTCCATTACTGGTACAAGTGT